>ERZ832973.125-NODE-125-length-103497-cov-290.049274_pt1 | contig 103497 bp, 95 predicted proteins | sample MGYA00519950_ERZ832973 | MGnify/ENA primary metagenome ERZ832973 (study PRJEB31850, sample SAMEA3708734) | human gut metagenome | biome: human gut; feature: human-associated habitat; material: faeces | place: China | collected 2014 ... | reverse complement strand
TCCTTTAGTGCGCTCCGAGGACGGATTTCGTCACGGAGCTGGTCTTGAACAGGCTAAAACAGAGCAGAACGGTGTAGCCCACAATGCTCCAAATGGAGTTGATGGCATCCCCGGAAATCGCCACGCTCTGGATCAGCACGGCGTAAATCGCCACGCAGATGAGGATGAGAAAGCCTTGAAAACCCAGTGCAAACAGGCATTTCAGGTAGTTCTGCCCCATGTGCGATTGCTCGTGGTTGCCGAAAGTCGCCATTGGGATGGGTGCAAGGCTCACCATGCAGTAGATTTCAATCATGCGCCCGTAGACGATGACGAAAATCACGATGCTCAATATCCGTATGGTGATGCCGATGAAGAAACTTTGCAGGAACAAGCCGAACAGGGGGCCGACATCCATCTGCATCAGGCTGGATTGCAGCATGGAAAGCCCAATGTCGTTGACACGGGTATTTCCGGCAATGATGCCGCTGGAATCGGACACTACCTTCTGGGTGATGTCGAACACTGCCATCACAATATCAAAAGTATTGCTGATGAGCCAGACCGAAATAGCAGTCTTAAAAATCCAGCGCATGATGAGGGCAGGCTCAAACTGCGCCATGTTGTTGTGCTGGGTGATCATCTCGATGAGTTCATAACAGGCGATGAAGGTCAGGATGATGCCTGCAATGGGCAGCACCACGTTCCGGGAGAGGGCTTCAATCATCGCAAAAACGCGCGGCTCAAAACTGGAGGGCTTAGTGCCCACCTGCTGTGCAATGTTTCCCACCTGCGTGTTCACATCATCGAACAGGCCGGACAGGTTTGACATAATGCCTGCCGTCAGGATGCCTTTGATCCAGTCGGCAATGGCTTTGAGAACGGTTTCCATTCAGCAGTCACCGTCCTTAGCTGAAGTGGTTGATGAGCGTTTTCAAGAGGTTCAAGAGAAAAATAATGTGGGTCAAAAACTGCATAATAGAACCGCCTTTCGTTGATGGGTGGATAAAAGACACGGCTTGGAGCACGGACATTCAATAAAACTGCAAACCACAGAGGGCTTTCCGTTGCTGCTCAAGCCGCCGTATGGAATAATCGCCTCAGAAGCCGATGAAAACAAAAATGCCGACTGCTTTTGGCAATCGGCAATGGCAACAATATTTATATAAGTTCTTCCCAAGGCTCCAGGCCCATTTCTTCCCATGTGACACCATAAGGAGCACCGCCAGAAGTATAACCAGCAATAAAGAAGAAATCATCATTCTGTTCCACGAGTGGCTCGAACACCTGTTTCTTTTTCTTCTTTCTGTGGGGCTTTGTCATTTTTACAGCAGGACGATTCAGTTTTTCCTGTCTGCGTTCCTCACGATGAAGCAGATGTTCCGGCATTCCTTTCTCTGCAAGACGCTGTTCAATAGCGGAATGCTTTTTATTATATACGGCATAGAACTCGTCAAAGGAAACATGGTATGGAATGTGCGAAAAAATTTGACGAGCAAGCAACTCATGTTCATCCGGGGTATCAGGAAACCGTTGGTTATCGGAAAAGAACTGATGCAGTTCTTTATATATCCGCTCTACAACTTTAGCTTTCTGTTTCTGCTTGAGCTGTTTGTAAGGCTTGTAACCGTTCATTTGCGATGCTCCTAGCGGTAAGAAAGTGGAAATCAAGCAAGCATCTTGCCCTCCAGATAGGAGCAGCGGAGATAATCAGGATTGGTGTAGTATACGTTGGAATTGAAATCGGAGATCTCATCCGTGATAAACGACGAAAAAACATCCAGAATTGCCTGTGCAGCATCCTCATCCTTCATGGTGGACAGCACCAGCCCCTGGTACAGCATTCCGATGGAGGTTGCAGAAGGAACCGTATAGCGGCACTCTGCGGCGGTATCAAAATCCCCATCCGGGATGTTGAGATCTTCAATCAGCTCATCCGAAACCTGCTCAAAGGACAGGCAATGGTTTACTTCTGCCAGCCGGAGCTGCCGTTCGATGTCGGCTTTTGTAAAGTGACGGATCACATCCTGCCGATGATTTTTGGTCTTGCGGGCAATGGTCTCGATCAGGCTGCAAACATAGAGAACATCATTTTTCTGCTTTTCGGTCATGGATGGGTTCACTCCTCTCAAAGGTCAGGCAGTGCAAAGCGTTTACGGTATGAAAGCTGATTTGATGTGTTGGATGCTTGAATTTCGCCAAGGCCCAAAATGCTTCACGGCTGATCTGCCCGGACGTAAATCCGTTGACATAGTCCCAGATGGTGTCATCTGCCATGGGACCCTCCACAATATCGTAGGGATGGGTTTTGCCTGCACGACATTTTGCGATGAAATCCAGCCATTCGTCCGACATTTCAGGGAAACGCAGGATTTTCAGGTCAGGATTCTCTACATAGCGGTAGACATTCACAATACCATCGGCAGAACGGCGGTCAGCCCAGCGGTAGGCTTGCTGATAGTTGTTCGTGCAGTAGAATCCCCAAGAAAAGTCCTTTGTATACCGTGTGATGCGGATTTCGGGATAGACAACTTCTTCTTTGCTCCCATGATACAGCAGAATTTCGTTCATGTGACTTACCTCACCATAATATGTACAGGCGGGAATACCCGCCTGCGGCTCTTAGCCGAACAGACCAGACAGCAGAGGAATCAGGGTAATGCCCACCAGAGCAACGCCGCCGCCAGCCATGAGCTGCTTCATGCCCTGACTCTTGCTGCCGGGGTTATCGTTACCATAACCTTCCAGCAGGTTGATGGCACCCCAAACGCCGAGACCGGCACCCAGAGCGACAACCAGAGTCTGAAGAACTTCGATAGCAGAGTTGAAGAATTCCATAGTCTTTTCTCCTTTATTATAAAGCGTTTCCGGTCATTTGTACACACCCGAAATCTTGTAGTTTTACGCTGCATAACCGCAGCAAGGTTGATTTTCTGGTGCACCTTTCTGACCGGGGTAAAATAAAACCGCCTACCGGGTCAGGCAGACGGGAGCGAATCAGCGTCCACCACGATGAACTCATCACCGGGGTGGATTTTTTCTTTTCGGTTCAGATACTTTTCAATATCGAAGATGTTTTTGGGGTCGTAGTCCGAGGTCAGCTTGTAGTTAGGGTGCTGGGTCAGATCGTACTTGTCAGAAAGAAACGGTCTGACACCACGCAACTGCAAAATACACTTGCCGCCGTCCAGCACCGCCAGTTCGTCCCGACTCAACAATTCATGCCCCATCTTCTGGAACGTAGTGCCGTAACTGGGGCTGTTGCCACGGGTATCCGAGGTGTTGAATGCGTCGATGGTCTCTTTTCCCAGCATTTCCGACAGGTCTTTCAGGGTGGTGGGTTCGGAGCCGCCCAGAAAAATTTGAGAATCCATGTTGCCCACGATGGTATCTGCGTTGTCCTTGTAGATGGCTTTCAACTGACTTCTCGCCTGCAAAACAAGGCAGGCGGAGATCTCACGGCTGCGAATGGTCGCCACCAACTTTTCCAGATTGGGAATCTGCCCGATGTTGGCGCACTCGTCGATAAGGCACCGCACATGGATGGGCAGTTTGCCGCCGTACACATCATCCGCTTTGTCGCACAAAAGGTTGAAAAGCTGGGTGTAGACCATGCTGATGAGGAAGTTGAAGGTGGAATCCGTGTCCGACATGATGAGGAACAGAGCTGTTTTCTTATCTCCCAGCGTATCTAACGCCAGCTCATCGTACATGGTAAGGTCACGCAGCTCTTGGATGTCGAAGGGGGCTAATCTGGCACCACAGGAAATAAGGATGGATTTTGCGGTCTTGCCGGCAGCTAATTTGTAGAGCTTGTACTGCCGCCCGGCAAAGCTGTTGGGCTTCTCCTTCGCCAGTTCTTCAAACAGCAAGTCCACCGGATTCTGGTATTCCTCGTCGTCCTCCAGCACCTGCATAGTGTTGAGCATTTCCAGCAGAGTAGCGAAGTTTTGCTCTTCCACCGGGGCTTCGTAGTGAAGGTAGGCAATCAGTGCCGTCAGCAAAAGCCGTTCGCTTTTTTCCCAAAATGGGTCCCCGCCGGACCCTTCGCCCTTGGTGTTGGTCATCAGGGTCGTGACCAGTTTCAGAATATCCTTTTCGCTGTGGACATAGGCGAAGGGGTTATAGTGCATGGACTTTTTGAAGTTGATGGTGTTCAGGATCTTGACCTTGTAGCCGTTCTTCAACATTACGTTGCCACATTCAAGCACGATAGTTCCTTTCGGATCGGTGACCACATAGGAACTGTGACATTGTAAAAGGTTGGGTTTAAGCCAAAATCTCGTCTTGCCGCTGCCGGAGCCGCCCACCACCAGCACGTTTTTATTTCGGGCATTCTTGGGGTCAGGCGGACGATCGCTCATCATCAGCCGTTCCGTTTTGGTCAGGATGATGTTGTCGGAAAACTTGGGAGCCATGAACGGCTCAATGTCCTTGGCTGTGCCCCACCGGGCAGAGCCGTACTCCATGCCATGACGGTACTTCTTTGCGTTTTTGCCACGCAGATAGACCGCCAGCCGCAGCCCTGCGCCGCAGCACAAGCCCACCAGCAAATCCAGCGGATGCAGGCTGGGCAGCGGGTTCGCAAATGCCAGCGGGACAGTGCCCATCATGGACATGATCTTATCACTCAGTTCTTTGCCCTCGGCAAGCCGCCATGCTTCACCAAAGTTGGTTGCCACCAGTCCCAGCAAAATATAGGGCAGATACAACGCCAGCAGTTTTGTCAGCTTTTTCGTGGTCACAGTCCGCGCTCCTGTTCCTTGTGCCGGACTTTGCCGGGGAGTTCTGCTGCTGCCTGCACCAGTTCATGCAGTTTTGCCAGCACCGAGGGGCGTTTGTCTTTGTTCAGCAGAGATGCCGAATATTCTTTGAAAGCTGAATTGAAGGCTTCTGCGTCCGGGGCTTTGAAAAAGACCAGATACCGGGGTGGCACCTCGGAGGTGTCCTTGCGGATGGCGTAGTCGATGCCGTACTTTTTGGCATAGCGTTCCAGCCCACGGATGCCGGTCTTGCTGATCTCCACGCTGGATACGCCCCGGTTCTGCCGCAAAAGAGTGCGGATGCTCTGCTTGCCTTGGGATGCCTTGGACTGGTACATCCGAAATGCCGCCTTGACCGCCCGCAGGACAGTCCGGGCAGACAGCTTTGTGGTGGAGATCATCAGGTTGAATGATTTCTGTTCGATTTCTTCCTGCACTGCCATCACCTCCCGTGCAGCAGGGTGATTTTAGCGGTCTTGCTCTGCCGTGGGCTTGGTGCGGGGCTTTTCTGTGGGAGGTTCATCGGGCACTGGCAGCACCAGCAGACGGTTGCCCAGCTTCAGAAAGGCTTCCGGCTGATGGAAAAGCTGCTCGTACTTCTGCGCCAGTTCCGGGGTCAGGGATGCAAAATCTTCCTCGCCCAACCCCACCACCAGAAAAGTCCCGGCAACGGCATCGTACATCTGCCCGTCCTCGTCCCGCAGGGCACGATTCAGGGGTAGACCCATGAGCTTGCCGTCATCGGCATAAACGATGGCAACCGGGTCATCAGCAAAGGGGTAGCTTGCGCCGATGGAGCCGCCCACAGCCTGCTGCAAAGACTTCAGGTCGTTATCGATCTCGACCTGCTGCGGATACTGTCCCGGTGCAATTTTCAGCACCGACAGAGTGTTTTCTTCCATACAAATCCTCCTTTCCGTCCAGCCCGACTTCGCCGCTCCGTGCCGCCTGCATCAAAGCCGCCACAAAGAAGCCGAAAATGGCACCTGCTTCAAAAAATGCGAAACCGATAAAAAAGTTCAGCATGGCACACCTCAGTCCATGCAGATGCAGGTCAGCTTCTGCCCATCTGCTATCAGGGTGGTGCTGTGGCTTTCCAGATAGATCTGAAAGCGGTAAATGTCCTCCACCGTCAGGGACACGATGGTACTGTGCCCATCGGTGCGGTAGAAGATGACCGGGCCGGTCAGGTACCTCTTGCCTGCCAGTTTGAGGACCTGCGCCGGATTGTAGCTGATAAACATCGCGCACCCTTTACGGAAATCAGGGCATCGTCCTCGTCAAAACAGGGCAGAACGGAAGGAGCATCCTCCTCCATGATAATGGTCAGTTCCATGTCCGGGCCGATGGCGGCAAGGTAGACATTCTCGCTTGCCATTTCGCTCAAACAGGATGCCGCCTGCTTCAGCATGGACAGGATGTTCACGTCCACCGTGATCTGCGGAGCGTGAGTTGCGGAGTGAAAAGGAATCGTGTTATTCATAGGCGTTACCTCCAAATTTTTGCAAACAAAAAAGACCCCATCGGGTCTTGCGTTACGGGTCAGCGCTCGTTGCGACGCTGCTGCTTTTTCTGCCACGCATCCAGAAGCTGGATGATCTTCTCCTCCATCTGTTTGGGCGTGTAGCTTCGGGGAAAATACTTCCGTAGAGTCTCGTTTTTGATGGTCACAGTGTCTTTTTCGCTCTTTTTCTCCTGTCCCATCACATCAAAGGCTTTTTCGTAGCTGAACTCTCCCTGCTGTGCTATCTTTTTCAGTTGCTGCGCCTGCGATAAGGACGGCGCATTCTGGGTATCCTCCATGGCTTCTAAAAAATCCCGCTGTTGGCTTTCGTCCAGATAGGGCAGCTCCACAGCGGGATTGAAGGCGATTTTCTTTTCGTCCACCATGTCCAGCAGTTCGGGGACAAGGTTAGTCAGGCGGATAAAACGCTGGACCTGCTTTCGACTTTCTCCTGCATCTAAAGCGACTTGTTCATCGGAACGCAACTTCGGGCCAATTTGGCCCGAAGTTAAATCTGACCTAGCACCTTGATTTTTTAGAGCTTCCAGCTTCATTTTGTAGGCGAAAGCCCTTTCACTTGGCAGGATGTGTTCACGTTGGAGATTGCTGTCCACCATCAATATCACAGCAGCATCGTCCGACATCTGCCGCACAATGACCGGCAGGGTATCCAGTCCGGCAAGTTTAGCCTCATACTGGCGGCGGTGCCCGGAGATGATCTCGTAGCCGTCACCGTCCGGGCGAGGGCGGGCAATCAGCGGAGCCAGCACACCGTACTGTGCGATGCTCTCCACCGTTCGGGTCATGGCTTCATCGTCCAGCACCTTGAAGGGGTGGTTGGTGAAGGGGTGCAGCGCATCAATGGGAATCTGCTGTACCTGCTCCCGCTGTTCCTCCTGTCGGTTTTCCTCGGTGAAAAACAGGTCATCTAGCCCTTTCAGAGCTAAGTTTCCGCTGTCGATCGGCATCCGCTAGCACCTCCTTTGCAAGAGATTTGTAGGCTTCTGCCACCTTGCCCTTGGGGTCATAGGCAAAGATGCTTTTGCCTGCCGCACTGGTTTCTGCTGCTCGGACGGACTGTGGGATGGTCTGCTCGAACACCTTCAGGTGCTTTCCGTATGCCTGCCGGATCAGATTGCTGATCTGCTGTCCGTAGTTGGTGCGGTTGTCGGTCATGGTCAGCAGAATGCCCTCAATTTTTAATTTCGGGTTGATCTGCCGCCGAACCTTTTGGACGGTCTGCAAAAGCTGTTCCAGACCTCTTGCGGACAGGTATTGCGCCTGCACAGGAATCAAGGCAGCGTCTGCCGCCGCCAGTGCGTTAATAGTCAGCATCCCCAGCGAGGGCATACAGTCCAGCAGAATAAAATCGTACTCTCGTTTGGCACTGTCTAGCACCTGCTTGAGCATCTTCTCCCGGTTCATGCTGTTCACAAGGGCAACTTCCAGCCCTGCCAGTTCGATGTTGGCCGGAATCAGGTCAACGCCCTCTGCGTGGTGCAGAATGCCCTCGCCGGGCTGGATGGGCTGGTCGTTCATGGCTTTCTGCATCAGGGTGGAAAGGGTGGTAGGCAGTTCATCGGGCTGCTGCCAGCCCATACTGATGGTAAGTGAACCCTGTGGATCAGTGTCCACCAACAGGACTTTTTTGCCCTCCATCGCCAGCCCGATGCCCAGATTCTCACAGGTGGTGCTTTTTCCCACACCACCTTTTTGATTGGTGACTGCGATAATCGTAGCTTTCTTTGCGATAACATCACCTCCCCGGAGAACCACGCGCAAAGTCGTGGTTCGTCTTGTTCTGATAGTAGAGGTTCATGGTGGTGGGCGCATTGTAGAGCATCGCCAGCAGATACTGCTTCATGTTCCGCACTGGGGCGGTGTTTTCTGCCAGACAACCCAGCACGAAACGGATGTGGTCGGCATTCAGTTTTTTCAGCCGACTGCGTACCACCTCGGTGGGCTTGTCATCTCCGGCGATCCGCAACATCTTGCGTTTGGTGGAACAGGTGTCCACCAGCAAGTCCACGATCTGGTAGATGGTGTCCTCCTCGTCCGGGCAGAGCCGGAGCAGCAGTTCTACCTCCAATGCCTGATAAAAATAATCCTCAAGCTGCTCCCGGATGCTCCCGGAATAGATAGGGTCAGGATCGTTCCACTCTGTTTTATTCTTATCAGTCTTATTTGCTTGCGGTTTTGGCTGCACCAGAATTGCGCTTTCGGCAGCACCTGAATTGCTGTTTGGGCAATTCTGTACTTGCGCTTTTGGCAAGCCGGAGGAAAAGTCCTTGACGTAGATCAGGCTGGGTCTGCCCAGACCACGGCGTTTACGCTCGATGAGGTCGAAGTCCTCCAACTCCCGGAACAGCTTGACCGCCTTGTGTTCGGCGCAGCAGAGGGATTCCTGCACTTCCCGGACGGTGTAGATGATATACACCCGCCCCTGCTCGTCCAGCCAGTCGTTCTTTGCGGACAGGCTCATGCGGTCCAGTAGAATGCCGTACAGTGTCCGGGCATCCGTGGAGAGCTGCCGGAAGCGGTGGTCTTGGAACAGTGCTTTCGGGATGCGGAAATAGGAGAACAATTCGCCCGACTGACCATAGAAGTAGTCCAGCGTCATTTGGCGTGACCTCGGATTTTCAACTGTATGGGTGTGTTCATGTGGAAAACCTCCTTCCCGATTTCTGCGAATGAAAAAGCTCACCTTCAATTTTAGAAAGCGAGCCATGTAAATCCAAAATAGTAACAGTAAGTGTCGAGTTTCGTACCCAAAAATTCTTGGGTACGGTTCTGGGTACAAAGAGCCGTTTTAGAGACAAAAAGATACCAAAAGTTACGTCAAAGTACACAAAGACACTTTTATGAAATTATCAGATAGTCACAAGATTTCACAAGAAAAATGGGATTTCAAAATTAGCGACGTTCTCATAACCGCTTGGTCGCGGGTTCAAGTCCTGCCTGGCCCGAAATAACAAAAAGAACCCCGGCTTAGGCCGGGGTTCTTTTTGTTATTTCGGGCCAGCGGACTTGAACAGCAGCCGAGCCGACCGCCGCCTGCGGCGGAAGCAGGAAGGCGAGGCTGGGGCCGCGCTCTGATTTTTCAAAGCCTTGCCAAAAGGCTGCAGAAAAAATCAGCAAGCGCAACTCGTCAAGGCGGCATTTCCGCCGTAACCAAAGCCACAGTGTTAGCCCACAGGACGCACAATGGCGGATGCACCTTTCCGAGCACTCCGCCATTGCCCTCATTTTCAGAGATTTTGACAGATGAAATGATAGGCTCATCTTATCACCTTCCGCAGAATCCCAAACAGCCGCTCCACATCAACAGGCTTTGCCAGATGGGCGTCCATGCCGACGGAGAGGGCTTTCTGGCGGTCCTCGTCGAAGGCGTTGGCCGTCATGGCGATGATGGGGATGGTGCGGTAATTGCCCGACAGACTGCGGATGATCTTCGCTGCCTGATAGCCGTCCATGTTGGGCATCTGGATGTCCATGAGGATGGCATCATAATAGCCCGCCGGGTGGGCCTTGAGTGCCTCGATGCAGCGTTCACCGTCGGCAGTGCGCTCCACGGTAAGGCCGCTCTCTTCCAGAATGGTCACGACGATCTCTGCGTTGAGGTCGTTGTCCTCGGCCAGCAGGATGCGGCAGCCCCTGAGTTGGGCCGCGCCGCCCTCTGCATCCTGCTCCTCTACCCTCTTCTGGGCCTCATCCGCCAGTGGGAACCCGAGGGTGATGGTCACAGTGGTTCCTGCGCCCAGCTTGCTCTGCACGTCGATGCTGCCGTGCATCCACTCCACGAGAGCCTTCACGATGGGCAGGCCCAGGCCGGTGCCGATGACTTTGCTCTCGGTGCTGGTATGCTCACGGGTGAACTCCTCGAAGATATGGGGCAGATACTCCTCGCTCATGCCGATGCCGTCGTCCTGAACAGTAAAGGTGTAGCGGCCCGTCTTCGGCTTCTCAGCCGGCAGCTCCTTCACCGACACCGCAATCTGTCCGCCCTCGGGCGTATACTTGATGGCGTTGCTGATGACATTCAGCAATATCTCCCGCACTTTGGTGCGGTCGCTCACAATATAGGGATGTTCGACATCCGTATGGTAGGTGCAGGTCAGCTTTTTCTGCTGGACAGAGGGCTCGAAGACGTCCGAGAGCGTCTGCATCAGCGCACACAGGTCGCCGGTTTCTTCTTTCAGCACGGCCTTGCCGCTCTCGATGCGGGCCATTTCCAGCACATAGTTGATGAGCGAGAGCAGAAATGCGCTGGACGAGCGTATCTTCTCGGTGTAATCCAGCACCTTGTCCTTCTCGTCGATGTGCTTTTCCAGAAGCTCCGAAAAGCCGATGATGGCGTTCATCGGGGTGCGGATGTCATGGCTCATATTGAACAGGAAGCGGGTCTTTGCCTCGTTGGCTGCCCGGGCCTCCTGCGCAGACTTTTCAAGGGCCGCTTCGTGCTGCAGGTCCTTCTGGCGCCGGTTCATGAGCTCCCAGCAGGCATAGGCCGACATCATGCCGATGATGGTGGCGATGGCGATGCTCAGCGAGAGCTGCTGGTTCGAGAACCACCCGGCTTTCGGAATAATCTCAAAATACCAGGTATCGTTGGGGACGCTGCACGCAACTTCCAGCGCGTTGCCGGGGAAATCCTCTTCGCTCTCCGCGATGACGATCTTTTCGCCGGTATAGGGGTCTTTTTTCCAGATTTGATACCGGTAGCCCGCATCCTCCATCTTGTCCAGCTCGACCTCCTCCATGAAGTTGTCCCACTGTAAAACAAGGATGGAGAAGCCCCAGAACGAGCGCTCCCCCTTTTTACTATCGGTATAGATGGGGTCGAACAGCAGCGCGCCCGTTCCGCCCTGCACCAGCTCGAAGGGACCAGCGATGGTGTACATCCCGCTGTTCCTGGCAAGGTTTGCTTCCTTTTTGCGGGCGGGGTTATGCAGCACATCGAGCCCGATGGCCGCCTCATTGCCCGCTACCGGGTACACCTGGGAGACGACGCCGTCTTTCGCCAGCTCGTGGGTCTTGATGACGCTGCTGCCATCCTGCATATTGCTGGATATACCTGCAAACTCCTCTTCACGGAGCACATGGCCCGACTCGATATATTTTTTGATGAAGTCCGATTCTGCCAGATAGCGGTTCAGCTGGGAAGACACACGGCTGATGGTGGACTCGGCCGCATAGACAGCCCGCAGCCGCTCGTCTTTTTCCTGATTGAGCGAGAGAAGCCGGAGCGAAAACAGGGCCGCCGCAAATGTGAGCAGGAAGACCGCTGCAGGCAGGATGACGTCCCTGCGGGCAAATTTTTTGAGTGCCATTGCTCGTTTCCTCCTGTTCCGGCATTTCCGTTTTATTCCATTATAAGAAATCCGGGTGCAAAAGTAAATCATCCGCCCCGAAAATTCACAAAAGCATGCAATAATGGAAAAAGCCCGGTGGTTTCAACGAACCATCGAGCTTTTTCTTGGCGGAGTAGGAGGGATTTGAACCCTCGCGCCGTTGTTTAGACGACCTACGCCCTTAGCAGGGGCGCCTCTTCGGCCTCTTGAGTACTACTCCAGAGCAAAGTGCGTTACACTTATTCAAAAAAATGGCGGAGAGAGTGGGATTCGAACCCACGGTACGTTGCCGTACGGCAGTTTTCAAGACTGCTTCCTTAAACCACTCGGACATCTCTCCTCGTGGGCACTCGCACACGCCGTACCGAATGCCTATTTAATTTACCAGATTTCCGGCCTTCTGTCAAGCCCAAATTGAAACTTTTTCGTCCAGCCCTGCAGATCCCTCTCACGCGACAACCTTTTTTTGGCTGACCGCTCACTTTTCTCTTTACAAAAACATCTTTTTGTTGTACAATAAAAGCATAAAATATTGACCTCGGAGTAAAGGAGTGTACGACCATGTCGTTTTCAGAGCTTTTGAAGCAGTGCCGCAAGCAGAAGGGGATCAGTCAGGCTGAGCTGGCATCCAAACTGGGGGTGACCCAGCAGGCCGTCGGCAAGTGGGAAAGCGGCAGATCCTCTCCCGACCCCGCCACGGTGGCCCGCATCGCTGAGATTTTGAGCACCACAGCCGATTTCCTGCTGGGGCTCTACCGCCCGGTGTCCAACGTGACCACCCCCGAGGAGCGCTTCTTCGGCAACTACGCCGAGAGCCTCATCCCGGTCATCGGCACCGTGAAGGCCGGGTACGGCGCACTGGCCTTTGAGGAGGACTACGGGCAGGAGTATGCCCGCGTCAAGGACCCCTCCAACTACTTCTACCTCGTCGTGCGCGGCGACAGCATGGAGCCCCGCATCCAGGACGGCGACCTCGCCCTTGTCCACAAGCAGGACACGCTGGAAAACGGCGACCTAGGCGTGCTGGTCTACGGCGACGAGGGCGAAGGCACCCTCAAGCGGTATATCCAGCGGGGCAACTGCGTCGTTCTGCAGCCCTTCAACCCCTCTTACAACGAGCTGGTCATCAAGGGTGAGGACCTGAACCGCCTGCACATCGCGGGCCGCGTGGTCGAGACGAAGGCCAAGTGGTGAGTCTCTCCCCTGCCCCACGGCGCTTCTGATCCGCAGCTGTGGGGGTAAGGGGGAGATATCCCCTTCTGGGAGGTATCTTTCTATGGAACAGTCCCTGATGGACAAGCTCACCATCTTGGCCGACAGCGCAAAATATGACGTGGCCTGCACGTCCAGCGGCGCGTCCCATCCGGCGAAGCGCGGCACCATCGGCAGCTGCTATGCGCCGGGCTGCTGCCACGCCTTTACCGCTGATGGCCGCTGCGTCAGCCTGCTGAAGGTCCTGATGAGCAACTGCTGCGCCTTCGACTGCAGCTACTGCGTCAATCGGAAGTCCAACGACGTTCCCCGGGCCACTTTTTCACCCCGGGAGCTGGCAGAACTGACCATCGAGTTCTACCGCCGCAACTACATCGAGGGGCTTTTCCTCTCCAGCGCCGTGCTGGGGACCCCCGACTACACCACCGAGCGGATGCTCACCGTTCTGCGGCTGCTGCGGAACGAATATCACTTCGGCGGCTACATCCATGCCAAGACCATCCCCGGCACAAGCCCCGAGCTCATCCAGCAGATGGGCTACCTCGCCGACCGCCTCAGCGTCAACGTCGAGCTGCCCAGCGAGCAGAGCCTCCATCTTCTCGCCCCCGACAAGGGCCGCCACTCCATCTTCCGGCCCATGAAGCAGATCTCGGTGGCAGGTGAAGAGAGCAGGCAGGAGCTGACCCTCTACCGCCACGCGCCCAAGTTCGCTCCCGCCGGCCAGAGCACCCAGATGATCGTCGGTGCGTCGCCCGAGACGGACTACCACATTTTGCAGCTGTCCGAGGGGATGTACCAGAAATACGGCCTCAAGCGGGTGTTCTACTCGGCCTATATCCCGGTGTCGGACGACACCCGCCTGCCTGCGCTGGACACGAAGCCGCCGCTCCTGCGGGAACACCGGCTCTATCAGGCCGACTGGCTGCTGCGGTTCTACCAGTTCAGGGCCGACGAGATACTGGATCAGGACAACCAGAGCTTCAACCCCTATCTCGACCCGAAATGCAGCTGGGCCGTCCAGCACTACGGGCTGTTCCCGGTGGACGTGAACCGCGCCCCCTTCGAGATGCTGCTGCGGGTGCCGGGCATCGGCCCCAAGAGCGCCCGCCGCATCCGGGACGCCCGGCGGCTGTCGGCCCTCGGCCTCGACGAGCTCAAGCGGATGGGCGTCGTGCTCAAGCGGGCGCAGTATTTCATCACCTGCCGGGGCTTTTCCGGGGCGCACCCGGGTCGGGGCAGCGCCGGACGGGAGCGCATCACCCGGGCGCTCATCGACCCCAACGTCTTCAGCGCCGGGGCCGAGCAGCTGAGTATGTTCGCACCGCCCGCCGTTGACCGGCTGGTGGAGCAGGGCGTGCCGCCCCGGGCGGCCCAGCGGATGGTGCGGGAGGAGGCGGTGCAATGTCTGGCGAGAGCACTGTGATGCCGCCCCGGAAGCTCCACGACGCCGATGTGGTCTACCTCTACGATGGCAGCTTTGAGGGCTTCCTGTGCTGTGTATTCGAGAGTTTCGCCCAGCATGAGATCCCCTTCGCCGTCTGGACGCCCCAGCGGGAGACGGCCACCCTTTACCCCGTCCGGGACATCGAGACGGACTCTGCCAGAGCGCAGCGGGTCTTTTCGGCCCTTGGCCGGAAACTGGGCCGGGAGACGGAATATCTTGTCAGCCGGGATTTCCTCTCCGGGAAGGAAGATAAGGAATTGCTTCTCATCCGCTTCCTGCATCTGGCCTTCGCCCTCGGCCCCGGCACGGTCAAGCGGATGGGCCACCCGGATGTGGCCCCGCTCTACGAGATGAAAAAGAGTCTCGACTGGGAGGTGGACAAGTTTCAGGGCTTCGTCCGCTTTGAGGAGCACGACGGGATGCTGGGTGCGGTCATCCACCCCAAAAACTATATCCTGCCTCTGCTGCGGGGGCATTTCTGCTCCCGCTTTCCGGAAGAGAGCTTCATGATATACGACGCGGTCCATCAGGCGGTATTGCTTTATCAGGAGCACAAGGCCCAGCTTCTGGAGCTGGCCGCGCCGCTGGAGCTGCCCCCGCCCAGCGCCCGGGAACAGGAGCTTCAGGCCCTCTGGAAGCAGTTCTACGACACGCTGGAGATCAAGGCCCGCCACAACGAAAAGGGCCGGATGACCCACTGTCCCAAGCGTTTCTGGCAGGATATGGTAGAAATGCGGTGATTCTTTACAAAAAGGTTGCATCTGCGCCGTTGCGCTCTGCAAAAGGTATGGTATACTAAAGGGGAGCTTCGGCAGAGCATCTGCCGCACCCACCCCGAAACGGGCTATGATAAAAGGAGCATTGTTAAAACTATGGTTCGCATTACTATGGAAGACGGCGGCATCATCGACATCGAGCTGAACGAGGAAGCTGCCCCCATCACCTGTGAGAATTTCAAGAAGCTGGTCAATCAGGGCTTCTACAACGGCCTGACCTTCCACCGCGTCATCCCCAACTTCATGATTCAGGGCGGCTGCCCGCTGGGCAACGGCACCGGCGGCCCCGGCTGGAACATCAAGGGCGAGTTTGCCGCCAACGGCGTCAACAACCCCATCAAGCACGTCCGCGGCATCATCAGCATGGCCCGCAGCATGAACCCCAACAGTGCCGGCAGCCAGTTCTTCATCATGCATAAGGACGCACCCCATCTGGACGGCCAGTACGCCGCTTTCGGCAAGGTCGTCGCCGGCATGGACGTCGTGGACAAGATTGCATCCGTCCCCACCGACTGGAACGACAAGCCCAAGACCCCCGTCAAGATGAAGACCGTCGAGCTCATCGAGGGCTGATCTTCTGCACCTGTGGGGCTGTTGCAAAATAAAAATGCGATGGCAATTCGCACAAAGAAATAGCGCGAAATCAGAAACCCGGAACCCTTTTTGAGCCATTCTGGCCCCGAAAAGGTTCCGGGTTTTGTGCATTATTTTTTCATGAAGCTATTTTGCAACAGCCTCTTTATTTTTTATTGATGCATTTTTACCAGCCGCTCGTTCAGCGCCCGCAGGCCGTCCCGCACCTCGGCGGGCGAGACGATTTCTATCTTGCCGCCGAAGCCGCAGACCCAGCCGTAGAACTGGTCGCTGATACAGACGGGGACGTCGAAATGGAAATGCTCCTTCCCTTCCGGCACGAAGATGGGCGAAGCGCCGAAGCGCTCCCGCATGGCTGATTCAAGGTCGGAGGTACACCGCAGGGTGACTCTGTGCTCCGGCCCGCCGAACATCTGGAAGTGCTTTTTCAGGTAGGCGGGCAGGTCGAGATCCGCGAACTGCTCTTTGCCGCGGCGGGGCTCGTCCAGCACCGTGACGCCGGCCATTTTATCCACCCGGTAATGGCGGATGCCCACCGGCTCCTTCTCGTCCTGATAGGCGATGAGGTAGTAGCAGCCGTTCTCCCACGCCATCTGCCAGGGGCTGATGGTGTAAGGCGCGGGGCGTCCCGCCTTTTTGTAGCGGAAGCGCACCATCCTGCCGGTGTTGATGGCCGTAAAGAGGGCGTCCACGCTGTAGGGCAGGTCTTTGTTGGCGCTCTTGGGGCGGCCATCGACATAGACCTGACGCTGGAGCTGACTGCCCTCATACTGGGAGGCCAGCCCTTCCAGCTTATGGATGAGTTTATCACTGGACGCTTTCGAGATGACCCGGCTGGACTGGACAGCGTCCACCAGAAGCTTCAGCTCCGCCAGCTCGAAAGGCCGCGTCGCCATCCAATAGCCGCCGCTGCGGCCCCGGCGCAGCCGGATGTCATAGCCCAGCGCGTTCAGCGCGTCGATGTCGCTGTAGACGCTCTTTCGCTCGCAGAGGATGCCCTGCCGGGCCAGCAGCTCCACCAGCTGAGGCACGTTCAGCAGATGCTCCTCGTCGGTCTGCTGCTCAAAGATATGCAGTAGCGCCAACAGTTTGGATTTTTGTCCCTCCTGCTTGGGCATGGGCGGCCTCCTTTACGGTCACGAGTCCTTTTTGTCGAATGCGGCGCGGCGCTGGGTGGACAGACGGAACATCTCTTCCAGCTTGTCCCGGTCATCGGCCACGAGGGCGTCCCGCAGCTGGTCCAGAGCGGAATCGAACTGGTCGATCTCGGCGATGAGGTTCTCCTTGTTCCAGAGGAACAGCTCGGCCCACATCTTCTCGTTGATGCGGGCGATGCGGGTCAGATCGCGGAAGGAGTCGCCCGTGTACTCGCAGAGAGAAGAGTTGTCGTTTGCACACATGAGGCTGACGGCGATGGCGTGGCAGAGCTGGCTGACGTAGCCGATCATCTTGTCGTGCTCCTGCACCGTCAGGGTGCAGATGTGGCGGAAGCCCAGCACCTCGGCCAGCTCTTTTGCCCACTGGACGGCCTCGGGGGTGTTCTTCTCGGTGGGGGTGATGATGAAGTTGGCCGGGGCAAAGCTGACCTCGGCGGCGTGCTCGACGCTGGAGGTCTCACGGCCTGCCATCGGGTGGCTGGCGATGAACTCCACACCCTCCGGACACATGGCCTGCACCGGCTCCACAAGGCCGGTCTTGACGCCGGAGACGTCGGTAAAGATGCAGCCGGGCTTGATGAGATGGCCGTAGGTCTTGAACCAGTCGATGAGGGCCGTGGGATAGAGGCCGAAGATGATGTGGTCGGCCTGCGAGACGAGGTCCTCGAAATCGTGGGTCTTTCCGCTGGCGATATAGCCGTGGTCGAGGGCGTACTGCAAGTGGCCCTCGCTGCGGTTGATGCCGTCCACATGGAACCCGGCTTTGGAAAGCTCGAGGGCGTATTTGCCGCCCAGCAGTCCGAGGCCCACGATGAGATAACGCTTTGTTTTATCCAGCATATTCTACCTCCGCGCCTAACGGCTTGATGGCTTCAAAGAAATGGGGCCAGCTCTTCTGCACGGCCTCGGCGTCGTCGATGGAGAGTGCCAGCCCGGCGGCCAGCGCCAGCACCGCAAGGCTCATCACCACACGGTGGTCGTTGTGGCCGTGGAGCGGCGCGGCGGGGGCGTGGAGCCTGTCTGCACAGCCGTGGATGGTGATGGTGCCGCCCTCGCTCTCGAGGACGCCGCCGCAGGCCTGAAGCTCGGCTTCCATGGCTGCAATGCGGTCGCTCTCCTTGATACGGAGACGTTCCGCGTTGCGGATGGTGGTGGTCCCCTCGCAAAGCAGGCCCAGGACCATCAGCACGGGGCCGAGGTCGGGGCAGTCGGCAAGGTCAATGTCCACACCGTGGAGAGGTGCTTTCTCGAACACGATGCCTGCATCGGTGGTGCGGAAGCTTGCGCCACAGCGGCGCAGGATGTCGAGGATCGCGGCGTCGCCCTGCAGGGTGTCGGCGGATAATCCTTTGAGGGTCACGCCGCCCTGCACCGCTCCCAGCACCGCCGGGAATGCCGCCTGGCTGTAATCGCCCTCCACGGTGTAATCGCAAGGCTGGTATTTCTGCCCGCCCGGGATGAGGAGGGTGTTTTCGTCCTGCCATCGGCTCTCGACGCCGAAACGGCGCTGGGCCGCCCGGGTCATCTCGATATAACTGCGGCTCTCCACCGGCGGGATAAGGTGGAGGGTGCTGTCGCCTGCCAGCAGCGGCAGGGCAAACAGCAGCCCGCTGATGAACTGGCTGGACACGTTGCCCGCCAGCTCATACTCGCCGCTTTTCAGAGTCCCCTCGATGGTCAGGCCCGCCGAAGACTGTTCAAAGCGGAGAGACTGCTTCTGATACAACTTCTCGTATACTGTCTGAGGGCGTTCCATCAGCCGTCCGCGGCCAACAAAGGTCACTTTCTGCCCGGTGAGGCTGGCAATGGGGATGAGAAAGCGCAGGGTGCTTCCACTCTCACAGCAGTCCACCGGAGCGCTGACGGGCAGAAAGCCCCCCAGACCCTCCACGACGGCACGATCCGCACCGGTGCGCACTTTGGCGCAGAGCTGCCCGGCGGCGGAGAGGGTAGCAGAAATATCCTTGCTGAATTCAAGGTTTTCGATGCGGGAAGCACCCTCGGCCAGCGCCGAGCAGAGCACTGCACGGTGCGCCATGCTCTTACTGGGCGGCGCGGTGATGGTGCCGCCGATACCGCCGGGGGCGCGTTTTATCGTAGCATTCATATCACATATCCCGGCCAATAGCCCATGCGACCTGACGGCACTTTGCCATAGCCTGCGCAAAGGCGTCGGGGGTCAGGCACTGTGCGCCGTCGCTCCATGCGTGGCGGGGGTCGTAGTGGACTTCCACCTCAAGGCCGTCGGCACCGGCGGCGACAGCGGCGATCATCATGGGCTCCACAAGGTTTGCCTTGCCGGTGGCGTGGCTGGGGTCCACGATGACGGGCAGATGGGTCTTCTCATGGACGATAGGCACAGCGGAGAGGTCGAGGGTATTGCGGGTGTACTTCTCGAAGGTGCGGATGCCGCGCTCACAGAGGATGACCTGCTCGTTGCCGCCGGCCATGATGTACTCGGCGCTCATGATCCACTCTTCGATGGTGTTGCAGAGGCCGCGCTTGAGCAGAACGGGCTTGTGCATCTTGCCCACGGCCTTGAGCAGCTGGAAGTTCTGCATATTGCGGGCGCCGATCTGCACCACGTCCACATACTCCTCGAACTCGGGGATGCGCTCCTCGCTCATCAGCTCGGAGACGATGGGCATACCGGTGGCCTCCCGGGCCTTCACCATGTCAAGGATGCCCTCGGTCTCGAGGCCCTGGAAGGAGTAGGGAGAGGTGCGGGGCTTGTAAGCGCCGCCGCGGAAGAGGGTCGCGCCGCCGGCCTTGACGCCCTGTGCGATGCGGAGGGCCTGCTCTTCGCTCTCGATGCTGCAGGGGCCGGCCATGACAGCGATCTTCTCCTTGCCGCCGATCTTGACGCCGCCGCAGTCGATGACGGAATCTGCCGGGTGGAAGAGGCGGTTGGCACGCTTATAGGGGGCGGAAACACGGGTCACGTTGTCGATCCAGGGGTTGGCGAGGACGTCGCGCTCGTCGATCTTGGTGGTATCGCCCACGAGGCCGAAGACATTGTAGTCCTTGCCGGTGATGAGGGTGACGTCGAGGCCCTGCTTTTCGAAGCGGTCAACGATTTTCTCGAGCTCTTCCTTCGGGGTCCCCTTTTTGGTGGAGATGATCATAAAATTTTTCCTTTCTATCCTTCTTTTCCGCGCCCTCTTTGCTCCGCTTTCCAGCAGAAGAGAGTCGATTTCTACATCACTAAATGGGTGTGCGCACTGCCGTCCAGCCGCAGCAGCTGGGCCAGATAGGCGGCAGCGTGGAGATAGCCGCTGATGCCTTCGCCGATGAAATGGCCCTGACAGCCGAACGAGACGATGTCCGTCTTGCGGAAGGACTCGTGCTCGTCGGGCTCGCTGAGCAGCACTTCCACGGCAGGCACACCGCAGAGGCGCAGCGCGTCGAGGATGGCGACGCTGTAGTGGGCGTAGCCGCCGGGATTCAGGATGATGCCGTCGGCCCGGCCTGCGGCAGACTGGATCTCGTCGATGAGGTCGCCCTCGTGGTTGGACTGGAAAAATTCCACTTCCATGCCCATCCGGGTGCAGCACAGCTCGAGGTAATCCAGCAGGCCGTTGTAATCCAGCTGACCGGTCACGCCCGACTCGGTGAAGTGCATCATGTTGAGGTTGGGGCCGTTAATGACTAAAAATTTCATCCAGTGCCTCCATTGCGGCGGTCACAGCGTCCTCCACCGTGCCGCTGTTCGGGATAACGGCGTCTGCCGCCGCGAGATACAGGGGACGGCGCTCCGCCTCCATCTTTTTCAGCGCCTCGGTGCTGGACGAGAGCGGACGTCCGCCGCCCACCGTCAGCGCATCCAGGGGCCGGTCGAGGAAGAGCAGGACGCCGTTCTGATGCAGCGCCCGCAGATTCCCGCCCCGCTTGATGATGCCGCCGCCGCAGGAGAGCAGCTGTCGTCCCTCTTTGGCAAAGCGGGCGGTCTGGGCGGATTCCCTCGCGCGGAAGCCGTCCTCGCCCTCGGCGGCAAAGATGTCGGGGATGCTGCGGCCGTCGGCCTTGACGATCTCCTCGTCGAGGTCGATGAACTTTTTGCCCAGCTTTTCGGCCAATACACGGCCCACGGTAGATTTTCCGCTGGAGGGCATTCCGATGAGGGCCACGTTGAGCATATCGCGGCGGAGTGCGGCAGTGATGCGGCCGATCTCCCCTGCCGCGTCGTCGAACTTCCGGCTGAGGAAGTATTCGGCGGCGTACACGGCCTGCGCCACCAGCATCTCAAGGCCGCCCACAGCCACCGGGACCCCGGCCTCCTCGGCCCGGAGGATGAGCTCCGTCTTATCGGGGTTGTACACCACGTCCAGCACAGCTTCCAGCCCGGGCATTTTTGCCACGTCCAGACTGCACACGCCCACGTTGGGGTACATTCCGGCGGGGGTGGTGTTGATGACGATCTGTGCGCCGCTGAACACAGCCTCTTCATAGGAGAGCTGGCCTTTGGCGGCGTCCGGCGTCCGGCTGACGGTGAGCACCCTGGCCGCCCCCTTGTCGCGGGCGACGGCGCTGGTGGTGTTGTGGGTGCCGCCGGTGCCGAGGATGAGGACGGTTTTGCCCGCAAAATCGACGCCGTGGGCGTCGCACAGGTGGGCAAAGCCGAGATGATCGGTGTTGTAGCCGTAGAGCAGGCCGTTCTTGTTGACCACGGTGTTCACCGCGCCGATGGCCTTGGCACGGGGGTCGATGTAGGTGCAGTATTCCATCACCAGCCGCTTATAGGGGATGGTGACGTTGATGGCCTTGAACTGCCGTCTGGTGAGGAAAGCCCGGGCTTCCTCTTCGGTGGGAAGCGGGCAGAGGTCGTAGCGATAGCCGCAGAGCATCTCATGGATGATCTTCGAGTAGGAATGGCCCAGTTTCGAGCCGATGAGTCCGTATTCCATCACAGTCCCTCCCTGCGGTAGCCGGTGGGCCGCTCCATCCATGCGGTGCCATAGCGGGCGGTCATCAAATCGCCCACAGCCAGCGCGGCGGCGCAGGTCTGGACGATGGCGGCGCGAGGCACGATGCAGGGGTCATGACGGCCCTGAATGGAGAGGGGCGCGTCCTGCTTTGCAATGTAATCCACCGTCTCCTGCTCTTTGTAGATGCTGGGCGTCGGCTTGACGGCGGTGCGGAAGACGACAGGCATTCCGTTGGTGATGCCGCCGTTGATGCCCGCGTTGTGGTTGGTGGCCGTGACCACCGAATCGCCCTTCATGCGGAAGGCATCGTTGGCCTCAGAGCCTTTCAGGTCGGCGAAGCCGAAGCCGGTGCCGAACTCAATGCCCTTCACGGCAGGCACCGAAAACGCCATGTGGGAAATAAGGCTCTCCACGCTGTCAAAATACGGCTCGCCCACACCGGCGGGCAGGCCGAGAATGGCTGTTTCAAGGATGCCGCCCACGCTGTCGCCCTCCGAACCGGCGGCACGGATGGCCGTTTTCATCGGCTCTTCGACGGAAGCATCCAGCAGGGCGAAGCCCTCGTCCCTGCTTTCCAGCACGCTCACCTGAGCGGCCAGTGCGGCGGCATCGTCCAGCGCAAAGGGCGTATCGGAAATGCCGGCACAGCGGGCGATGTGGGTGGTGATGTCGATGCCGGCGCGGTTCAGCGCACCCAGCACGATGGCACCGCCTGCCACCAGCGCGGTAGTGATGCGGCCCGAAAAGTGTCCACCGCCCCGGGCGTCCTGAAAGCCGTGGTATTTGGCGTAGGCGGTATAGTCCGCGTGGCCGGGGCGGAGAAGATCGGCCGTCTTGGCGTAGTCGCCGCTGCGGGTGTTCTGGTTCTCGATCATCAGGGCGATGGCCGTGCCGGTGGTGTGACCGTTCATGACGCCGGAGAGCAGCTGAACGTTATCGGCCTCCACGCGGGGCGTCGAAAGCCCGTCGCCCCGGGCGCGGCGCTTATCCATGCAGGCGGCAATGAATCCCTCATCCACCGGCACACCGGCGGCCATGCCGTCCAGCACACCGCCGATGGCCCTGCCGTGGCTCTCGCCGAAGATGGTCAGCGCCAATGCGCCGCCAAAGGTGTTTTTCATGGCTTCAGTCCTCCATGCCCAGCAGGGGGCGCAGACCCTCCACCGGGATGGTCTCCGCGCGCCAGCAGCCAAGGCCCGGCACCTTGATGACGGTGATCTGGCCGCCCTGTGCCTTTTTGTCGTGGAGCATCTCGGCGTAGACCTTGTCCTTGTTGCAGGCGGTACGCAGGGGCAGGCCCAGACGGCGGTAGACCGCACGGACGCGCTTCTGCAGTGCCTTGGACTCGATCATCGGCAGCATCCCCAGAGCCACGCACTCGCCGTGGTAGAGGCCCACGGTGCGGCGCCCCTTGACACCCTTGACGGCCTCGATGCCGTGGCCGATGGTGTGGCCGAAATTGAGGGCCTTGCGCATCCCATGCTCCGTCTCGTCCTGCTCGACGATGCTCTTTTTGAAGCGGAGGCTGCGGTAGATGATCTCGCCGATCTGCTCGTCGATGTCGCCCTTTTCAAAGATGGCGAACAGTTCCGGGTCGGCCAGCAGGCTGGCCTTCACCGACTCGGCCAGACCGTTGATGTACTGGCGGCGGGGCAGGGTTGCGAGGGTGCTGGGGTCTACGATGACCAGCCTGGGCTGCCAGAAGGAGCCGACGATGTTCTTCGTCTCCCCCAGATCCACAGCAGTCTTGCCGCCGATGGAGGAATCGATCATCGAGAGGGTGGTGGTGGGGCAGTTGATGAAGTCGATGCCGCGCATATAGATGGAAGCGGCAAAACCCGCCAGGTCGCCCACGACGCCGCCGCCGACGGCGATGACGAGGTCGCCGCGGCCCATGTTGAACTCCAGCATCTGGCGCAGGACGCTTTCGAGGATCTTCATGCTCTTGCTGGCCTCGCCCTGCGGGACCGTAATGATTTTTGCGTCGCGGCACTGGTCGGCCACACGCTGTGCGTACTCGGCGGGAACGCCTGCGTCCGTCACCACCGCCACCCGGCGGTCGAGGCGGGCAAACTGGTACAGATTTTCCAGTGCGCCGTTTTTCAGGATGATGTCATAGCTGCGCTCACCCAGATTCATGGTGAGCTTGGTGCCGATAAATCCACTCATTTTGTATACACTCCTAACAGCCGCACCGTGCGGCAGGTATGGTCCAGCTCACGCAGCAGCGCGGCGGTCTCGTCGGCGGAGGGGTCGCCCACCAGCTCGACGTAAAAATAATAATCAAAGGGGACATGGGGCAGCGGACGGCTCTTGATGGACTCCATGTCGTAGCCGAAGCGGCCGATGACCTGGATGACCTCGGCCAGCTTGCCGGGTTTGTTGTCCAGTGTGAACAGCAGCGAGAAGCGGTTGCCCACGGTGGGCTTTTCGCGGCTGAGGACGATGAAGCGGGTGGTGTTGTCGCCGTCGGTGTTGATGCTGGGGACGAGGACTTCCAGCCCGTAGAGGGCGGCTGTCTCGGCGCTGGCGATGGCGGCTTTGGACGGGTCGCCCGACTCGGCCACGAACTTTGCGGCCATGGCCGTGTTGGGCATGGCCGTGGCGGGCAGATGGAACTGCTTTAAGAACGTCTCACTCTGGGCGATGGCCTGCTGATGGCTGTAAACGTGCCTGAGCTGGGCCAGCTGGGTGCCGGGCAGGACGAGCAGGTTCTGGGAGATGGGCAGGTCGTAGACGTCCACCACCCACAGCTCGGGGTGGTTGTAGCACAAGTCGAGGACAGCGGAGACGTCGCCTGCGTGGCTGTTCTCAAACGGCACAACGCCGTGGGCGGTGTCGCCCCGGCTGACGGCATCGAACACCTCGTCCCACGTCGGGCAGCTGACGGCCTCCGCGTGGGGGAAGAGCGCCCGCAGCGCGATGTGGGCGAACGCGCCTTCCACCCCCTGATAGGCGGCGCGGTTCCGGCCCAGCACCTCGGCTTCGTACTGCTTGGCGACGTCCATCATGTTCTGGACATGGTCTTTATAGTAAGGCCGGAGGGCAGCGTTCTGGATGCGGGCCGCAGCCTTTTCCAGCACCACCGCCTCCCGCGCGGCGTCAAAAATCGGCAGGCCGTGGGCCTGTTTGTATTGGGCGACGCTGAGCACAGCGGCCATCCGCCGCTCAAACAGGGCGGCCAGCTGCCCGTCCACCGCGTCGATCTCGGCGCGGGCTTGTTCCAGTGTGTCCATCTTTCCACATCCTTTGGGTAAAATTTCAATCCTTACAGTGATGATACCTAGTAAGTATACCATAACCCGGACAAGGAAACAACAAGCCCTTCTCTCTTTGAAAGTGGATAATATTTCAAATCCGGGGCCGTCAACGCGAAGAGATTGCAACCAAAACGCCCCCTCCGGCAATGGCGGAGAGGGCGTTCTTGCTTATTTGCGCAGATCTTCCCTGCTGCGGGGGGTGCCGAACACCCGGCCATAGGGGTTGTCGAGGTCGGCAGCCTTCAGAGATGCAGTTTTTTCGGCAGGCTTTTCAGGGATGCTGAGATGCTTTGCCTTCCCCCTGGAGAGAACACGGTACCGCATGGCTCAGCCCTCCGGGGCTGCCGTGGAGACAGCGCCTTCGGTCAGCTTCTGCCAGAATTCTTCGCCTCCGGCGAGGTTATCCGCCGTGCCGCTGTTCCACGCGCCCCGCATTCCCACATAGAACCGGGACATATACTCCTGACTGGAACCACTCCTGCTCTGGGTGGTGTCGGGGCCGTAGTCACCGAGGTCGAGGCCAGCCAGGACCGGGCAGTCGTCCCACTTGTACACCATGTTCCACCAGTCCTCGTCGCTGTCGGCGGCGGGCAGAGTGCCGTCGAGATACCGCAGCGAGCCGGTGCTCTCCTCAAAGCCCGCCGGATCCCAGAGCAGGAAAACAGAGCTGAGGCCACCCTGTACGTCGGCGGCCAGCTTGGTGGTGCCGGCCATGGTCAGATAGGCGGCGCTCTCGGTCTGGGTCTCCGTGTCGGAGTAGTCGAGGGTGTAGACATTGAGGGTCACGACCACCTTGCCGTCGCCGTTGCGGTCTTCGCCGTAGGCGGCCAGTGCATCCTGCAAAGCGTTCACGGTGTCCTCGGGCAGATAGTAGGGAGCCACCACGGCCACGTTATGATCGGGCTTGGTGACGAAGAAATACTGTCCGATGAAGTTGTAGGCCACAAAAGCCGCGGCGATGCCGATGATGATGACCCATTTCAGGTTATAGTCCCACCAGTTGGCCCAGCGCTCCTTGCGGGTGTACTGTCTTTCCTTGCGGGGGGCAATGTCTTTCGGGTCGATGTCGCGCTCGTAACGGTAGCTTGCCATGAGGCAGTGTCCTCCAAAAAAGTTATAACTCTGCCAGAATGGTCTGGCGGACGGCGTCGGGCAGCTGCTTCTGCTCGGCCCGGCTCATGCCTGCCGTCTGGATGGGCGGCAGCACCCGGACGTATACCGTGCCGGGGGTGGCACGGTTGCCGTGGGCCTCGAACAGGCCCCGTGCGCCGGAGATGGCCACCGGCACCACCGGCGCGCCGGTCTTGACCGCAATGCGGAAGGCACCGGCCTTGAACTCACCGGCGCCGCCCTCTTCGCCCTTGTAGCGGGTGCCTTCAGGGAAGATGATGAAGCTCCTACCGCTCTCCACGATGGCGGTGGCGTCGTTCAACGCGCGCACCGAGGCGCGGACATCGTCGCGCTGGACAAAAACGCAGCCCAGCAGCTTCATCCAGCGGTTGAGCAGAGGAATTTTTCCCAGCTCTTCCTTGGCGAGGATGCCGTAGGGCTCATCGAGGCCGGCCAGCAGCAGCGGGATGTCATAATAACTGCGGTGGTTCGCCACAAAGACGCAGGGGCCATCCTTCGGGATGTTGTCCAGTCCCTCGACGCTGAGCCGGACGCCGGTGACGTTCAGGATGCCTTTGCTCCAATGGGGGATGTGCTTTTTTACCAGCCGGCGCACCGTCTCGGTGTCGCCTGCGGCCAGCGCACGCTCGGCTTTGCACAGCACACTGTAATGGACGATCATGTACCCGAACAGATAAACGAATAACGCAATGGTGCGGAAAATGCTCACAGAGCGATACCTCCTTCTGGCTCAAAAAGCCGTTTCTATTGTATCACACTCCGCCCCAAAAAGGGAGAGGAAATACTTTTTTTACATTTGGAGGGCTTTGCGGCTTGCAAAATCCACAAAATCCGGGTATATTTATAATCAGAAAGCCAGCACAATGGCGTTTCCTGCCAAAACCGTGCTGTGCAACGCAAGCCGTCTTTCGGGACAGCGAGAGAGGATATCCACACAACATGAGTCTGTTCCCTTCTGCAAACGATTTCAAATCCGGGCCGGGCGTCGAAAAGGACGCCCCCCGCAAGACCGGCGTGGGCCGCTTCTTCGAGCTGGTGGGCCGGGATATGAGCGGGATGTTCCTTGCAAACCTGCTCACCTGTCTGGGCTTTCTGCCCGTCATCTGTCTGGTGTACATCGGCTTCCTGATGAACAGCCTGCCCGTCATGGTGCTCAGCGCCGCCGTGGGCGGCATCCTAGCCGGTCCGGTGCTGGCGGGCATGTACGACACCGTCCTGCGCGCTCTGCGCGATGAGGCCGGTTACTGGTGGACCACCTACCGCAAGGCTTTCAGGCAGAACTTCAAGGCCAGCATCCTGCCGGGCGTGCTCTACTGCGTCGTGGTCACGGTGCAGGTCTTCCTCGTGTACTTCTGCTTCAACCTGCTCTACCACGGCACCAACGTCGGCGTGGGGATGTGGGTGGCCACGGTGCTCAACCTCGTCATCTTCCACATGCTGTTCTCCTACATGTGGCCCCAGGTGGTCCTGCTGGACCAGCCTTTCGGCCAGACGCTCAAGAATAGCGTCAACTGCATGATCGCTTTCCTGCCCCACGCACTGGCTGCGTCTCTCGTGACGGTACTGTTCTGGGGCCTCGTCATCCTCTGTATGCCGCTGGGCCTGCTGCTCATGCTGGTGTTCGGCTTCTGGTTCCAGGTGGAGATCACCAGCCAGATCGTCTACGGCGACCTCGACCGGGTGTTCCGCATCGAGGAGAACATCCGCAGGCTCCACGACGCCGAGTATGAAGCCGAGACGGCCGAGGAGCGCAGCGACGACGAGGAATAAACGACACACCGACGCGAAAAGGGGATGCGTGCAATGGAACAGCGGAACAATCTGGTGCTGCAGGGCACGGAGACATTTTCCCGCGGACAGCTCGATAATGTGGCGCTGGACAACGGCAGCGTCGTGCTGGACAGCGTGGCCGGGCGGTACCTGCAATACGGCAGCTACACGACGCCCGAGTTCGCCATGCCGGCCTTCTGCAACCTGAACGTCAGCTGGAACGCCCACGCGCCCCAGAACACGATGGTGGAGGTGCGCTGCCGCGTCTACGCAGGCGGCAGCTGGACGGGCTGGATGAGCTTTGGCAAGTGGGCGCCGGATTACCCCCGGGCCAGCATCAGCACCCACAGCGACGACGGTCTCATCTTCCTGATGGGCGACACCGTGACGGTGGCGCTGCCCGGCGGCGGCACCGGCGTCCAGCTTCAGGTCAATCTTTCGACCAACGACGACAAAGTCACCCCGGCGCTCCGGCTGCTGGCGGCGGCGGTCCGCCCCCTTGCGTGGGATAAGCAGAGCGGCCACCCCATCAACCGCCGCCTGTACTTACCGGAATACTGCCTCTCGGCCCATGACCCCAGCTTTGGCCGGGACATGGACCTGCCGCTGGTGATGGCGGCCCTGATGAACCGCTGGGGCGAGGACATCCTGCCCGAAGAGGTGGCCTACGTCATGGAGGACAAGACCACCGGCAGCACCAGCAACGCCGCTTTCGCCGCCGCGGCAGCGGGCTGCTGCGGTTTTCCCTGCTGGCAGGCGTGGATGGACCTGCAGGACCTGCGGGAACAGATACACGACGGCTGTTCCGTGGCCGTGCGCATCGAGCGCCGCATCCGGGGCCAGCGGGACCCCATCGGGGTCTGGATGGGTCTGCGGGGCTTCGGCCACGACGACGCAGTCCTAGCCGATTATGTCCTGCTCAACGACCCCACCGCCGACAGCGACGGGGCCGTGAACTGCACGATGGCGGTGACGGATTTTGCCCGCTACTTCACCGGGCGGGCCATCGCTCTCCGCCCCAAGCCCCGGGACACCGAGGCCAACCGCCCCCGGCGGGTCTCCTGCGACTTTGTGTACAGTGCCGAGGATGACTGCTGGTATCTGGCCCAGAAAGGCCAGCGGCAGCTGCTCCCGGCCGAATTTTCCGGCTGGGCGGCCTGCAGCCCCCACGACGGAGTAGCCCACGCCACCACAGCCCACCGCACCTTCCGGCGGATGGAGCGGACACGGACCGGCGGCTTCCGCTTCCCGCCCGAGCAGACCGCCGCAGGCGGGCGGTGCAGCGTTTACATCGTGGACCATACCGGCACCATGCAGTTTGCAGAGGTGCGCCTGCCTGCGCCTCCGCTATCGGAAGCAAACCAAAGCGCCGCGCCTTCTGTCTCCTGAGAGGCAGCACAGCCAAGAGCTTTTTGGGATAAATCATCAACATGGGAGGAACATATTATGGCAAAGACGATCATCACTTTGGGCCGTGAGTACTGCACCGGCGGACGCTACATCGCCAAGGACGTGGCACGCGCACTGGGCATCAAGCTCTACGACAAGGAACTGATCACGATGGCCGCCAAGAATTCCGGACTGTCCGAGGAGGCCGTGGCCGCCAGCGAGAAGCGGCACACCCACAGCCTGCTGTACAGCCTGTATACGATGGGCAATGACCTTCCGCTGGGCGATCAGGTCTTCATCCTGCAGAGCCGCATCATCAAGCAGCTGGCCGACGAAGGCCCCTGCGTCATCGTGGGCCGCTGCGGCGACTATGTCCTGCGCGACCGCAAGGACGTGCTGCGCATCTTCGTCTACGCCCCCAAGGGGTGGCGTCTGGCTTACGGCAAGGAGAACAACATGCTGCAGGCCAAGGACGAAAAGGGCATCAAGGACGAGATCGACAAGACCGACCGCAACCGTGCCGCCTACTACAACTACTACACCCAGAACCGCTGGGGCGATGCCCACAACTATGACCTCGCCATCAACGCCGCACTGGGCCATGACGCCTGCGTGAAGATGATCCTTGCCGCCGCAGAGGCCAAGGAGAAGGCCATGGAGGGCTGATGCCCGCCGCCCCGGAGGGGGAAAAATAAATAATGATGCTGCGTGGGTGGGGTGCTTTTGCGCTCTGCCCACGTTTGCGGCATAGAAGAACTCTGCATCCCCAAGTTATCAGCATCAAAAGGAGAAATCGTGGAAAACAAGCAGCCCTTATCCTCTCCCGCCGGTGAGCGGGAAAACATCATGGGTACCATGGACATCAACCCTCTGCTCATCAAGCTCAGCGTGCCGATGATGGTATCCATGCTGGTGCAGGCCCTCTACAACGTGGTGGACTCGATCTTCGTGTCCCACGTCAGCGAGAGCGCCCTGACCGCCGTTTCGCTGGCGTTCTCTCTGCAGAACGTCATGATCGCCGTGGGCGTCGGCACCGGCGTGGGCGTCAATGCCCTGCTGTCCAAGAGCCTCGGCGAAAAGAACCAGGAACGGGCCAATAAGACCGCCGAGAACGGCATCTTTCTGTCCCTGTGCAGCTACGCCGTCTTCCTCGTCATCGGCCTCACCTGCATGAAACCCTACTTCTACGCACAGACTTCGGACATGGACATCGCCCGGCAGGGCATCCAGTATCTGCGGCTCTGCTGCGTGCTCAGCCTCGGCCTCTTTACCCAGACCATGGGCGAGAAGCTGCTGGCCGCCACCGGCCGCACCCATCTGAGTATGATCAGCCAGCTGGTGGGTGCTGTCGTGAACATCGTTCTCGACCCCATCTTCATCTTCGGCTGCTGCGGCGAGGCCCTGTCCGGCACCACCGGCGCTGCCGCGGCCACCGTCATCGGCCAGTTCTGCGGCGCGGGCATGACGCTGTACTTTAATCTCAATAAGAACCCCGACATCCAGATCAGCTTCCGGGGCTTCCGGCCCAGCGCCAAGGCCATCGGCCGCATCTACACCGTCGGCCTGCCCAGCATCGCCATGCAGTGCGTGGGCAGCGTGATGACCTTCTTCATGAATCAGATCCTGATGGCCTTCTCGGCCACGGCTGTCGCCGTCTTCGGCGTCTACTTCAAGCTGCAGAGCTTCGTGTTCATGCCCATCTTCGGCATGAACAACGGCATGGTCCCCATCATCAGCTACAACTACGGCGCACGGAAGCCGGAGCGGGTCAAAAAGACCATCCGCCTCGCAGTCTTCTACGCCGAGTGCATCATGCTGGTGGGCTTCTGCATCTTCCAGTTCCTGCCGGATAAGCTGCTGGGCCTCTTCGCCGCCGGCGACGCCATGCTGGCCATCGGCGTCCCGGCGCTGCGCATCATCTGCCCCCACTTCCTGCTGGCGGGTGCCGGCATCGTGCTGAGCTCGGTGTTCCAGGCGCTGGGCAACGGCGTGTTCAGCCTGACCGTCTCCATCTGCCGTCAGCTGGTGGTGCTCATCCCCGCTGCATGGCTGCTGAGCCGCACCGGCGAGGTGAACATGGTCTGGTGGGCCTTCATCATCGCGGAGGTGGTCAGCCTTGCGCTGAGCCTCGTTTTCATGGCCCGCATCAACCGTACCGTCATCGTCCCGCTCTCCGAAAAGCAGGACGCGGCCGTATAACCTGAAAGGAACGTGAACTCTATGGCAAAAAAGCTGAAGTGGAACCTTATCCTCATGAGCCTGCTCTATCTGGCGCTGGGCATCTTCCTGCTGATGGTGCCCGGCACGGCCCTCAACGTGGTCTGCTGCGCGCTGGGCGGCGTGGTGCTGGCCTGCGCGGCAGTGCAGCTGGTGCGGTATTTTGTCGTAGAGCGCGGCGTGTTCCAGAGCCAGCTCACCCTCATCTCGGGGCTGGTCTGTCTGGCGCTGGGCGCATTCCTCATCATCCGCAGCGATGTGGTGGTGCGGGTGCTGCCCATCGTGTTCGGCCTGTTCGTCATCTTTGACAGTCTGGGCCGCATCCAGAACGCCCTCGAGCTGCGCCGGTGCGGGTATCCGAGCTGGAAGATCTTTCTGCTGCTGGCCGTGCTCAGCGTCGTGCTGGGCATCGTGATGGTGGTGGACCCCTTCGGCACCATGGAGACGCTGGTGATGGCCATCGGCCTCATCCTTATCCTGGAAGGCGCACTGAACCTGCTGAGCGCCCTGTACACCATGCTGGCCGTCCGGCGCTTTATAAAGCTGCATCCGGAGACCCAGTCCATGCTGGAAGCCATTACCGGCCAGGATCTGAACGGCGACGGCGTCATCGCCCCGGACGTCTCCCACGCAGATGTGGAGTCCACCGCTGTGGAGCTCGACTATGTGGACGAGAGCGCCGAGGTGGAGCAGGAGAACAAATAACGTCAGCGGGCTTGCCCTCTCCGTCTGCTCCCGATAGGCGAAAGGCTAACCCTCTGCTGAAAAACGAAACCCAAGATCAATTCAACACAAAGGATAAAAAGAGTTATGGAAAAGTACGATCTCATCATCGTTGGTGCCGGCCCTGCCGGCATCTTCACCGCTGTGGAGCTGCTGCGCCGCGGAAGCAAGAAGCACATCCTGCTGGTGGAAAAAGGCAGGCCGGTGGAAAAGCGCCACTGCCCCAAGGCCGAGATCGGTCACTGCGTCAACTGCCGCCCCACCTGCGCCATCACCACCGGCTTCTCCGGTGCAGGCGCCTTCTCCGACGGCAAGCTGAGCCTCTCCTATGAGGTCGGCGGCGACCTGCCCAGCCTCATCGGCGAAGAATTTGCGCAGGAGCTCATCGACTACACCGACAAGATCTACCTCGAGTTCGGCGCTGACCCCCATGTGGAGGGCATCTACACCGGCGAGGACATCAAGGAGATCCGCAAGAACGCCATCCACGCCGGTCTGAAGCTGGTGGACTGCCCCATCCGCCACCTCGGCACCGAGAAGGCACAGCAGCTCTATCTCGCCATCCAGAACTATCTGGCTGACAACGGCGTGGAGATGCTCTTCTCCACCGAATGCGAGAACATCATCCTCGAAGACGAGGAGTGCAAGGGCGTGCTGCTGCGTCAGGGCGACGGGGAGCCCCGCGCCGTCTACGGCGACACCGTGGTCATCGGCACCGGCCGCCGCGGCGCAGACTGGCTTGAGAAAATTTGTGCAGAGCACCATATCGCCCACAAGCCCGGCACCGTGGACATCGGTGTCCGCGTCGAGTGCCGCAACGAGGTCATGGAAAAGGTGAACAAGGTGCTGTATGAGTCCAAGCTCATCGGCTACCCGAAGCCCTGGAAGAACAAGGTCCGCACCTTCTGCCAGAACCCCGGCGGCTTCGTGGCACAGGAGAACTATGACAACGACCTGGCCGTGGTCAATGGCCACAGCTTTAAGGAGAAGAAGAGCGAGAACACCAACCTCGCCATCCTCGTCTCCCACAACTTCACCGAGCCCTTCAACCAGCCCATCGCCTACGCCCAGAAGGTGGGCGAGCTGACCAATATGCTGGGCGCAGGCCACATCATGGTGCAGCGCTACGGCGACATCCTCGACGGCAAGCGCACCTGGGCGAAGGAGCTGGCCCAGTCCAACGTCAAGCCCACCCTGAAGGACGCCGTGGCCGGCGACATCACCGCCGCCATGCCCTACCGCGCCATGACCAACATCATCGAGTTCATCAAGATGCTGGACATGGTCGTCCCCGGCTTCGCCGCCAACGAGACCCTGCTGTACAGCCCTGAGCTGAAATTCTACTCCAACAAGGTCAAGATGGACTCGAACCTCGACACCAACATCAAGGGCCTGCACTGCCTCGGCGACTCTTCCGGCTGGACCCGCGGCCTGATGATGGCCTCCGTCATGGGCGTGCTGATGGGCCGCAAGCTGGCTGAGAAGGAAGGCTGCTGAAATGCCTTTCTGCGCTAAGCTGCGCTGAATATTTGGTTCCCGATGCCTCTCCGCACTCCGCGGAGGGGCATTTTTTGCGCTTCCTGCGGCAAAACCGTGCAGGATACAAAAATCGGCAGAAAAAGTCAATGTCCGTCAAACATGAAAATTTATGGGGATTTGAATTGATTTTCTTCGTTCAAACTGCTACAATCTCAAGTAGAACTCAAGAAGAAATTGCGTCTTGCGCATAATGCGAGGAGGGATCACTTATGTGCGAAGCCCCCGGAAGCGTAGTAACTCTGCTCTGTTCCGGCATCCAGCTTTACAGCGCCGAGAGGCGCATTGCGGACTGCATCCTTGCAGATGTAAAGCGGGCGTCGATGTGTACGTCAGCAGAACTGGCCCGGCTGAGCTGTTCGTCCGAGGCCACCATCACCCGGCTGTGCCACAAACTGGGATTCGAGAACTACCGCAAATTCCAGCTGGCGCTGGCACGGGACGCCATGGAGCAGCAGGAAGCCCGGCGTATGCGGGACGAAGGGCAGGACGAGCTGCATCAGGCACTTCTGAACATTCTGGCAAACCGCGAAGAGGAGCTGCGGGCCACCATTCAGGCCATTGACACCCGCCAGCTGCGGCAGATCCTCTCTCTGCTGCGCAGCTGCGAGGTCATGGAGGTGGTCTCTGAGGGCGGCGGCCTGCCGGTGGCCTTCGATGCCTCCATCCGGTTCAGCCACCTGGGCAAGCGATGCGTTTCCAGCGCAGTCCACGAGAAGAACCTTGCCTTTGCTCAGACGCTGACCCCCAAAGACATCCTCATCGTGCTCTCGGCCTCCGGGCAGAGCGCCAGGCTGGAAGAGGTGTCCGCTGCCGCCAAAGGGCGGGATGTACCGGTGCTGGTCATCACCTGTGACAGCCACGGCCCGCTGGCCCAGCTGGCCGACTATGTGATGACGGCTTCCAACCGCGAACAGCGGCTCATCGAGGGCAGCCATGCGGCATCGCTGCTCTCGCCGAACGTCCTGATCGAGGTGCTCTACTACCTGCTGCGGATGGAAAATCTGTAAAAAACAAACGCTGGCACCTTAGCTGGTTGCTCATAAAAAAGTGAATCCGACCTATGGCTGCAATCAAAGGTCGGATTCTTTTTTTATGTTAGGGCTGGAATATCCATGGCTCCCTCTGACGCGGGAGGCTTGGATGCGGTGCAAAATCGCACATTACCGCACTACACCGAATAGTGTATAGAAGTGCGCCCTTACTGTTTGACAAATTGGAATTGATTTTCCTTTTTATTTCTTAGTATCAATCCAAATGAAAACTCTCTCGTCAGTTCTTTCAGTAACAACACCTCCGTTTGCTATTGCCACAGCTTGAGATGCTATGTTATCTAAAAGAATGGTTACTAACACTTTATCTATTCCCATTTCTTTCGCTTCATTAAGCAATAATCTCAGCAGTTCTTTTCCATATCCTTTTCCACGAAACGCTGGTGCAATTCCGTACCCGATATTTCCTCCTGCTTTTCTCAGTGCCTCAGTCAAAAAATGTCTGACAGAACCAAATCCAACCGGAATACCATCAGCATATAGCCAAAAAGTTGTAGAAGGCACTTTCCAACCATCTACAATCCCTTCTTGCTCAGAATCCCTCTGTTTTACAATCAGCCATTCTTTATACTCATCAAATGTTAATCCGTTGGCTTTGTTAATTAATCCATTTTCTTCAGCAGGGATCTCTTGCAGCATTGTGTAAATATCTAAGCCATCATCAACTGACAATCTTTTTAATTCCAACATTATTTTCAATTCTCCTTAATCAAATAAACTCAAGTTTATCAGTCTGTTTAATCATATCATATGGCTTCAATGTACGTCAAGAACAATCCCGGCAGACATTACTGCCGGGACTGATGCTGTTTTATGGACATCTACATTTCGTGCCGGCGTTTGTTTTTATCATCAGAGCTCCAGATCACTGGGCAGGATGACATCCAGCTCCGCCGCAGGCTCTGCCACGAGGCGGCGGCTCTGGTGGAAGATGGCCTTTTCCAGCGTGTTGCGGGCGAGACGTCCGTTGCCCGCCGTGCGGGCATCCTCTGCCTGGCGGCGCTCGTAGTAGCCCCGCAGCGGTCCCGTGCAGCTCTCGGCCAGCCTGTAGCCCTTGCCCCTCGCCAGCACATTCGTGATGTCCAGCAGCTCATCGGCGGTGTAGTCCGGGAACTCTATCCTGTTCGGGAAGCGGCTGGCAAGGCCGCTGTTGGCGGTCAGGAACGTCTCCATCTCCCTGGTGTAGCCCGCAAGGATGACCACCAGCTCGTCGCGGTGGTCTTCCATCCCCTTGACCAGCGTGTCGATGGCCTCGAGGCCGAAGCTGTCCTGCTCGCCCCGGTAGAGGCTGTAGGCCTCGTCGATGAAAAGGACGCCGCCCAGCGCGCTCTGGATGACGCTGTTGGTCAGGGGGGCGGTGTGGCCGGTGTAGCGGCCCACGAGGTCTCCCCGGCTCACCTCCACCAGCTGCCCGCCCTTGAGGGCGCCGATGGCCTTGAGGTATTTTGCCACGAGCCGGGCGATGGTGGTCTTGCCGGTGCCGGGGTTGCCGGTGAAGATCATGTGCATCGAGAGGCTGGCGGTCTTGAGGCCCGCCGCCGCACGGCGCTGCTGCACCTGAATGTTATCGGCAAGGCCGAAGACGTATTCCTTCACCGGTGCAAGGCCCACGAGGTCGTTCAGCTCTTTCCTGATCTCTTCCACTGCGCCGGTATAGGCGGCGGGCAGCAGGTCGAAGAGCTTCTGGGGGCCGGCGTCGTTGAGGGCAAAGTCCAGGCCGTCCTCCCGGGCAGTCAGTGTGATCGTTCCGGTAAGCGCGGCATCTGTTTGCAGACAGTATTCGCTCAGAGCGCGGAATATCTTATCGCAGCAGGCCGAAAGCCCCGCCGCACCCTGCTTCGGGCTGCACTGGGCCGCCACATAGTCCCGCACATCCGCGCCCGCCGACAGGGTCAGGCCGAGGCGGGTCTTCACTTTTGCGGCCAGCGCGTTGAGCTGCTGGGCTGCCAGCGCGGCGAGGGCTTCCCGCGCAAAGGCGCTGGTCTCGCAGACATCGCCCAGCGCCGAGACGAAGGCCGCACCGAACTTATCGGCCAGCGCCTCCCGGCCCTTCCGGGAGAAGAAGACGAGGTACTTGCCGCAGGGGGTGATGCGGCTCACAGCCCCGGGGGCAAGCGCCGTTCCGGCATCCACGAGGATGCCCTCCTTGTTGACAAGATACCGGCTGGACAGGGGCGCACTGCCCTTGACGGCCAGGTCTGCCAGCGTCTTCAAAAAGCCCGGGTAGCAGCTCTCGTAGTGCTCAAAGACCAGGATCTCGCCCGGCGCGTGGAGGGCGGCGTACAGATCCTGCAAAAAGAGCTTTTCGGCCCCCGGGTCGGGGTAAAGCGCCAGATCCATAACGGCCAGCTTATCGCTCCGCAAAAGACCCCGAGCGGCCATGCAGCGGGCCGTCTCCGTCAGAGCGAAATGCCGCCCCGTGCCGGGCGCACCGCAGAGCAGGATGACGTTCCGGGCCGTGGGGGCCTCCGTCCCCAGCACGAAAGGCCGGCGCATGGCCCGCACGACGCCGTCCACGAAGGCGTCCTGCCCCAGCACCGTCTTTTTCACCTCAGCGGCCAGCCCTTCGAAGCTGCCCAGATGCTCCTGTCTGACTTCGGTGGTGCCTTTGGCCAGCAGGCCGTCGGCCTCCATATCCTCGAGCATCTTCCGGCTCTGGGCCAGCGCCTCCTGTGTGGTGTCTCTGCGCAGCTCGGCGTTCTGTTTTTTCAGCATTTCGTCCAGCTTTTTCTGCTGCTCGAGCAGGGCTGCGTTCATATCGGGCAGACCGGGCTTTTCCGGCGGCGTTTTCTGCGTATCAAAGCGCAGTTTTCCTCCCGGGCCGAACACTCCGTTCATCAAGTTCTCCCAATCGTCGGTGTATGCCATCTGCCTGCCTCCGTCCTGCGTTTTTTCCAAGTATAGTGTACTTTGCCCCCTTTTGCAAGAAAAGTCTTGAAAATCCACGGGCAGGCGGGTACACTAATTTTATATTGATTTGATATGCGAAGGGAATGGAACGAAATGAAAACGCCCGCAGAGTGGAAAACGCTGTTCGAGAGCAGCGCCTTTGCACGGCAGACAACCTACAGCGGCCCTCTGGGGCCGGAATATAACCCCTCCGGCACCCGGCTCCGGCTCTGGGCGCCCACGGCGCAGAAGGTATCGGTCAACCTCTACCGCCGGGGCGACGGCGGGGCCTGCATGGGGACCCTGCCGCTGGAACAGCACGGGCAGGGCGTCTGGTCGGTCTATCTGCCCGGCGACCAGCACGGACATTACTATACCTTTACCGTCGAGGTGGACGGCACGGCATACGAGACGGGCGACCCCTACGCCCGGACGGCAGGCGTCAACGGCCTGCGGAGCATGATTTTAGACGCGCCCCGCATCGACCCGCCCGACTGGAGCCACGACCACCGGGTCATCGTCCCGGCCTCCCGCCGGACGGTGTGGGAGGTCAGCGTCCGCGACTTCTCGCAAGACCCGGCCTGCGGCGTTCGGAATGCATGGCGGGGCAAATTCATGGCCTTTACCCAGAAGGGGACCACCCTTTCTTCCGCCGGCACCTTCCCCACCTGCCTCGACTATCTCAAGCGGCTGGGAGTGGGCTATGTGCAGCTGATGCCCATCTTCGACTTTGGCAGTGTGGACGAGAGCCGCCCCCTCACCCGGCAGTACAACTGGGGCTACGACCCCACCAACTACAACGTCCCCGAGGGCAGCTACTCCACCGACCCCGCGAAAGGCGAAGTCCGGGTGCGGGAGTGCAAGGAGATGATAGCTTCCCTCCACGCGGCGGGCATCGGCGTCATCATGGACGTGGTGTACAATCATATGTACCGCAGCGAGAACCCGCTGAACAGCACGGTGCCTTATTATTTCTTCCGGCAGAACCCGGACGGCAGCTTCTCCAACGGCAGCGGCTGCGGCAACGAGTTCGCCAGTGAGCGGCCCATGGCCCGGAAATACCTCATCGACTCGGTGCTCTACTGGGCGCAGGAATATCACATCGACGGCTTCCGCTTCGACCTCATGGGCCTCTATGACGTGGACACCATGAACGAACTGCGGGCCGCGCTGGACGCTCTGCCGGGCGGCAGAAGCATCCTGATGTACGGCGAGCCGTGGCAGGGCGGCGGGAGCCAGCTCCACCGGTACGAGGCCAACAAGGCGAACCTCGCCATGCTGTCCGAGCGCATCGGCGTCTTCTGCGACAACACCCGCGACGTCATCAAGGGCGGCTGTTTTGACGCCCGGGAGCCGGGTTACGTCGAGGGCAGACCGGGCAGCTTCTGGGACATCGGCGGGGCCGTGGCCGCGTGGTGCCGCAGCGACAAGCTGCCCGCCCATTCGCCCTCCCAGATCGTCAGCTATGTCTCTGCCCACGACAATTTCACTCTCTGGGATAAGCTGATGCTCGTCCGGTACGCCCGTCCCGAGTACACTGCCGCCGACTCGGCGGCGCTGGCCCAGAACCGGCTGGCGGCGGGCATCTATCTCACCTGCATGGGGATGCCCTTCCTGCAGGCCGGCGAGGAGTTCGCCCGCACCAAAAAAGGTCAGGGCAACACCTACCGCTCTTCGCCCTCCCTCAACCGTCTGGACTGGAAGCGGGCCGCGCAGTTCCACGGACTGGTGGACTATTACCGGGGTCTGCTGGGCCTGCGGGCGCAGTTCCCCCGCCTGAGCGCCTCGGACGCGGCCAGCCCGGCGGCCATCCGATTTTTCTCGCTGGAACAGCCCCTCGTGGGCTGGACTTTGCCCGCCGCACCCGGCGACGGCGCGGCATGGCGGGCGCTCTGCGTCTTTTACAATCCCACGGAAGAAGAAAAGCGGGTCCGCCTGCCCGACGGCCAGTGGAAACTGCTGAGCGACGGCGTATCGTCCGCGCTCTGGAAAGGCCCCAGCCGGGTCTGCGGCGGCGAAGTGACACTGCTGCCATACAGTGCAACGATTTTCGGCCAGGTATAACAAAAAGCGGCCCGCCGCTTTACGCGGCGAGCCGCCCAACATAAGAAGCCGTTTCCATAACCATTGCATACCGTCTAAACGGCTTTTTTGTCCGCATTCTGCGTTGCTTTCCCTTGCAATCCGTCAGGATTGCTGCGGGAAATCGCCTTGACTGCTGGCAAAAATTCTCGTTTATCCGGCAAACTCTGGCCATGAAAACGGCTTCCAAGAAAGGAACTTCGGGGAATGTCCTGATTTAGCCCTGCGGGTTCTGCTGAGGTGCAGACTCGGCAGACTTCTCCTGACGAGATGCGCCGTTGGTGCCACTGCCGCTGTTGGAGGCGTTCTTTTCGCCCAGCGTCAGGCTGACAGTCTGCATCTGACCGTCGCGGGCGACGGTGATGGACAGGGTATCACCGGCAGAGTGCTCCTGCATCAGGGTGCCAAGGTCGGTCTTCTGGGCTACCTCGGTGTTGTCGATGCTGACGATGCGGTCGCCGGCCTTGAGGCCCGCCTTATCGGCAGGGCCGCCGGAGACGACGTCCATGACGTAGATGCCGTAGGCGTTGACGCCCAGCTGTGCCGCCGTCTGTGCGTCGTTGACAGCCAGATAGGTGATGCCCATGTAGGGACGGCCCGTGACGTAGCCGTTCTCCAGCAGGTCCTGCGCCACCTTGATGGCGTCGTTGATGGGGATGGCGAAGCCCAGACCCTCGGCGTCAGAGCTGGAAGACTTTGCGTTGACGATGCCGATCAGCTCGCCGTTCATGTTGAACAGGCCGCCGCCGGAGTTGCCGGGGCTGACAGAAGCATCCATCTGAATGAGGGACATGGTGTTGACAGAGCTGGAGCTCTGGATGGAGACACTGCGGTTCAGAGCGCTGACGATGCCGCTGGTGACGGTGCCGCCCAGCTCACCCAGCGGGTTGCCCACGGCCAGCACGTTGTCGCCCACGGCCAGCTTGTCGCTGTCGCCCACGATGGCGGGGGTCAGACCGTCGGCATCGACCTTGATGACGGCGATGTCGCTGGTGGAATCCTCGCCCACGACGGTGGCGGTGTAGTCCTTGTCGCCGATGGTGACGGTGATGTTGGACGCGCCGCTCACGACATGGTCACAGGTGAGGATGTAGCCATCCGAGCTGATGATGACGCCGCTGCCGGCGCCGCTCTCCACCTGGCTCTGGCCGTACCAGGACCACTGGGAGTAGACCACCTGCTCGGTGGTGATGACCACGACGCTGGGGCTGACGGTCTTGGCCACCTGTGCGGTGGTCATACCGCTGGAAACAGTCGTGCCTTCGGCGGCGCTCTCAGAGTCTGCCGAAGAGCTGTCGGACCGCTCCACCTTCTGGATGATGACCTTGTTATTGCCGCCGAAGCGTGCGCCCACAAAGCCGCCCATAAAGCCCATGGCTGCGGCCAGCACCAGAGCGACGATGCTCTTTACAGCCTTGCCTGCATTCTTCTTAGGCTTCTCAGGCTTCTTCGGCGCGGCAGGGGCTGTATTCTGCGGGCCTGCGGGGGGCGGCGTTGCGCCGCCGGAAGGCTGGGTGCTCTCGCTGAAGGCAGAAGCAGTGTTTGCGGTGTTCATGCCGCTGGAACCCACATTGGGGTAGCCGGTATCACCGGCAGGATTATTGGAAGAGGAATAGTCATATTCCCATTTGTTTTCATCCATCGTGATTACTTCCTTTCTAAGGGATTAGAAGTTGTTTTCATAACCGTTGCGCACCGTCTGAGCGGTCTTTTGCCCGCATACTGCGTTACTTTCCCTTGCAATCCGCCTAGGATTGCTTCGGGAAAGCGCCTTGCCTGCCGGCAAAAATCCTCGCCCATTCGGCACTCTCCGGCTATGAAAACAACTTCGGCCGGGGGAAGAGCTTTTTCGCTCCTCTCCGGCACGGTTTTATTCTATCCGCTAATTGTGAAAATCAATCGTTTCCCCAGTGAAGAATGTGTGAAATAAAGTCTAAGGAGTTTCTATGAAAATCAGCGCCACGCAAACGGGCTTTGCCCTTTATAAAGAGGCCGACATCATCGGCCGGTGCGGCGTCACCCCCACCCCAAAAGGCGCGGACATCACGGCCCTGTCCGTCCTGCCCCAGTGGCGGCGGAAAGGCTACGGCTCCTACCTGTTAAAAGAGATATTGCGCCGGTTCGGCGGTTATGACCGGGAGGCTGCGACGGTGTTCACCGCGCCCCTGCCCGCCGACGAGGGCGAAGGGCTGTTCTGGCAAAAATTCGGCTTTGCGCCTGAGGATGGGCGGCTCGTCCGCCGCCGCACCCCCGATTTGACGGCGGTGCGCTTCGTGCAGGACTATCTTGCCGCCCATCTCCCCCACCCGAAGCTCTGCATCGACGCCACCTGCGGCAACGGCGGCGACACGGCGTTCCTCTGCCGCCTTGCCGGCCCGGAAGGCCGGGTGCTGGGCTTCGACATCCAGCCCGAGGCCGTCACCTCCACCCGCGCCCGGCTCGAAAAGCAGGGCCTCACGGCAGAGCTTATCTGCGACAGCCACGCGAACCTCTTACAGTATGTCCGGCCCGGCACGGCGGACATCGTGATGTTCAACTTCGGCTGGCTGCCCGGGGCCGACCACAGCGTCTTCTCCACAGCAGACAGCAGCATCCCTGCGCTGGAAGCCGCCCTCGCGGCGCTGCGCGCCGGCGGCGTGCTCAGCGCCATCCTCTACAGCGGCCGCGTCATCGGCACGGACGAAAAGCAGAGCATCCTCGGCTGGCTGCGGGCTCTCCCGCTGGAAAAATATACCGTACTGGTGTGCGATTTTGCCAACTGGGCCGATACTGCGCCCCTGCCCTGCCTTGTTCTGAAAAAATAGCAAAAACTCTTGCATCCATGTGGATTTTCTGTTAAAATAAGCGTTGTATGTAATTTTATAGGGGAGTTTCCCATGGAAACAGACCCTATTGTTTGCTGATACATCCACCCGGCCCTTCGCGGGGCCGCATCTCAGGAGAACGAAACTTTTATGACAAATCGTGAAGAAATCAAGCGCCGCCGGACGTTTGCTATCATCAGCCACCCCGACGCCGGCAAAACGACGCTGACCGAAAAGCTGCTGCTGTACGGCGGAGCCATCAATCAGGCAGGCTCTGTCAAGGGCAAGCAGAGCGCAAAGCACGCCGTGTCCGACTGGATGGACATCGAGAAGCAGCGCGGCATCTCCGTCACTTCCTCTGTGCTGCAGTTCAACTACGCAGGCAAGTGCGTGAACATTCTGGACACCCCGGGCCATCAGGACTTCTCGGAGGACACCTACCGCACCCTGATGGCAGCCGACTCGGCTGTCATGGTCATCGACGCCGCAAAGGGCGTCGAGGCCCAGACCATCAAGCTGTTCAAGGTCTGTACCCTGCGCCATATCCCCATCTTCACCTTCATCAACAAGATGGACCGCGAGGCCCGCGACCCCTTCGAGCTGATGGAGAACATCGAAGAAATTCTGGGCATCAAGACCTACCCCATGAACTGGCCCATCGGCTGCGGCAAGGAGTTCAAGGGCGTGTTCGACCGCAACACCCGCAAGGTCCTGGCTTTCTCCAGCGACGGCCGCGCCAACGGCGTCAAGAAGGTCGAGGAGACCGAGGCTGAGCTGGGCGATGCCGCACTGGACCAGCTGCTGACCCCCTACCTGCACCAGCAGCTGGTGGACGAAATTGAGCTTCTGGACGGCGCTGCCGAGGAATTCGATCTCGACCGCGTGCTGCGCGGCGAGCTGAGCCCCGTGTTCTTCGGCTCTGCGCTGACCAACTTCGGCGTCGAGCCCTTCCTCGAGAACTTCCTCCGCCTCACCCCCACCCCGCTGGCCCGCGTGGACAGCCTGACCGGCGAGGCCGTTGACCCCTGCCGCGATGAGTTCTCTGCCTTCATCTTCAAAATTCAGGCCAACATGAACAAGGCTCACCGCGACCGTATCGCCTTCATGCGCATCTGCTCGGGCAAGTTCGAGCGCGGCATGGAAGCCTACCATGTGCAGGAGGGCAAGAACATCAAGCTGGCCACCGGCACCCAGCTGATGGCGCAGGACCGCGCCATCGTCGATGAAGCCTACGCAGGCGACATCATCGGCCTGTTCGACCCGGGCATCTTCTCCATCGGCGACACCCTGTGTACCGGCAAGAAGAAGGTCGAGTTCGCCGGCATCCCCACCTTCTCCCCCGAGCACTTTGCCCGCATCGAGCAGAAGGACACCATGAAGCGCAAGCAGTTCGTGAAGGGCATGGAGCAGATCGCTCAGGAGGGCGCCATCCAGATCTTCCGCGAAGTGGGCGGCGGCATGGAAGAAGTCGTGGTCGGCGTCGTCGGCGTGCTGCAGCTGGAAGTGCTGGAGTACCGTCTGAACACCGAGTACAACGTCGAGATCCGGATGCAGCAGCTCCCCTTCGAGCAGCTGCGCTGGATCCAGAATGACCCCGACACTTACGTCCTGCGTGACCTCGACCTCACCAGCGACACCAAGGCCGTCGAGGACATGAAGGGCAACCGCCTGCTCCTGTTCACCTCCGATTGGGCTATCCGCTGGGCTGAAACGCACAATGAGACGTTAAAGCTGAGCGAATTTGGCAATATTTAAGTTACAGGTTCCCAAGAGCTGCTGTGCAGAAGACCTGCATGGCAGCTCTTTTTGGAATAAATCTAAAATGCAACAATATGTACCAGTCAGCGACAACACCCCCCTTCGCGGGGCGCTGCCGGAAAAGAAGGTAACGATCTATGGAAAAACGTAACATTGGCAAAAGCGGCCTCTCCGCACCATTTCTGGGGCTTGGCACCTGGGCCATCGGCGGCGGCAGCTGGTGGGGCGACAACGACGACGCCCTGTCGGTAAAAGCCATCGAGACTGCTGTGGAGCAGGGCATCACCTGGATAGACACCGCCCCCATCTACGGGCTTTACCACAGCGAAGAGGTGGTGGGCGAAGCTTTGCGCCACATCGACCGGGACAAGGTCATCCTCTCCACCAAGTGCGGCCTCGAGTGGCGGCACGAAAGCCCCGTTCTCCACAAGGTGGTGGACGGCGTGCAGACCTACCGCGACCTGTCGGCCAAGAGCATCATCGAGGATGTGGAAGACAGCCTGCGCCGTCTCGGCACCGACCATCTGGATGTGCTCTACACCCACTGGCAGACGCCCGACCTTTCCATCTTCCCGCTGGAAGAGACCGTCGAAGCCATGATGAAGCTCAAGGAGCAGGGCAAGATCCGTGCTATCGGCGCGTCCAACACCACCGCTGAGTTCATCCGCGGCTACTGCAAATACGGCCAGCTGGATGTCATTCAGGAAAAGTACAGCCTGCTGACCCGCCGCATCGAAAAGCAGCTGCTGCCCACCTGCAAGGAGCTGGGCGTGTCCATTCAGGCTTATTCTCCCTTGGAGCAGGGCCTGCTCACCGGCAAGGTGACCATGGACACCACCTACCCCGAGGGCAGCACCCGGAACACGAACCCCTGCTTCCAGCCCGCCCGCCGGGCGCAGGCCATCCGGCTGCTGGACAGCTGGTCTGACCTCTGCGAGAAGTACCACTGCACCAAGGCGCAGCTGGTCATCGCCCTGACGGCCCGGATGATCCCCGGCCTGCACGTGTTGTGCGGCGCACGGACGCCGGAGCAGGCCATCGACAACGCCGGTGCGCTCCACATCGCACTGGAAGGCGCCGACGCCGTCCAGATGAAGTGGGACGTGGACGCCATTTCCTGAGCAAAACCGCAGATATGAAATGAGCAGAGCCTCCACCGAAAGGTAGAGGCTCTGCTCGTTTTATATCTGGATTCTTTGTGATAAACTGGAATTTGTCGGGGCGAGGCCCCTCCATCTTGCTGCCGCAAGACCGTTCTGTCACTTAAAAGCCCCACTGGGGCTTTCATTGTTCTGCTTCGCTCCACAAACGCGAATTGTTAATTTGGAACTGGTCCTATAATGCCAAATGCTATTGCATCAATAAAAAGCACGAACGCTATCACACAAACAATTAAAATAGTTGCAATGACTTTAATAACAAGTTGTTGATTTTGTCTTAAATTACTCTTACTAACAATCCTTAAGACAAAAGTCAAAGCAACTAGGATGATAAAAGAAATAATATTATAAAGAACCACTGTTTTCATCTATGTGTCCTTCTTTTTTATATCAATTCCGATTTGCCGACCTCACCCATTCTCCTTCCAGAACAGTCCGCCGCTGGTCTGGAAGAGCAGCCACGGATTCACGCTCTTGCTGCCGAGCTTGAAGTCCATGGTCAGGTCTTCGCCCAGTGCGCCCACGGCCTGCCCCCGCTCCACGCTCTGACCCTCGCTCACCGAGAGAGCATCCAGCCCGTAGAGGTAGCTGTGCATCCCGCAGCCGTGGTCGATGACGACGGTATTGCCGGTGAGGGCAAGGTTCCGGGCCAGCACCACGACGCCGTTGGCGGGAGCGCGGCAGGGGTCGCCCGGGATGGTGTAGAGCTTCGTGGAGTTCGATTTGCTGCCCTGCTTGCCGCCGGTGACTTTGGTCTGGCCGAAGTCCACGAGGGTCATGTAATCCTCCGCCGGGCAGGCGAAGCCGCCGCTCCACAGCTTTTCGCGGGCGGGCTGCTCATAGAGGGGCCAGATGACATTGCGGAACTCGGTGTTGGCAGCTTCGGAGGCTTCCGGTTCGGCTTCGATCTCAACCGTGCCGAAGTCCTTCGGGATGACGGTGATGTTCTTCACCACCGTCTCGCCGCCCACGGTAAAGGTCACTTCATGCGCACCGGCAGCGGCATTGTAGGCCGCCGGGATATAGGCGCGCCACCCGCTGCCCAGACGGACAGCCTGCACATTGCCGAGGTCTGTTTCCACCGTAGGGGCCGTCTCACCCACCATGCCGGTGAAAGCCGCGGCCACCGTGCCGCCCTGCTCCATCCGTTCGGCGGAAAGCTCCACCTCGGCGCTTGCCTGCAGCGTAAAGCGGAAGGAATAATTGTACCAGCCGATGGGCTTCGCGGGCTTTTCGAGCCGGACGTCCTGCCGCAGCTCGCCGGTGCTGCCGCCCTCGAACTGGGTGGCCAGCATATTTTCCGGCAGACGCCAGACGGTCAGCTCGGCCTTATAGCCGCCGTTGGCCGGGAACAAAAAGTCGTCGTAGGTGGCCGCGGTCCCCTCGAAGACCACATTGCCCGCGCTGTCGGTGATGGTCAGCGGGCCGTAGCTGTACCACTCGGGCAGGGCGAAGGCCGGGTGGGCGTCGTAGAGGACGCCCAGCTTCTGCACCGTGAGGGTGCGAGGGCTGGCAAAGACTTTATCCACCTGCCCGCCCAGCAGCGGCACCTGCCAGCACCAGCCGTTGGGCTCCAGCTCCTGCCCGGCGAACTGCACCTCAGACGCGGGCTTCGCGCCCTCCGAGGTGAACGAATAACTCACGCCCAGCACCGCCGCAAGCAGCACCACGACGCCCAGCGCGACGCCGATGAGCCATAACAAAAGCTGCTTCATATATGTATCTCTCCTCTTGTAGCGGCCTCGCCCTCTCAGTCACCTTCGGTGACGGATTCCCCTTTTTGTCGCTTGCGCGACATCTTCCCCCGGCCGGGGGAAGTCTTTCCTCAAAGGGAGAGCCAAAAACGTGACCGTCAGGCCATAGCCTCTCCCTTTGGGAGCAACAATGATGACCGCCGCCAGTGGCGGAAACAGGGAATCATTGTTGGGGCAGTGGCCAGCAAGACGCAAGTGCTTTTTAAGCACGAAGCGGATGCTGGGTGCCGCAACCCGGGTAGTGGCACGCCGCAGGCGTGACGGAGAGGGCAAGCCCGCTTTTCCTATATTTGCAGATATAAAAAGGCGCACCGACACAGCCCTGTTACAGACTGCCGGTGCGCCCTTCGTCATTTTGTTCTGTTTCGGCCCGCGTTATTCGGCAGTATCCTCAGCGGGAGCAGCCTCTTCTGCGGCCTCAGCAGGCTCTTCCTCAGCGGGGGCGGCGGTATCCTCGCCGAACAGCAGACGCTCGTACTCGTCCAGCTCCTTCTCACGGCGGCGCAGATAAACAGCCACAGCAGCCAGCGCACCAGCCACAGCAGCCAGCGTTGCGATAACAGCGATCAGACAGGATTTCTTCATAGGTTCAGCACACTCCTTTTTGGTCGAACCAGCGGTCCAGCTATTTTCAGCGGTCATTCCGCGGCACAGGCTCGGTCTATTCTGAAACTATTATACCCGTACTTCACGAAAATTACAACCAAAAAGGCAAAATTTTGCTTTTTCAGAGCCCTGACTTTTTCTTATACGCCTTGAATGCGCCGGGCAGAGTATATTCGTTCTGCAGCTGTTCGCGGCTGGCCCAGACACAGCCCGCCGGGGCTTCCGCACTGCCGACGCAGACAGAATAGCCGCTCATCCGCCACTCGATGTGGCTGAAAACATGCTTTGCCGCCGGCAGAGGTTCGATGCTCTCACAGGCAAGGCCCAGCGCTTCCAGCCGGGCGCAGACTTCTTCGGCGCTGAGGGCTTCGCCCTCCCACAGAAGCGGCTGCCAAAGACCGGCCAGCAGACCTTTTTGGGGCCGCTGCTGCAGCAGGAAGCGTCCTTCGGCGTCTTCGGCCAGCACTACCGTCACCGGCTCGATGCGCCGTGCCTTGGGCGCAGCCTTATGGGGCAGTTCCAGCGCCGTACCGGCCCTGCGGGCTTCGCACAGAGAGGCCAGCGGACACTGCTCACAGAGCGGTGCGCCGTTCGGCACACAGACCAGTGCGCCCAGCTCCATCAGAGCCTGGTTGTAGTCGCCCGCCTTTTCGGGGGGCTGATGCTCCATGACCCGGGCCGTAAAAGCTCGTTTTACCGCCGGTTCTGTAATAACGCCGGGGTCATTATACAGTCTGGAAAACACCCGCAGCACATTTCCGTCTACCGCCGGGACAGCCAGCCCGAAGCTGATGGAGGCGATGGCCCCCGCCGTGTAGTCCCCGATACCGGGCAGAGCGCGGAGGGCGTCGTAGTCGGCCGGCAGCTGCCCGTCGTACTGCTCACAGACGATGCGGGCGGCCTTTTGCAGGTTGCGCACCCGGCTGTAGTAGCCCAGCCCCTCCCAGAGCTTGTGGAGCTTTTCTTCTTCGCACGCCGCCAGCGCGGGGATGTCCGGCAGGGCGGCGAGGAAGCGCTCATAATAGGGCAGCGCCGCCGAGACGCGGGTCTGCTGCAGCATGATCTCGCTGAGCCAGACGTGGTAGGGGCTGGGGTCGGTGCGGAAGGGCAGGATGCGCTGGTTCTTGTAGAACCATTCCAGCAATGCCGGGGCGATGTTTTCCACTTGTTTTGTTCTCCTTGTTGAAAAATGTAAAGGCGGCTTGCCCTCTCAGGCCGCTTCGCGTCCAGCTCTCCCAAAGGGAGAGCCTTTTGCCTGCCAGGAAGCCTTATGCCTCTCCCTTTGGGAGCAACAATGATGACCGCCGCCAGTGGCGGAAACAGGGAATCATTGTTGGGGCAGTGGCCAGCAAGACGCAAGTGCTTTTTAAGCACGAAGCGGATGCTGGGTGCCGCAACCCGGGTAGTGGCGCGGCGTCAGCCGTGACGGAGAGGGCAAGGACGCTAACCAAAAACCGGGCCGCTGCGAAAAGCAGCAGTCCGGTCATAGTGTGCTCTATCTTAGAAGCCGTAAGCCGTGCGGGGGAAGGGCAGCACGTCACGGATGTTCTGGATGCCCGTGAGGTACATGATCATGCGCTCGAAGCCCAGACCATAGCCTGCGTGCTCCACGCCGCCGAACTTGCGGAGGTTCAGGTACCAGTCGTAGCTGGACTTGTCCAGACCCAGCTCGTCCATACGGGTCACGAGCTTGTCGTAGTCCTCCTCACGCTGGCTGCCGCCGATGAGCTCGCCGATGCCGGGGACCAGCATATCGGCTGCGGCCACGGTCTTGCCGTCGGCGTTCTGCTTCATGTAGAAGCTCTTGATCTCCTTCGGGTAGTCGGTGACGAAGACGGGCTTCTTGAACACCACCTCGGTCAGGTAGCGCTCGTGCTCGGTCTGGATGTCCACGCCCCACTCCACGGGGAACTGGAACTTCTTGTTGTTCTTCTTCAGGATCTCGATGGCGTCAGTGTAGCTGATGCGGCCAAACTCGCTGTTTGCCACCAGCTCAAGGCGCTCGATGAGGCCCTTGTCGATGAACTGGTTGAAGAAAGCCATCTCATCGGGGCAGTTGTCCAGAACGTAGCGGATAACGTACTTGGTCATGGCCTCGGCGGTGTCCATGTAGCCGTTCAGATCGCAGAACGCCATCTCCGGCTCGATCATCCAGAACTCGGCGGCGTGGCGGGTGGTAAAGCTCTTCTCCGCGCGGAAGGTGGGGCCAAAGGTGTACACCTTGCCGAACGCCATTGCCATAGCCTCGGCTTCCAGCTGGCCGGAAACGGTCAGGTTGACGGGCTTCTCGAAGAAGTCCTTGGTGTAATCGACGGTGCCGTCCTCGTTCTTGGGGACGTTGTCGAGGTCGAGGGTGGTGACGCGGAACATCTCGCCGGCGCCCTCACAGTCGGAAGCGGTCAGCAGCGGAGAGTGGGCGTAGACGAAGCCGTTCTCCTGGAAGAACTTGTGGATGGCGTAAGCGGCCACGCTGCGGACGCGGAAAGCGGCGTTGAAGGTGTTGGTGCGGGGGCGCAGGGTGGGCATGGTGCGCAGATACTCCATGCTCATCTTCTTTTTCTGCAGCGGATACTCGTCGGCGGGGCAGTCGCCCAGAATTTCCACGCTGTCAGCGTTCAGCTCGAAAGGCTGCTTTGCCTGCGGGGTCAGCACGATGCGGCCCACGACACGCAGGCTGCTGTACAGGCCGGTGTGGACGACCTCATCGTAGTTTGCCAGCTTGCCGGCTTCCAGCACGACCTGCAGGGTCTTGAAGCAGCCGCCGTCGGACAGGGCGATGAAGCCGATGTTCTTGGAGTCGCGGATGTTCTTTGCCCAGCCGCATACGGTGACGACCGTACCATCGGCGGGGGTGTTCTTGTACAGCGAAACGATCTCAGTGCGTTCCATTTTCAGATTACCTCCGATATAAAGTAAAAAGACAGCTTTGCCCTGAAAGTTCAGGGCGAACAAGCTGTCTTGTAATGTCCGCGGTGCCACCTGAATTACCGGAAGTGTCCGGTCGCTCACGCGCTCAAGTAAAAGCGCTGCTCCGTTAACGCTGAGCCTGCGGCGCACCTACTGGCGGCGCATTTTTCTCACTGCGCCCTGTTCAGTTTGCTGCTCCCGGGTGTTCATTCACGCACCGTCCGCGCACGGCTCCCAGCTCTGCCGCGCTCTCTGTGGCGTTGTGATGCGCTACTTTTCCCAATCACTGCATTTACCAGTAAAATATAGCACTTTGCCGCCGTTTCGTCAAGTATCCGGGCCAAGCAGAGCCTGCACAAGGCCGTTGGCCGCCAGCTGCCCGGCGTAGAGGGCCTCGTTGAGGTTATTGCCGTGGCCTCCTATCTCGATGAGCAGACTGCCGGTGGTGAGGTCCTGATTATAAAAGCGGTAGCTGAACAGTACAGGCCGGGTGAACCCGGGGTACATCCCCTCCATGCTCCGCTCCCATGCGGCGGCGAAACGGAGGTTCTGCCGCCAGCTGGGCAGCCGGACGCTGCCGCCGTTGTCGCACCCGCAGATGATCATGACCTGCGCGGCCTGCCGCCCGTCCACGGTGCAGACCGGGGCCATCCGGGAACCGCCCTCTGTCTCGATGGCGTCCCGGTGGACGTCCAGCACCACCTTGATGCTGGGGTACTGGGCCAAGTACCGCTGGACGACGGCCCGGCTGTTCTCGTAGCTGCCGGTGTAGCTGGGGTAGTCGTTCAGGGTCTCGTCGTGGAGAGTGTTCAGCCCGGCGGCGTTGAGGGTATCGGCCATCACCCGGCCCACGGCACACATATTCAGGTTCGTGTCAGTGGTGCGGGCGCCGTCGCCGGGCGAATACCACAGCCCCGCCGAAAGGCGGTAGTCCTCGGTGGCGTGGGTGTGCATGATGAGGATCTGCGGGTCAGGGCTGTCCTTTTCGACGCCAAAGGGCAGTGGGGCCTGTATCTCTGCCGCGATGTCTGCCGCAGTCTGTCGGGTGTTGTTCTTGATGCTGCCCGCGCCGCAGGCAACGTACTTTTCACCGCTGCCTTGCGGGTAATTTTTTTCGATCACTGCGCCCGCGCCTTCGGGCCGGGCGTCGTCCCCCAGAAGCTCCACAAGATAGCTTTCGATGCCGCCTGTCGGGGCGGCGGCTTCGGGCTGAGAGGCGGCAGTCCCGGTGCTTTCAGGGGCGGCTTCGGCCACAGATGCGGCCTCCTCCTGTGCCGCGCCGGAGACGGCCCTTCGGCTCAGGGAGAGCGCCGTCTGCGCCGCCGGGACAGGCCCGGCGATGACCGCTGCCAGCCCTAGCACAAGGCTGTGGGCCGTGATGGTCAGAGCCGCAAAAAGGGCCGCTGCGCCCAGAAAGGGCAGCAGATGGCTCTGCCCGGCCTCGCCATAGCGCATAGACTGCCCCCTCCCCTTTTGTTTTATCCATACAATATGATGGACGGCCTGGTTTTATCCCACCAGCCAGCAGAGCTGGGCGATGCTGAGCCTCGGCTGCAAGGCGCGGTTGATGGCCGCGCCCAGCAGGGCGGCCCCGTGGGCGATGACGCTGTCCAGCTCCCGGGGCGTCACCACAAGGTCTTTGCCCTCCTGCGCCATCATCAGGGTCGGGATGCCCGCCGCGATCACCGGCAGACCCAGACGGGCCGCGTCCAGATGCTTGCTGCTGCCGGGCTGGGCCGGGCAGAGGCCGGTGTCGGAGAACTGCAGCGTCCGGCCCAGACGCTGGGGTTCCGACGAGCAGAGGCTGTCCACACAGATGAGGGCCGTGGGCCGCACTTCCCGCACCAGCGCACCGGCCAGCTGCTGCAGGCTCAGACCGGTGGACGCCGAGACGCCCGGGGCCACCGCCGCCACCGGGCGGATGCCCTTCACCGGCGGACGGCCTGCGCCCATCGTGACAAAAATTTTCTGGACGGTGCGGGGGCCGAGGGCGTCGGCAGTGACCCGGCGGTTGCCCACGCCCAGCACCAGCACCGGCCCCTCCGGCGGCAGAAGCGCCCGCAGCTCGTCCGCTGCCTGCTCGATGACCTCGGCGTCCCGCTCGTCCAGCACACTGACGCTGGGGACTTCCAGCGTGACGTACCGCCCCCGGGGCTTTTCGAGGCCCTCCCGGGCGATCTCCACCCGCGTCACCGTCACGCCGCCCCGCTTTGCCGTGGCCGCGCGGACTCCGCCGGGCAGGTCAGTCGCGGCCGTGTAGAGCTCGTCCGCCATATCTGTCAAGCGCATGATTTTTCCCTCTTTTCTGCTCTGTTTGCCGCCAAAAAGCCGGTTTTGGGGCCTCGCGGCACAAAAAGTATGGGAAAATCAAAACTTTTTGAAACAAAAATCGAAAAAATGCTTGCGCTGGAACGGCAAATATGGTATCATAAGGTGCGCTGTTATAGGTAGCCAAGGAGGTGGAACGAATGCCTAACATCAAATCTCAGAAGGACCGTGTCGTGCAGGCTGCTGCAGAGCAGGCTCACAACAAGGCCATTAAGACCAACCTGAAAACAGTCGTCAAGAAGGCAGACGCTGCCATCGATGCGAATGCCGCTGACAAGGACGCAACCGTCCTGGCTGCTGTTTCCGCGATCGACAAGGCTCGCGCTAAGGGTGTCATCAAGAAGAACACCGCTAGCCGCAAGATCAGCCGTATGGCAAAGCGTGCTAACAAGAACGCTTGATCGCAGTTTGATTGACGAACAAAACCCCTGTACCGGGACCCCGGTGCGGGGGTTTTTGTTTTTTATTTTTCGGGACGGTAAAGTGAGCTTGCGCGCTTTTGGCGTGGGGCTGGTTTTTTCTTTGAGCAGATTCGCGCGCTGGTAGCGCGGGGGGAGAGCGCGGTTACGCGAGGTTAAGTTCTCTTTTGCGTGCCAAAAGAGAACCAGAAAAGCACCAGCGATTTCGACGCGCTGGATCCACGAGAAAGGGGCTGCTCGCCCCTTTCAGACCCCAAAGGGGTTGTCGAAACGGAAAAAAGCTAGTCGCTGCGCTTAACGCTTTTTTCTCGTTTCTCCGATTTGCTGCTTCGCAGCTGGTGTTACCTCTCTGCTGACGGTAACGTCCAGCAGAAACGTGAAATCTTCGGCGGAGCCGTAAATGGGAGAAGCACAAAAAAATGCGTTTAGCGAAGCGGCTAGCATTTTTGGGCTTCGACTTCTTCTTTGGAATTGTTAAGGGCGAGAAGCCCTTAACTCGTTGCGGGGAGAGTGGAGTCCAGAGGTAGGGAGGGGGGAGTCGAAACACCCCTCCCTGCCTCTGGCCCGCGCGGAGCGCAAGCCATTTGACCAAAAGAGAAAACATCCCCCGCGCCACCAGCGCGAGAAAACGCTCTCCCATCATCACAGAAGAGCCTCCTCAGTAACAATATGTATCCTCCCCGGTTTCGCCATCAGCTCCTCCTCCTGCAGCGGCGGGACCTTCTCCGCCCAGAGCCACCACCCGGCCCAGAGGACGGGGACCGCCGCCGCAAGGGCCAGCCCCGGCCAGAGCACAGCCGGATAGCCCAGCGCCGCACTGCCGGGCCAGAACACCGCCGCTGCGCAGAGCGCCAGCGCCGTCCAGCCCTCCCAGAAGATCGTCGTCCATTGTGTTTCCTGTCGCATGGCTTTTCGCCTCCTTCTGGCCCCAATATAACGCACTCCGGGCGAAAAATGAGGCGAAACGGCCCGCCTTGCACACAAAAACATCCCGGCTTGAGCCGGGATGTTTTTCTAATTCTGGTCATGGCTCTTCCCCACCCACGAGCAGACGACTCCGCACACAAGGCTGGTGGTGATTCCTGCCGCGGCGGCAGTCAGCCCGCCGGTGAGGATGCCGATGGCCCCTTCCTCTTCGATGGCCGTCCGCACGCCTTTCGCCAGCAGATGGCCGAAGCCCAGCAGCGGCACGGTAGCGCCGCTGCCCGCGAACTCCGCCAGCGGCGCATACCATCCCACCGCCGAGAGAATGACGCCCGCCACCACATAGCCCGTCAGGATGCGGGCCGGGGTCAGGCCGGTGAGGTCGATGAGCAGCTGGCCGATGACGCAGATGCAGCCGCCCACCACGAAGGCCCAGAAGTAATTCATCCGTTTTCCTCCTTCTGCTGCGGGCTGCGCAGCTCCACGAGATGGGCGATGGCCGGGATGCTCTCCTTCTGCAAAAAGGTCGTCTGGCTCATCAGCGCGCCGGTGGCGATAAAGAGCACCCGCTTCTGCGTTCCCTTCTCGAGGCGGGGCAGGATATGCCCGCAGAGGACGGAGGCGCAGCAGCCCGGGCCGGAGCCGCCGCTCTTCACGGTCTGCTCGGCGGCATCGTAGAGGATGCAGCCGCAGTCCACATGGTTCTTGAGCAGAAGTCCTTCTGCCGCCAGCAGGTCGCGCAGGAGCTGGCTGCCCACATGGCCGAGGTCGCCGGTGTAGATGCGGTCGAAGTCCGCCGGGGCGCTGCCGGTGTCCTTCAGATAGCGCAAAAGGGTCGCGGCGGCAGCGGGGGCCATGGCCGCACCCATGTTGTTGATGTCTTTTATTTTATAGTCCTGCACCCGCCCGAAGGTGGCGGCGCAGAGCTGTACCCCCTCACCGGCGGGCCGCAGCAGGCAGGCACCCGCCGCCGTAGCCGTCCACTGGGCGGTGGGCGTCCGGACAGCGCCGTAGCTCAGCGGCGTACGGAACTGACGTTCTGCCGCGCAGAAATGGCTGGACGTCATCGCCAGCAGGCCGTCGGCCATGCCTGCACTGCACAGCGCCGCGCCGAGGCCCAGCGCCTCGGCCATCGTGCTGCAGGCCCCGAAGAGGCCGACAAAGGGGATGCCCAGCTCCCGCAGGGCGTAGCTGGACGCGGTACACTGGGCCTGTAAGTCGCCCGCCAGCGCGAGGCTGACGTTATCCGGCGTCGTCTCAGCCTTTTTGAGGCAGAGCCGCGCCGCCCGCAGGGCCATTTCCTTCTCGGCGGCCTCCCAGTTGGACTGGCCGAAAAAGTTGTCGGCGCTCAGCTCGTCGAAGCAGGCGGCAAGGGGGCCTTCGCCCTCCTTTTTGCCGCCGATGGCCGCATGAGCCGCCACGACGGGCGGCGTCGGGAACAAAAGAGTGTCTCCGCGTCGTGCAGCCATCACAGATTCCTCCTTTATGGGGCTGATTTTATCTGTTTTTTGTGGTATACTGAATTTTAGTGTGAAAGTGCAATTTCCGCGCTTCCTTATGCGTATCCTTGGCAGGGGGACTTTTACTGCAGCAGCCAGTAGACGCTGCCGTAGAGAACCGCCGCCAGCGTACCGTATACGATGACCGGCCCGGCGATGATGAACATCTTCGCGCCGGTCCCCAGCACACGGCCCTCGGTCTTGAACTCGATGGCCGCACTGACCACCGCGTTGGCAAAGCCCGTGATGGGTACGAGGGTGCCTGCGCCCGCTTTCGCGGCCAGCTTCTGGTAGAGGCCCAGCGTCGTCAGCAATGCCGACAGCGCCACCAGCGTGCAGCTGGTGAGCGTCCCGGCCAGCTCTTTGTCGAGCCCCATGGTCAGATACCACCCGCGCAGCACCTCGCCCAGCAGGCAGATGCCGCCGCCCACGCCAAACGCCCAGAGGCAGTCCCCGCCCAGCGGCGAGGGCGGGCCGACCCGGCGCACCCTGCGCCCGTATTCCTCAGCCGACATTTTCATCCTGTTCGCCTCCCGGGAATAGGATGTCCGCCCGTGTGCAAAAATATACACACCCTCAACAAGAAAGAAGGTCCATTATGAACCCCTCTGCTCCTCATCCTCACCGCCGGCGCCTCACCCGCGCCGAGGTGCGCCGCCGCAGACGCAGCCGCGCCATCCGCCGGGTGGCCGGCCTTACCGTGATGCTCTGCGTCGCCGCAGGCGGCGTCACCTTCCTGCTCACCCGCCATGCCGCCGTCCCCAGCGCTTCGGCGGCGTCCGCCATCTCCATGCCGGCCCAGAGCATCGCCGATCCCACTGTGAGCTCCGCCGAGAACACCGCTGCGCCCGCCAACGCCCTCAGCCTCACCGCCGACGAGGCCCGCGCCATGCTGGCCGACCCGCTGATGGTGCTTGTGAACCACACCTGCAAGATGCCGGACGACTATACTTTCGATACCAAGGAGTGCGGCTCTGCCACCGCCGTCAACAAAACGCTGCAGACCGCGGCCTGCGACGCCTTCCTCTCCATGCAGAAAGCCGCTGCCGCCGACGGCGTGACCGTCTGGATGCAGAGCGGCTACCGCAGCGTCAAGTACCAGACCAGCCTCTACGAGCGGAAGACCAAATACTACCTCGACAAGGGCTACGACAACGCCACCGCCAGGGAAAAGGCCGCTGCCGTCGTCAACCCTCCGGGATACTCCGAGCACAACTGCGGCCTCGCCGCCGACCTGAACAGCCCGGAGCACACCGGTCTGGACAAGGGCTTCGAGAAGACCGCCGCCTTCCGCTGGCTCTGTGAACACGCGGGCGACTACGGCTTCATCCTCCGCTACCCCAAGGACGCCGAGGACAAGACGGAGATCATCTACGAGCCCTGGCACTGGCGGTACGTGGGCGTGGAGAACGCCGCTAAGATCAACGCCAGCGGCCTGTGCTTTGAGGACTATATCGAGACTCTGCAGAGCATCGCCGCCGAGGGCTGAATCCACTGGTGAAGAAAAGGTTAAAATTTCACGCTTCGTTTGCAATTCTGCCGTCGATATGGTAGACTATCTTGGGGTTTCGGGCCGACAGTTTTCGGGGCGGCCGGGCCTCAGAATTTTAACGACAAAAGAGGGAAATCTTTTATGAATATTCGTCTGAAACTCGTCCTTTCTGCTGCTGCGCTGGCTGCGGGCTGTGTCCTGCTGGCAGGCTGCGGCGGTTCTGCTTCCTCTGCATCCTCTGCCGCTTCGAGCGCAGCGTCCTCCGAGGCCGCCAGCCCGAGCGCTTCTTCCGAGCCGACAGCTTCCGTCTCCGCCGAGGAGAACGGCGCTTCCGACGCCGTGGCCTCTGCCGTGGACGCTCTGCTGGAGGCCGACCCCATCTCCAACCAGTTTGAGATAACGGCCATGAACATCGAGTACGACTTTGGCCTGAAAGCTGACGATGTGACCAGCTACAAGGGCATCAAGAGCAACGACAACGGCGATGCCGGTCTGGTGCTGGCTATCCAGCCCGCCGCTGGCAAGGCACAGAACGTCATGGACACCCTCAAGACCTACCAGCAGGACCAGGTGGCTTTCTACGGCAACTATGCCGAGTTTGCACAGGCACAGTCCAACGTGGAGAACGCCATCATCGACGGCGGCGACGACCTCGTGGTGATGGTCATTGCCTCCAACGACTGCTCTTCCGATTTGACCAGCGCCGTGAAGGACGTTCTGGGCAAATAAACAGACTCTCTCGGGCCGGTGCCGCAGCGGCATCGGCCTTTTTCGGCTTTATCACAATGTTAAAAGGAGGCTGACGCCGTGGTCTTCAGCACCATCATCTTTCTGCTGCGCTTTCTTCCCATCACACTGGCGCTGTACTATCTCGCGCCCCCGAAACTCAAAAATACCGTTCTGTTCCTGTGCAGCCTCGTGTTCTACTGCTGGGGCGAGGTGCGTTTTTTCCCGGTCATGCTGGCGCTCATCCTCATCAACTACCTCTGCGGCCTGGGGCTTGAGCGCTTCGAGCAGAACAAGACCGCCCGTCTCATCCTGCTGCTCATCGCGCTGGCGGGCAGTCTCGGGATGCTCTTCTACTTCAAGTATGCAAATTTCGTGCTCAGCAGCATCAATGCCATCTTCGGCACCGGTTTTGCGCCCATTCAGGGCATCAGCGTACTGCCGCTGGGCATCAGCTTCTACACCTTCCAGACACTTTCCTACACCATCGACGTCTACCGCCGGGATGTGAAAACGGAGCATAACATCATTGATTTCGGTGCTTACGTCGTCATGTTCCCCCAGCTCATCGCCGGCCCCATCGTCAAGTACCGGGACGTCTCCGACCGTCTCCACGTCTACAAAGGCCGCTATGAGCTCAAGCAGATCGAGGACGGCATGACCCTGTTCACCTTCGGCCTGGCAAAGAAAGTCCTGCTGGCCGACGCCATCGGTGCGCTCTGGACGGACATCATCGGCGTGGCGGACAGCCCCTCCATCTCCTTCGTGGGCCTCGCCAACGCTTCCACCCCGCTGGTCTGGCTGGGCGTCATCGCCTACTCGCTCCAGCTCTATTTCGACTTTTCCGGCTACTCCCTGATGGGCATCGGCATGGGCAGGATGCTGGGCTTCGACTTCCCCCAGAACTTCAACTACCCCTATATCTCCGGGTCCATCACCGAGTTCTGGCGGCGCTGGCACATGACGCTGTCCGGCTGGTTCCGGGAGTATGTGTATATCCCCCTCGGCGGCAACCGCAAGGGCCTCAAGCGGCAGATCTTCAACCTGTTCGTCGTCGAACTGCTCACCGGCATCTGGCACGGCGCGAACTGGAACTTCATCTGCTGGGGCCTGTACTATTTCGTGCTGCTGGCTCTGGAAAAGCTCTTCCTCCTGCCCTACCTCAAAAAGGGCAGGGTCTGGCCCCATATCTACACCCTCTTCCTCGTGGTCGTAGGCTGGGCCATGTTCGTGGGCAACGACGCAGGCGTGGAGTTCGGCCTGCTGTTCCGCAAGCTTTTCATCCCTTCCGGCGGCGTGATGCCCCTTTACTTCCTGCGCAACTACGGCGTACTGCTGGCGGTCTCCGTCGTCTGCTGCACCCCGCTCATCGAAAAGCTGTGGAAGCTGCTTTCCCGCAATGCCATCACCAAGGCGCTGACCATTCTGGTGCTGCTGACGGTCTCGATGGCTTACGTCGTGGGCAGCACCAACAGCCCGTTCCTGTATTTCAACTTTTAAGAGGAGGCGTGAACGATGGACAAACATTCAAAGCGCTCCGCTTCGATTTTCCGCTATCCGGTCCTTATCGCATTCACCCTGTTTTTTGCCGGGCTGTTCGTGCTGGACCTTGTCACGCCGGACCGGGCCTACAGTGAACTGGAAAACACCACCCTCTCCCAGCAGCCCAGCCTGTCCAGCGTCTCGGCTGATGGGCTGAACAAGTTCTTCACGGCCTACACGAAATACGTCAAAGACCAGGTGGCGGGCCGTGACAGCTGGGTCGCCCTGCAGAGCACCGTGGAAACGAAGGTGATGCAGAAGGAGCAGAGCGGCGGCATCCTGCTGGGCAGACAGCAGATGATGTTCCCCCGCACCTACGGCCTCGTTTCCAGCGAGACGCGCACCCTGCCCAAGAACACTGCCGCGCTGGAAGCGCTCTGTCAGCGGTACCCGGGCAAGGTCAACGTGATGCTGGTGCCTGCGGCGTCCGCCATCTACCCGGAAAACGTCCCTGCGGGGGCTCCGCTGCTGGACGAGGACCGTTATCTCGACTCGCTTTCCGATGCCGTACAGGCCGCCGGAGGCCGCTTTGTGGACGTGCGGCAGACCCTCACCGCGCACAAGGACGAATATATCTACTACCGCACCGACCACCACTGGACGAGCACCGGCGCTTACTACGCCTACAAGCTGCTCTGCGACACCCTGGGCCTTACGCCCTTTGACACGGCGGCCCACACCGTGCTGACGGCAGACGGCTTCTACGGCACCCACTACTCCAAGGCGCGGACGCCGGACGCAGAACCGGACACCATCACTTATTACGACCTGCCGAACGAACTGACCATCTACTCGGTCAGCGGCCCCGGCCAGCCCGCCGACGGCGAGACGACCGGCCTGTATGACACGGCCAAGCTGGACGTTTACGACAAGTATGCCATGTTCCTCCACGGCAACAACGGCCTGAGCCGCATCAAGGGCGACGGCACCGGGCGGATTCTCGTCATCAAGGACAGCTACGCCAACTGCTTCGTGCCTTACCTGACGGCCAACTACGCCGACATCGACGTGGTAGATTTCCGCAACTACAACTACGGGCTGGACAAGCTCATCGCGGACAACGATTACGACCAGCTCCTCGTGCTCTACAGTTTCGACAGCTTCAAAAGCGACCCCTATCTCTACCGGGCCGGCGCAGCGGGCTGATACTGGGAATTATTGCAGTATTTTTCCACAAACTTCCGAGGTGTTTTTCATGCATTTTTCCGGGTTTTTGTGGTTTCTGTCCAAAACCCTTGCACAAAATCCAGCGTTGTAGTAGAATGATGCTGTCAGAGATGTTTGCTCTGCAAGAGGGATCTTTGCAGTGCGGTGCGCCGCCTGCTGATATGAAGGAGTGATTCTTTATGAAGAAATATATGGAATTGCCTGCTGATTACGCAGTGCTTTCTGACGATGAGATGACCTACACCACCGGCGGCAGTGCTGTTGGCGGCATCGTCACCATCGCGGGCGTGGCCGTTCTGGCATCCAGCTATGTCTGGGGCATCTCGCAGGCCCGAGACTGGCTGAGCGTTGACAGCAACCGCAGGGGCAATCCTCTCACCGTTATGGGCCGTGCAATGGACGCCATCGGCAACGATATGTCCAAATCGCCTTCCAACTTCCTGCGTGACCTTGTTTCCACCGGTACGGTGGTGGCTCTCGCTCCCCTGAGCGCGCTGCTGCTCATCCTGTAAGTTTCCCCTGCGGCTTTTCGGAAACTTCTATCTTTCGTCAAACCGGCGCACACCGCGCTGTTTTGGGATATTGTTCATAAAGGAGTGCTATTATGGAAAACATCATGATGCTGCCCGCTTCCTACTGCGTGATGAACGAAGAGGAAATGACCTATACCACCGGTGGTGCCAGTGCTATTCAGGCTATCGCTGCATGGGTCTTCCCTCCTTATGCATGGCTTGCGGGCGTCACCGCTATCCGTGATTACCGCAAGAAGAACCCTAATACTTGGACTCAGGACGGTCTGGACTATTTCGCAAATGATATGGGGAAGAGTGTATCTAATTTCCTCTATGACCTTGCGTGTGCCAGTTGGGTTCTGGGTACCTCCGCTACCGGAATCGGCCTTGTGATCAACGCAGCTATTATCCTGCTTTAACAAATCAGGAGACTCCAAAGAACAACAAAGGCGGCGGCTCTTCCCGCAAGGGAAGGGCCGCCGCCCTCTTTTTATCTGTCCATACAAAAGCAGAGGCACCCGAACCGGATGCCTCTGCCTGTTTATGGACGTGCTGATTTAGTTGTTGAACATATCCTTCAGCTTTTTGAAGAAGCCCTTGCGCTTTTCGTAGTTATCCTCTTTCAGGGTCCCCTCGAACTTCTTCAGGGCCTCACGCTGGGTGCGGCTGAGCTTCTTGGGGATCTCGACCTCGCACTTGACGTACATATCACCGCGGCCTCTGCCATTCACATACTGGACGCCCTTGCCGCGCAGGCGGAAGGTGGTGCCGCTCTGGGTGCCTTCCGGCACATTGACCTCGACCTTGCCGTCGATGGAAGGCACCGTGATGGTATCGCCCAGGACAGCCTGACTGTAGGTGATGGGGAAGACAACGTAGATGTTGTTCTCGTCGCGCTGGAACACCTCGCTGGGCTGGACAGTCACCGCCACGATGACGTCACCCGCGGGGCCGCCGTTGGTGCCGGCATTGCCCATGCCCGAGAGGCGGAAGCCCTGATCGTCGTCGATGCCCGCAGGGACATTGGCCTCCAGAGTCTTCTTGACCGCGATGGTGCCGCTGCCGTGGCAGCTCTTGCAGGGGTTCTTGATGAGCTTGCCCTTGCCGCCGCAGCGGGAGCAGGGCTGCTGGGTCTGCATGACGCCGAAGGGCGTACGCTGCTGACGAATGACAAAGCCTCTGCCGCCGCAGTCAGGGCAGGTCTCCGGGCTGGAACCGGCGGCGCAGCCGCTGCCGTGGCACTCGGTACACTCCTGCTGGCGGGTGATGGTGATCTTCTTCTTGCAGCCATGCACCGCCTCGTCAAATGTCAGGGTGATGCGCACCCGGATGTCCTGGCCCTTGCGGGGGGCGTTGGGGTTCGCAGTGCGGCTCGAGCCGCCAAAACCGCCGAAGCCGCCGCCAAAGATGTCGCCGAAAATATCGCCAAGGTCAACACCGTCGCCGCCAAAGCCGCTGAAACCGCCAAAGCCGCCGGGGCCGCCGCCGTTCTGGGCAGCGTAGTTGGGGTCAACACCGGCAAAGCCGTACTGGTCGTAGAGCTGGCGCTTCTTCGGGTCCGAAAGCACCTCGTTTGCCTCGTTGATCTCCTTGAACTTTTCCTCGGCTTCCTTGTCGCCGGGGTTATAGTCCGGGTGGTACTTCATGGCCAGCTTGCGGTAAGCCTTTTTGATATCCGCATCGGTGGCCGTCTTGGATACACCCAGCACTTCGTAGTAATCACGTTTCTCCTGTGCCATAATCCAATCACCTCTCGTATAAGCAGCAACCTCCCCTATATAGCAGCGCACTGCCGCTTCCAGTACAGACAGCCTCAGGCAGATCTGTACAAGCCTGACCGGCCTGCCAATGGCTCCCCCTATCAGGGGAGCTGGCGAGCGTCAGCGAGACTGAGAGGTTTTCTCTATAACCAGCAAGAGCCGCCCCGGCAAAACCGGAGCGGCTTTTGCTATTCTACGCGCATACCCGCCGGTTTGGCCGGATACGCACTGCTGTGTCTCAAATCAGACTTCCTTGAAGTCTGCGTCCACAACGCCGTCATCGCCCGGCTTCTGCTGGTCGTTTGCGCCAGCATCGGGGCCGGGCTGTGCGCCTGCGGCCTGCTGCTGGGCAGCAGCGGCAGCCTGATACATCTTCTCGAAGACATGGCTCAGAGCATCCTGCTTTGCCTTGATGTCGTCGATGGAGCCGGACTGGACAGCGGTCTTCAGGTCGGCCAGCTTTGCCTCAGCCTCGCTCTTGACGTCGGCGGGCATCTTGTCGCCGTTCTCCTTCAGCATCTTCTCCGTCTGGAAGACCATCTGGTCGGCGCCGTTGCGGATGTCCACTTCCTCGCGCTTCTTCTTATCGTCGGCAGCAAACTGCTCAGCTTCCTTCACAGCCTTGTCGATGTCGTCCTTGGACATGTTGGTGGAAGCGGTGATGGTGATGTTCTGCTCCTTGCCGGTACCCAAGTCCTTCGCGCTGACCTTCACGATGCCGTTTGCATCAATATCGAAGGTGACTTCGATCTGAGGCACGCCACGGGGAGCCGGAGCGATGCCGTCCAGATGGAAGACGCCGAGGCTCTTGTTGTCGCGGGCAAACTCACGCTCGCCCTGCAGGACATTGATCTCAACAGAGGGCTGGTTATCCGCAGCAGTGGAGAAGACCTGGCTCTTGTGGGTAGGAATGGTGGTGTTGCGCTCAATGATCTTGGTGCAGACGCCGCCCAGAGTCTCAATGCCGAGGCTCAGCGGGGTGACATCCAGCAGCAGCAGGCCCTTGACGTCGCCCTGCAGGACGCCGCCCTGGATAGCAGCACCGACAGCCACGCACTCATCGGGGTTGATGCCCTTGAAGGGCTCGCAGTTCAGCTCTTTCTTGACTGCATCGTAGACAGCGGGGATACGGGTGGAGCCACCGACCATCAGGACCTTCTTCAGGTCAGATGCGCGCAGGCCGGCATCCTGCAGAGCCTTGCGGACAGGGGTCATGGTGCGGTCAACCAGATCTGCGGTCAGCTCGTTGAACTTTGCACGGGTCAGGGTCATATCCAGATGCTTGGGGCCGGTAGCGTCAGCCGTGATGAAGGGCAGGTTGATCTGGCTGCTCATAGCGCTGGACAGCTCGATCTTTGCCTTCTCGGCAGCTTCCTTCAGGCGCTGAGCGGCCATCTTGTCCTTGCGCAGGTCGATGCCGTTCTCGGTCTGGAAGGCGTCAGCCATCCAGTCGATGATGCGCTGGTCGAAGTCGTCGCCGCCCAGATGGGTGTCGCCGTTGGTGGCCAGAACTTCGGTGACGCCGTCGCCCATCTCGATGATGGAGACATCGAAGGTGCCGCCGCCCAGGTCGTAGACCATGATCTTCTGGTCATCTTCCTTATCGATGCCGTATGCCAGAGAAGCGGCGGTAGGCTCGTTGATGATGCGCTTGACGTTCAGGCCGGCGATGGTGCCGGCGTCCTTGGTCGCCTGACGCTGGCTGTCGTTGAAGTAAGCAGGAACGGTGATGACGGCCTCGGTGACAGGCTCGCCCAGATAAGCCTCCGCATCAGCCTTCAGCTTCTGCAGGATCATAGCGCTGATCTGCTGGGGAGTGTACTCCTTGCCGTTCAGGGTCACCTTGTGGTCGGTACCCATCTGACGCTTGATGGAAGAAACGGTGTTCTCGGGGTTGGTGATGGCCTGACGCTTTGCGACCTGACCGACCAGACGGTCACCGGTCTTGGTGAAGCCAACAACAGACGGGGTGGTGCGGGCGCCCTCGGAGTTTGCGATGACGACGGGCTCGCCGCCCTCCATGACAGCCACGCAGCTATTCGTAGTACCAAGGTCAATACCAATGATTTTGCTCATAAATGAAGTCTCCTCTCAAAAGAACTTGTTTATCTCATGCTTAGATGTGAAGCGGATGTCTATATTCAAAACCCCTGCGGGTCTTTGCGGATCTACTCGGCCACCACGACGGTCGCGTGGCGGACGATCTTGTCGCCCAGCTTGTAGCCTTTCTGGTACACCGTGATGACGGTGCCGCTCTCCTGCCCGTCCGTGGCGGGGATCTGCTGGACGGCGTTCATGAAGTTGGGGTCAAAGGGCTTGCCCAGCGCCTCGATCTCCTCCACATGGAGGGCATCCAGTGCCTTGGCGGCTTTGTCCAGCGTCATGGTCACGCCCTTTTTGTAGTTCTCATCGGTGGTGGGGGCGTTGGCTGCCATCTCCAGCGTGTCCAGGATGGGGATGATCTGGTTCACGGCGAAGGATACGCCATCGTTGAACTTCTGGTCAGCCTCGCGGGTGGAGCGCTTGCGGTAGTTCTCGTACTCCGCTGCCATCCGCAGCAGCTGGTCTTTGGCCTGTGCGGCGTTCTTCTCGGCTGCGTCGAGCTTTGCCTTTACGGCGTCCATCTCGCGTGCCTTCTTGTTGAACCAGCCATCTTTCTTCTTGGCGTCTGCGGGTTCCGCCTCGGCCTCCTTCTCGGGGGCTGCGGCGGTCTCGGGCGCTTCCTGAGGTGCGGCTTCGGTCTCCTTTGCTTCCTGCTCGGGAGCTTCTGCCGTCTTTTTGGTCTCTTCGCTCATTCCAGATCCTCCTTATATATCACAGTCCGCCGGGGTGCGGCCATCTGCGGGGTGTCTTTTCGTTTGCCGCTCATGCCCTCGCCAAGCTCGTCGGCGAAGAGGTGGAGCAGCGGCATCAGCTTCTGGAAGGGCATCCGGGTCGGCCCGATCAGGGCCACCGTGCCCCACAGCCCGCCGCCTACCAGGTAGCGGTCGCTGACGATGCACAAGCCGGGGATCTGAGGTTCCAGATCCTCGCCCAGCAGCACGCTCTCACTGCGGTCTGCCGGGGGTGCGATGATGCGGGCCGCCGGCTCTTCGTCGTTCAGCAGGGTGAGGATGTCGCCCACCTTGCCTTCGAGCTGCGGCCAGTTGAGCAGGTACTGCTCACCGCCCAGAAATACGTGGGGCTGTGCGGAATCCTGCAAAATCGCAGCGGCTGCGCTGATGACCGGAACCAGCTCCGGGTCGATCTGGCTGCACAGCTCTGCCAGCAGCCGGTTGGACAGGTCTAGCGGCGCAACGAAGGTCAGGTTGCGGTTGAGCAGCGCGGCCAGCGCAGCGGCGTTCTCGCGGGAGAGGCCGGTGCGGACCCGCGCCACACGGGTGCGGACGTAGCCCGCCGTCGTGACGGCCAGCAGAGCCGCCGCGCTGCGGCCCACCTGAACGACTTCGTAGTGGGCGACGCAGAGGTCTTCGGCACAGGGGGTGCTGACGGCTGCGGTACAGCCGCTGATGGCGGCCAGCGCCTTTGCGGCGCCCTGTGCGAGCTTTTCCGGCTCATGGTCGAGGCTGGCGAAAACGGCTTCGACGCGGGCGCGGGTCACGCGGTCCAGCGGCTGGTCGTCCGTCAGCAGATTGTCGAGATAATAACGGTAGCCCTTGGCACTGGGGACACGGCCCGCGCTGGTGTGGGGCTGCTCCAGCAGACCCAGCTTGGTCAGCGCCGCCATTTCGTTGCGCAGCGTGGCGCTGGACACGGCCATATCAAAATAGTTTGCCAGCACACTGCTGCCCACAGGCTCGCCCTCGAGGCCATACAGCGCCACGATCGCCTGCAAGACTCGCTGCTTGCGTGCATCCATCGTCATAGCGCCTGCCTCCTTTTTGGCTTTTGTTTCTTTAGCACTCCATCTTCCTGAGTGCTAAGACCATTATAGCCAAAAATTTTTCCCTGTCAATAGCTTCTCGAAAAAGTTTATAAAGATTCATAATTCTGTCATAAACAAAAAAGGGAGCGCCTGCCAGAAACGCAGACGCTCCCCCTATTATAATAATGTTCACTCTTCCATCTGCTTTGCCAGGAACGCTGCCGCCACGGCCACAGCCTTCTGCTGGGCGGGGTCGGGCTGCTGGGTGCGGTCCTCGGCCAGCAGCCCCACGGCCCCGGTGACATCCCCTGCCGCGATGATGGGCCACGCACAGAGCAATGGCCGCAGCGAGCCCTCACAGGGCAGCAGGACACGCTCGGGGTCGCCCTCGCTGAGGTAGGGCTTGCGGGACTCCATCACCTTTTCCAGCGGCTGGCTGACGCTGCGGTCGGCAAGGTCGCGCCTCCCCGACCCGGCTGCGGCGAGGATGCGGTCGCGGTCGGCCACGAAGGCCGTCAGGGCGAAGCTTCGGCTCAGCACCTCGGCGTACTGCACCGCCACCCCGTGCAGCTCCCCCACCGGGGAATACTTCTTGAAGATGACCTCGCCGTCGCCGGTGGTGAAGATCTCGAGGGGGTCGCCGCGGCGGATACGCTGGGTGCGGCGGATCTCCTTCGGGATGACCACCCGGCCCAGCTCATCGATGCGGCGGACGATTCCGGTTGCTTTCATCTGTGTACCATCCTTCCCATTCTGCATTTTCCCATGCTGTGTAGTTATTATGTGGAAGCGGCAGGGAAATATACACCTGACCGCCCTGTGTTTGCCAAACAGGGGCGGCTATGATACAATAAATTTACTACAGAAAGGATGGGCAGAGGATGCAGCAGATTTTGATTTTGGGCGGCGGCGCAGCCGGTCTGGCCGCCGCGCTGGCGGCAGCACAGACCGCAGAGGGCCGCGCACACATCACCGTGCTGGACAAAAACGCGAAGGTGGGCAAAAAGCTTCTGGCCACCGGCAACGGGCGCTGCAATCTCGACAACCGGGACATCACGCCGGAGCGCTACTTCACCAGCAGCCCCAAGGCCCTGCGCCGCCTGCTGAGTGCCGTGGACGAGGCCGCGCCGCTGGCGTGGTTCGAGAGCCTCGGCCTCTACCCCCGCACCGACGAGGCCGGGCGGGTGTACCCCTATTCCAATCAGGCGGCGGACGTACTGGCCCTGCTGGAGCACCATCTGTCGAGACTGGGCGTCGAGGTGCGCACCGGCTGCACCGTCCAGAGCCTGAGCCAGAGCCGGGGCGGCTATGCGGTCCAACTCGAGACCGAGGCAGGCCGCGAGCCCCTGCGGGCCGACGCCGTCATCTGCGCCATGGGCGGCGATGCCGGCCCCCAGTTCGGCACCGATGGCTTCGGCACCCGGTTCGCCGCCCAGTGCGGCGGACGGATGGCCCCCCTCTATCCCTGCCTGACAGCCCTGCAGTGTGCTCATCCCCGCAAGCCGCTGGCCGGCATCCGGGCCAAGGGCTGCGCCAGCCTGCTGGACGGCGCAGATGGCCGGGTGCTTGCCCGGGAAACGGGCGAGGTGCAGTTCACCGAGTACGGACTTTCGGGCATCTGCATCATGCAGCTTTCGGGTCTGCTGGCCCCGGGGCGCGGGCCGAAGCGGCCTGTCGCAGCCCTCGACCTCTTCCCTGCTCTGAGTGAGACCGAGCTGGCCGCGCTGTTCGCCCAGCGGGTCGGGCTGCTGGGCAGCGGGGCGGCGGAGTTCTGGCTGGGCTTGCTGCCCGCAAAGCTGGGCCGCGCCCTCTGGGCCGATGCCGGTCTGCCTGAAAACGCCCGCGCCCTGCCCGCCTCCGCGTGGCCGAAACTCGCCGCCACAGCCAAGTGCTGGCGGTTCGAGGGCTTGACACCCTGCGGCTGGAAGCAGGCTCAGACCACCGGCGGCGGCCTGCTTCTGGACGAGGTCGAGGACGATTTCCAGTTCAAGGGCTGTCCGGGACTCTACTTTGTGGGCGAGACGCTGGACTGCGCCGGCAGCTGCGGCGGCTACAACCTCCACTGGGCCTTCGGCAGCGGCCTTGCCGCAGGCCGCAGTGCCGCCAAAAAACCCCAGGCCCACCGCCCTGCCCCCCGGAACAAAAAGAAAAGATGACCCCACGGGACGAAAAAGGGGCTGCGCCTGGGCGCAGCCCCTTTTCATTGGGATCTTGCTTATGGATGAGGAGGCAAAGGAGCGTTCAAACTTACCAGGCCATGCCCACAGGGTCCATGTCCACGGTCTTCTCCATGAGGCCCAGACGGCTCTCCATGAAGTTGACTGCCATGTCGGGCCACTGTGCGATCTGGGTGTAGGCGTTCACATAGCCCTTGGTGCCGGTGCCCAGGCCCACGCCGTGGGGAGCGTCCGGTGCCAGGTAGAAGCTGAAGTCCTTGAAGATCATAGCGCACTCCGGCAGGGAGGGCAGCATCATGGCACTCAGGCTGTCCTTCTGGCCCACAACGCCAAAGACCGGCGGCAGGTTGGGGTTCTTGCTGAAGTCCAGACCGGTGGTGAACAGGCCGTAAATGGGCACAGCCACCTGCAGGTCGGCACTCTCGTGGTCCACTGCATCGCAGACGTAATCGGGGTAGATCTTATCCGGGGTGGTCTGGCTGCCGTATTGGTTGGCGATGACCTGCATGATGTTCATGCCGCCGGCCGAGAAGCCCACTGCCATGACGATATCAGTTTTTCCGATGTTCTTGGTGGAAGCATTGGCACGGAGGAAGCGGATGGCGCGGGCCAGATCCAGCTGCTGGTCCACAGCGGCGTAGGGGTTCACACGACGCTGCAACACAAAGGCGTTGTAGCCCTGCTGGTTGAAGTACTCTGCCACAGGGTAGCCTTCCACCACGTTGTTGCGGTGGGTGCTGCCGCCGCCGGCGATGATGATCACGTTGCCCTTGACCTTGCCCTGATGAGGCAGCATATAGGGGTTCAGGAAGGGGCGGAAGCCCTCGTTATCGTAGCAGTTGGTCCAGTTGGTGGGCAGGGGGGACTCCACTGCCATCTGGTCACCCCAGATCTCCCACGCAGTGCTCTTGGGGTCCTTGACCTGACGCAGAGCCTTGCGGGCCTCGGTCAGAGCAACGCACATATCGTAGTGAGAAGCGTTGATGCCGGCAACGGGTGCGCCGTCCACCTTCTCGTACTGAGCACGGGACAGCTTGTGGAACAGCACATAGAACTTGTCAAAATCGCCCCGGAATGCTGCAGGATAGAAAGCCACCTCACGGGACAGTTTCAGCTCCTCAGCCACCATAGCCTGGACTTCAGCATCAGTGTGCACGCCGCTGTCGGCTGCAAAAGAGGCCGGAGCCATGCCAGCCAGTGCGCCTGCTGCCACAGCAGTTGCAGCGGAAACCTTCATAAATTCTCTTCTGTTCATAAGTTTCTCCTTTTTCATGGCAATTCCGCCATCTCGGCAGACCTGTTCCTGTCCAGGTCTGTTCCTTTTAAATCAAAAGGCCGGCTGCCTGGGGCGATTCCCTCACCTTTTGGCCACGCCCAGCCTTCCATGTGTGTAAAGATTACTATATTCCGTGCGCATTGTAAAGAGAATTTTGTTTTTTCGTCGCAACTGATATATTAATATTCCTGTTCTTGTGAAAAAGTACCAGACTCTTTCCTATCAAAAAAGGGCCCATGAGGCATTGCCTCCCGGGCCCTTGGGGCATGGTCACTGCTGCCGGGCTTCGGCGGCAGCCTCGGCCTCTTCTTCCTTCTGATACTCTTCAAAGGCCGACCACATGGGCTCGATGTCCTCGCCCCGGACGCGGCGGGCAAAGTAGTTCCTGGTGATGTCCACCACAGTGCCGGACAATGCCAGCACGCCGATGAGGTTCGGTATCATCATCAGGCCGTTGAAGGTGTCGGAGAGGTCCCACGCGAGACCCAGCTTCATGGTCGCGCCCACGACGGTCATGCAGACAAAGACGACCTTATAGATGCGGCTTCCCGCCGTGCCGAAGAGATACTCCACGGCCTTGGTGCCGTAGTGGCTCCAGCCGAGGGTGGTGGAGTAGGCGAACAGCAGGATGGACACGGCGATGAACTTCGGGCCGAAACTGCCGAAAGCCGCCGTGAACGCCTGGCCCACCAGCGCATTGTCCTGCACGCCTGCGAGGACAGCGCCGCTCTCGAGGTCTACCACGCCGGTGGTCAGGATGACGAGGGCCGTCAGGGTGCAGACCACGATGGTATCGGCGAAGACCTCAAACACGCCCCACATGCCCTGATGCACCGGCTCCTTGACGTTGGAGGCCGAGTTGACCATGACCGCAGAGCCGAGGCCGGCTTCATTGGAGAACGCGCCGCGCTTGAAGCCCCAGGTGATGGTCTGGCTGATGCCGTAGCCCAGCGCGCCGCCGCCTGCGGCGTTGAGGTTGAATGCACCCTTGAAGATCGCCGCCAGTGCCGCCGGGATATTGCCCGCGTGCATGACCACGATGATGAGCGCACCTGCGACATAGAACAGTGCCATCAGCGGCACCAGCTTTTCCGTGACAGCGGCCACCCGCTTGAGTCCGCCGATGACGATGAGGGCCGTCACCACCATCAGCGCAAGGCCGGTGGCGAGGTACGGCAGATGGAAGGCCGCGTTCATGTTGCCGGCAATGGAGTTTATCTGGCTCATGTTGCCGATCCCGAAAGACGCGAGGATGCAGAAGCAGGCAAACAGGACAGCCAGCACCCTGCCCACCGCCTTACAGCCGGGCTTTGCGCCCAGACCGTCGGTCAGATAATACATCGCGCCGCCGTTCCACTCGCCTTTTTCGTTCTTGCGGCGGTAGTAGACGCCCAGCACGTTCTCCGCAAAGCTGGTCATCATGCCCAGCAGGGCCATGACCCACATCCAGAAGATGGCGCCCGGGCCGCCGGAGACGATGGCCGTTGCCACGCCCACGATGTTGCCGGTGCCGATGGTGCCTGCCAGCGCCGTACACATGCTCTGGAACTGGCTGATGGCCATATCTTCCTTGCTGGTGTGGGCGGTGACGTCCTTATTGGTAAAAATAGCACCGATGGTATGCTTGAGCCAGTAGCCCATCCGCCGGAACTGGAAAAAGCCGGTGCGGACGCTGAGCCACAGGCCGGTGCAGAACAGCAGTGCCAGACCGAACGGCCCCCAGACGAAGCCGTTGACCACATTGTTGACGCGCGTGACGATGTCTACCATATGAAATCCCCCTCTGATCATCCCAAACAAAAATGCGGGCAGAACCTCTTTTCCAAAGGCTCTGCCCGCAAAAAACTCAGCGTATGACCCCGCACAGGACACCTTTCCTGCGCAAAAGACGTTTGCTCTGTCCTTTTGCCTGAGAGATCGGCCCAAGCGGCCTTACACCTTCGGCACCCGCCTCCTGCAGGCTTCTCCAGAGTGCGGCACACCCGGCTCACCGGGCGGCACATCTTGCGATTCGGTTCTCACCACATGCACAACTGTACACGGTGGAGATACTTTATCACATTTTCGGCTTCTTGGCAAGCCTTTTACCGCATTTTATTCCCGAGTTTCATCTTTCATACCAGAAGGTGAATTTTATTACGGTATGACTTTTCCCGTCCTTTATCGGTCGATGGGCGGCACATCATCGGGGCTGCCCATCGTGTCCAGCCACTCCAGCGCTTTCAGCTGGGGCGGCAGATGCGGCACCGGTTCGCTGTCCGGGTCGTCGTCAGGCGGGGCCACGAGGTCTTTCGGGCTTTCGGCCCCTTCGAAGCCATGGGCAAGGCCGTCCGGGCTGGCGTCGCCGTCGCGGCGGGCTGTCTCACAGCAGTCCAGCCCCTCGTAGGCACTGGCCGGGCCGAGGTCGAGCCAGAAGTCCTCCCGCTCTTCCCTGCTGGGGGTATCATCGAATTTCATAGCATTTCCCTCCTTTTCTGCATAAAGGTTCCCCCGGCGGGCCATGCTTTATGCAGTTTTTTTATGGAGGGGAAATAGGCGATGAAAGAAAAAGGCTGGAGGCCCTTCTGGGCCGCACTGCTGGCGGCGCTGCTGGTGCTGCTGCCGCTGGTGGGCGGCACCGTGCTGCTCACCCGACGCTCTCTGCGGACAAGACTGGCCTCCCGGCCTCAGAGCGGCGTCGCCATCCGTCAGCCGAAGGAAGAGAACCGCCTGAGTCTGCTGGTCTGCATCGCCCCCACCGAGACGACAGCACCCGGCTTTCTGCTGCTCTACCTGAATGCCAGCCAGAACTGCATCCATGCGCTGGCTCTGCCCGGAGAACTGACCGTACCCTTCGGGGCGGACGAAGCCTCTCTTGCCGACTGCTACCGCGCCGCCGGCCCGGCCCGCTGCCGGGAAGCACTTCTCTCGGCTCTCTCCCTGCCCGAGGACACCCACTATCTCGCCCTTGCGCCGTCCGTTCTGCAAGCCATCGCCGACCGGTACGGGATGCTGCGGGTGGGTTTTTCTGGAGCGCTGACCGCCGAGGAGCTTGCCCTCACCGGGTGCAGCTCCAATGTGCAGGCCGTCTCGGCCCGGGAGGCAGAAGAACTGCTCAACGGGATGGAGGACACGGTCCCACCCGCCCACAAAGCCGCCGCCCGGGCGGCGGTGTGGGACGCCTTTTTCCGGCAGGAGCTGGAGCTTCTGCCCGCTGCCCTGCCGGACGCCCTGCGCGCCCACAGCTCGAGCCTGCTCACCGATTTGACGGCGCAGGACCTGCTCATCTTAGATGACACGCTGGAATTTCTCGCCGACCGCTCTGCCGCCATCCACACCGAGGCCCTGCCCGGCGGGTGGGACGGCGAACACTACACCCTCACCGACGACTCCCACGCCGCCCTGCAGGCCCTCTTCAACGTCTCACCCACCGAGGCACAGCTCTCGTCGGCCAGCGAGCCGTAACCCAGCACCAGCGTCCCGCCCAGAGCGGCCCCGCCGCCGGTGAGGTCATAGTCACTCAGGAGGCTGAGCCGGACGCCCTCGGCCTCAGCGGCGGCCCGGAGAGCATCGTCCGGCGGCGGGTCGCGCAGCTCGGCCAGCAGGTGCAGGCCGGTGTGCAGGCCGGTGAGGTGCAGCTCTTCCGGCGCAAAGGCTTCCCGCAGGGCTTTTGTCAGGGCGTCCCGCCGGGCCTTATAGGCCACCCGCTCCCGGGCCAGATGGCGGGTGAAGTAGCCGCCGGTGATGAACCGCGCCAGTGTCTGCTGCTCAAAACGGCTCACCGTGCCGGAGTAGAGGGCGTATTTCGCGTGCCATGTGGGCAGAAGCTGCTCCGGCAGCACCATGTAGGCGATGCGGATGCTGGGCGCGAGGCTGCGGGAGCAGGTGGAGAGGTAGACCACCGGCCCGTCGGCCCCCGCCATCCCCTGCAGGCTGGGCAGGGGCCGGGTGTCGAAACGGAACTCAGAATCGTAGTCGTCCTCGATGATGTACCGCTGTCCGGGACGCCGTGCCGCCCAGTGGAGCAGTTCTGCCCGGCGTCCGGCGGGCATGGTGACGCCCGTGGGGAACTGGTGGCTGGGGGTGACGTAGCACACCGCCGCCCCCGACTCCGACAGCGCCCGGATGGACAGCCCGTCCTCGTCCACCGGCAGACAACAGCAGGAGATGCCGTTGTTTTCCAGCACCTGCCGGGCGCGGGGATAGCCGGGATTTTCCACCGCCGCCGGCCCGGGCAGGAGCGGTGCCAGCAGGCCCAGCAGATATTCGAGGCCCGCGCCAACGACGAGCTGGTGCGGGCCGCACCGCACACCGCGGTACTCCTCAAGGTACTCGGCCAGCGCCTGCCGCAGCGAGAGGTCGCCCTGGGCTTCACCGTGGGTCAGCAGCTCCGGCGAAGAGTACAGCAGCTCTTTTTGCAGCCGCGCCCATGTGCGGAACGGAAACAGCTTCGGGTCTACGCCCCGGGTGGAGAGGTCGTAGCGGACGGGCCGCTCCGGCGCTGGCGCTGCCTCGGGCTGGGGCGGCGCGGCGGACTCTGTCCGCTCGGGCAGGGCCAGATATTCCTGTACATAAAAGCCGCTGCGCTCCCGCGCCTCCAGATAGCCCTCCGCCGCCAGCATCTGATAGGCCGCGTCCACCGTGTTCACCGAGACGGAAAGCTCTGCCGCCAGCCGCCGCTTGCCGGGCATCCGGGTCCCGGCCGAGATCGCCCCCGTCCGCATCTCGGCGGCGAGACTGCGGTAGAGCTGTTCGTAGAGCGGCACACCGGACGCCGCGTCCAGTGCTGTCGTCAAATGGACCATAAAAAGCCCCTCCTTTTCGGGCAGTGCGCCAAACTGGACCCATAAAAAATCTTTGTTCTGGGTATTTGCACAGTGCCAGTTTTGCGTATAATAGGAGCATACCCGCAAGAATCAAAAAAGTCAATCGGTTTTGTAGGTATTTCGTAAAACCGGGAGGGAAAATCATGTCAACAACCGCAATGTGGCTGCTGCTGGCAGTCGTCGTCATCGTTATCGTCTTTGCAAGCGTGCTGTATAAGCGCACCTTCACCGTCCACGAGCTGGCGCTCACCGGCGTCATGGCCGCGCTGAGCCTCGTGGCCTACCTATTCTTCCGTGTGCCGTTCTACGGCGGCTCTTCGTTCCATCTGGGCAACACCTTCACCGCCCTGACCGCCCTGCTGCTGGACGGCGTATCCGGCGGTCTGGCCGGTGCCATCGGTCTGGCTCTGGCCGACCTCCTGGCCGGTGACCCGGGCTATGCCGTCACCACCTTCGTCCTGAAGTTCATCATCGGCATCACCTGCGGTGCGGTCGCTCACAAGGTGTTCAAGCTCCGTGAGCTGGACAAGCACGCCCCCGGCTATCTGGCCAAGGTGATCGCCGCAGCTGCCTCCGGCCTGCTGCTGAATGTCTTCACCGACCCGTCCCTCGGCTACTTCCGCAACGTCTACATCTTCGGTCAGGAGTACACCATCGCCAAGGCTCTGACCAAGATCACCGGCGGCGTCACCTTCGTGAACAGCGTGGCCTCCACCGTCTGCGTCGTCCTCCTCTATCTGGCCCTGCGCCCGGCCCTCGAGCGCGCAAACCTGCTGCCCAAGGCCGAAAAGAAGGCCGAGAAGTAACCAACTTCCATTCCTGTCTGATGTACTCATAAAGCGAAAAAGGCATCTGCCACACGGCCAATGTCATTAAGTTAAGCAAATCCGCGCACACGAAAAAATGCCCACCTCGATTTTTCGAGGTGGGCATTTTTTATGCTTTCGTTATGCTGTTTTTGCTTGTGCTTACTTCGCGGGCAGGACAAGCGCCGCGCCCTTGTTGGCCTTGTAAAGCTCTCTCCACACGCCATAAGTACCGTAGTTGTTCAGTCTTTCATTTCTTTCAAACAATGATTTAGGTGTAACTAAAGTCTTATCTTATATGCCCCTTTCTTCGAGCATAATCTCCAATTATAAAAGCAACTGCTATAATCAACAAAATAAATATAGATAATATATCCCAAATATCAATTACCGCCTCGCCAATCATTTTTGATAATATACTATTTATCAAAAGCGTAAATGGAATAGCAAACAAGAATGTGATTCCTGTTGCCAAAAACTTTCGTTCTTTAAGTCGATAATATAAAGCATAAATTATCCAAAGAAATGCAAGTGAAATAATCGACATAATCGCACCTATGCTGAACACCTCATTCACTTTTATCAAAATACTTAATATGTACATAAATGGTACTATAATTATACTAATAGCAATCATCGCCACCAGCACTCCCCTTTTTCCCAACAATATAACCGGAAACGATGTAATCCATGTAACCAATATAGAACTAAGCACAATTAATGACCATGTCAATGTTCCTGAAATGGCAATATCACATATGCAACATACCATAATGCCAATTATCATAGCGATTGTGTATATTGTTGATATTATTGCATTCTTGTTCATATTGTTCTCATCTTTTCTTTTTAATTCAATGAGATTTTCATTGACCTTCTCTTCGTAATTATTTATTTCTATCCTCTCCCCACTCAACAATTCGTTAACCGTAACACCTAAAATATTGCAAAGTTCCAACATGATAGATGCATCAGGCATACATTTTCCTGTCTCCCATTTGGAAACAGCTCTGTCAGTAATATTTAACTTTTCTGCTAATTGCGCTTGTGTCAAACCTTTTTCTTTTCTACAACCAGCAATAAACTTTCCTGTATCAATTTGATTCATGAAAATATGCCTCCTTTCATGATTTACTCTACAATTTCTATCAATTCTTGTACACGAACCGTAAGTAGAATTATTAAACTCAACCTTCAGTTGGGAGAAGCATTGTGTTTGACAATTTCCGATTTGCCGGTTTCTTTCACCGCTGTCAAATCCATTATATCATGCGTTTCCATACCGAGCAATAAAAAGATGGACCGCACAAAATGTGCGGTTAATTAAATGCAACAGCCCAAAAAGCGCCCAGCCGTTAAGAAGAGGAAAGTATCTTTCCACCCCTCAACGGCTGGGTCTTTAGATTAACTTAATGACATTGGCCACATGGCAGATGCCTTTTTCGTTTATTTCTTTTCAAATACGAGGAACCGGAACGAGATGTCCGTTGTCAGTTCCGGCAGTGCCGCGAGACGGGCTACACCGTCCCGGGGCGTTTTCCAGTAGTAGGGCGTCATGGCGAAGAGGGCTTCCAGCTGCCCGGCAGGCACCGTGATGCTGCCGGAGACTTCCCTTTCTCCCATGGCTTCAAAGCCTGGATACGCCACTTCCTGCACCGGGTTCTTGTAAGGCTTTTCGTAGAGGACGGCCTTCATCTGGAAGAGATGCTCCGCACCCGGCACGGCGTAGATGAGCCGTCCGCCGGGGCGCAGGACGCGGAGAAACTCCTCCTGCGCGAAGGGCGAGAAGCAGTTGAGCAGCACATCCGCCCAGCCTGTGCGCACCGGCTGATGGAAACTGGACGCCACGGCGTACCGAGCCGAGGGCAGGGCCTTCGCAGCCAGACGCACGGCAGGCTTTGCGATGTCAAAACCGGCCAGTTCCAGCGGGAGGCCCGCCTCTTCGAACTGCTTTGCGATGCACCGGTCATACCAGCCCTCGCCGCAGCCTGCGTCCAGCAGGCGGAGCGGCTTTCCGGCTTTCGGCTGACCGTACTCGAGGCAGAGCTCTCCCAGCGCCTGCCCGAAGATGCCGTAGTAGCCCGCGCTCAGGAACGCGCGGCGGGCAGCGACCATCTCCCTGCTGTCGCCGGGGGCCTTGGTACGGGTGTTCTGCACCGGCAGCAGATGCCAGTAGCCCTCTTTGGCCCGGTCGAAGCTGTGGCCGGAGGGACATTTCAGTGCGTTATCCCCGGCAAGCGGTGCACCGCACAGCGGGCAGCACCACGGGGCGGATCCCTCTGCCATCACACTTCCTCGCTGTGGTCCTCGATGGGAGCCGTCGCGCCGCCGCGGGCGTTCATATACTCCTCAAAGCTGGTGAACTTCTGCTGCGGCGGGCGGCGGCTGATGAGCACGAGGCCCGGGTCTTCGTCCTTCGTCGGGACATTATTGCTGCGGCTGCGGTTATTGCGGCCGGACTGCTCCGCCTTGGGGGCGCGGGGCGCACGGCCTGCGCCGCTCTGCTCATTGCGGTTGCTGCTGCGGCCATTGCGGTTCTCATTGCGCTGGCTGTTCTGCTGGGCAGGCTGAGCCGGGCGGGCGCCGCGGTCGTTCCGCTCATTGCGGGGGCTGCGGCCTGCACCATTGCGGCCATTGTTCTCGCTGCGCTGGGCGGGCTGGCGGTTCTGCATCGCGGTGGGGATGGTCTGGGCCGGAGCGGCGGGGGTGGCAGCGTTCTTCTTGGCAGAACGGAGCGGGGTGGCCTCCGGGGCGCTCACAAAATGGGGGTCGAACTTCGGCTGGGCGTTGCTGCCGCGGCCTGCGCCCTGTGCGGGGGCATTGCCCTCGCGGCGGGGGCGGTTGTTATTGTTACGGCGGCTGTTGTCGCGTCCGCCGGGAGTGCGCTTGTTATCATCCATGAGTCGTTCCTCTTTTGCTTCGATTTTGGGGGCCTTCTGCTTTTTTGCCGCAGAGGGCTTGGCCGCACTCTTTTTTTCGGGCGCAGCGGGTCTGGCGGCTTTTTCCGCCTTGGGAGTTTCGGCCTTTTCGGGGGCAGGCTGTTCGGCCTTGGGCTTGCGGCCCCGCACCGGCGGGGCTGCTTTTACGGGGGCGGGTACGCCGTCCCACGGGTGGCCGGACACCACCGGGATCTTCCGGCGGTTGAGCTTTTCGATGCCGGCCAGATATTCCATCTCCTCGGGTGCGCAGAAGCTCACCGCCGTGCCGTCTGCGCCCGCGCGGGCGGTGCGGCCGATGCGGTGGACGTAGGTCTCCGGCACCTCGGGCAGGTCGTAGTTGAACACATGGGAGAGCTCGCTGATGTCGATGCCGCGGGCGGCGATGTCCGTGGCCACCAGCACCCTGGTCTTGCCCTCCTTGAAGCCTTCCAGCGCCGCCACACGGGCGGTCTGGCTCTTGTTGCCGTGGATCGCGGCGGCGGTGATGCCCTGCTTGGTCAGATCGCGGGCGATCTTATCCGCGCCGTGCTTGGTGCGGCTGAACACCAGCGCGTTCTGCACCGGCGGGGTCAGGTTCTTGATGAGCCAGGGCAGCAGGAACTTCTTGTTGCCCTTCTCGACGAAATACAGGCTCTGGTCGATGCGCTCCACCGTGCTGGACACGGGGTCCACCTTCACGAAGGCGGGATCGTGCAGGATGCCTGCGGCCAGCTGCTCGATCTCTTTGGGCATCGTAGCGCTGAACATCAGGTTCTGGCGCTTTGCGGGCAGCTTTGCAATGACCTTCTTCACGTCATGCACAAAGCCCATGTCCAGCATCCGGTCGGCCTCGTCCAGCACAAAGACCTCGAGGTTCGACAGGTCGATATGGCCCTGTCCGATAAGGTCGTTCAGACGGCCCGGGCAGGCGATGAGGATGTCCACGCCCTTTCGGATGGCCTCCACCTGCGGGGCCTGGCCCACGCCGCCGAAGATGACGGTGCTGCGCAGTTTGAGGTACTTGCCGTAGGCGTCGAAGCTCTCGCCGATCTGGAGGGCCAGCTCACGGGTGGGGGTGAGGATGAGGGCGCGGACAGCGCCCTTCCTGCGGGGAGCGGCGGCGCTCAGCCGGTCGAGCATGGGCAGCGCAAAGGCAGCGGTCTTGCCGGTGCCGGTCTGGGCGCAGCCCATCAGATCGCGCCCTTCCAGCACCGGCGGGATGGCCGAAGCCTGGATGGGCGAGGGGGTCTCATAGCCTGCCTCGCTTACAGCCTTGAGCAGGGGGGCGGACAGTTTCAAATCGTTAAAAGTCATGGTTCTCCTTGGTCATTCTTTGATTCTGCGGCACTCGATGTAATACCGCTTTTCCTCCGCATGGCCCATGCTGAAGGTCTTGCGGGGCAGCACGCCGCCCATCACGATGCCTTTGAACAGATCGCTCTTCTCGAAGGGCGGCAGCAGGAAGGCCACGCCGCCCTGTCTGGTCAGGGCGCGGACGGCGGGCTCGTCGTGGACGTAATCCACCCGGGCCTCGCTGTGGCGGGCCATAAAGTATTCGATAAATTCGTCCACCGTGCCGACGGTCAGCGGGGCGACGGGGTCCTCGAAGCTGAGGACGTTGGACACATGGGGGCCGGCCAGCGTGAAGGCCTGCTGCTTCGAGTCGCCGAAGCAGATGCCGGCCATGTTGGAGTCGCTCCACGCGATGAGGGCCAGCAGCACCGCGCCGCAGTCCACATTGAAGAGGACGCGGTGGATGGGCTCGATCTCGATGGCGGGCGAATGGACGTTGCACACCTCAGCCAGGCACCAGCGGGCGGGATGGCTTTCCCGCTCCTCAGGGGTCAGGGTGGCTTTCAGCTCCTCCCAGCAGGCTTTGGCTGCGGCCAGCGAATGGTTGCCGTCGCCCACAGCCAGCGTCAGGGGCTTTGCGCCCCTGGCCTGGGGATACCTGGCGTCGAAAGCCTCCTGACTGCCCAGTGCAGCCAGTGCAGCATCGATCTGCGCCAGCATCGCAGGGTCTTCCACGGCCCAGCCTGCAATGTGGCCGCCGCCCTGCATCAGCTCGCCCTCATACAGCTTTTTCAGCTCGCTCTTGTGCGCGCCGATGGGCTCGACGAGGGTGCAGCCGGGGTCGTCGGCCAGCATCATGACATGGGGCGTTTCCAGCGCCGCGCCCCGGCGCACGGCCATGCGGGGCGGGATGCGCTCGGTGACGGTGCGCTCACTGGGCCGGATGGCCGGGCGGGCGCCCTTCTCGTAGCTATAAGCCTCGAGGTCTATCTTGCCCACGAGGCCCTGACGCACCCGGCCGCTCTGCTCAGTGCGCTCGACGTAGACAAAGCCGTCCACGGCGCGGGTCAGCACGTCGCGGCTGTACTCGTCCATCGCGGCATGGATGTTCTCCACCCGCCGGGCCGCGTCTTTATCCTCGAGGTAGACCTCCGGCAGGATGAGCCGCAGGGTGCTGGGGCAGCCGCCCACAACGGCGTCTGCCTGCTCCCAGTAGGCGCGGTCGCTGGTAAACTGGTCACAGGCCACGCAGCCCCACTTTTCCAGAGGGATATCCTCCCCGGGCAGCAGGATGTGGGCCGGACCAAAGCAGGATGCAGTTTTCATAACACATTCCTCACTCTCACATAAATCACCAACAGCAAATGGAGCGCTCTCACCGGAAAATGCCCGCTGCATCGTCCCAGAACACGGCATGCTCCACGCCGGAAGCCGACAGGGTGTCCCGCAGCTCGCTGCGGGCGGTGTCGTCCATGGTCTGCTTTGCGGGGACTTCGACCACGAGGTTCCTGACGCCCAGCGCCGTCGCGGAGCCGCCCACGGTGGAAGCGCCCTCCGTCACCTGACCCAGCGAGTAGCCGTACCACAGGGTCACACTGCCCTCAAAGCGGGCATCCCATGCGGCGATGTCCGCAGCCAGCTGGGCGCTGCGGCCGCGCCCGCCGGTGGAGCCGAAGTCCTGCTTGCCGTTCTGGGCAGAGGGGAACTGGACGTTCTCCAGCAGCACATGGTCAAAGCCCATGCTCTGCACCTCGCCGATGAGGTCGCCGATGAACCGGACGGCCTCGTCGGAATAGGGGTTGAGCCAGGGGCTGCCGCCGGCGGACGCCTTATTATCCAGCCAGAGGTAAGCCTGCCCGGTGTAGCCGATGGCCATATTGCGGTCGGTGCGGGCCGCGATGGGGTCGCGGAAGGCCGCCAGCTTTGCCACCGGCACAAGGCCGTTCTCCTTGAGCACCGAGGCAATGAGGGCCGGGTCAAGGGACGCCCCCTCGATGCTGCCTGCCGCAGCAGCCACCTGAGAGGGATACAGGATATTTCCGGCACTGTCCTTCAGGGTGACGACGGCGTAGGCCGCGCCCTGCTGGGCCAGCTGCCGGGCGGCGGCACGCAGGGAAGCTTCGTCCTTTGCCGCAGCCGTGTCCAGAACGCCCCAGCTGCCCTCGGTGATGACGCCTGCGGGTGCAGCCGGTTCCGTTCCCGGCTCCGAGTCCGCCCGCACCTCCGAGGAAGCGGCAGGCTTTGCCGTCACTTCCGACGAAGCGGCCGCACTGGACGCCGTCGTCTCAGACGAAGCCGAGAGGTCACGGTTGCGCACCACGGTGTACCAGGTGTGGGTAGCCCAGTCCAGCACATGGGGCGCGGCCAGCCAGCCCACGACCAGCACCACGGCCACCAGCACGATGATGCCGACGGCCTTCTTCACCCACATGCCGGGGCTGTAAAAACTGCGGTGATACCGCTTGACCTTTTTATACTTTGCCATGATCGTCCCTTTCTCCCGCACTCCTCACAGGATCACCGAGTGGCCCGTAAAACCATAGATGGCCAGCGCCAGCACGCCGATGTAGACGAGCGTGATGGGCAGGCCCCGGAACGCCTCCGGGATGGCCTCGCTGCGCAGACGGCGGTCAGCCTCCGTCACCAGCATGACGGCCAGCAGATAGCCCAGGCCGCTGCCGAGGCCGAAGCCCATGCTCTGCTCCAGCGTAAAGCTCTGGGTGCGCTCCACCATCACCGTACCCAGCACGCTGCTGTTGACCGACGCCAGCGGCAGGATGCGGAGCAGCTGGCCGCCGTGGCGATTGCCCCGTGCAGTCCAGAGCATGATAAATTCAAACAGGCTCACCACCGCCACGCAGGCCAGATAGACCAGCGGACGGAGCTGGGCGGGGTTGGGCTGGGCGGCGACGAAGCCGCCCGCATAGAACACCAGCGGAGCCACCAGCACCTGCGTGACACAGAGCAACAGGGCGAACCACCCGCTGCTGGTGCGCTCGTCGCCCACCAGCTGGACGAGGCGGGACACGCCGAGGCCCCGGGTGAACACCGCATTCTGCGCAAAGACGGCCAGCACGGCGTAGCCAAAAAATACGCCGACGGCCTGCATCACATCATTCATCCTCAGGCTCCCCCTCTTTCTGGCGGTAGACCGCCATGAGGCCGCGGGCCTCCGATGTCAGATAGTTTTTATACTTCTTGGCCAGCGTGCGCCAGACGGCGCACAGCACGCCCAGCACGATGAAGCCGCCAGCCGGCATACTGGCCATGGGCAGGACGGGGCGGCTCAGCACACGGCCGAACACCGTGCCGACGCTCAGCCACTCGCGCACACAGCCCAGCAAAAGCAGCAGCAGGCTGTAGCCGACGGTGATGCGGATGCCCTTGGAGACGGCCTTTTTCATCGTCTCCTGCACGCGGCCGAAGCGATAGGTCAGCAGCGGCTCCACCACCAGCATGGGCAGGTAGATGCCCAGCACCAGCAGGCTCACGCCGAACAGCCGATTCAGGATGGGGTACGCCGCCAGATAGACCACCGCCGCGCTGCCCGAATAGAGGATGCTGCGGGGCAGCAGCTTCTTTTCCAGCTCTGCGTTGGCCGGATGCTCCTCCCGCAGGGGGAACAGGCGGCTCAGCAGGCAGGCCAGCATCCGGGAGGGCGTCAGCAGCAGCGCCACGGCCACAGCCAGCATCAGGGCGTTCTGGCCGCTCGTCGCAAGGACGACCAGCGGCGCAAGGCCCATGCCCTGCATGACCACGGGGTTATTCAGAAAGACGCGGTCATGGTGGAAGAATCTTTCCGGGTCCCGGGTGAGGAGTTCTGCAGCATGACGTTTCATTCCACACCCCCCTTTCCGGTCTTCTTCTCTTTGAAGCATCTGCCGCTCTTTATCAGCTCATAGAGGCGGACTTCGGTGCGGTCGAGCCAGCCGGAGATGCTGTTGACCGCCAGAATGGCGAAGCAGACGCCCGTCTCGTAGACGCCGAAGTAGCGGAAGCCCATCGTAAAGGCTCCCACCATGACGCCGTAGAGGATGCGGCCCAGCCGGTGGTGGGCGCAGGTGTAGGGCTCATTGAGCAGGAACACGGCGCTGAAGAGCATCGCGCCCGTCAGCATCTCGTCGCGCACACAGCGCAGGCGGAACACAAGGCCCGCCGTAAAGGCGGTCCCCTCCGTCAGGCCCAGCTGGCGCGGGAAGAAGAAGACGATGAGGCCCGCCGTGATGAGGAAGCTCAGGGAGGCGCTCAGCCGCACATCCTTCTGCATCCAGAGGAAGAGGCCGCAGGCCGCCAGCACGATGGCCGCACCGGTCCCCATCGGGGCGGCATACTCGCCCAGCACCAGCGACAGGGCGCTGATGTTGATGAGGCCGCCGCTGCGCAGGGTGTCCGAGATGGTGCTGGATGTGGCCACGCCGGAGGCGTCCCAGAGCGGGATATTGGCGTATGGGGCCGGATAGCGGAAGACCTTCTCCGGCCAGGACACCGCCGCCACCGCGTAGCCCACGGCGGCGGGGTGGAAGGGGTAGCTGCCATAGCCGCCGAAGACCTCTTTGCCGATGAGAGCACCGGCCAGAATGGCGGCGGCGAGGACATACCAGTCCACCGTCGCGGGCATCAGCAGGGTGATGACGAGGGCAAAGCTCTCGTTGGAATAATCCCCGGCCTGATAGACGCGGCGGCGCAGCAGAGAGATGAGCCGGTCGCACAGGTTGCCCATCAGCACCGCAAAGCCGCAGAGCAGCAGCGGGCGCAGGCCGTAGAGGTAGCAGGAGACGCAGAGCAGCGGCACACAGAGAAAGCAGATGTGCTTATAGTATCTGCCGGTGCGCCGGAGCTCTTCCTCCTGCAGCCGGATCAATGCTTCATCCATGGGCAGTCCCCTCTCAGAGAGCTGCCATCGCACGGACGGCCGCGGCGGGGTCGGCGGCGCCAAAGATGGCGCTGCCCGCCACCAGCACGTCCGCACCGGCGGCGACGCACTGCGGAGCGGTGGCGGCATCCACGCCGCCGTCCACTTCCAGCAGGAATTTCAGGCCCCGGCGGTCTTTTTCCGCCTTGAGCCAGCGGAGCTTGTCGAGGGCCGAGGGCATGAACTTCTGGCCGCCGAAGCCCGGCTCCACGCTCATGACCAGCACGAGGTCCAGCTGGTCGATGTAGTAACCCAGCTCTTCCACCGGGGTGCCGGGCTTGATGGTCATGCCCACCTTGCAGCCCTGAGCCTTGATGGCGTCGATGGTCTCCTGGATGTCGTCGTCGCACTCGAGGTGGAAGTTGAGCAGGCTGGCACCGGCCTTGGCAAAAGCCTCGGCGTACTGCTGGGGATGGGTGATCATCAGGTGGACGTCATAGAAAGCGTCCGGCAGAGCCTTGTGCAGGCTCTTGAGCACCGGGACGCCAAAGCTGATGTTCGGCACGAAGTGGCCGTCCATCACGTCATAATGCAGCATCTGCGCACCGGCATCCAGCACCATCCGGCAGTCTGCGCCGAGATGGCTGAAGTCAGCCGAAAGGATAGAAGGACTGATCGTTGTCATTTTATTTTACTCCCCGTTATTTTTTAGAGAATTTTTGTAATTTTGCTCTGCCGCCGTCCCTGCGGCATCTCCCACAGGAGCAGTCGGCATAGTCGATTATAGTTTACATGAAAACAGCGAAAAAATCAAACCCGCAGCCGTGTTTTTCACGGAAAAGACGTAAAGTTCTGCGTATCTCCCCTCTTCCACAACGCAAAAAGCAGCCAGACCGCTCCTTTGAGGGGCAGTCTGACCGCTGTGAAGTTAGTCTACCGGCTTCATGCTGGCCGGGTCTTCCACCGCACCGGGGCGGCCGCTCTCGTCGGGCAGACGCTTCATGCCGCCGGGGTTGGGGGGCTGGACGGGCAGGGTGAAGACGAACCTGCACCACTCGCCCTGCTTGCTCTCCACCCGTATCTGGCCGCCGGAGAGGTTGACCAGCACCTTGCAGATGTTCAGGCCGAGACCTGCGCCCCGGGCGTGGAGACCCCGGGACTGGTCTTCTTTGTAGAAGCGCTGGAAGACGTAGGGCAGCGCCTCGGGGCTGATGCCCTGACCGGAGTTCCAGATGGAGACTTCCACCTCCGGGCCCAGCCTCTCCACCCCGAAGCGGATGGTGCCGCCTGCCGGGGTGAACTTGATGGCGTTGTCCAGCAGATTGTAGGCCACCTGATGGATGAGGTCGGGGTCGGCATAGACCAGCACCTTCTCATCCATGGTCAGGCCGTCAATGTCTATCATGCCGTCGTTGATGCGCTGCTCCGCCGAGAGGGCCACACCGGTCAGCGTCTCCCAGATGTTGAACATCCGGGCGTTCACCTGATATTCGCCGCTCTCCAGCTTCGAGAGGTCCAGCATATTCTGGATGAGGCGCGCCAGACGGCCCGTCTCCTCGCTGACCAGCTGTAGGTAGTGGTTCTGCATATCGGGCGGGATGGTGCCGTCCAGAATGCCGTCGATGAAGCCCTTGATGGTGGTCATGGGGGTGCGCAGCTCGTGGGCGATGTTGCCCATGAACTGGCCCCGGGAGTTGTCGTTGGACTGGATATTGTCCGCCATCCTGTTGAAGGTGCGGGCCAGGTCGGCCACTTCGCCTTCGCCGTCCACGCCCTCGACCCGGACGGACAGGTCGCCGCCGCCGAAGCGCTGGGCCGCGTCCGTCACCTTCTGGATGGGGTCGGTGAGCTTATGCATCATCACCTTGGTGAGGACGCTGGCCACCAGCAGCATCAGACAGGCCGAGAGGAAGAAGTTCGAGAAGAACTCCCTGCGGAACTCCACCAGCCGGTCGCCCGACGAGCAGAGGAAGAGGTAGCCGGTACACTCGCCGCTCTCTCTGCGCATCTCACGCACCGAGATGTAGCTCTTCTCGGTCAGTACGCCGTCCAGCGTGCCGAAGATGTGATAATTCTCCTTGGCCTTGGCCGACTTTTCCAGCACGGACGCCTCCACCACATCCCCGGCCAGATTTTCCGGGTCTGAGGCCAGCACCACGTTGCCGTCGCAGTCGGTGAAGAACAGGTACACTTCCGCGCTCTCGCCGATGAGCTCGAGCTTGGTGTTCAGGGCTTCCAGTTCTTCGCCTTCCGGCAGAGCGGCTTCCTGCACCAGATGGGACGCCGTGCGCTGGGCCACATTGACCACTTCGTCCAGCACGTCGTACCGCTCCTGCGCGAAGTAGTTGCTGAACAGCACCAGCTCCGAGCTTCCCATGATCACCGTGCCGAAGATGAGCAGGGTGCTCATGAGCGAGAAGAACGCGACGGAAACACTTTTGCGCATTACTGACGCACCTCGAATTTATAGCCCACGCCCCAGACGGTCTTCAGCTCCCATTTATCGGAAGCACCGGCCAGCTTCTCGCGCAGGCGCTTGACATGGACGTCGATGGTGCGGCTGTCGCCGTAGTATTCGAAGCCCCACACCTCGTCCAGCAGCTGGTCGCGGGTGTAGACCCGGTTGGGGTGAGAGGCGAGGCAGTTCAGCAGTTCCAGCTCCTTCGGGGGAGCTTCCACCACCTTTCCCTTGACCCGCAGCTCGTAGCTGTTCATGTCGAGGCGGAGGTTGTCGAACTCGATGACGCCCTCGGAGCTCTCGGTCTGGGACGTGGTGACGGTGCAGCGGCGCAGCACCGCCTTGATGCGGGCCACGACCTCTTTGGTGTCGAAGGGCTTGACCATGTAGTCGTCTGCGCCCAGCTCGAGGCCCAGCACCTTATCGAAGGTCTCGCCCTTGGCCGTCAGCATCATGACCGGGGTGTTGCCCAGCTTGCGGATGCGGCGGCAGACCTCGAGGCCGTCCATCCTGGGCATCATGACGTCCAGCAGCACCATGTCGGGCTTGAGCTGGTTGAACTTTTCAAGGCCCTCTTCGCCGTCGTTGGCCGTCGTGACCTGATAGCCCTCCTTGGTCAGGTAGAGCCGCAGCAGCTCGCAGATGTTGGTATCGTCGTCCACAACGAGTATCTTTTCGTTTGCCATGTGAGTGTTCCTCCTCTATCCAGTCCAAAGCCAGCCCCCGCCGGGCGCTGGCCGCAATTCTGATGTTGACCTATATTTTATTATACGGGACAGTTATGACAAAATAAAGAAGGTTTTGTATGATTTTTGAATCTTTGGCAGACAAAGAGGGCGGGAGGGACATTGTTCGTCCCTCCCGCCCTCTTTACTTTTCTCCGGTCTCCGGCTTGTTCAAAATCCCACAGCGCAAAACCGCTTTTGAAAGCGTTTCGTTGCCCTCGCCGATGCGGATGGCCTGCATTGCGGTAAGGTCTGCACCGAAGCAGACATTTTTCAGCGCATCACAGCCGTAAAACACATCCGCTTCTATGTATTTTACGCCCGCCGGGATATACACGTTTTTGAGATGTCGGCACTCGCTGAACATCTCCCAGTGCAATTCTTCGACGGTCTCCGGGATATGGACTGTCTCAAATGCACAGCCCCGGAACGCGCCCTCCCCTATCTCACGCACACTTTCCGGGATGCTCAGCCGTTCCAGTGCGCCGCAGCCCGCGAATGCTTCTATTCCAATTTGCTCCAGCTTCTCCGGCAGCCGGAGCGTTTTTAAGGCGGCGCAGTCCCGGAACATTCCGGCCTCGATTTTGCGGATGTTGCCGCTCAGTTGTACTTTTGCCAGCTGACAGCACCCGCGGAACATCGACGCTCCCGTTTGGCGCCCTTTTATCTCCGCGCACCGCAAAGCACTGTCTGCGAAAACTTCGCCGCCCAGCCTTGCCACTCTGGGCGGGATGCTTATCTCCTGCAAACCGCTGTTCTTGAATGCCGCTGTGCCGAGTTCCACCAGCCCGGCGGGCAATGCGATTTGAGCCAGATTTCCGCAGCCATAAAACGCAGCTGCACCGATTCTCCGCAGCGTTTTGGGCAGCTGTACCCGCCGGAGATTCTTCATCCCCGCAAAAGCCCCCGGAGCAATCTCCTCCACGCCCTCGGGTACGAACATCTCCCAGCCGTTCAGCCCGGCTTTCTGCATGGCGGCGAGAATGTCGGCGGCCGCCTCACCGGTAAGTATCGTGTTGCTCATTGTCACTAGCTCAGATTCCAGAGGTAATATGTCATTGATGAGGCTATCAAAATGCCAAACACTATCGTTACAACCTTTGATTTGATAACCTTTTTATAAAGCCATACCAGCCCCGCCGCAACTCCCATGCACACTGCAAGTATTATCAAAAACACTACCGGCGCTGTAGGGAAATACAAGAAAAAAGCCCATAAATCATTATTATCCAGCGCATTGAGGACGGTCACTATCAGTCGTATCAGCTCTGCATACGCCGGAACCAGAAAAAGAAGATATAGCGTCCACCCCACTTTTTCCTCATCCGAACTATTCTCGTTTTTCCACGTGCCCCACACGAGCCATGCCACCGGAAGCCCGAGGATGATTGAAATGATGATAATGTGGTCTAAAATAAACTGAAGTGCACTGACACCTATGCCCAAAGCTATTACAACAAGTGCAATGACGAATATCCAAGGTATCGTAAAGAAAACAAACATTTCCATCTCTCCTTTCGCTTTTTATTTTAACGGATTATCCGTTAAAAATCAAGATATTCGGGCCATCCTTTGTAGACTTTCTACAAAGAGGTGAATCCTATGCTATACACAGAACGCATCAAGGCACTGCGCAGCGACCACGACCTCAACCAGACGCAGGTCGCGCGGGCTATCCATGTTGCCCAGACCACCTATTCCGACTACGAAAAGGGCAAAGTGCGCATCCCGGTCGAGTGCCTCATCCAGCTGGCGAAATTCTACGACGTCGATATGAACTATATCACCGGCGTCAGCGACACCCTCCGGCCATTCCCCAAGCCGCCTGTCTCCCTATAACGCACCAAAAGGGGCCTCCTTTGCAGGAGGCCCCTTTTGCATATCACGGGCTGGTCAGAATGGGGGACGCAGCCCGGTTTCTGGTATTTTCAGGGAAATGCGCTCAAATCCTTTGAAGCAGTCTTTACAGGATGGGGCTCTGGATGTTGTCGTTGTTCTTGATGCCGTGCTTCTCGGCGTAGCCGGTCAGCATCAGGGTCAGAGCGCCGTCGCCGGTGACGTTGCAGGCAGTGCCGAAGCTGTCCTGCAGGGCGAAGATGGCGAGCATCAGAGCGGTGCCGGCGCCATCGAACATCAGAACGCCGGTGATGAGGCCCAGAGAAGCCATGACGGTGCCGCCGGGGACGCCGGGAGCGCCGATGGCGAAGATGCCGAGCAGGGCGCAGAAGAGGAGCATGGTGCCGATGCTGGGCAGGTGGCCGTAGAGGATCTTGGAGATGGTCATGCAGAAGAAGACCTCAGTCAGGACAGAGCCGCAGAGGTGGATGTTGGCGAACAGGGGGATGCCGAAGCTGACCATATCCTTGCGCAGGACCTTGCTCTTGCGGGCGCAGTCCAGAGCGACTGCCAGGGTGGCGGCGCTGGACATGGTGCCGACAGCGGTCAGGTAAGCGGGGCCGTAGTGGCGGAGGACTTCCCAGGGGTTCTTGCCGGAGTATGCACCGGCCAGCAGATACAGGACAGCCAGCCAGATATAGTGGCCTGCCATGACGATGAGGATGATCTGGATGAAGGCGGGCAGCTGGTGGGTGATCATGCCCTCATAGCTCAGGTTGCAGAAGGTCGCGGCGATATAGAAGGGCAGCATGGGGATGATGATCTTGCCGACGATGTCCAGCACGATGTTCTGGAACTCGCCGAGGAAGTCACAGGTGAGCTTGCTGTTGGTCCAGGTAGCGGCCAGACCCACCAGAACGCTGAGCACGAGGGCGCTCATGACGCTCATGATCTGGGGGATGTTCAGCTCGAACACGACGTCGGGCAGGGTCCGCAGACCGGCCACCTCAGTGTCGATGGACAGATGCGGGATGAGGGCGTAGCCTGCGCCGGTGCTCATGAGGGCTGCGCAGACAGAGGAAATATAAGCGATCACGATCGCCACGCCCAGCAGGCGGGAAGCGTTCTTGCCCAGCTTGGTGATGGACGGGGCGATGAAGCCGATGATGATGAGCGGCACACAGAAGGTGATGAGCTGGCCCATGATATACTGTAAGGTGACGACCACCTTCATGACGCTCTCCGGGAAGACCTGACCCAGGATGACGCCGATGATGATACCGAGAAGCAGCCGGAATGGCAGGTTATCGAATAGCTTTTTCATAATAATTTACCCCTAATTCTCCTGCGCTTCGGGCGCAGGGTGTTTTTTGCAGGATGCGGATGCAGGCTTGCCAGGGTTTTTCGAGGACGCTTATTCGGCGTCCGGAGCATGTTCTTTGTTGAGCATCAGGTCGAGGATGACGCTGTCGCTGGTGCCGTGGGTGCTGAGGATGGCAAAGTTGTCCAGCGTGCGCTCCACGTTCTCTTCCACGATGCCGTCGGTGCTCTGGACGCGGACGCCGCGGGTACCCATAGCCGCTGCCTGACAGGCGGCATTGACGCAGGTGGAGATTTTCAGGGCGCAGTCGGCCTTTGCGCCGTCGCACACCATGCCGGTGACATTGCCCACCATGTTCTGGATAGCGCAGCATATCTCATGGTAGCCGCCACCCAGCAGGTATGTAATGCCGCAGGCCGCGCCGGTGCCGGCGACGGTGGCGCCGCACAGGTTGCTCAGACGGCCAAACTTCGACTTGATGCGGATGGCGATGAGGTTCGACAGGGTGACGGCACGCAGCATGGTGGGCTCGTCGATGTCCAGCCAGCGGGCAGCAGCCACGACGGGCATCGTCGCAGTGATGCCCTGATTGCCGCTGCCGGAGTTTGCCACCACCGACACCGGAGCGCCTGCCATACGGGCGTCTGCGCCCGCAGCGGCGGCTATCATGGAGTTGGTGGTCAGATCGCGGGTCATGAGGCCCTTGCGGCAGTTGAGGTCGAGGTTGCGGCCGATGGCGAGGCCGTATTCCTTCGAGAGGCCCTCATCGCTGATGACGGAGTTCACCTTCACGGCACTGCGGATGATGTCGATGGGGTCGTTCATCGGGTCGAGCTCTTTGGTGCAGTAATCCCAGATGGAGCGGACGGTCAGGAAGGACGCGATCTGCTCCGGGGAGACCACATCGCTGTCGCCTGCGGCGGCGGTGTCCGTGTCCCGCTTGTCGAGGGTGGCCACACCGTCCTGCTCCACCAGCACGACGTTGGTGTGCAGGTCGCGGACGATGGCACGGCCCGTATGGCCGCCGCCCTTGGCAATGACCTCGATGTAAAGCTTCTGCGGCACCTGCGCCACCTTCACCCTGACCTTGCCGGCCTTGACCAGCGCGGCGGCAGCTTCCACCGTCTCGCGGGGGACGTGGTTCATGACTTCCAGCAGATAGACCGGGTCGCCGCCCAGCGCACCGATGGCGGCGGCATAGTCCATGCCCTCGTAATCGGTGCCGGGGATGCCCGCCGACATGGCGTTCTTGATGATGTTGATGCTGGCGTTGACCGTGATCTCTTCGGCCTTGTCCACACCGGCCTTCCGCAGGGCCTGACCCGCCTCGGCGGCAGTCAGCGCCACAGCGCCCGGCTCGGTGCAGCCGGTAGCCAGCTCCATCTCACTGTTCAGGATGCGAATGAACATGTTCTGTTCCATAGTGTTGCACCGTCTCTTTCTCTTATAGGATGCTCTGTTACTTCACGGCGATGCATTCGATCTCCAGCGGTGCGCCTTTCGGCAGTTTCGCCACCTGCACGGCGCTCCGCGCGGGGAAGGGCTGGGCGAAGTATTCGCCGTAGACTTTGTTCATCTCAGCAAAGTCGTTCATGTCGGCCAGAAAGACCGTGGTCTTGACCACATCGGCCAGGGTCATGCCCTGCTCGGCAAGGATGGCCTGGATGTTCTTGAGGGACTGTGCGGTCTGGGCCGCGATGCCCTCGGGGATGGCCCCGGTGGCGGGGTCGATGGGGAGCTGGCCGGAGACGTAGACCGTCTGGCCTGCTGCGATGCCCTGCGAATACGGCCCGATGGCGGCGGGCGCCTGTGCAGTGGCGAGTGCCTGTTTCATAATTCTCTCTCCTTTTTCGAATTGCAGGGGCATCGCTTGCCTTGACGCCCCTTGTCCTGACCCTATCCTAACGCGGTGGGCGGCAAAAGTCAACAATTTTCTCTCTTGATGAGAAATTATTATCACTTGTGACAAATCCCGCGGATTTTTTGAAGCACTTTCACGAAAATACATTGAGTTTTCAGTTTCTCGTTGTCAATAACACGCGAACGTGATATGATATAGGCAGCAGGATGAGAATAAATTCTCATCATTTCCCTCATGAAACAACGTGGAAAGTGGTGACATACATGGATGCACGGCTGGAACCCTATCGGACACTCGTTTCGTTTCTGGGCGAGGCGCTGGGGCCGGACTATGAAGTGGTGCTGCACGACCTGACCAGCGAGGAAGGCACCATCGCAGCCATCGTGAACAACAACATCAGCGGCCGCACCGAGGGCGCACCGCTGTCCAATATGGCCCTGCGGTTCATCCACGGCAAAGTCTACGAAAAGCAGCCCTATGTGGCAGGCTATCAGGGCGCGTCGCAGGCCAAGGGGCGGCTGCGCTCCTCCACCATGTTCATCAAGGACGGCAGCGAGCTTATCGGGATGCTCTGCATCAACTTTGACGCCGCCAAGTACAGCCGGATGGCGCAGGAGCTTCTGTCGCTCTGCGGGGCCCATCAGGAGCCCGGCCCCACGCTGGGCGTCGAAAACTTCGTCAGCAGCCTGCCCGACGCGGTGCAGGCCGCCATCACCGACGTGACCGGCAGCGCTCTGCCGCCCGACCGACTGACGATGGACGAGAAGGTCCGCATCGTGGAAGACCTGCAGCAGGCGGGCATCTTCTACATGAAAGGCGCGGTCAGCGAGGTGGCGGCACAGCTGGGCTCCTCGGAGGCGACCATCTACCGCTATCTGAGCAAACTGAAGGATTGATACTTGCACTCATACGCTCCTTCGCGTATAATGGTAGATGTATTATTATGTCTACCATAACGTGAAGGAGCGTATTTTATATGAAATTAGGTATCGAGGGCGATTCGCCTGATCCTATATCTCAATATCACTCTATAAATACCGGCAATTCCTGATTTCAGCGTGTTTCCAGCACAAATTGCCGCTATATAACTTCATGTAATTCTATACTGTTCCACGCCAAAATGGTGTAAAAATGGTGTATGAAAAATTGGATTGCAGGCGTGGAAAAGACTCACTACTACTGCCCACAAAAAATCGAATATAAGCTCTGGGTAAGCGCACAACCATCGGCCTAACCGCTCAACGGATATGCCGATGGTTGTTTTATTTTCTACTGCATTTCGGGGCGAATATGGAGAAAAATATCGCCAGTACGTCGTTTGGCTTTCCTTCCTATCTTGCCACTCCGCCTTGTGACAACGGCATTTCGTGTGCCAATAAAGGGCAGAATCTTACCTTTGCAAGGCTTTGCTTGAATAGCAAATCCTTATCTGAAATCATTTGTCTAATTATGTATTTTATCAGTTATAACTTATATTTTTGCAATTTATCCATTGAGTTTCAATCGTAAATGTGATATACTGTGGTGGCCACGGAAGGAGGGTCAAGTTTTATGATCAAACGCGAACTGTATATGAGCCGTATCCGTCCTTTTCTCGGAACAGAGCTGATTAAAGTCATGACCGGTATTCGCCGCTGCGGAAAGTCGGTCATGTTGGAGCTGATCCAGCAGGAACTCACGGAGTCCGGCGTCAGCTCGGCGCAGTTTATCGCCATCAACTTTGAGGATATGAGCTATTCTCACCTGCAAACCGCGCAGGCGCTGCACGACGAGATCACCAAACGCGCCAAGGAGATCGGCGGCAAGGTCTACCTCTTTTTCGATGAGATTCAGGAGGTCAAGGACTGGGAGAAGTGCATCAACTCTCTCCGTGTTTCGCTGGATTGCGACATCTATATCACCGGCTCCAATGCAAAGCTGCTGTCCGGTGAGCTTGCGACCTATTTGGGCGGACGGTATGTGGAGTTTGTGATCTATCCGTTCTCCTTCGGAGAGTTCATGGAGCTTTACCGTTCGATTGCGCCTGATGCGTCCATCCAGCAGTGTTTCCAAAAGTATCTGCTTGCCGGAGGGATGCCCTATCTCGCAAATCTCCGATATGCGGATGCGCCGTCCAAGCAATATCTTCACGATCTGTTCAACTCTGTCCAGCTCAAGGACATCATGAAGCGGAATAAAATCCGGGATGTAGATTTGCTGGAACGGATCATTGCCTATGTGATCGCCAATGTGGGAACGACCTTCTCGGCGACCTCTCTTGCAAAGTTCCTGAAAAACGAGCAGCGCACCGTTGCCCCGGAAACAATTCTGAACTATATCAAATACTGCTGCGAGGCGTACCTTTTCTATCAGGTGAAGCGGGAGGACTTGCAGAGCAAACAGATCCTTGCCTCCAATGAGAAGTACTATATTGCCGATCACGGCATCCGCGAGGCGGTCTTTGGCGGCAATATGCGGGACATCAACCTCATTTTGGAAAACATCGTCTATCTTGAGCTGCTGCGCCGGGGTTATGAAGTGACTGTCGGCAGGACGGGCGACAAGGAAATTGATTTTGTATGCGACAAGCGCGACGAAAAGCTGTACGTTCAGGTGTGCTATCTGCTCGCCTCCGACGAAACGGTCAACCGCGAGTTCGGCGCGTATGACTCTATCCGCGACAACTTCCCGAAGTACGTTGTTTCTCTCGATGAGTTTGATATGAGCCGAAACGGTATCAAGCACCGAAATATCCGCGATTTCCTCTTAGCTGAGGAATGGAACTAAGTCGAAGCCCAACATCACGTCAATGTCGTGGTGCTGGGCTTCTTTTTTGTCATGCTTCGGGGCTTTTTTTGAGGATAAAACCGCCTGTGCGCTGTTTACTCTTCTTCGTCATATTGACACGCCGCCCTCTGCCCATCACGGCAACTGTACGTCCTCGGAACAAAAAACGGACACTTTTCTCTGTATAGGGAGAAAGCCAGAGAGGAAAAAGAGGGGAAGCGTAGGCTATGGGAACGGTGTATAAACCGCTTGCGGTTTTCCACGGTTTCCATAGCAGTAGCGAGGGAGAAAAGGGAGAGGTGGCTTTCTCGCTCAGGCGGCTTGCCGCCGCTCTTTTGCTCTCCCTTTTCTCTCTGAATATCAGGGATTATTCTGCGTCATTGCTCGGCGTAACAGGGCGAAAGTCCTCCTGAACGCCCTCATTAAGGTCAAAGCACATGGTTTTTGCATCGGCAACCCAGAACCCGCGCACCCTGTAACGCTTGCCGGGAATCCAGTCCTCGCCGGTGACAGCGCGAAGCGGGTCAAGCAGATTCTTGTTTGAGATCGTAACAACACCTTTCTGTTCGCCTCTCGGCTTGGAGAACTTGAATCCCTTCGGTTCGTTGCTCTTGCAGGAACGGATCGCAAATACCCTCGCTTTCGCATCCAGCAGGCACAAAACAAAGCCGGGATAGCCCAAGTCCTCAAGCACCTTCTTGGTGAAAGTCACGCCATTCTGATTCAGGAACATATCCGGGTAGGCGTTGATGTTGGAGTCGATGGTTTCAAAGTTCAAAGCGGAAAAATCGAAGTTCATAGTAAAAATCCTTTCATTTCATAGTGTTTTGCGCCTCATCCACGATTTTCATAAACTCCTGACGTTCCATAAAAGACCAGCGGGAATCAATGATCAGATAGCCCTTGAAAAGACCATCCTTTACGCGGTATGCGACGAAGTGATTGCTCAAACGGCGCAATGTTGCTCGTTCTGCTGTGCTGTGCCGCTCTGACAGCAACTTTTGTACCTTGATCCAATCCTCTTTTTTGATAATCGCTGTGTGGTGATTTTCCTTGAAATACATATTCAAATCTGTATTTTTGACGGATTTATGGGTGCGAAAATCCTTGGTATAGGTTTTCTGCATCAAAGCATCACCGCAGTATTTCTCATTTCGGAGGATGCTGCGGACAGTACCGGCAGACCAGAGATCGTTCCCCATTGGAGACTTGATGCCCTGTTCTGTCAGTGCGGCGGCGATTTCTGCCGGGGTTGCGCCCTCCAAGCAGCTTTCATAGATGTACTCAACAATTCTTGCCTCGGTCGGCTCAATGACAAGCCGCCCGAAATGATCACGATAGAAGCCAAGCGTATTCTGAACGGAGAACTTGTAGATGCCCTCTGCCATCCGCCAGCGGATACCAGCCTTAATTGCCTCGCTCTTTTGCTGGGATTCCATTTCAGCCAGAGCCGCCAGTAGCGAGATTAGAAGATTATTCCTCCCATCACCGGTATAAGTGATTCCCTCTGTCTCAAACTCAACGGAAACGGGCGGGTTCAGGGCAGAAAGCGTTCGCAGATTGTCCAAAATATCCACGATATTTCTACCAAAACGGCTGATACTTTTCGTGAGGATCAGGTCAATCTTCCCGTCAACTGCGTCGGCAATCATTTTCTGAAAGCCAAGACGCTTTTCAACGGTAGTTGCGCTGATGCCCTCGTCTTGATAAATCTCAACCAGCTCCCATTGCGGATTTGCCTCAATCCTCTTGGCAAAATGGTGGATCTGCATATCAAAGCTGCCGACCTGCTTTTCCTCCTGTGTGCTGACGCGGCAGTACGCCGCAACACGGAGTTTGGGCGGCTCCTCTGCAAGTTCCCACCGTTTCTGCGGTGGGATAATAATAACGCCATTTCCACGCTGGTTATAAGAAATCTCGTCCTGCATCTGGCGGCGTTTTTGCTCTCTGCGTTCAGCTCGGCTGCTGGTTTTCCGCTCTGCCTCTATCGCTTTGGGGTCAAGCGGTTTCGCCATATTCCGCCTCCTGCATCAGAATCCGTCTGCGTTTTCTGCTTTGCATCGGCGCACCACCTCCTTTGAACGGTTTCCAATTTCATTACTACCACGCTCCTTTTTGAAAATTATGACAATCCGCAGACGCAAGGTGAGCGGAACAGTCACCTAAAGAAAAAGGCAGCAGAATTGCTCCTGCTGCCTGAAACTGTATAAACTTGTGCTTTTGCATCGATCAAACATGGAGGTAGAAATTATAGACCCTTGCGAATAAGAGTCTTTTACAGCGCCTTAACCGTGTCGATAAACTGGCTCATACTCATTGCACCCGGCAAGAGGTTTTCCTCATTCTCAAATACCATGTAATAGCGGAAATCCTTGCCCGCTGCTGTGCGCCATGCTTGACCGAGTGCGATTTTTTCCCGGCTGTCGTCGTTTTTCAGGTGTTCGCCCTTGGTTTCCGCACAGATGAGCTTGCCGCTTTGGGTCATAATCAGAATATCGGGGTAGTGCTTGATAAAGCCGTTGATTGCAAAACCCTGACGGGCAATATTCCTGTGCCACCAGCGGACATTCGGCAGGGCGGTCAACTCCACAATCAGCTTTTCTTCCAGCTTGTTCATGTCGCCGTCCTCCGCCGTGTACAGCGAACGGGCGTATATGTCAGTATGGGTGGTGGGATGGATTGCGAGGGGCAGGCGGAACGAGGGCGTGCAGACAATACGCTCCGTTTCCAGCCATTTATCAAAAGTTTCCCGATAGTGGGCTTCCAGCAGTGTTTCAATCTTGTCGCGGATCTTCGCCGCGTAGCCCAGCGGGGCTTTCTCCATAGCGGCAAGCTGCGCCTTATCCATATCGTCCACAATGCGGTTTATGTAGGCTTTCAGTTCGGCAGCGTCTACCATGTTCAGCTTGTTAAGCTGATTGAACATCATATCCTTGCATTGACGTACCCGGCTTTCCGGCGGCAGATTGTTGAACCACTCCTTGAAGTACCGCTGCTCGGCGCTCTCCATCTTGAACACCTTCGGCAAACCGCCGTCCTGCTCCCGCACGTCGATTTCGCGGATTTCATCGTCTGCGGCGGCAAAGTCAATATCGTATGCCTTGCCCTTGAGGGTAAAGCCCTCTGCCAGCATTTCCTTGTCCAGCAATTCAAAAGAACCGTCCGTAAACAAAGATTGCTCAACTTTCAGGAAAAACTGCGGGATTTGCAGCGTTTCAATATCCTCCCGGAACTGCGGATTTACTTGGAATGATTTCACTTTATCCCGCACCTCCCACGGAAGATTGTCCATCACCGGATCATTGCCGGTCTGCTGGATAGCGTCTGTGTACGCCTTTTCGGCCTCTGCGGCAGCGTCCAGCATGGTGTCGGCTTTCGGGGCGATTTCGGGCGTTTGCGCCTGTTCTCTGCGCCGCTCCAACTCTGCCCCGATCAATTTCCCATCCAGCCCCGAAAAATCGTCCTCGGCGCTTTCCGGTTTGGAAGTTCCTTGCGGGTCAGGCAGCGTGATTTGCTCTGCTGCCTGTTCGGGAATCTGCGGTTTTGCGGACTCACCGATCCGATAGTCCTTATCGCTGAATCCCGCGCTGTTCAAGCCCTTGACGATATGCGCCACGGTATTGTTGAAGTCGTTGGAGGAAGTCAGCACATAGGACATATTGAGTGCACTCTGCGTGTGCTGGCTCGTATGGGGCAGACGGAGAATCCTCCCCAAAATCTGCTCCACGTCAACCTGACTTGTCTTATTGGCAAGAGACGCAAGGATATAGGCAAAGGGGCAATCCCAGCCCTCTTTCAGCGCATTGACCGTGATAATGTATCGAATCGGGCAGTTTGGGGACATCAAATCGGTGTTTTTCAACTCGTTCACATCGGCGGTACGAATGGCGATCTGTTCAGCGGGAATACCGGCGTCCACCAGCTTGTCCCGCAGCTTTTCAAAGGTGGTCGCGTCCTCCTTGCCCTTCGGTTGCGCCTGAAACAGCGCGATAGGACGGATATATTTGCCCGTCTTGGTGTACTCCGCATCTGCAATTTCTTCCAGCTTGTTCCGCAGGTCAATTGCGTCAACCAGCACCTCGGATTGGCTGTCCCGGTTATAGACGATCACGGGCAGCTTTACCATGTGTTCGTTTTTCAGCTGCACCGCGTCCACATAGGAGATGATATTGCTCTCCTTTTTCGGCGTGGCGGTCAAATCCAGCACAAAGCAGGGGTTGAAGTTTTCCAGCATTTCAAGGCTCAATTCCGACCGGGCATGGTGGCTCTCGTCCACGACGACAAGCGGGTTAAGCTGGTTGATAATCTGGAATAGGGCGGTTTCGTCCGCTTTATCAATGGGGCTGTCGGGCTTACCCAGCACCTTTGCAAACTCGGCAAGGTTGCTGTTCTCCTGATAGGCTTTCAAGACCTCCTTGCCGCGCCCACGGAACGAATCGTAGGACAGCACCATAACCGACAACTGCTCCGTTACGGCGGTGGGGTTGAAGTTCTGACCGTTCAAAAGCTCCTGCTTGGTGTAGATCTCCACGCGCCCGCCAAAATCTACGTCGATTTTCTGACGGTAGGGGTGGGACGTATCTTTCAGGGCTTTCGCCGTCTGCGTCAGAATCGCGTCCGAGGGAACAAGCCACACGACCGCCTTTGTCTTGGTAGCGGGGAGCGCGTCAAAGATAGGGCGAACGGCGTTGCAGGCAATAAAGGTCTTGCCGCCGCCCGTCGGCACCTTGAAACAGAGGTTCGGGACACCGGGTATCACGTTTTGGTATAGCCCTAAAGCCGGGGCTGATTTCTCCTGCCAAAACAGGCGAAACGCCGCTGCGTCACTCTTTGTTTCGTTCAACAGTTCCAGATAGCGGGTCAAGTCCGCTATCACCTTTTTCTGATATGATTTCAGTTCCATACAGCGAATACCCCCTTACAATCTGCTAATATCGCGTGGAATCTTCTTGAATGTAACGCTCATTTTTGCCAGCTTGTCCTCGCTGATAGAGCATCGGTCAGCATAAATCACCGTGCCGTCCGCCTTTTCCGTGATGGTGGAGAGAAACGCATAGTCCAGCACCGTCACGCGCTGCGGCTCGTAGTAGAAGTAATAGCCCGTGCTGTTGTGCCTGCCGAGGTAATACGGATTGCCGCCGCTGGGCGGGGCGTAGGGCTGCTTGGTTTCCATGAACCAGATGTATTCCCGGATTTTCTCCGGGGCAACCGCTTCATTCAGGCAATCGCCCACAAGCAGCGGTTCACCCAAGTCATAGAAGCTGAAATTGCCGCCCGTGCCCTCCACGGCGTTTTTCCCCTCGCCGTAGCCATGGATGACACGCTTCACGCGCTCGGCGGTGATGCTGTCGGCGTAGTCCATCATCTCGACAAGAATGAACTTGCGGTGTCCGCCGTCCGCCTTGTTCATGTTGAGGACAGCATGGGCGGTAGTGCCGGAACCGGCGAAGGAATCAAGGATAATAGAATCGGAATCAGAAGCAATCTGTAAGATACGTTCTATTAAGCGATATGGCTTGGGTGTGTCGAATGGCATTTCCCCATCAAAAATTGCTTTCAAATCTTTTTTTGCGTCCTGTGTATGTCCAACTTCTTCGTATTCCCAAATCGTTTGGGGAACGCGACCTTGCTTAACTTCCGAAAGATAACGCTTTGGGGCTGGAATATTGTTTCCATCTTTTCCCCAGTAAATGCGGCCATCAGCATCCATTTGCTTAAACTTTTCTTCTGACACAACCCAATATCGTCCAGCAGGGGGGCCAGGTATTACTCGCCCGCCTGGACAAGTGATCGAATATAATCCGAGGCTGTATGGATTTCGTGCGGATAAATTATCCGGTCGCCATAGCCCTCTTGGATCATTGTCTGGATTCTTATAGATTTTGTCCTGCTCCTCAGTGCGCGGCAACAAATTTGGAATCCATGCCATTTTGTTCTTCGCATAAACTGTAATATAGTCATGGTCTTCCGAAAAGAACTTGGCACTGGATTTCGGAGCATAGTTCTTATGCCAAATTACTGTTGTTACGAAGTTATTTGCACCGAACACCTCATCCATAAGTAACCGCAAGTTAGAAATCTCCATATCATCAATACTGATAAAGATTGCTCCATCCTCCGCCAGCAGCTTTTGCAGCAGCTTCAACCGCGGGTACATCATGCACAGCCACTTGTCATGGCGGGTCAGGTCCTCGCCCTCTTTGCCGACAACCTCGCCCAGCCACCTCTTGATCTTCGGGTCATTGACATTATCGTTATAAACCCAGCCCTCGTTGCCGGTGTTGTAGGGCGGATCGATGTAAATGCACTTGACGCGCCCCTCGTACCGGGGCAGCAGCGCTTTCAGGGCTTCCAGATTATCGCCCCGGATGATCATGTTTTCGCTGCCGTTATCCTCGCCGTGCTGCCCGTTTTCATCAAAGCTGTACTTGCGCTCCAACACCCGAAACGGCACGTCCTGATGGTGACTGATCACCTTGCTCTTTCCAATCCATTCAAGTGTTGGCATGGGTATCCTCCTTTCGCTGAATCGTTGTACTATCTGGTTGAGAATTTGCAGATCCAAAGGCTTTTGTAAATATTTCTACTGCACTTGCCAACTGCTCTTGTCCGTTTTGAATATTCTGCTGTTGTTGCATGGCATTTAGCATTCCTTGAGGAATATATGGATTTTGAATCGTCTCCCAAGTTACCTGCTTTTTATATCCAAGTGACTGAGCTATGGCCTCTAATAATTTGTCTTGTGCCTCTTGGATTTGCTTGCGTTGCATAACATTTGGTGTCTGAATACAGAGCTGGTTATAATACTCCCTCCATCTTGCCCTAACACTATCATTGTCTGAGAAAGCAACATCAATGATGTTTAAGGCACGAACGGTATCGGCAGTCCAGCCAATACCGCGATTCATCATAAGCACTCTGAAAATTTCCATCTTATCTTTGCGTTTCTGATTGCGGTCTTGTAGCTTTTGACCGATAAATACAGCGGCAATAGGAACTATGATAAGCGCAGCAACATTGATAATAGCCATAATGATTTCAAAAGTTGACATTGCGTAATCCTCCGTATATGTAAATTCTTATATTGGACAAAGACCTATCCTGTGTCGGAAGGACTAAATCTTTATCCAACGCTGTCATCGTTTGTCGAATCGACGATTTAGGTAGAGTCGTAACCAAGGGGTCAGTGCGCCCATTCGCACCCGTGGGATGGAATAACCCCATTATTTCGAGTTAGAGTCGCTGATATAATCTGCGGCTCATTTTTCATTTTCGGCGGGCTTCTTGATATACTTTCCGTTCTTGATTCTTGCGTCCGCCGGCTTCGCTGCATCCTCTGGGATCCCCCAGACTGTGCCAATGCGGATAGCGCCGGGGACGCGCCCCTCGCCGCACAAAATCTGAATACGGCGGGTGGAGATACCCC
>ERZ832973.124-NODE-124-length-104347-cov-33.532649_pt1 | contig 104347 bp, 98 predicted proteins | sample MGYA00519950_ERZ832973 | MGnify/ENA primary metagenome ERZ832973 (study PRJEB31850, sample SAMEA3708734) | human gut metagenome | biome: human gut; feature: human-associated habitat; material: faeces | place: China | collected 2014 ... | reverse complement strand
GCCGCCGGAGCGTCCGCGAGCACGCCGAACCCCTTGGGGTTCGGGATGCGTGGCGCGGGCGTGGAGACGGTTACGATCATGAGGCTTTAGCCGAACGGTCCAAAAGAAAATAGAAGGGTTGCGGCGCATCGGTGCGCCGCTCCGTTCCCCGGCCCCGCCGCGCATGGGCATGGCGGGGCATGGTCCACTGTCGAAATAGTCCCGAAGCGAAGCGAAGGGTCCGTCTCCCCCGGCGCCCTGGCGCCGGGCCGGGTGGGCTCCGGCGGCTTCAGGGGCCGGCATCGTGGGAGGTCTCGATGTCCTCCCACGACTGGTCTTTCAGAGGCTGTTGATGAAGTCGCGGATGACACGGCGGGTGGTATCGGTCACCCCGTATTGCTTCGTGACCTTGTATCCTTCTAGGGCGTCGAACAGACGCTTCTTCTCTGGATTGTGTTCGCGTTCGCACTCGACGCATTCCCATTCGCCGTCTGAATTTTCGTGTGCGTCGTTGTCGCAGACGATGCTGCCGCATGTGCAGCAGCGGACGGTGCATTCTTCGCACATGTGCCTTCCGCATTGGGAGCAGGTGTTGCAGCACCAGCATTGGTTCCCGTTCAGATGGTTGCCGACATGGCAGTACGTGCCATACCATGACTCGTCCTCGCCATTGTCGTGGTGGTCGGCGGGCTTCTCGCGGTTGTACACCCATTCACCGTTCGGACGGTCGTACCATGGCTTGTCGGGCAGATTCTCCGGCATCGCGTCATACAGTTGTCCCTCAACCTCGTCGTATGCGCCGTTGAACAGGCTGTCCATGCCGTTCTCGATGCGGTCGTCGAAACCGCAGGCGGCGACCAACGCTTCGATGTTGCGGTCGGTTGCCGGTCTGCCATGCTCGAGCAGGAAGCCCCCGACCATTCCCCACGTGTAGGTGAGGGAGACGATTGCCTCGTCATCCGAATGTTTGACGGTGTCGTTCATGGTGTTCTCCTTGTAATGGTGTCAATCCCTGAATTTTTTCTTTTGGACCGTTTGGTCGAGCGGTAGCGCTGGCCGCCGGAGCGTCCGCGAGCACGCCGAACCCCTTGGGGTTCGGGATGCGTGGCGCGGGCGTTCAGGCGGTTACATTTCCTGTGCCATTCGAGGTCGCTGCCGCACGTTTCGAGCCTGTGGGTCTGGATGTTGGGTTCGATCAGTTCGTCCCAATGGTCCCGCACCCATCGTTCGGCCTGTTTTTCGTCCAGTCCCTTCGGCATATGGATCGTGAATCACCGCCACCGATGATCGGATACAGCAAACCGGCGAATTCAGAAAACTCCGCCTGCACATCTCCTTTCACCCGGCGATTTTGTACCGAACTGTACCGAACTGTACCGGACCGTCCCCGTCCGTCAGGGTCTGACCGGTCCGAATTTCATACCATAAAAAGCGCAAACGTGTTGCCGAGAGTGAGCGTCTCGTTCCCTGGCCTGTCGTGGTCGATGAGGATGCCGTCCACGGTCCAGCCCTCCGGAATGCGGGTGGGATCGTAGTCGCGGTCGAATAGGTATCCTGTGACCGTCCAACCGTTCGGCAGTCGGAGGGAGAGCTTGTCGGCGGCTCCCCCGATGGCGTCCCGCAATCGCGTGAGCATGGTTTTCCCGTCCGCCGAGCATTTTGCTGTTTCCTTGCGGGTTTTGTGGTCTGCCGGCGGTCAGGCCGGCAGACCTGTCGTGTCGGCTTGGTGATGGTTCGCGGTCAGTTCCGGTTCGGCCACTGGTCGCCGTGGATGGCGGCCGCGACCATGGCGGCGAGACTGCATTCCTCGTCGATTGCCAGCGCGCGCATCGCGGTCAGCATAGCGCGCTCGTCCCCCATCCACCACAGTATGTAGCTGATGATGGCGAGCGGCTGGACCTGTAGTTTCAGATCGGCGTCCTCGACGGCGGCGACGATGTCGACCAGCATCCGGCTTGCGTTCAAGACCTTGTCCTTGTCGGTCTCGTGTCCGGCGTGTGCGAACGACCATTTCATCATCCGTTCGCACCATTCGGAGAGCTGATGGTTCGGGATGCGCGGCGCGGCCGCGTAGTCCCGCAGTTTGCCCTTGTCGTATTCGGGATTGCCTGCGCAGATGACGGACAGGAGCATGGCGTCGCGCAATGCCATGCTCTTCCTCATGGATCTGGCGAGGATTTCCATGCTGTGCTTGGTGAGCGTGGCCTGTGGGGTGTCGAGTCCGTCGAGCCACTCGTCGAACGCGGTGGCGAGTTCGGATGTTGTCGCGGACGGGGTTTCCTTGATGCCGATGGCTGCCATGATGTGTCTCCTTGATGTCCTGTCGGTCCCTGAAATTTTTTCTTTGTGGCCGTTTGGTCAAGCGATAGCGTTACCGGCCAAAGCGGTTCCAGTCATAAGACGGGCGCGAACCCGCAGGGGGCGCGGCAACGTTGACGGGAGGCGCGACGCCGGTATGATCAATCCGGCGTAGCCGGACGGTCCAAAAGAAAATTCGAAGGGTGCGAGCGGCTGAGCGAGCTCCGTTCCCCGGCCGAAGCCCACCGTGGGTGGGCGGAGGCGACACCCCGTGGAGCGCGCCGACGGCGCGCGCAATGGGAAAGCACAGTCGGAACCGCGTGCGAAACGGGTCCACGAACCCATGGCACCGGGAGCCGTAAGGCGCACGGCATGGGTCGCGGACGCGGGCACTCCGGTTCCGTCCGTTTTCCGCGGCCCGTGCGGGCGGGGACTCCCCTGTGGGGAGGTCATGACCACATGATGGTTCCAAGGCTTTGCTTTGGCGTGCGGGGATTCTCAAGGGGCGCGGCGTCGTGCCCCTTGAGCCTCGCCGGGAACCACGGTCGAAGCGCAAGGCAATGCCCTCAACCGATTGGATACCGCGATACCAGAACCGGTAAATACCGAAAACAACATACCGAAATCGGCTCAGTCTTCGGAACCCGCCGCATCACGGCCCTTGCCGAAGAGATGGTAGACGGTATTAGTGTTGTGCATGAAGTAATTTTAAGATCAGACACATTACGGATAAGATAATGAGTGGAATAAAAGAAGCCTTTGGTTTAATTTCTGAAGCCATCAGCACTATGGCGGAAAGCGGCAGCGACTGGCCCTACACTTTGGCAGGAGCCCTTCTCCTTCTGACTGTTGTTGTGCACTGTGCCATTAAGATATCAACTTTGATTGGAGACAACGCATCTTCAAGACAGCAGAAGCGTCTTTCAAGACTGTCGTCTCTTCGCGAGGCAAAAAAGAGTCATCCTGATGTGCTTCTTGAAGCTGAAATCGACGCAGAGAAAGCAAAAGTGAACAGATACGATTCCTGGTGCCGTTGGCGCCAGGAAAAAGCACAAAAAAATCGGAATGAACTAATCGAGAATAAAACGTCTCAAAGAAGAGGCAGCTTCTTTTTTACTCTTTTTTCTCTTCTGCTCCTTCTTATCCTATGGGCAATACCCTTCTTGCTCAAATTCTCGGGATTGCTTTCCCCTGAGAAAGGCAGCATTTTAAGCAATATTAAACGGGAAGACTTACCAAGTGTGGTTTTCCTCTTAGCTTTTCTCGTCCTGCCGGCAATCTGGATTCCTGTATATATCGTTGCTTACCGTTCATACCGGGCCATCAAAGAAGCAAATAATCCAATATCGATATGGGTTTTTTCCTGGATGTCGGCATCCATGTTGTTCTCGGCAATGATTGCAGTGTCAATTGAGACAGCCACGAAATATACGGCCAAACTTTTAGCCAGGGAGCTAATGCTAGTGGCAATCGCTGCCCTGTTTGTTCCTTTGAGCCTTGCCGTAGGATATACCATCGATTACATAATCGATAGATGGAGATTCGCTAACCGTCCGAACTTGGAAGATCATTATCATGATTCATTATCTTCTCGCCGGAATCGCTACATACTGGCCATCTTTAATTTTGTATTCTGTCTGTGCCTTTCCATCTTATTTGAAGTGTTTTATTTCGAATCGACTATAAATAATATCTACGTATTAGTAGTGTTTGTCATTATCCTAAGCCCTACGGCTTTCTTCTTAATCACAGCTTCTCTCCTTTACATTATTTTTTTCATCCACGAGGATGAGTTTGCCCTGCACGGCCATCATGTGATCTTTCATAATGGACAGAAAAGAGAAGACAAAATAATAGGCTATGGTCTTTCAGCGAAAAGCACGTACTATCAGCCTTCAAGCCGGAAGAGGGGACTCATCTTTGAAGGATGGAATACGCAAGAAGACGGCCATGGCGTAAGCATAAAAAACGCAGATGATTTTGACGCGATGATTCCAAAAGACAAGTGCGGGGAGATCGAACTATACGCCCAATGGAAGGAACTATCTTCTTCTGGTCCGACCAGCAGTATCAGATCAGCGACGAGATAGGATAAGGACCGCCGCCGACACCCGTAGGGGCCAGGGGTGAGCATCTCACCGCATACGGAGACCCTCGCCCCTGCGTATGGCCGACCGTGTATCCCCGACCATGAATGTTGCAACACTTAGACACCATGGAACATGCACGATCGGATAGAGACTACGTACCGGCTACCGGAACCGGTAAAAGCCGAAAGAACGAAATCCATTCTGCTTTCATTCTTTTACGCCCTATGCACGCCAAGCGCCATAACAATGTTTGCGATGAACTTATCGTATGACAGTAACGTCGATGGCTCATAGGCCACCCCGTCCTCGGGATTCGCAAACACAAGCCAGACGGCCTGGTACAAGCTCTTCCGACGGAGTCGGTCACAGAGCAGCAAAAAACGATCAAGGTACGACGCCCCCTCGAAATCAGGGTCAATCGGAAAATGCGCTGACCGCACCCCACGTCCGACAATCCGACTGTCCGGACAATCGTGAACTATCATCACATATCCCATGACCGGCGGAATACTGCTGGAACCGAGCAGATTCTCATCGAACGCCGTATGCGCGTCAAATGCCGAGCCAATTGATTCCTCCGCGCGGTTGTTGGCGTTGTTCCCGAAGGAACTGTTAATGCTCTTCAATTCGATAGCGCTCACGAGTTCGCCATTGTCAAGCGCCAGCAAGTCCCAGTTCTTGGTGGGACGGAACCAGCCCGGTAATGTGCACATGCGTCCTTGGTCATAGACCTCATCAGGATGGAAACCCGCATTAATGAGATCGTCACGAATGATAGCTGCAATCGGATCCAGATGCTTTCCAGACGTGATTCCCTGCCGTGCTCCCTGATCGGAATGCCCTGCTGCAGCCTGTGTCTCGCGGGCGCGTTCGATTGAATCGTACATGCCAAGAATCGCGGCCTCGATGTCAGATCTCATTCCATGGCCTCCTTATAAGCCGCTTCGGCGAATTTCGTTGCCAAAGCCCTGTCCTTCTCGTTAAAAGCGCGTGAAAGTCCCAATTTGTTCGTGTCACTTATTTGGATATAATCCGGCATATGCACCAAGCGCAGGTACTGTGCCTGAAAACGCAACGTTCCTCCACGCATCTTGACACCAAGCGCATCGATGAAACGACGTGTCGTATCGGCCATAAGCAGGCCGCCGAGAACCTCCAAATCCCACTCATCGGAAGTGATCCAATAGCAATTGTGATGCGGATACTTTCCATGCGACAGAATCGGATCGGGCTGAACCGCCATATCCGGTATAAGTAGAAGGTCCCGGTCAAGCAGTCCAGGTGTGAGCTTGTCGATAGTGCGGTACCAGGCAGCTTTATTCTTTTTCGCGACATATCGTCTCGACAGCCGTTCCTTGTTTGTTTCCAAATAGGTTTTGAGTCGTGGATATTCTTCGAGGCTGACCAAAGTTCCGTCGTCATTCCACGGGTTTACAAGCCAGCGATGCCTATCGTCGTTCCCACGACGATGATCACGCATGTAGAAAATCGGCACCATACGATCAGACTCTACCAAATCATCGTCTTCAGTAAGGAAAACATCATCACAACCCGTGGCGATACCGATACCGAGCTTCACACCGGCCTCTTCGAGTTTCGGCAACCTTTCACACGCCTGCGAGACGAATCTCACTAGGTCATGATTACCGAGCGGATACATCCTATTACCGGTCGGTTTATCAATCTCGAATGCTTCGAATCGCTCACCAACCAGATCCAGCTCGTCGTCCATCAGCCAGTCGAGGACCGCGGTGGCGTCGGCCTCGTTGAATTCCGGGGCGCAGTTCACGAATTTCAAATGATCGGCCGCCACACCCTTGCGAATTGTCGTGACCGCCGGATAGGCATCGACCTCATCATCGAAGGCATCAACACCGTGCATGCGTACGAGAGACACGAGATCGCAATCCGTGCCCATACGGGATCTCAACAACGTGCCGTACTTGTTCTGCAGCCATCGGTCAGCGCAGATGAAGCATAGCGTTCCGCCGACCTTCAATGTATCGAGGCCTCGGTCGAAGAAACTCACGTACAGGTCGCATCCCGTTGTTACCGAAGAGAGTCGTTTGACGTAAAGCGACCTCTTCGTCCGGTCAATTTCAACAGCCCGGACGTATGGTGGATTCCCGACAATAAAATCAGCGGCAGGAATGTCATCAAGAATGAAATCGCCGTGTACGATCCACTGCTCGCAAAGCTCCCGAGCCTGGATCGCGGGGCATCCTCTTGTCATCAATGCCTCGACGGCGGCCTTCCTTGCCGTCTCGATCGACGCGGAGTCTATGTCGTAGGCGCGGATCGCGTTCCCCAACGACGTCCAACCTTTGCCAACGGCAATTGCATCATCGGCCAGACGTCCGGCAATCACGGTCAGGAAAGCTCCGCACCCGCAGGATGGTTCGATGATCACCTTATCCGAAATGCCGGTGCCCGGCACATAGCCGGCCACGTCGAGAATCAGGTCGACAACCCATTTTTTCGTATAGACAACACCGTGGTGCGTAGATGCCATAATCCTCCTGAAATCAGATACTCCTCAGTATCACCTATTAGAAATCGACAACGAGTATCGGCACGACCCGTGAAACGCTGTTCTCAGCCGACCAAACACCGGAATCCCCAGCATCACTTCCGTGGGCGGGAGGCTATCCCTTAGCATGGCTGCGCGAGCGGAACAGAAAAGTTCTCCGCGCAGCGTCGCATCTCGAATTCAGATATAGTTTCAGTTCCGAACATCACGCCACTCCCTTTCTCCCTGATTCTCATTTCGTGGCCCAGGGCCTTCGGTCTAATAACCCATATGGTGCCTAGGACCTTTGTAATCAATCCCGGCACTCTTGCCATCCCCGTCTTGGCGGGCAAGGTTCTTCCGCAGCGTGTCGCCGAATCCGTCCAGCGGATCCGTTTTGTTGCGAATGGTGTCCGGCTTCCGACGCAAACCCTCGACCAATTCGACGAATGCGCGCTCCTCCTGTTCCACGCAGTCGAGGAAGATGGAGCAGAACGAGTCCGGCTTGCCGTCCACCTGCCATGACTCCAGGCCGCGCGCGTATGCCCGACCTGCATCGTATTTGATGGCCACGGGACGGTATCCGTTCCTCAGCAGCACGAAGTTGAGCAGCTGGCGGCCAGTCCGCCCATTGCCATCCATGAACGGATGGATGTTCTCGAACATCGCATGGAAGCCGGCGGCCCTGAGCAACGGATGCGCGCCACAGCCATCCAACCCGTCGATCAGGGCGTGCAGGTCATCGCGGATCTCCAGCGGATCGGCGGTCTTGACACGAGTCGCGGTGATCCTCGCCAGATAACCGTACGGGCGGAACATGCCGCGGGCGAACGGCTGGAGATCCAGCGCGGTCACCTCGTGGACGCGCCGGACCAGTTCCTCGTCCAGCTTTCGTCCCTCCTCGGCGTATCCGCGCACGTAGGCCATGCCGTCCGCGACTCCACGCGCGGCGAACACGTAACGAGCCGGCGAGTCCGAGGGGATGAACTCGCCCTCCAATACTAGCGAGGTGTCCTCCAGGGTCAGCGTGGATCCCTCGATGGCGTTCGAGTTGTAGGTGTAGCGCACCAGCCAGTCGCGGTCGTAATCCGCCAATGCCATGTCCTCGACGCCATCCAACGGCTCCAACGCGCGGGCTTGGTCCTTTAACGCGTCGATCCGTCGTAGACGTTCGGCAATCCTTGGTTCGGTCTCAAGGCCGCTCAGCTTGTCGGGCAGTTCTTGTATGCGCTGCGATAGTTCGGGATTGGCCATCATGCTCCTCTTTTTTTCGTGTTCTGGTTGCAAGTCCGTTATTTCGGTCGCGGTCCGTCCCGCTGGATGTTGCACCTGTCTCATCCGGCTGGTTCGCGGTAGGTTTTTTGATGGGCAAGGTGGAAGCAGACCGGAGGCTTCGCCGCAGGGCTTCCGCCGCGGCAGTGGCTTAAGACGTCGCATGGTCCGTGACGCGACGCTTATGCCGTTCGTCCGTTTCCCCTGCCGTCGTCTCCGTTCGGCTTGTTCATCATGGCGGTGATGGTGATTCTCTCGAGCAGGTCCATCTCGAGGAGGTCCTCGGCGTGCACGCCGATCGCCATGGCGAGCTTGGCCGCGGTCTCCAACGGGATCTTCGCGCTGCTTCGTCGCCCGCATTCGATGTCGCTGATCTTGGATTGGCGCAGTCCGGTCATGGCCGCGACCTCCATCTGGGTGAGTCCGCTTTCCGCGCGCAGTCGGGCGAGACGGGTCTTCGTCATGATTCCGTTTCCTTTCCGTCGAGGAGCGTGTGGTATATGCCTCGTTTGAGGAGGCCGGCCGCGACGAGCGTTTCGATGCGGTCCTTGATCGTCTGTTCGTCCGTTCCGGTGAGTTCGCCGTATCCGCCGACCTGGTCGAGTCCCTGGTCGTCGATGTCCTCGCCGGTTCCGCCCTGCAGGCTGAGTATGGTCTTCCTGTCGCCGAATCCACGTCCGATGAGCTTCTGGCGTCCGGCCACGAACGAGACGATGGCCTCGTCCTCCGGCTGGGGCTCGTACGGTTGCTGCTCCTCCTCCGGTTCGGTTCCGGACTTCCGGCCGGTCTTGCCGCCCGTGTCTGCCTTCGTTCCGCCGCGGCGTCGTGTGGAGCGGCTTCTGCGGCGCAGTTCCTGCGGGTTCACGTCGCAGTCGGCCACGTACGTGCAGTTGCCGCAGTTGTCACAATGCTCCCTGTCTTGATCCTCTCCGAAATAGTCGAGGAGCACGCGGCGCAGGCATTCGTCCGTCTCGCAGTACTGCTGCATCGCGTCGAGTCGGCCGAGCGCGGCGCGTTCGGCCCGTTCCTTGAGCTCGGGATCGTCCAACGCGCCGCCTGCATGGTCCTGCAGGCGGTACCGCCAGTTGATGAAGTCGCTGTCAGTCCACAGGACGACGCTTCGGGCGGGCTGGCCGTCACGTCCCGCGCGGCCGGCCTCCTGGTAGAACGCCTCAAGGCTTTCGCATGGGCCGTTGTTGACGACCCAGCGCACGTCGGGCTTGTCGACACCCATGCCGAACGCGGTGGTCGCGCAGATCACGCGAGGCGAACCGGCGAGGAACCCGTCCTGGATACGAGCCTTGTCCTTGTCGGCGAGGGGCGCGTAGAACGCGGCCGCGTCCACGCCGTGCTTGGCGAGGCGTTCGGCCCACGAGTCGCAGTCCTTGATGGTGTTGCAGTAGATGATGCCGCTGCCCTCGTGGCCGTCGACCCAGTCGAGGATGAACCGTTTGCGTGCGGATGGTTTGAGTTTGAGCGCGTCGAAACGGATATTGGGACGGTCGAATCCGGTGCCGATGCGCACCGGCTGGTCCAGTCCCAGTTTTTCGGCGATCTCGGGCACTTGGCTGCGGGTCGCGGTCGCGGTGAACGCGGCCACGACGGGACGTGACGGCAGGCCGGCGATGAACTCGCCGATGCGCAGGTAGCTGGAACGGAAGTCGTTGCCCCACTGCAGCACGCAGTGCGCCTCGTCGACGGCCATCAGGTCGATGCGCGTGGATTGCGCGAAGAACAGGAAATCGTCGGTCCACAACCGTTCCGGCGCGACGTACAGGATACGCAGTCCCCCACCATGAGCCATGTCGTAGATGCACTGGCGCTGCTTCGGTGAGACACCGCTATCGATGAGCGCGGCCGGCACTCCCCTGGCCTGCAGGGCCTGCACCTGGTTTCGCATGAGCGCGCGCAGGGGAGAGACGACGACGGTGAACGACCCAACACGCAGGGCGGGCAACTGGTAGCAGACGCTCTTGCCGCTGCCGGTCGGCATCACGGCGATCAGATCGCGCCGGTTGAGAATCGCGTTGACGGCCTCGAGCTGGCCGGGACGGAACGACTTGTATCCGTACGCCTTGTCGAGTTGGTTCAGGGCGGCTTGGGACCAGTCCCGTAGTTCGTCCTGCAGGATGGTGTCGGACTCGGTGCCGAGGTAGTTGACGTTCATCATATACGGTTTCCTTCTTCCGTTTCAGGCTCGGCCTGTGCCCTCCCGATAACACCAATATTATCACACTATTGGGATATTTTATGTTGGCGCCGGTGTAACATTTGATGGTGGAAACCGTCGAACGAACAGCAAAACGGCATTTTTCACGAGTTATTGCGAGACGAGTGGGAAATGGCCGATCGGCCTGTTTCCGTAGACATGAAGGCCTCCATATCCGTTCCGTTTCCATTCCGCACGCGTGACTTTTTGTGGATTGGAGGTCCGGTTTTGCCTCGTTTCTACCGATTCGACGGGTCCACTGGCATGGATCTGCGTCCCGCCGCAGTGTTGGAGGCGGACGCCGCGCGTATAGATGAGTTGCGCCGCCGGCGCGATTCGATGGCCGTGACCACTCGTATCCGCATGGTCGATCAGCCGCCGGAAGGATTATTACCCCTATCCCTGTTCGACCGGACGCCTTTGCCTGATCGGACGGCGTTGCATCCCCGTACCATGGAGACGGTCGCGCCGGACATCGCCGGCCTGTACGTAGATTACATGACGCGAATCGCGATGGGCGCGCCCAAAAGGGTCGTGTTCCGCATTCCCCTGTTGGGCGCCCGTCTGGTCGGCCAGGGTGAGTATGCGGAATCGTTGCTGTCCAGAATGGTGGATTTCGCTTTTCCTTCGGCTCGGGCTGCGTGCCTGCTGCTTGATTTCGACGCAGCCTCACGACGTGGACCGCAGTATTGGAGACCGCGGCGGATGGTTCCGGATGCAGCGACGTATTTCAATCTGACACGCATGGTCGCCAGGTCCCGCGTGTTCCTCGACGAGTATGGTCCGGTGGTATGGGAGGGATTCGATTTCGAGGGAGGCTATACGGACCGGATCACGAGCGGGTCCGGTGATTTCCTCACCGAGGACACGTTGTGGGATTTCAAGGTGAGTGGTTATCCTCCGAATCCCCGGTACACGCTTCAACTGCTCATCTATTGGCGGATGGGATTGCATTCCGTCCACCCTGAATACCAGTCAATCCGGCGGTTGGGTTTCTTCAACCCCCGCCGGAACGAGGTGTGGCTGTTGGACGTGGACCGGATTACGCCGGAGCTCATCGATTGGACTGAACGTGAGCTGATCGGCTATCCGGCCTGATGGCAACTCGTTCAGTGTGCGAGCTCCAGACGGTACTCTTTCCTTTGGTTGACGGTTTCAATGAACTGGCTAAGGAACCATATCGCGCCCGTCGCCTCGTCAAGGTCCCTGAACTGGTAGTAGCAGTTTCCCGCATCAAGGTCGAGGGCGATCCTGTAGTCGTCGTTCCCGGCATCGACGACTATCGTCGCCAGCTCCGGTTTCTCACCGATTCCCATGAACTCCACCCAAGTGGCCGGCATTAAACCAGGCGTGGTACCGTCCGGGAAATGCAGCTTTTTCACCACCGATTCCATCGAATGGCAGGAACATCGGACGATTTCAGGGTTTTTCGCCACGAAGAATTCCGTGAAGATGCTTCCATTGCGAAGCCCTGGCCGGTATTCCTGCGATCTTGCCATGGCGTAGACGTTGCGGTTCAGGGGAAAGTCCCTGCCGTTCCGTAGACCGATCCAGAAGTGTCCTGTTTTCGATTTGTATTCGATCTTGTCTTCCATGGTCTGTTCTCCGTTCATTGTTCATTCCTTTCCTTCGCCGCTTGCCTGCGCCATCGGCTCACGCACCGTTCGATGCGTTTGCGTCCGATGACTTCCGGACCGACGCCCGCGCTTCTGAACACGTCCACCGGCCGGGCACCCAACTCGAGCTCGTATTCCACATAGCGGATGAAATACCTGTTCCAGGTGATCCGTTTCTCACCGCACTCGTCAACGGCGTCGAGACCACACAGGTATTGCCGTTCCTCGGCATCGAATGGCTTGTTGCATGGCCGTGCCTTCGATTTGGCCCGGTTCATTCTGCCCTGTTGCAACGCTTCCTGTTTCAAGAGTAGTTTCATGCCTTCCGCGAGGACCTGGGTTGGCGTCATGTGATGCATCACCGCATACGATTCGATTTGTCTTTTGAGTGAAACGGGCAATCCGAGACCAGTGGTCTCATCGTCATCGTCTGATGGCTTGCCGTGTGATCGTGTTGCTTTTCCCGGCCTGTTCATTGTCCCATCCCGTCAACGGAGGTTCTGGTCCTGATGAATTCGGATATCTTGTCAAGGCAGATCACGGCGCCGGCACGGGCCTGTGGATTTTCAGCCAGAATCCGGTCGTAGCAGAAGTCACCGGTGCCCAAGTCTACGGCGATGATGCAGTCGTCGCTGTCGGGCCTGTCGTCGTATCCCATCGCTTCGATCCATATGGCTTCCGGTAGGATCGGAATGGTATCGCCGTATTCTTTTCCAAGGCTTCTCAACGCTGTTGCCATGGCCTTGCAGACGTCGGCGACCAGGCCGGTGTCCGGTTCCGCGTGCCGGTCGAGGAAGTATTCCGCTCCGATGTCCTCGTCGGACAGTCGGGTCGCCCGCATGCCGGCGATGGCCATGCGCGCCATGGGCACGGTGTGCCCCGTCACGGCTCCGAACCAGCATCTGGTCCCGTCGCTCATCGTCTTCCTCCTTTTCCGTGCCTCCATGCGAGGACGATCGTCACCACGCAGAAGATGATGGCAGTGGCGATCAGGCCCAGCAGGACGAGCCACAACCACCCGTATCGTGGCAGCAGCGCACATTCCACGCAGATCATGATCGTCGCGACGATGCAGGCCACGATGATGACGGTCGCTTTGACGATGGGGTCATGATTCCTGTTCATCATGCTTCTCCTGTTCCTGTTGTTTTTCGAGTTTCTTGCGCCATCGTGCGGCGCATCGCTCGATGCGTTTGCTGCCGATGACTTCCGGACCGCATCCAGCCCGGCGGAAGATGTCGCTTGGAGCGCGTCCTTGCACAAGTTCCTTTATCGTGTATGCGATGAACGCTTGGTTCCATGTGATACGTTTCTCGGTGCACGCGTCGACGGCGTCTAGACCGCACAGGTATTGGCGTTCCTTGGCGTCGAATGGCTTGTTGCGTGGCCTTGCCTTCATTTTTTTCATTGTTCCGTCCTTTTTGCCGGCCGTGCGCATATGCGTCAGGGGTCAGATGTCGAGTTCTCCTTGGATGATGGCGTGGCTGCCGTCCGGCCCGTAATCGGGTTCGTCCAACTGCCAGGTCTTCTCCTCGCTTCCGTCAAACGGGTGCTCTTCCACGATGGTCAGTCCGCACACGCCGCAACGCATCAGGCATAACCGGCTTCGGGTCGTGCGGCCTGTGATGCTCCATGGCTTCCATAGGTGGGGCCGGTGCTGGTTCCATCGACGTCGACTGTCTGTGCCGGGGCATGCCTGGAGGGTTCTCAGACGGTTGTTCCCGCAGAGGAACAGCATGTCTCCAATGTCGGTCCAACGGTCCGTCCAGTGGATGATCTCACCGTCCCATCTAACGGGCAGCCGCTCGTCCAGAAGCGCGCTTTCCGATCGGAGGGCCGCATCGGCCTCCCCTATCGTCGTGTCTCCGCTCGCCGTCATGGTCTCTGGCCGGCTTGGTATTCCACGCCGGCCAGGAACGCCTGGCCGATGATATTCAATGTGTGGTCGATGCCGTACCGGTCGTTCCGGTCCGACACCATGTATTTCCTCCTTATCCGGCGGGCGTATTCGTTGGCCGGTTCCACCGCGTCGGCCAGCGTGTCGGCCCATATGCGTTCTTCCTCGCTCATTTGTCTTCCTCCTTGTCGAGTGCCTGTTCCGCTTGGATGCAGAAGTCCAACGCGTCGTTCCATCCCGCCCGGTACGCGATGACCCATGCCTGCGCCGGCGACTCGTCGGTGAGGCGCGCCGCGATCAATGTCCTGATGGCGTTGCCTTTGACGAATTCGTCGGCGCCGATCCTGTCCATGTCGTTGGCGCCGTCGTTTTTCCTGAGCCTGAGTTGGATGGCTTCGGTCATGAGTCGTGTCGCCGTGGTGTGCAACTGTCTGGCGCGCTCCTGGAGCTCGTTCTTGAGCGCGGCCGGCACCATGAAGCTCACCATGGCCTTCCCATCGTTTCCCTCTCTTTTCTCTTCCATGGAGAACAATCCGTCGTTCACCGGCCCCTTCCTTCCTTTTTCCCGCTCAGCATGACGATCTGGAGGCGGATCTCCTCGATTCTTCGGTCCAGGTCCTCGACCGCGCCCCTCAATTCGATGTCCTTTTCGACCAGGCATCCGGCCGTCTCCCCCACGAATCGCATGACGTCTCGTTCGCCGCATTCCGTCGCGTGTCTCATCGCCACGCTTCCGTCAATCCATCGCTGACGGTGAGTTCCGCCCACGCGCGGTTCATGGTCTGGGCGAATCTGAGCGTCATGCGTCCGCTTGACGCGTGTTTGAGGAGTTCATGGTATAGGGTTTCCGCTGTATCGCAGGCCTCGTCGTGGCCGATGGGTTCGATGTCGGGATCGTCTTGCATGGGCATGCCGAACTCGTCCATGACCTTTTTCAGCGCGTCGGACGCGGCCGTCATGCCGTGCAGTCCGTCGGCGAACATGTCCGCCATCTGCGTCGTCCTGTCGAGTCTGGCCGCGAATTTTACCGCCTGTTGCATGATTGTCGCTCCCATGTCTTCCCCTTCCTTTCATTGGGATGATGGTCGTGTAGATTGTCGTGAGGAGGATGGGGACGAGGGTTATCGCCATGATGCCGCATACGACTCCTGTATGCCGGCTGATGAACGTGGCCTGCGGGTCGATCCGTGACCAGATGATGGTCATGATGTAGCAGGCGCAGCAGATGGTGAACAGGTTCATCGCGATGGTCGCGAGGGTCTGGAGCGTCATGCGTGGTTTTCGTCCGTTCCTCATCGGTCCTCGTCCTTTTGGGGATCGGTTTCCCGAAAAGGGTTTTGGGGAGGAACACCTTCGGGGGAAAGTGTGCGAGTCTGTTCTTTTATTGTTTCCCCCGTCGGTTTCCTTCATTGATTCCACATGTCCCCATTGCGATATCGGGGGTAATGTTCGTCAGAGGATCTTCCATGGGTGCGGGCGTCCCATGATGGTCTGGTAGTCGTTGGCATCGAGTTCGTTTTCGAGGATGGAGACGGTCTCGTGGTATTCGCGCATCGTCTTCACCGCGCGTGCCTGCTCGCGTCCTGCGGCGCATAGGAGCGCGATTGCGGTCGCGAACGGGATGATGGCGAGGAACGGAGTGCTTTCCACCATCGACAGGGTTATGACGAGGCAGGCTATGGCCATGACCGCTTCCAGGTCGCGGTTGTTTCTCATCGTGTGTGCCTGGGTCGATTCCAGTTCGCTTTCGCTTTTCATGCGGGCCGCGTCTTCGAGGTCGAGGCTGCTTGGACGGTATGCGTTCGGATCCGGATTCATTTGTGCGCTCCTTGTCTGGCTTTGGTTTTCTCCTAATCCGGTCACGCATGCGTTGATTGTTATCGGTACATGAAATCACGAATGGATGGCCATCTCGCATGGGCTGACCGTCCGTGCGCGCAGGCCGATTATGTCGTCTTCAAAACGCGACAGCAGTCGGTCATGTTCGTCGGTTTTGTCCGGTTCCCAGAGGACATCCGTTCGCATTTTCATATTGGTTCGTCCTTCTTTCGCCGAGGGCCGAGGGTGGATATCACTGGTATCGGGCCCGTAGATCCATGGGGATGCGTGCCATGATGTCGTGATGTCGATTGTCTATTAGGCTTGTTCTGGTTTTCCATCTGCTTGCTTTTCTCGTTCTGCTGGCTCATGCTCATTCCCGATATCGGCTGGTATGGTGAAAGCGTTCGTCTTGGGAATAGGAGGTTTTCCGTGGGATTGTTCGAAGGATTGCAGAATCTGTTCCGTGGCATCTCCAAGGGTCGGTCGGATGATTCGGACACGCTCCCTGTCGTTTCGTCCGTCGGGTTGGATGAATCGGATGGTACGTTGCGCTTCACTGTCGCGGATGGCCAGATGCAGGTGGATATGATCTGGAATCTGCTCACCGAACAGATCGGAGAATGCCGGAATCAACAATTGCCAAAACCGTTGCCCAATCCGGATGACCTGTTCCGGCCGACGCTTATAGGGGCGTGGGCCGAGGACCGCCTTGTAGGAGGCGCGTTCGTCATGCCAGACCTGGAGGATTCCGCATATTATGCCGCTGCCGGGCACGGTGATGCAGCAGAGTTCCTTGCCGTAAGGACCGCCATGGTCCAAGGGATCGCGGTGTCGCCCGAGTGTCGGCGTATGGGTGTCGGTGCCGAGATCAAACGGCATTGCGGCTTGTGGGCCGCACAGCACGGCTGTGTACTCGTGTTGTCCGTCGTGACGAACGACGCCGCGGCTCGCATGAACGAGAAAGCCGGCTATCAGGTTTTGCCACCGTTGGTCACGCTCGTCGTTGAGGCGGTGGATCACGGCCGGTCCGTCACCTTCATCGGGCTTCCGTTCGATCGTGACTCTCCCGCCTGTACGCGTTGGGCTTTCGGTTTGGTTGGCCACGTTGATGGGCTTGCGGTCCGGGTTGGCATGGGAGGTGTGGCCGAGGGATGATGCCGTGAGGTCGTGTAGTCGTAGGATTCTTCCTTGACCGTCCGCTAGGTCCGATATCCTCCATCCTCTTGCGGGCGCTTCGAGCATGATCGTGTCCGTCATTTGCCTATCCTCCTGTTGCGTGGATTACGGTTTCATGTTGGTCACGCTGAAATTGTTTGTTATTAGTCGTTCACACTTATCTGTTGTAGGGCTTTGATGATCAGGGAGAGTTTCGCGTCCAGATCCAACAGTCGGGCCTCCGGAACCGGAGTCGGAACGGCGTATTGCACGCCGAGGATATGCTGCAGGGTCTTGCTTTCCGATGTCATACCCACTGCCATGCGATTCACTACCTGGCGTTGATGTTCCTGCACCGTCCTTGTGTAATGACGCATCACGACCTCCTGGGTGGAGTCTCCGATGTTGTCCATCGTTTCACGGATCGTGCCGCCGTTCTGCATGAGCAGGGTCGCATGAGTGACACGCAACGTACGGAACGTCGCTGTCGTGCATCCCGCCTGTTCGCGCGCTTGACGGAAATGATTGCCCAGGGTCGTCGGGGCGAGTGGTCCCTTTCCCCGACGGGACTGGAATAAATACGGGCTGGATTCGTCTTTTCGATTGGCGATATGCTCGCGGACCAATGGCACCAGCAGGTCAGGCAACGGGCACACGCGTTTGGAATGCTTCGACTTGGTCGGCCCTAATCTTAATTCTCCCAGATCGTGTTCCCCACGGCAGACCGAATGATTCACCATCATGGTTCGGGCTTCAAGATTGAAATCGGATACGCGCAACGCGCATGCCTCGCCGATTCTCATGCCACCGGCCCATGCGGCCAAGAGGACACTTAGCCGGTCGTATTCCGGCATCGACTCGTATAGGGCGGCCAGTTGCGTGCCCGTCAATGGCGGCACCTCCCACGATTTGGGTTCCGGATCAGGTGGAATCGGTAGGGTGAACGGATTCGACGCCAGCAATGGCATTCCTGTACCGAACTTGTCCGAGCATGCGAGATTCATGATGGCTTTTAGTCTCTGGCACATGCGGGGGAACACCCACTCGCCTTCCTCATGCTCGCCGAAGTACCATTTGGAAATCACGTCCGGAGTGATTTGCTTGACCGTCATGCCGCCGAACACGTCCTTTAAATGACCCACGTCCGTCCGCAGATTACGTCTCGCCGCGCCACGCAGCGCGGTGCCATCCGGTTTTCGATGCGTATCCACATACCAGTCGGCAAGTTCATCGAATGTCATCGATCCCGCTTTTTCCCGACGATCCCTGTCGGTCGGATGAACCCACTGCTTTAAACCACGACGGTGCATTTCGACCAGCTCATGTTCGCCGGCAAGCCATGACTCAGCATCCCGCACACTTGCAAATGACCGTTGCACCCGACGTCCATCCACGGGTGACGAATAGCGTGCAAGCCATGCGCTGATCGACCCGTCGGATCGTTTCCGCGCAACGATCGTTCCGAATCTTCTTATCCTTGTGACTTCCAGATCTGGGTCCGTCATATCAGGTCCTTCCACGCGTCAGCGTCGGCAGGGACGCCCGATTCGGGGAGGATTGCAAGGCAATGAGGGCACGAGCGTCGTCGCCATTGAAAGAGCATATGCATCTCCGGGAGACGAAGCCCCCTCGATGCAAAAAAGATAGCGCATGACAGTTGATTCGGCAAAACCGGTCAGACCTATATGCATGGCGTTTTTTTGGAACCTTAACATGCACCTGAAACGGCATCTAGAACGGAAAAACCGGAAAGGAACTTGGTCAGACATCCTCGTCCGTTCCCTTCCGGTTTAATCAGGATGCAGAAGCGTTCTGTTATATGGTCTTTCCTGGTGCTTCATTCGTCTTGGGAGCCAGTGACATCCACCAAAGAAGCAACATAAGCAGCATGAGATCTTTCGAGTCCAGGTGTTGGGGAGCTTGAAACGGGTCCTCGCGGAGAAGCGGGGACCCAAATTCATTTGATCCACATCCAATGGCATGACGAACGCGCGCGGCCCGACCGCGCCATGAGGCCTGTCTTCGTTCTCGTCCGGCTTGCGCAGGTAACGCGCACCGGCCGGAGCGGAAAGCTCACGACGGGAAATATCAACTGGAACATTATGTTCCAGTTGATATTCCGAGCTGCCACTGATTGCATCCAAGGTAGAAGAAGTTATTAAATTCTCTACTGGTTCATGGAAGAATGCGGCTGCATTCGCTATGTCAGCAACTGTCCACTCTGATTTCCGGTTTATTTTGGCACTCAAACCCGCTTGCGTTTGTAATAGCGCTTCAGCAAGAGTGGTTTGCTTGACGTTATAAAGGGCAAGTCGAACCCTGATGTTCTTGGTGACTATTTCTTGTAGTCGTTCAGATGCTTCTGTCTTTATTGAATGCTTGGCCATATATTTATTATGACACGCCATATTTGAAAAAATATAAGCATGCTTATACTTATAAATATGATTTATAAAAACACTGATAAACTTATCACAGCAAGAAGGGTTGCTGGGCTTTTGGCGGAAACCAAAATGTCTCAGGAACGTTATGCAAAGATGCTGCATCTTTCACAGCCGGCAATTTCTGGGAAGTTGTCGGGCACGGTGAAGTTCACTGCGAATGACATTTGGAAGACGGCAGTGATATTCGGAGTCTCTACAGATTATTTGTATGGGCTTACCGACATACGTACGAGAGATATGACACCTGTATAAAACATTTAGAGTCCGTGGACGAATTGCAGTTCGCATCCGGGCGGCGGATGAAACCATCCAGCATTTCCCAAACCAATAACAGAAAAGAGACAGAACGACAGACCGGCATACGCACCGTCAACCGCGGTGAGCCCGATAGCCATTCACCACGGCAACCACGGAACGTATGAACCGGCAGGAACCACCATCATCGAACAACACAGTCGACAACAAACGACCAAGCAGGTCGTCGTCCGAAAGTTCCAAATCCGAAAGACCGAAACGACGGAAGTCATGACCCGGATGAAGCGCATCCAACGCTCCAAGCCAATAGTCATAAGCCACCACGACTCGATCCAATGGAACGGAACCGTCAAGACTGCAATCTTCGAAGGACACGGCCGCAAGAGCGATCTCCAACACGGAGACCTCATGCTCCAACAAGAACTTGAAATCCGACATAGTGGAACCGAACACAAGGGATTCATCTCTTGTCATGTTCCATTCCAATCTTTCGCCGGGCTTCATACCAACCACTCAACGATGGGTCGATATCGAACAAATAATAATGCCCGCACATGAGTTGCAGCTCACGTACGGGCGGCGAGTCAATCCCATCCAGCATTTCCCATTTTACCAAGGTTCCACGGTCACCAGCCAAGGAACCAATCACAGAAAGAAGAGATCACAATGAATGATTTCAACGAAACCAGCAATGCAATCAATTCCATCTTTGAGGAAAGGACCAGCTCAATGTCTGATTATTCCACATCCACCACACCGAATGAAACCCAATATCAGGAAAACACGCCGACAATCACCCCCGAAATCGTGGACGCCGAAGTCCTGGATGACATCGATGATGCCGACCTGGTCGAGACCAACCCGGTTGCCGCTCTCGCCGGAAACTTCCAAGATGATGAGCGGACAGCGCATCCTCTTGCTCCGGGTGAGACCAATTACACCGAGCAGGAGGCTCGTCAGGCCACCGAAGACATCAAAGTCAAGATTCTGCATGCTGCCGAAGCCCAATACGATTTGGTGCACGCGGTGGAAAAAGCTTTTGACGGCCATATCTGGGTCGCGCTCGGATATCCGGAGGGCATGAAGGGTTGGATCCAGTATTGCGCGGACAACTTCGCCGCCGAGAAGATCCGTGTAACCGGCCAGCAGCGTACCGACCTGATCACAGGCTTCACCCCAGGTAAAATCACCAACCGTGGCATCGCCGCTCTGCTCGGTGTCAGTCACACGACTGTTAACCGTGTCAGAAGCCAAGCCGGTATCGCTCCCGCGGAAGGCAGGACGCGCAGCGCAGACGGCAAACTCCGTCACGTTGACACCGTCAGCATGTCCAGTGAGGAACGCCGCAAGAAGATCGTGGAACTCTCCGAGGAAGGCGCCAAGCAGACTGACATCGCCGACATGCTCGACGTGTCCCAATCCACCGTGTCCGAAACCTTGCGCAAGGACAAGATGCGTCGCATCAGCGAAGGCCTCGAACCCGCGGTCGTAGACAACACCGAATTCGATCAGGCCTCCGACGACCAGCCGTTGGACCTTGACATGGGCAACGCGGACGCCAAGATCCGCAGTTACATCGACGCGTTCGGCGTCACGGTAACGCAGGCGAACGACGGCATCGAAGGCATCGTACGCCAGCTTGAGAGCGATTACTGGAAGCCGGGTTCCAGCGTCGTGGACGAGATCATCGGCAACAACGCTTCGATGATTTTCGACATCATCAGCAACACGGGCAAGATGCTCCGTCTGCTGAACATCGACCTCGACAACGTGTTCGATGGCGCGGACGATGACGATCCCGACAACGATTGGAGCCGTTTCGTCGATGGTTGCGAAGAGCTCGGCAAGGTCTGCGAGGAAGTCGTGGGCTGACCTTGCCCCGCACGTGTCGGAGTGGATAGGGGCATGGATCCACTCCGACGCCACGTTTCATTGAATCTTCCCGGGACGCCGCAGTCCCGGGCGAATACTGGTTTTTGGAGAAGAAAAGACTGAATCATGAAATACACCAAGGATGAAGAGGAAAAGGCCGAAAGGTCCAGCGTCAAAATGTGGCCCGGTATCACCGCCGGCATCATCATCGGCCTGATCGCGTTCGTATTGAGCTTCGACGCCTTGCGTCTCGTGTTCGTCTCATGCGGCATCAACCCCTGGCTGAGCTGGGGCGGTCCCGTGTGCGTGGACGGCACGATCCTCCTGTGCACATGGGCCACGTGGGGCTTCAAGAAAGGACACATCCGCGGCAGCGCCTACCCATGGGTGGGACTAGTCCTGTTCAGCGGTTTTTCCATCGCGGGCAACGCCCTGCACGCGATGATCAACACCGGGTTCCGACTGCCGTCATGGGTGCCGCCGGTCATCATGAGCATTCCACCTGTCGCACTCCTGTACGCAACCCACTTGATCGTCATCATCGCCGGGGACCGGCTCGACAAGATCAACACCGCCACTGACGCCACACGAGTGCCGGAAGCCGCACCGCGGGAGACCCGCGTGCCGGTTGAGCCCGTGAAAGCCCAGCCTGTGCAGCCCGCGCACGTTCCCATGCCTACGCCGGTCGTCGAAACCAAACCCGAGCCCGAGACCGAGCCGATGATTCCCGACCTGTTCGACTTCCAGACGATCGTGCCCGACATGGAGGACGATGCTGACCCAAAAGCCGAAGAGGCTGAAGCGCCCGTCGCCGACGCCTCCACTCCGACCATCACGACCTCCGACTCCAACGTTCCACAGCCGGTGATGGAATCCCACGTTACCATTCCAACCCTGGTCGAGGCCTCCACGGTCACCCCGGACCTTCCAACGGAAACCACGCCGGAACCGGAAGCGGAACCAGTCGAGGACACTACTCCATCGGAGATGCCGGTCACAGCCGTGGAAACGGAAGAGGAAAAGGAGCCGACGGACGCTCAGACTGAAACGGAAGCCGGAAACGAACCGGCTACGGACGATGCCGTCAAGACCAAGCCTAAGAAGACGCGTCGGAACAAGGCCGGCGCCGATGACGAGGAATGGCTCGCATGGCTCGACGAATGCAAAGCCCAGAACGAGACTCCGACCTCGACGAAGGCGGTGGAGGCTGGATTGGCTTCGAGCAGTAGCACCGCCAAAAGGTATCTCGCACGTATCAGGAAAGAGCATCCGGAAAGGTTCTGAACATGGAACACCACAGCATGAGCGCCGGTGAATTCAAGGACCGGTACGGCGTCACCCCGCAGGAAGTGCAGGACGCTTTGGACGAGAACCGTCGCAGGGTCGCGCGCAAGCTTTCCGAATGGGGATACGGTTGGGCGGTGGACGAGGTCATGTGCGATGTGGCCGTGGAACTGCTCAAGGGCGGTCTGCGCCGGTGGGCGTCCTATGAGGACCGTAAGCCCTTGGGCGCTTTCGTGAACACCCTGCTCGGCAATCGTCTGGGTGAATGGATGCGGACGGAACGTCCCAAATACCGTGGCGGCATGACCCATGCTCCCCAGACCCGCCGCAAGCGGTCCGCCCACACGTCGTCGCAGGGCGAGGCGTTGGACGCGGACGAGGCAAGGAGTCTGATCCGCAGGGAGGATCATGCGGCATCGGAGGGACGCCTGTGTGAGGAGGACGACGTGTTCGGCGATCCGGATTCCAATGTTCTCGCCGCTCCCGCGGGCGACAGGTCCAGCTATCAGGAATGGCTCACCGGCGGAGACCAGCCACAGGGGCTGGCGAGCGACGAATACAGGGACGACATGAAATACCTGGAAAACGAATGCGTGCGACAGGATCGGGATGGTCGGACATTATGGCGGATGCTGGTACGCCAATGCCTCACCGTGACACGTGGCGCCGACGCATTGCGCGGCGACATCCGTCGTTTTTTGGAGAACTCGCATCGCGGCCGCAACCCACGAATCGAGGATTACCCGTACATCCTCGCCGCCATCAACAAATACAAGACGGGCAGGAGGACAAGATGATCCTTCATCGGCTGTTACCGGATCCCGGTGACGTGGAGATAAGGCCGGGACGGTTCTGTTTTCTCTCTCCAACGCCGTTCCGGTCCATGACGGCCGCAACGCGTCGTCTATCGATGATGACGGACACGCGTGGACGGCACCCCCTCAAGACTTTGGAAAACCTAAACATTTTGGAAGCAAGGAGCCGTAATGAAGACCGTTGAATGGGCTTGGAACTCTGATCCCGACACGCCGGACGAGAAACTCGTGCTGATCGCCATGGCGAGGGACACGTATCGGACCCCATTGGAGACTTTGGCCATCGTGGGTTCCCGCGTGTTACGGCATGCCGTGTGCGATATGACGCCGTCCGAACTCGACGCGGTCCTCGCGAGCCTGGAACGTCAGGGATACATCACGCCGTACGAGGATACGGACGGTCCGGTCGGACGCCGGATCGGCATCCTGAACCGTGAGCACGCGCAGGAAGGCCCGTGGAAGGCATGGCGTCTCAACATCAACGGCAAGGAGACGGAACGATGAGCGTCAGAGCGATCTCATGGGCGTATGGCCAGAATCTTGGTTCCACATCGCAAAAGGCAGTGCTGCTCCATCTCGCATATCTGGCCCGTGAAGAGGACAACTGCGCGCGGCCGCACGTAACGCGTATCCAAGCAGAGACCGAATTAAGCGAACGTACCGTACGCAAGGCATTGAAAGCACTGCAGGACAAGGGACTGATCGCATTGGGAGACCAGAACCTCGCCGCGGTTCACGGCAACGGCGACATCGTGCCAGCGAACCGTCGACCCAAGGTCTGGATCCTGCGATTGGACCATAGCGGAAAGGCTGACAGATCATGACGGTAGTGACCATGGTATGGGTCCAGGAACACGTGCACGAGGTACGCAATGCGACCAAAGCGGTCTTGTCATATCTCGCATTCAAAGCTCGTTACGACGACGGGACGGCCGCATGGCCGGCGATAGGCACCATCGCTGGAGCATGCGGGTTGAGCGAGAAGACCGTGCAACGCAGCATCGACCAGCTTCTCGACCTCGGACTGATCGAACCCGGACAGCAGAACTTCAGCGCCATCAACCCGAAAACCGGCGAACCGGTCAGGAGAAACTACCAGACCATCGTATGGAACGTGATCTGCAAGGAATCGAACCTGCCGACCGAACCATGCGAGGACCCGTCCGCATCCAAAGTCAGAGCCGCCATGAAACGCGCGGAAAGAGCGAAAGCCAAAATGTCGCCCCTGAACCAAACGGACCAGAACGACGGTGAAAGCTCGGACAAAATGTCCGGAACGGCGGACAAGAAACAAACAAAAAGAGCGAAAGCCAAAATGTCGCCCCTGAAGAATGGCGGAAACAAGCCGATTCTCACAGATTCTGACAAAATGTCGCCCCTGGAATCACAGGACGGGACGAACGATGTGGTCGAGGACAAAATGTCCGAAAAACTGGACAAAATGTCGCCCAATAATACATTGAAATACAATTACCCCTCTCTCCCTACGGGAGAGCTCCCCGCAAGCGGGAAGCGCCCCACCGGGGAGGACGGGAAAAATGAGACGGGACGATCCTCCGAAGCCGTGACCGTGATGGACCATCTCACGGCCATCCGCTCCAAGCTGTCGCTGACGACCTCAACGCCGACCAAACGTGACCACGCCAAAATCGGGAACCTCGTCAGCCGGGTCGCCAAGGCCCACGACGCCGACCGCGCGGCCGCCGTGGCGCTCATCCTCGCGGTCATCGACTGGCTGCCCGCGAACACGTACTGGCTCCGTCGCATCGACTCCGCCCGCCGACTGGCCGACAACTGGGATCAGATCGCCAACGACTGGACCGTCAGCCAACTCGAAAACCAACGCGAACGCGACACGGAAGCCCGGACCCGCGGCCGCAAGCCCATCTCCAAGCCCACACCCATACCGGACCACCACTCGGAACGCCACGTGCACACGCTCATGTGCGAACACGTCCTGAACGACATGAAGCCACACGAGGCGGAATACGACCACGAGGGAAGCCTGCGATCCGGGCATCCATCCGAATGGCAGCTCGCATGCATGCGCCACGCGGACGAACTCAACCAGCGTGACGGACTCGACAAGGCCGCCTGAGAGGATCTTCCAATGATCGACGCCGAATTCACAGACGGTATCCATCACCGGTTCAATCCCGAAACACGACTCGAATATCCACGTCCAAACCAAAAACGGTAGTCGTAAAACCAGTAGAACGAAAGGAAAACACGATGAACGGGAAACGAGAGAAAACCAACGCGCACGGTGCAGGACGCATCCTGTCCTACGAACCGTTGAAAGTGCACTGCGACGCTTGCGACCAGGATTTCAACTCATGGGAATCGTTCGGCAGACATGTGGACGAGATCGTCGACAAACCCGCCGACACCAGACGCGAGGCCGTCATGGACGTCCTCGCCGACCATCTGGGAGACATCGGCATGGAGGACGGGTGGGATGATCCACAAGTCACACCCGACGGGTCCATCCAATGCGGATGTCTCGCCGAATTCCCGGACATCACCGCATGGCGCGCGCATCTCGCCCAAGCCATCATCGACAACATTGACGCCAGCAAGGAAGCCTACGAAGCCCTGAACCGCGTGGACGTGGAAGCCACGCGCGAGGCCGGCGAGATGAACGACGAGCCCATGGGGCAGGACTGGCGGATCCGCCGCGACCGTCTCCTGGCCGCCTCGTCGATCGTCCTGGACGCGGCGGAAAACCGCGACGGGGATGGCTCTGACATGACATGCGCTCCATCCAATCCGACAGCTGGAACAACAGGAAACATGTCCGAATAATCCGACCGGTTCCTGGCCGATGACGAGGACATATGCTGCCATGATGATTGACTCCGAAGCCAAAACGCTTTAGCCCTCCGTCGTACATGCTTGCATCGCCGACAGCATTGAAAGATTACTTATTCGCCGACTCGGAAGCAGAATATCAACTGAACCAAAATGGTTCAGTTGATATTTCCCGTCGTGAGCTTTCCGCTCCGGCCGGTGCGTGTCATCCGCCGACCCTTCCCCGTGTTTCCCTGTCCGATTGCCGACTGTCGATTATCGACGTTCGCCCGGCGGCCGGCCGCGTGGAATGTATTGCATCCTACGTTGCGTGGACTGGAGGGCGTTTTATGGCGGATGGGAAAAGCGGGAACGGTCTGGTGAAGGGCGTCACGGTGTGCGGTGTCGTGATTCCCATGATCCTGATCGCACCCATCGTCCTGCTCATGAGCTTCAGCACCATCCTCGTGGCCATGGTCCAGGCCCAGTACGGCACGACGTGCGGCAGTACGACGTCCTCATCCAATACGACGACCTCATGGGTCGAATGGGCGAAGAACATCGCCGCGGACGACTCGCATGGCTACAGTCAGCCACGGCGTAACGGCAATCCGGACTACGATTGCTCGTCCCTGGTCTACTACGCGTTGAAACAGGCCGGCCTCGATGTCGGCTCTTCCGCGTTCAGCACGGCCAACGAGGGCACGGTCCTGGAGAAAGCCGGTTTCGAACGGCATGACTGGACCAAGGTCTCGGACCTGCAGTCCGGCGACATCGTGTGGAGGTCGAGCCATACGGAGATCTACGTGGGCGACGGCAAGTTCGTGGGCGCGCATCACGACGAGAACGGTGGCATCGCCGGTCCGAAGGCCGGCGACCAGACCGGCGACGAGATCAGCGTCGACTCGTACGCGGTGGGCTACACGGCCTACTACCGGTACAAGGGCGCGATGAACGTCGAGACCGCCGGCGGGAAGGTCACGTCCGCGCAGGCCGTGTCCGGCAAAACGAAGGACGACGGTTGGGACGGCATGAGCTCGACCGCCGCGAAAACGAAATGGTTTAACGGTCTCGCCGGCCCCGGCGACGCGTGCGCCACGTATCCCGAAGGCCAATGCACGTGGGGCGCGTGCGTCCGCGCCTACCATCTGGGTTGGAAGCATGTGGGCAAGTATTGGGGCAATGGCCAGAATTGGGCCGCTTCCGCCAGAAGCGAAGGCTACGGGACCACGACCGACGCGCCCGTTCCGGGAGCGATCGTGAGTTTCCCGGCCGGCATCGAGGGCGCCGACGCCACTTACGGGCATGTCGCGGTCGTGGAGACCGTGGACACGGCCAAGGGAACCATCCTCATCAGCGAGATGAACGTGAAGGGGCCCGTATACTCGTCCCGCACCCTGCCCATCAAGGGCGGCGCGGTCTACATCCTTCCCAAGGATTCCATCAGCGGGGCCGGTGGCGGCAGCGTCGGCACGGACCAGTGCGTCACGGGAGACGATTCCACTTCGGACGTGTCCGGAGACAAGGCGTCCGTGGAAGCGGCGAAGAAGATCGCGAAACGCAGGCTCAAGGATTACGGATGGGAGGACGGCCAGTTCGACTGTCTCGACAAACTGTGGACGCGTGAATCCGGATGGCGGTGGGACGCGGAGAACCCGTCGTCCGGCGCGTACGGCATCCCGCAATCGTTGCCGGGCGGCAAGATGGCGTCCGCGGGCCAGGATTGGAAGACGAACGCGGCCACGCAGATCAAATGGGGATTGGGGTACATCCAGCAACGCTACCAGTCGCCGTGCGGCGCGTGGGCCCATTCAGAAACGACCGGCTGGTACTGACCGGTCCAAACAGGGAAAAACGGAGGAACACATGGACATGATTCTCGCGGACAGCGCGTTGAAGGGATTGAGACCCGACCCGGCATGGGACGTCGCGGGCGTGCGTGACATGGTCGGCGGCGTCATCGCCGTCGCCCTCGTATTGTGCGTCGGCGTGATCATCCTGGGTTGCGTCAGTCTCATTCCGGGCCTGATATCCAACAATCAGATGGAACGCGCGTTCAGTTGGAAGCGATTGCTCGCCGCGATGCTCGTCCCGTTCGTGATCGGCGCGGCCGTGAGCGGTTGGAGTTGGAGCTGCAACCTGTTCGGCTCCAACGGCTTGCAGTCGAACAGGTCGTACACGCAGGCGTCCGGCAGCGGCAAAACCGATCTGAAGGACAAGAGGGGCAAGGGCGACGACGGTCTGACCGGCCTGGTCAAACAGTTGGGCGACGATATCGTCTCCGGTATCGGCGACAGCGTGAAAAGCGCCGTGAGAACCGGAGTGCGCGACGCGTTGAAGGGATTGGACTTCGTTACCGGCAAGGACGGCAAGGGCAACATATTCCAGAAGGCCGGCAACGGCATCAAGGACGGTGCGGCCAGCCTGTGGAAGTGGATCACTGGTGAATAGTGGAATAGCGTCCCTGTCCGCTTAGCCGATTATCGGTTCCGTTCCGTCGTCGTGGTCGTGGAATCCTTTGAAAGGAGTGTGCGATATGCTACACAATCTCGCGGCGCCAGCCGCAGCAACAATCGTGTCCGTTGCGACCGGTCTGAACGACGGCGACCTGAGCAATCTGAAGGTAAGTCCGAATTTTTCATTCTTTCCTTTTATGGATCTGGTCTCCAACATGGTCGGTGGCCTGTGGGCGTTGAGCCTGTGCATCGCCGTCGGCGCGTGGATCTGCGCGGCGATCGCGTGGATCGCCGGCCGTGTGATCCATTCCGGTCCGATGCAGCAGTATTCCGGCACGGTGTTCATCTGGTGCGCTTTGGCGACGATGATCCTGGGCAGCGCCATGGCTATCGTGAAGTTCTTCGCGACGCAGGCGCTGTTCTGACCGATGTCTCCTGACACACCCCTGTTCACCGCCGTGGCCGGGCCTGTCCCGTCCACGGCTTTTCTCTTCTAGGAGGCGAATGGCATGTCGTTGATAGTCCAGACGGTCTTCGCGAATCTCATCGACTGGCTGTTCAAACCGGTCGACAACCTCTGCTCGCAACTGTTGACCGGCGCGTTCGGCGGTCTGGTCGGCAGCATGAGCAACGACGAGTGGAACGTGGCGATCACCGCGGCGAACCGTATAGGCTGGATCATGGGCTTCGTGAACATGGCGTTGTGCATCATAGGCGCGTTGCAGGCCGCCGCGAAAGGCAGTGTCGCCGACGTGATCAAAAGCTTCGCCCTGGCCGTGCTCGCCTGGCCGTTGACCGCGGTGTGCATCAGCGTGATGATCACCATGGACGGCATCGTCGGCCAGATCACGAACCGTATCCTCACCATCCCATTGGCCGGCGTGGGCACGTCCGACCCGTTCGGCGACAGCGTCGTGTCGAATCTTGTCGGCACGATCGTGAAGCTCACCGCCGGTTTCGATCTGATCATCCGCATCGTCGTGTATCTCGTGCTCTTCCTCGCGGTGTTGGCTTTGGCCGGCATGCTCGCCGCACGTGACATCAGCCTGATCCTGCTCGCCTGCGTCGCTCCCCTGCCGGTCATGATGACCGGGTGGAAGGTCACGCGTCCCGCCGCGGCGAAATGGGCGCAGGCCGTGGTCGGCGTGCTCCTGTCCGCGCCGTTGAGCGCGCTGGTCATCATGGTGGGGTCCGGCATCTGCTATGTCGCGAAGAACAATCCGCATTACGCGGAATCGTTCTTCCCCGCGCTGATGGGCATCGCGACGATCATCATGGCGTGCTTCAGTCCGAAGCTCATCATGCCCGCGGTCAGTTTCATTGGCACGAACGTGGCCGCCGACATGCAGGAGCGTGGCGGCAAGGTCGGTCCGAACGCGATCAAGGCAGCGGTGCAGGTCACCGCGGGCGTCGTCCAGGCCGCCACCGCCGGTGCGACGGGTGGTATCGGCAAGGCCGTGAACTCGGGTGCGGAAGCCGTGCTCGGCGCCGCACAGGGCAGGCCCGCCGACGTGGGAGGAGCGTTGGGCGGCCTGTTCAACGACAAGAACGAAGGCGAGGATTCCGACTCGTCCACCGGTTCGAAAGATGGCGGGAAAGGCCAGTCGCAGGCCGGCGACTATGATTCCCTGTCTTCCGCCGCACAACCGTCCGACGCTTCCGGAACCTCCGTACCGACGGCGTCGGACGGCATGGACCGTTCCGGTTCGAGCCAGACCTTGGACGCCGCGTCCTCCGACACGGGCGACGGCCCGTCCGGATCCGAGTCGGGACCGACCGCCACGCCTCCGCCTCCGACCCCGTCCGCCTCTTCGTCCACGCCCGTCGTGCAGGGAGCTCCGGGCGGCCAGGGCGGCGATGCGCATGCCGATGGCGGCCAAGGCGCGGACGGCGGGCAGGGAAGCCAAGGCGCCGATGGCGGTATGGGAGCCGATGGCGGCCAGGGCGGTTCCGGCGCGTCCGGTGGTTCCGGCGGCCGTGGCGGCGATGGCGGTATGGGAGGTTCCGGAAGCTCCGGAACGTCGAACCCGTATCAGGGAGTCAATGGCACGCCGTCCGGTCCGACCGTCGGCTGACGGGAGTCCCGTTATCGCCACGTGTCCGCGTGGACGTCATGCCGGAGGGGATCCGCCCATCGGGTCGGAAGACCCGGGCGGGTTCCCTCCGTTTGTTTTTTCCGACTGATTCTGATGGAGGCCATCAATGCCCAGTAATTCCGATACCGGCGGTGGGAAGGTGCCCGCCGCATCGTTCAGCCGACTGTCCGCCACGCGCGTGATCCTCGGCCTCGACAGGGCGCAGCTCATCGTCTGCGTCATAGGACTTGTCATCCTCGTGTCCGGCGCGGCGATGGGCTTGAACGTGCCGGTCATGATATTGGGCGCGCTCGTTCTCGCGTATGGCGTGCCCCGCATCCAGGGATTGAGCCTCGTGTCATGGACGTGGATCTGGCTGCACTGGCATTCCCGGTTGAAGGATGGTACGAACCGTTGGGCGTATTCGCCGCTCGCGTCCGGCCGCCCGTTGGGAGTGCTCGGCCTGTACGGGCATGTCGAGGACCGGTCGCAGACCATCGAAGGCCAAGGCGTCGAAGTGGTCGGCACGCCGTTCCAGGGAGCCTGCTACCTGTGGGATCCGGACAAGCGGCAGGCCACGGCCGTGCTGACCGCGAACGTGGAGGAATGGATCTTCTCCCCGGACAGCCGGAAGACGGGCCGTGCCATGGCGTTGAACACGATGCTCAAGGAACTGTCCGAAACGGATGGTTTCACCGAATTGAAGGAGACGAGCTTCGTGCTTCCGGGCCACACTCCCCCGGAACCCGACTACCTGAAATCGGAGGGGACGCCCCAGTGGGCGCGCGACGACCTCGCCGACCTGTGGCATCTGCCCGACATCCTCACCCCATTGCAGAACATGAACTACATCAGCGTGTCCGCGAACGCGGACCGGCTGCCCCGTGTCGTGAGGAAGGACCGGTCCGAACGCGCCGCGGTCGGCATCGCCATGGGCGATCTGATCCGTCTGACCGTCGCCCCCGCCCTGTTGGACTGCGGAGCCCGCCAGAACACGATCCACTGGTGTTCCGTGGACGACCTGCGTTATCTGATCCGCACCGTCGCGGACCCGGAGCATGCGGCCGACCGTCCACCGGTCAACAGGGACGATCCGACCGTGACCTGGTGCGAGGAGGCCAAGGAACACGACTACATCACGTTGGACTCGTGCGTCGCGCGCACGTATTGGATCTACCAGTGGCCGGACTTCGACGTGGAGGCCGGTTGGATCCGCGAACTCGTCACGGAACGACGCATGATGGCGTTCTGCCATATCTGGCGTCCGTTGACGATGGAACAGTCCGAGGCGGAACTACGCAACCGCAAGAGCAGCATGCGCCAGCGCAGCAAACTCCAGGACCAGCGTGAGAAAAGCCGTGACGAACGCCGTGAGGAGAAGGAGCAGCGGCTACGCGAATTGGAACAGGAGGCCAACTGGCCGGACACCAACCATCAGGGATTCATCACCCTGTTCGCCTCCAGTCTGCCGGAATTGGACGTGTTCGACCGAGACATGCAGAACAAGGCCAAGAACTGGCATATGAAACTCAATCCGATGAAGGGCCAGCAGCGTGCCGCGTTGACCACGGTCCTGCCACTCGGCATCTGAACGGGAAGGAAGTGGAGGGAATGACCGGCATGGCATGGCATCGTTCAGGACACGACGGCGCGGGGCATCCACTTGGGTTGCGCGACTATATGGAACGCCCGGCAGGCGTCGGGCACGACACCGTCGATGGGGAAACAGCAGGTGATGGCATTGTCGTCGTCCGTGACCTCGATGCACAGGGAGACCTGCGGTGGAAGGACGTCGTAGCCGACTTTCTCGTTCATGTGTTGGGCGGCATCGTTCGTTGGAATGCTCAGGACCAGGCAAGCGTCGTGTTGTGCGGCCCACAGGTCGCAATACCGTTTGATTTTCAATCCGAGGCCTTCACGCCTGTGCTTGGGGATGACGGCGATCCCTTGGATCATGCAGCGGCTTCGTTCGAAGGCCTGCGCTGCCTTGTCCGCTCCCAACGACACGAGGGCCTGGGCGTCCTGACTGTCTGGCATGACGAACGCGCCTCCTATGAGGCGGTCCTTGGCCCACGCCCCTATAAGCGTCGGCCTGTACAGGTCATCCGGGTTGGGCGACGGCTTTGGCAGGGATTCGTCCCAGCCATGTTCGATCTGTTCGGCGAGCGGGTTCCAGACCATGTCTGTCTGCATCTGGTCCGCCGTTGGGACAATCCCCAGCCGGGATTGGCGTTCGTTCCTCTTGGCCGGAACAGTGAGGATATTCTTGACGCTTGCGACGAAACCCATGGTCCAAGCATTCCACGCGTCATCGATATCGACAAAGAATGACTGCCGACATTCAGCGTTCGATCGTATTCAATAACAGGTTCCGTTCACGTGGGTTCGTTGAAATGACAACAATCACAGAAAGACAAGCGCATGTGCAAGGCCACGCTCGTCGTGAAAGACGACAACAAGGCCGGCCTGTTCGACACGGACGGTCTGCCTGTGGGAAAGGGGAAGTGACATGAAGGACTGCAATCCGGTGGACGCGGTCGAATGCCCGCACTGTTCCACCGTGTTCCAGGTGCGGACGTTCGACACGGACGGCGCGGGATATGTCATATGGGACGGGTGTGAGACGGTGCCCGTGTTCTGTCCGCTGTGCGGAGGACGGATAGGCGGGAGATGATCTGCCCGGCTATCGCATGTCGCCCATCGCATCCTCGCAGGCATTGACGGCGTCGAACCATCCTTCCAGAGACGCGTAATGGTCCATGGCTTCCTTGGACACGTTCCGTATCCTCGCCGCGTCGATGGTCTGGCCGGACGTGGTCACGATCCGCAGCATGTTCGTCCGGTCGAGTCTTCCATTGTCGCCGGTCATGTAGAACACGAGTCGGGAATTCCCCGGCTCCAATGCCGCGAGACCGGTTCCGACCGTCGGTTTCACTGTCTTGTCGTATCGGCCGTCCTCCGTGAAGGATGGCATGCACAACGTCATGGGATTTCCGGACTCGCCATCGCGTTTGACCGCGATGATGCTGCCGGACGTCCTTCCCGTGTTCGACAGCACGATCGCGCCAATCTGCCGTCCGGTTCCGTCACTGGACATGCTGCTGGCGTAATAATCCTCGTCGAACCAGGAGAACACGGGACCGGATTGTTGGAACTGCCGTGCGGATTCCTGGTACGATTCGTTGGCCTGTTTGATCTGCACGTATGTGGCTCCGAATCCGGTGAGGGTGAGGATGAGCGAAAGGATGGACAGCAGGACGCCGAACTCACCACTGTGGCTGGCTATCTTCTTCGAGAGATCGCATTTGAACAGTGTCTCTTTCGACTGGTCCCACATGCCGTCATTCGAGCGGCCGATGCGGTACAGCCATTCCTTTTCCGTCAGTTTCCTGGCGTCCTTCCTCTCTTCGGCGGTCAACGTGGGATCATACCTGGCGTCTTTCTTTTTCTCTTCTTTTTTATTCATAAACCGATACTGTAATCCGAAAGGAAACGATTGCAATGAGCATGTTCCATCAGTTCCATGAGCTTTGGGTGGCCGCGGGGCCTTTTAGCGTCCTCGGTTCTGTCCTCGTGGCTCTTATTGTGCTGCTTCTCGCCTGGTTGGCTTTAAAGGATTGTCCGTTCGGTTGGGTCGAGGCCCGTGCGCGTGCGGGACGCGGGTTCGTCAACGTGTCCCACCGGTTCGAATCCGAGTGGTCGGCCGTGGACGTGTTGTCCTATCGTGTCCATCGGGGGAAACTCATCGTGCATTACCGTGTGACGAACCGGTCCGACGAGTTTTGTGGTTTCGGCGCCAACCAGTTCCGCGCCTTCCAGCATGGCATCGCCATCGACCGGTCAGGACCCGAGGCCGATTATCTGCGGGGTTGGGAACGGAATGTGACGTTGCTTCCCGGCGCCAGTGTGACGTTGAACCAGATGTTCCTCCTATGTGACAAGTCGCCGGTCACCGTGGTGGCGAATTATTGCGAGGATTCGGATGGCGGACCGCTCGTCCTGCCAGTCTCCAACGTGAAGGCTGATAAATGATGAAGGACGGGAGTATGAAAAATCGTGAGACGTCCGATGGAAATGGAACCTCATGGAATGCTTCGGATGGTGAGAACGCCTATTATGCGCGTGTTCTTGCCGAGGTTGAGCGTTTGCAACCGGTCGGGGCCGGTGACGGGATACTGGTATTGAATCTCATGTATCCCTGTTTCGAGACTGGAGCCCGGATCGGCATGGGCCTGTCGGTGCGTTCCGGCAAAGACGTGTTTCCCGTGGGATCGTGGAAGGTCGGCCGACCGTATACGAATCGGCATATCCACTGTCCGGTACGTACGGCTGGCCGTAGGGTTTCCCGTTGCGGTCTTCCTTTGGTGGCTCCTTTTGGCATGCTTGATGGGATCACGGGATTGATATGGACCGTGACGGTGGACTTCCCGTATGCTGACGGTTCGGATCGGCCTGTGCGTAGGAGCCTCATATTCGACCGGCAACTTCGTGTCATGCTTTCGCCGGAACGACCACATGGCAGTCTGATGGCGGAATGGTCGTGTATGGGACAACCGGATCTCACGTTGAAAGTGAACGGAATCAAACGGGCCTTGTCTCAGATTGTCGAAATCGATGGATGCGCCGGCATGCCGGGCGTGTTCGTTTGCCGATCCGAGGGATGAACGACGGGAATGGAAAAAAGGGGAACGGTCCGCGACTTGGAATCGTCACGAACCGTTCCCCTTCCGTATTACGCGGCCTGCAGGCGGTGCTCTTCGTGATGCGCGCGAGCATCCTGGATGATGAGGGCCTTCAGATACTTGCTTTTGTTGTTGAAACCATCACGTATCGCCGCATGTTCTATATAGGAGCTCCATGAGGCCGGGACGCGGAAGCGTTCCTGCACGCTCTTCTCTCGTTTCTCGTCGGCTGTTGGCCGACCCGGTCCGGCCAGCGCGGCAAGAATCGCAGTGGCGTCGGAGTCCTCGGCCATGAGCGAGGTCATCAGCTCGGACGCCTGATCACCCGTGAGCTGCGCGGCTGGAGCCGTAGCGGGGGCGGGCTCGTTCTCGTCCGCCATTCGTTCGTAGATGTCGGTCATTTTCTTTGCCTCCATTTTATCCAGTAGGTACGCCATTTGTCGGTCAGATGCTCGACGTGGAACACGAGCATGTCACGTCCCTGCGGTCGGGCGAGCACTTCTATCAGGTCATCGTCCCACGCGCCGGGATGACGTAGGCATATGACGAGGGCCACCATGTTGCCGGATGTTCCGGGCGGGATGGCCGGGTCGGCTGGGTCGATGAGCGCGATCCATTCCGGATGCGCCATGGCCTTGCGTATCCCGTCCTCGTCGAGTCGGTCCTCCTTGAAGTGCTTGTAGGCCGATTTGGGGTCGAAGATGATCATGGAATTAATTGTACCACAATTGTTTGGCTGTGATTACGCTGTTTTCCTATCGCGGGCCGTCGTCTTGCCATTGGCTATCCGTCCCCTGCAGCCTCAGGATGGTTGGCGGGGATGGACTGGAACGCTTCGGGAGCTGTGCTCTATTGGCGACAATCTCCGGTGACGCGCGTGAAAAAGCGGAATGATTCCTAAAAGACAAGGAGCTGGATCATGACAGAGGATGTCGACAAGGTGGAGCGTGCGCGTCTGGCGCGCAAGGCGATCATCGACCATATGGATTGCGACGACTGCACGGAGGATTACGTGTTCCTTCTGCAGCAGGGTGGCCGTGAGTTCGGCATGGGATTGACCACGGTGCTTTCCATGCTCGCGTTCGCCGAACATGAGGGCGCGGTGCCACCCCTCTCGACGGAATGGTGGATAAAAGTCAGCAGGAGGTACCAGTGAGTTTGGTCCTGACCGATGATAGGCGAATCGTCCTACGATTGGAACCGATATCGGTTCCGGCTAGTGGAGGTTCGCCATGGATGTTTTCAGAACAGGTCGAAGAGGACGCGTTGTGCCGTTGACGGAAGAAAATTATCGGCGGGAAACGAACCGGAAAGCACCGTTCGTGCAGATGCGGGGCGGACATCCCTCGTATTTCGCGGTATGTCCGGCGTGCGGCAATCCGATCCTGATCTGCAACCTGTTCAAAAGGACTGACGGAAGCCGGTCGGCCAATCCGTATGGCCGGCATTACTCGGCGTCGGTTCCTGGAGTCGCGGACTATGACGAGACCGCGTACATGTTCTGCCCGCTGTCCAGGAACCATTCGGATCCCGGTGACGCGCGCCGGACTCCGACGGATAAGGCCGGACGGGAACTGTACGCTCTGATGCGCGACCAATTCGACCGGTATGTTTACATCTGGGAGAAGACCACGGGCCTGCATGTGGGACGTGGATACGCGCGGGAACTGCTGTCCATGTGGCGTGCCGATGAGGGATGGCGGTATTATCGCGCCTCCTATTTCAACCAGTCGTTCATGCTTTTCTACGCCGCGCCCGCCCAGAATCTGATGGGACGGTACTTGCTGGTGGATGGCCCATTGCACTGTTATCTGAAAAAGCTGCGGATCAAAAGCGTTCGTTTCACTCCGACCAGGATGGATGGTTATGTCCGTGTCGATAGAGCGGAGGGCCATGGTTTCGTCGATTTGTCTTTCCTCATTCACGATCAGGTTCCCGTCATGCGCGGCGAGCATTGCGTGGAAACCTATCGGCTGTCCGTATGCTTGGGTGACGTCCGGTTCGAACCTGATCTGAAACTGGTCTTGGATACCGGTTTCCAGGACAGTCTCATGGCGAAGGATGATTCCCACAGGAACCGTGCGTTGCTGGACATGGCGGCCGACGTGTTGGGATAACGGACCGGTCCCATACCGGAGTTGGTTTTTCGGAGCGCGCTCCCACGGCTGCTCTTTCCATTGACTGTTATCGACCGTTATCGGCTTGCGTGCACGTGGAATGTCCGACGGGAATGGACCGGCTTCCTTCCTACCCTCAGAAACCGTCAGACGTTCCCCGTCACGCAAGCCATGGTGGGCGTGCGCACCCGTCGGGAATGGGCTACACCCTTTCTCCCTTTTCCCACGGCAGGCCAGTTCCGCCGGACCTATCGCGGCCCTCGTTCTTGACTTCTTCTCGCGAGGGACGGTCCGGCGGCATGGCCTTTTTCTTTACCATGACCGTGTAAGGAGTTTCCTATGGACCGGAATGATGATGAATACGCGGAACCGGATGGAGTGGATCCGGAATGGAATCCCTTTTCCACGCCACGGTCTTTGGATGACGGCCCGGGTTGGGATGATGGCAGTCCGCGTGCCGGCGGTGTGTCCCGCATGCCGAAGAGGCTGATCGTCGTCATCACCATCGTCACGTTGATCGTCGCGGTCGTGAGCATCGGTCTGGTTGTCACGGAATCGAACATGAGCGTCCACCGTCACCAGCTCGCTTCCGCGTGCGAGACCGCGGTTGCGGAGATGGGCCAGGCGCGTGAGCGGTTGGATGGTCAGGTGGCCGAACGGTTCAGGACCATCGACCTGCAGGCGTTGAGCAAGCGGCAGAAACACGAATACGAATCATTGCGGAAGGTTGCCAAGCCCGTGTCCATCGACTGTGACGCGAGCCAGAGGAACAGTCGGCTTGAGGAGAACACGCGTAAGGCCACGCGGGCGACGCGACGGTATGAGAGGCAGTCGAAACAGGTCGCGGCGTTCGCCCGTAAGGCCGACCGGCTTGCGAAGATTCACGCGGACCGGGAGGACACGGACCGTCTGGCCAGGGATATCGACGAGGCCCGGAGCCTGCTCGATGAGACCGAGGGCATGGAATTGGTGGTTCCTTATCTGCGTACTCGGCTTTCGGACACGTTGGCCCGTGCGGAGCAGACTCCGGCGGGTTCGGCCGATATGGAATCCATCATGTCCACGTTGGAGGATCTGATGAATCAGGTACGAGAAAACGCCGGACTATGAGACAAGAAACGTGGAACGGACAACCAGACGATCGAAAGCGTATCCCGAAAAAGTCGCCTGAAGGCTCCGGACTGGGAGAGGATGACGGGCAATGAGCTGGGCGGACCTGTTGAAAAGCATCGTATGCGTTCTGAACCTCATCGCATGCGTGCGGTTGACCGGACCATATCTGATTCCGAAACGGTCCGACCGTGAATGGTCGGAAGCGCGACGTCGTACCGGCCTGTACTGTCGTCTGGCCGGCTGGATAGGCGTGTTCACCTACTCGTACGGACTGGGTCACGGGCTCATGCATGCACGGGACGGATGGACCGGCATGGCATTCGGCGTGGAAGCGATCCTCCTGCTGGTCCAAATCCTGAATCTCGCCATCTGGACGTATCTGCTCGTTCGCTCGCGCGGCAAGAACCTGTAGCCTCTTCCCTGTGCGATATCAACAAGGGGTTATGTGGGTAATATGAATCACATACGTAGTCGAGAAGGAGTCGTCATGGACGAGAAAGACAGCATGACGCCGGACACCATCCCGCAGTCCACGCCCGTGGACGGGACCGTTCCGGCCGGAAGGAAGAACCGCAGGCCGGTCGTCATCGGCGTGGCCGCCGTCGCGGCCGTCGCGCTGGTCGCGGGTGGCGTGTGCGGATGCAGGGCGTACGAGAACCATCGGGTGTCGATGGCTCGTGAGGCGTGCCAGTCGGCCGTCGCGAACCTGAACAAGGCCGTGAAATCGTATAAGGCGCTACTCGGCGCGGACTCTACGACGGCCGCGTTGAAGACCGATGCGACAAGCGTAAAGGACGCGAAGACCCTTGACGCGCTCAAGCAGGCCGTCGGGGCGAAGACGCCCGCCATGGTCAAGTGCGATGCGTCCGACAAGACCGGTCTGGACGAAGCCACCGCCAAGGCGGACAAAACGGCCAAGGGCGTGAATGCGGATGCAAAGGCGTTGGAGTCGGCCGTGAAGACGGTCGAATCGTCGAAGCTGGACAAGACCGTGGCCGACGCGGACGGGCTGTACAAGGCGACGGAAGGCAATGTCCAGGACGAGAAGACCCGTGAGGCGTTGAAACAGGCCATAGCCAAGCGCGACGCCGGGGCGATCGCCAAGGCCGTCAAGTCGGTGAACGATTCGAAGGCGGCGAAGGCGAAGGCCGAACAGGAGGCGCAGGCTCAGGCCGCCGCCGAAGCGGCCGCTGCCGCGCAGGCCCAGCAGTCGTATTCGGCTCCCCGACAGTCGTACACCGCTCCACAACAGTCGTACACGCCCTCGTATTCGGGCGGTTCGACATCGGGTGGTGGCTCCGGCAGTAGCGTGCCGGACTTCGTTCCAAGCAGCGGAGGGTACGGCGTAGAGCCGGATGGCAGCTGGCATCCAGGAAACATTATTCAGCACTGACTATTCTTTCTTTTCCGAGTTTTTCAAGGGACCCTTCGGGGTCCCTTTTTGTATTCGCATAGTGCTTTGACGGACGGGAACGAATCTGATATCGCCCATTGTTTCCGGGCGTGCACGTGAAACCGGTTGGACGGCCGACAAGGGAACGCGCGTTCCCGTGCCGTCCCGTTTCCTGCCCGCATAGGCGGGAAGCGTATCTGCAGGCAGAATCTTCGAAAGGAGAAGGAACTTTGGGTTCCAACAGCAACAAGCGGAAGGCGTTGGCGCTGCTGACGGCCGCGGCCACCCTGGCCGGCGGACTGACCGCCGGCACCGCATACGCCGGCGGCGAGGGCGGCAACAGGCCCGGTACCGGCGGCGGCGGCGCGGCAATGCAGTTCTGGCAGTACAAGGACGACGCGTCCGGCTCATGGGGTTCGGCGACCGACATCAACAGCGTGAGCCGCGCCATGGCCAACGCGGGCGTGAGGATGGACGACTCGTCCGGCAAGGCCGCCGCCGCGCTGGCCGACGCGAACGGCCGGTGCGTCGCCGGTTTCCACCAGCGCCATCCGGGCGAGGGCGACGGCGACTGCCGTGTCGTCGCGGTCGGCGCGGTCTCCGGCAATGGTTCGACGACCGGCACGTGGAACGGCTCCGGCGTTTATGACCAGAGCGTGTGGAAGAGCAACTGGTACAAGTACGTCGCGCCGAATAAGTACCAGTACGCCGGATCGCAGCACTATCACACTGGGGATGGCTTCAGTGACGATCCCGGCACGAGCGTGGACAAGCTCATGGAGAAGTACGTGAGTTCCACGGCCAGTATCGTGGTCATCGCGCTCGACAAGTACCAGCCCGCACCGCCGAACTATGATCTGACCGTCAGCACGCAGGCCGGCGGCACGTTCACCCAGGCCGGCGCGACCGGCGACGTGTCCGACGCGATTACCACGAGCCGTGGCAACAGTTCGATCAGCGAGAACGTGACGGGCACCATCACCCTGCATTGGACCGGACTGGACGGCACAACCCGCACCGCGTCCAAACAGTTCACGCAGGACAACAACACGACCCAGTCCGTGTCGTTCGGTTTCAGGGACGTGGACAAGACATGGAAATCCTGGCCCGCCGGCTCCTACTATTACGACGTGAACATCCCGAAGCAGGGCAAGATGAAGGCCGACGCCGGCCATGCGGGCGCGGCCGACGCGAGGGAATCCTGGAAGCCGGTACCGACCCCGCCGTCGAAGAAGCTCACCAACGCGGCCGGCCAGCAGGTCACTTCCGACGCGCAGCAGATCGCGTCCGGTTCCTTGTACACGGCGCACATCACCGCGCAGTCGAACGCGAGCGAGCATTTCTGGCTATACGACACGATCGACACGACAAGCGTGAAGGTCCTGATCGGCGGCACCGACGGGGACGATCTTTCGAAGGTCACCGTGACCGACCAGGACGGCAACGCCGTCAAGGCCGACATCACGGTCGATGACAGCCAGCCGGGCAAGCGCATCGTCAAGGCGCACGTGTTGAACCCCGCGTCCGGACAGTACACGCTGAACGTGCCCCAGTCCGCGACCCCGACCGGTTCGGACTACACCATTCCGGACGACAGCCAGGCCTGCTGGACCGGCGACGAATACGGCAGCATGGACAAGAGCCACTGCCAGACCGGCAACAGCGAACAGGTCGGCAAGGTCACCCCGAAGCCCGACAAGGTGTGGGTGCTGGACTCCAACGGCGCGTTGCACGCCGAGGATCCGGAGCATACGAACGACAAGGGCAGCGACAACCGCACGTTCGTGACCGGCGACGCGATCGGCGCCGTCGTCAACGGACGCATCCCCGCCCACCTGCTCAACCCGTTCACCTCCTATTCGATCACCGACGACTGGACCGCGTCGGCCCAGTGGATCGACTGGAACCACAAGGACCAGGTCAGGGTGTACGTGGACGGCAAGGACGTGACCGACCAGTTCGACATCACGATCGACACGGCGAAGCACACGACCACCGCGACCGCGAAGGGCGGCTTCCTCACGAAGACCGCGTTCGGCACCGCCGACCGCAAGGTCAAACTGTACATCGGCGGCATCGTCAGGCAGGTTCCGAACGCCCAGGCCGCGGCCGACCAGAAGAAACTGACCAACAAGGCCACCGAAACCTGGAACAACGAATCCCGACCGACCAACGAGCCGCCGGTCTACGTGCGCAACCCGAAGCCCGACAAGGTATGGAGCGCCGACCAGGGCCAGGCCGCGAACGCCGAGGACACGGCGTGGGCCAACAACGTCAACGCGGACACGCACACGTTCGTCCAGCAGGACGATTTCGGCGTGACCGTCAACGGCCTGCTGCCCAGGAACCTCGCCAAGAAGATGAGCTCCTACGAATTGGGCGATGATTTCTCCAAGAGCGCCAGGAACATTGATCTCGACTCCGCGTCGGTGACCGTCACCATCGACGGCAAGGACGCGAACAGCCTGTTCGACGTGCACAAGCAGGACGACAGGGTGTGGATCACCGCGAAACAGTCGCTGCTCGACACGACCTACAACCAGGCCGCCGACCGCAAGGTCCGCATGACCATCAAGGGCGCGTTCACCAAGGACGTGCTCAAGGCCGGCCAGAAGGTCCAGCTCACCAACGGTGATTGGGAGAAATGGAACCAGCAGACCGTGCCCGGCAACGAGCCGCCCGTCAAGGAGTGGAGCCCGAACCCGGACAAGAGCTGGATCAAGCTCGGCGATGACGGCACCTGGCAGGCCGTGGTCGATCCGGACGAGACGAACAAGACCGGAGCGGACACCCAGAAGTTCCTCGACGGCGACCAAGTCGCGTCCGTGGTCAACGGCGTCATCGCGTCCGACCTCGTCAAGGTCACCGACATCAAGCTGACCGACGATTACGCCAAGGCCGACTACATCTGGGACCTCGCGTCCGACCAGTCGCAGATCCGCGTGTACGAGGCGGACGCCACGACCGACGCGGCGTCCTCCGTCGCGGACATCGCGAACAAGGGCCGTGACGTGACCGACCAGTTCGACATCACCGTGGCGGGCACCAAGGTCACCGCGACCGCGAAGCCGGAATACCGTGCCGCGCAGGCCGGATTGAAGAATCCGAAGCAGATCAGCCTGCTCCTGCCGGGCGTCGTGAACTTCGCGAACGGCAAGGGCGCGGCCCAGGTCCGCAAGGACTTCAGGAAGGCCGCGGGCGACGAGCTCACGTTCTGCGAGAATCCAGACGGCTCCAAGCTGACCAACTCGGGTTCCGAGAAGGTCAACAACGAGTCCCAGCCAACCAACGAGCCGTACATCTGCGGCTACGTTCCGCCGGTCGTCAAGAAGGTCGTCGCGGAAGGCAGCCAGGGCGGCGCGAACAACGACGCGAACGACAAGGTCGTGTATCCGGGCCAGAAGGTCGAATACAGGCTCACCACCCGTCCTCAAATCCCGTCGGACCTCGCGTACCGCATCGTGTCCATCCGCGATACCGACACGTACGACCGGTACCTCGAACCCGACCAGCAGACCCTGGAGGTCACCGACCTCGCCACCGGCGACCAGCTGACCACCAGTGATCCGCAGATGGGCGTCGAAGGCGACTACACCGTCGCCTGGGACAACGCCAACCACCAGTTCACCATCACGTACTCCGACAAGTACGTGGCCGAACACTGGCAGGCCGGCTCCCACCCGCAGGTCCAGGTCCGTTTCGAAGGCACCGTCGCGAAGGCCGCGCCGACCGACCGCAAGGTGGACAACCAGTGGATGCTCACCCTGAACAATTCGATCACCCCGTCCAACATCGTCGACAACCTACCCCCGAAGCATGATCCCTCCAAGAAGGACAACCAGTCCAAGGAGCAGGGCGACCCGTCCGTCAGCATCGACGGGAAGACCATGCTGCTGGGCGACACCGGCAACTACGTCGTCACCCTCGACCTGAAGCAGACCAACAACGCGTACCGCGTGTGGAAGGCCGGCATCACCGATGATTTCGACGACGAGCATCTCGCCATCGACGGAACCAAGATCGAAGTGCTCGACTCCAAGGGCCAGGACGTGACCGGCAAGTTCAACATCCAGATCAAGGACGGCGTCGCGTACGTGTACGCGAAGACCGTGGACACGTGGATTCCGAAGAAGGGCGTCACCGTGAAGGGCGATCCCCAGCCGACGGACCTCGCCGCCTACGCGTCCTCGTCCAAGCATGATCCGCTTTCCGATCCGAGCATCGACCAGAACCTCCTCGGCCAGGAATACCAGATCGTCATGCCGTACAAGGTCGTCAAGGTCGAGAACGGCTACACGGTGAAGAACAAGGCCATCCAGGTCACCAACGACCTGACCCGGGAAACCAACGAGGTGTCCAACCCGCTCAAGGAAATCAACCCCGCCAAGGACGTGACCGTCAAGGTCGGCGGCGAAAGCATCGACGGCAGGAGCGTGTACAAGGACCGCACGTTCCTCTACCAGCTCGACAGCTCCATCATCCCGGCCGGCCGCGCCTACCCGCAGGTCGACCAGTGGAGGATCGTCGACCCGCTGAACACCGAGTACGACCAGTACACGGGCCAGTGGGCCGTGTACGCGAGCCGCGACCTGTACAGGGACGGCAAGGTGATCGCCGCGAAGGGCGACAAGCTCGCCGGCAGCGGCTTCGACGGCTCGAAGTTCGGCGGCGACCTGTTTACCGCCGCGGCCGACGCCAACGGCGTGGTCACCGTCGAAGCGACCGAAGCGTACCGTACCCTCGTGTCCGCGGACAACGAGCATGAGGCCGGCTGGCGCGCGTACATCCAGTGCAAGCGCCTGAAGGTCTCCGACCGCGTCGAAAACCGGTTCACCGAATACTTCAACGACAAGGAGTTCGAATCCAACATCGTATGGACCCGCACTCCGGACATGACCCCGAGCCTGCACCTGGAGAAGTACGACGTGAAGTCCGGCGAAAAGCTCGGCGACCGCGACGACGTGAAGGACGCGTTGAAGATGGACGGCGACTCGTTGGAGATCGCGTTCAAGATCACCAACACGTCCAAGGTGGATGATTCCACCGGCGAGGGCGCATGGTTCCAAGCCAAGGACCTCAAGCTCGCCGACGGCACCATCGCCGGCATCGGCAAGGTCGAGGACCTGAAGTACCCGGCCGGTTGGGACACCCTGGTGTTGAAGCCCGGCGAATCCGTGACCGTGACCGGCACACTCACGGGCGTATCCGAAGGCGGCAAGCACACGGACCGCGCCAAGGTCACCGGCACGCCGCTGGTGTCCTGCCCGGTCACCGACCAGTTCGGCGGCCAGCAGTCCACCGACGGCAACCAGACCGGCGACACGAAGGTCGACGGCGACACGTCCGACACGACCGGCCTCAAGCAGGTCAAGGTCGGCGACAGGACCCTGTGCGAGGACACCACCGTGGAATCCAACACGGACGACTGGAGCGGATACCGCGAGGATCTCGCCACGACCGGCGCGGCCATCGCCGGCATCCTGCTCGCCGTCGGCGCGTTCGGCTCCATCGGCGTGACCCTCATGGGCGCACGCCGCAGGACCGCGGCCTCAAGCCACGCCGCGCACTCCGGCAAGTGACCGGGACGGCCCCGTCCATCATGACCCATGGCGGACGGGGCCCGCATAATCCTGCGGGACACAGGTCCTATCCTCCGTAGCCCGCTCCTTTTCCGAAGGGCCATCGCCACCATGGCGATGGCCCTTCTCTCATATGGACACTCCCCCGTCCCAATATCCGGCGTCATCGGATGGCGTGCATGTGAACCATTCGGAAGATCCGACATGCCGGCGTCCGCCGCCGGCATGTCGTCTCCGTGCGCGACCGGCCAACGGGCGCATGGAAAGACAACCACCAAAGGAGACCAATCCAGTATGAATATGAAGAAGATCTCAGCCGCGTGCGCGACCGCCGCCGCGCTGGCCGCATTATGCGTTCCGGGAGCCGCGTTCGCCGCGGACGGCACGCTCACGCTGAACGCGGGCGATGGCAGCACCCTCGCGGGCCACAGCTTCACCGTGTACAAGCTCGCCGACTACAACGACGTCGTCAAGGACGGCGCGAACGTGAAGAGCGTGAGCGCCTCCTCCCCGAACGCCGCGGCCGACGCGTGGGTCAAGGCCGCGTTGAACAAGAACGGCGTGACCTACAACACATCCGAGGGCCGTAACGCCGCCGAACAGCTGCTGCGCCTGCAGACCGATTCGAACACGCTGCGCAAGGTCGCTGGCACCCTGCAGTCCACCGCCGCGGCCAGCAAGGTCACCGCGGTCAAGACCAACCAGACCTCCACCACCAGCAGTCTGAACCTGACCCTGCCGGAAGGCTACTACCTGGTCGTCGACGCTCAGGGCATCCCGATCCTCGTGTCCACCACCATCGGAGGCGCGACCAGGATGAGCAACGGACAGACCCTCGGCTCCACCCAGATCAAAACCAACGTCACCAAGATCGACAAGAAGATCAAGAGCGTGGACGGCACGTGGAAGGACTCCGCGGCCGCGACCAACGGCGAGACCCGCGACTTCAAGGCCACGTTCACCGTACCGAACAAACTGGCCGTGGACACCATCACCCTCGAGGACCACATGACCGGCATCACCTACATCGACGGCTCGTTCCACGCGAGCGTCGACGGCAAGGACATCACCAACCAGTTCGGCGCCATCGGCAAGGACAAGATCACCGCCGCGGCCGGCAAGACCCAGACCGACGGCACCGGCTTCAAGGTCACGAGCCTGCAAAGCCTCGTGGACACCTACCAGGGCAAGCAGGTGACCGTGACCTATCAGGGCAAGGTCGTCAACGCGTCCAAGGCCAACAAGGCCATCAACCAGATCATCCTCACGTCGAACTGGCTGCCGTCCGTCATCCCGCCGGACGTGCCGACCCCGAACCCGGGCACCGACGAAACCCCGGTCCCGACCTACGACGTGAACCTGAAGAAGATCAGCGCCGCGGACGGCAGCAAGACCATCCAGGGCGCGAAGTTCAAAATCCACAACGACAGCCTGAACCAGTGGTACACGTGGGATTCGGCCTCCAACCAGTGGACGTTCGGCACGGACGAGTCCAAGGCGACCGAGTTCTCCACGGACGCGCAGGGCGTCATCAACTTCACCCGCCTGGGCGCCGGCACGTACACCGTGAAGGAAACCCAGGTGCCGACCGGCTACTTCACGTTCGTCAAGCCGAGCTTCACGATCAAGATCACCGACGACGGCCACGTGACCATCGCCGGCAAGGACCAGCCGGGACTCACCGGCAAGGTCACCAACGCCGACGCCAACGCGAGCACACCGACCGCTGTGGTGAAGAACATCGACAACATCACCCAGCTGCCGCAGACCGGCGCGACCACCATGGCCATCATGATCGTCGGCGCGTTCGCGATCATCCTGGTCGCCACCGCTACCGGCTGGGGCGCGTACCGTATCCGCCACGAGAACATGGGCGACGGTCCGATCGCGGCCTGACCTCTTTTCCCGGCCGATTCCACAGCAGCAGGGGCGGAGAGGCTTCGCCTCCCCGCCCCTGCTGCTCCTTTCATCAGAGGACTTTTCTAAAAACAATATGAAGGAATGAAAAAAGAATGGGATTCCTCACAAGACTCATCGCCGGTCTGGTCGCCGCGTCCACGTTGGGCGCGGGGTTGGCCGGCACCGCCGGTGCGGTGGACACGACCGGCGCGACCGGGGACGCGAAAGGCATCGTGAAGCTCGCATCCGACGACAAGACCAACGGAACCATGAAGACCGTCGCGGACGAGAACGTCCGGTACGGTTCCCTCGCTAATGGCGATTTCTCCTACCCCTCGTTCTCCGACATTCAGAAGAACGACCAGGAAGGCCATGCCGATCTGCGCACGTTCCTCAAATCGGATGACGGCACGCTTTGGCATAACATGTCCGCCACCGATCTTTCCAAGTACGGAAAGATCGGGCAGATCCCCGGTTTCGACTCTTCCAGATTCGCATGGTCCAGTACCGAGAACGGTTCAAGGGTCGAATTGCAGCAGGACCGCAACACCAAGAACACGTATGCGGAGATCGTCGCCCAACAGGACAACACCAGCATCTACCAGAACGTGTCCACCGGCAACGGCGGCGTGCTGTACAAGATCCGGCTCAAGCACGCCAGCCGCCAATCCTCCCATGCCGACAGGATGCAGGTCCTCGTGGGATCCGACACGGACCACGCGACGCCTGTGGAGATGACCCGCGTCACCTCTAACGGCCATGGCGACAAGGTGGGCGGGAAGTCCACGACCATCACCACAAAGGTATCCAACACCGATCCCCGCGATCATGGCGCACAATGGGAGACGTACGAAGGCTATTACCAGGTGCCCGAAGGACAGAAGAACACGGTATTCATGTTCAAGAGCCTCGAAGGGTTCAAAGAGGATGAGACCCTGCCCGGCAACAACATCGGCAATCTCGTGGACGACATCGAGTTCTCCCGCTCTTACAAGTTGACCTATGACGCGAACTCTTCGGACGCTTCAGGCCAGGTTCCGTCGGATACGGCCGCGAACACCGTCAAGCAGGCCAAAACCAGTACCACGGGAACCCTGCGCCTCGCATCCGACGACGACGTGGCCACCTACGCCGCGTCCAACCTGCCGGAGCAGATTGTCAACGGCGGCTTCGACTATCCATCCGTACCGTCATGGACGGCATTGCCGGAGTCGGGTTCGAACAAATACAACAAGGGCAAGCTGTTCGCCACCATCAACCCCGGTACCGGCAAATACGGTTCGGGATGCGCCATGTCCACCACAGGCAAGGCCATTCCCAATTGGAACAGGTTGAATTTCGCTTGGAACTCCACCCAGGGAGACACGCATTATTCCGGCGGCATGAGCTGCGAGGCTGGCAATGTGGAACTCAATTACGATTCCGTCCACCACAACCAGTTCGCCGAACTGACCGCCGACCAGCAGGGCACCGCGATCTACCAGGACGTGAAGGTCACGCCGGGCACCATGATGAAATGGAGCCTGAAGCATTCCAGCGCGACCAGCGCCTACGTGGACAAGATGCAGGTCATGATCGGCGAACCATACAAGGAGACCGCGCAGGAAGCCACCCGAATCACGTCCGAAAACGGCAACAAGGTCGGCGAGAAGATGACCACCATCTCGACCCCGACCACGTCCGACCGTGCGGACAACAAGAAGTGGGATACATACTCCGGCACGTATCTCGTGCCCGACGAGGTCACCACAGTGCGTTTCACCTTCAAATCCATCGCGTCCGCGGAATGGTATTCCGGCAATGACCTTGACGATATCGAATTCTCCCGTTCCTACAAGTTGACCTATGACAAGAACGCGCAGGACGTCTCCGGCCAGGTGCCGTCGAACCAGCGTGGCAAGGAGAACACCGTCCAGCCCGCCAAATCCACGACGACCGGCACGGTGAAGACCGTCGTGGATACCTCTGACGGATTGCCGACCGAATTGGTCAACGGCGATTTCGAATATCCGGGAGCTGATGTCTTAAGCCAGAACCTTCGTGACAAGAAGAGGAACTGGTGGGGTGTCAGCCGCAAGGACAAGATGGTCTACGAGTCCGATAATCCCACCAAATGGGTCTCCCTCCCGTCGACCTTCGATTCGGATAGATTCGCGTGGGATTCCAGCGAGGCCGGAAAAACGTCTGGCGTCCAGGAGGGGTCCTCGCAATGGCATACGAACGAGGTCGAACTTCAAAGGGATTCACGTACGGGCAACATGTACGCCGAGCTCTCTCCATATCAGGCACAGAGCAGCATCCGCCAATACATCCGCACCACGCCCGGTGCCCTGTACAAGGTGCGGTTGAAGCATGCCAGTTTGAGCAGCGAGTATTTGGACAAGATGCAGGTTCTAATCGGGGCGGATGGAAACGAGCAGCCGGTGAGGATGACCCGTGTCGAGTCCCAGAACGGGCTTGACGCCATCGGGGAGTCCACGGCATCCACGACCATTTCGACCCACGCATCGAACAAGGCCGAGATCTCATGGGGTTCCGGGCTTGGATATCATTCGTCACGGAACCATGACGGACAGTGGGCGACTTATGAGGGAGTCTATGTAGCCACTTCCGATGTGACGGTGTTCACGTTCAAGAGCGTTGACTCGCCGTCCTTCAACACCGGAAATCTGTTGGACGACGTGGCTTTCACCAAGGCATACAAGCTCACCTATGACAAGAACTCGGCCGATGCGTCCGGCGAGGTCCCGTCGAACCAGCGCGGCAGGGAGAACACCACCCAGCCCGCCAAGGACAAGACCTCCGGCACTGTGAGACTCGCGTCTGACGACGATGTAGTGGAATACGCCGCCAACGGCCTGCCGAAGCAGCTCGTCAACAGCGACTTCGACCATGATTGGCGGAACATCGTCGGCCAGTCCAAGATGACCGACAAGTACAACTTCGCCAACGTCGACCCGGCGCACGGCGACGTGGAGATCAGCGGCGCCCTCAACGGCAAGGGCGAGGCGTCCAAGCACTGGGTCCACCTCAACGGGTTCGACGCCGCCAAGTTCGGCTGGAAGTCCAACCAGACCGACACCAGGGTCGACGGGCGCGGCGGCATCGTCGAGATCCAACGCTCCAAGGCGAACGACAACATGTACGCCGAGATCACCGCATCGCAGGCCAACACGTACCTGTACCAGGACATCGACACCGCGCACGACTCTCCGACCGTGTACACCGTGAAACTCCGTTACGCGCATCGTAACGGCACCGTCGACTCCAACGAGAAGATCCAGATCCTCGTCGGAGCGCCCGGTCATGAGCAGCCGGTCGAGATGACCCGTATCGCTTCCGACCGGGGCAACAAGGTGGGCGAGAAGTCCACCACGGTGAACGCTCCCAACACGGACGGCTGGCTGGGCTCGTGGGACACGTTCCAGGGTTCGGTGGAAATCCCCGCCGGCCAGCCTGTCAGCAGATTCACGTTCAAGGCGTTGGGTTCCGTCGATGGTGTTACCGGCAACCTGATTGACGATGTGCAGTTCAAGCTCGCCTATCCGCTCTCCTACGACAAGAACGCGTCCGACGCCTCCGGCCAGGTTCCGTCGAACGAACACGGCAGGGAGAACACCGTCCAGCCCGCCAAAGCCAAGACCACAGGCAGTGTGAAGACAGTCGCGGACGACGATTCGTCCAAGTCGTTGACCGTGAATCCGGGCTTCGACGTGCCGGACTATTCGAAGCTCGATGACGGCGGACTGCACTGGATGTACGTGAGTCCCGCCGAAGGCGAAGCGTGGTCTTTTTACGACTACATCAACCCCGCTCAGCCGAGACATCAGGTCGCCGGGCTGAGCCAGGCGACGTTTGGCTGGCAGGAGTTGACCGGCGGCGACTATAAGACCACCTTGTTCGAGCTTCACCGGGAGAAGGACGGCAATGTGTGCGCGGACGTGCATGGCAGCCGTACCATCGGCCAGACCATCGACACGCAGGCGGGTGTGGCATACACCGTGAGCATCCGCCATTCGGGTCGATCCAAGGGCAACGCTGGCAGCGTGCAGGTGCTCGTCGGACCGGACAAGGACCATTTGCGGCCGTTGGAGATGAGCCGTATGAACGTGTCCCGCACCGGCGCGAAATACGGTGACAGGATCGGCAAGGTCGGCACGGTCATCACCACGCACTCCGATTCGGTGGACTCCACCGAGGGCGACCACCCCGCGTGGGACCATTCCGACGATTGGGAGACGTATTCCGGCACGTATGTCGCAACCGGCGGCAAGACCGTATTCGCCTACCGTGGCGTCGACAAGAACGGCAACGCCGTCTCCGGTACCGACTCGGGAGCCGATTCCGTGATCGACGATCTGAGCTTCAAGCTCGCCTACCCGCTCGCCTACGACAAGAACGCGCAGGATGCCACCGGTTCCATCCCGTCCGGCACGGCCGCTAACACCACTCAGCCCGCGAAATCGGAGACCGACGGCAAGGTGTCCGACCTCGTGCAGCGCACCACCACGCATGAGGACGGCAGCGTGACCGTGAGGACCGTCGACCAGAGCACGGACGTGGTGTCCGGATGCCAGGTCTACTATCCGGCCGGCCAGAGGATCACGCTTGCCACGTTGGCGAAGGACAACGACTGCTGGGATTCCAGCATGCTGACCCGTCCGGGCCACACCCAACTGGGTTGGAGCCAGGATTCGCAGGCAACCCAGGCCCAGGCCGAGGTCACGATGGTCGAGGGCGGCATGACCGTGTACGCGGTATGGGTCGGCAACCCGGTCCTCACCTACGACACGAACAAGCCGAACACGTGGAACGGTCAGATGCCATCCACCCCGGCGTCCGTCTCCGTGGCATACAACACGGCCGCCGCGGACGGCTCCGGCTGGCAGTCTGGAGACACGTCGAAGATCCGCGGCTACAGATTCCTCGGCTGGTATGCGGGACCGCAGGATGATTCGGGCCTGTACGACTGGAACACGCTGTTGACGGGTAATGTGACCGTGTACGCGCATTGGCAGCGGTTGCAGGCCAACGTCGTCTACGACGCGAACGGCGGCACCGGCTCGCACGCGAGCACGCCCGGCTGGCAGTATTCGGACGTGACCGTCCCGTCCGACACGTCCAAGTCGTTCAAGCGCGACGGATACGTGTTCCTGGGATGGGATACTCAAGCCGACGGCAATGGAACCGCCTATAAGGATGGTTCGCAGGTTCCGTTGCAGGACAAGGACATCGTCCTGTTCGCGCAATGGCAGCCGGTATTCGAACAGTTCACTCCGACTGGCGGCGTGAGTCTGCCGTTGCTCGTCGCGGGCGGCGTCACCCTGCTCGTGATGGGTATCGGATCCACGGTCATGCTCACGCGTCGCATGCGCGGCGAGCAGTGACGGACGGTTCGGCATATGGGAATGAAGGCATCCGGCAAGGTTCCCCAGAAGAATGGGACCGGCCGGGTACCTTCCTCTTTTTCATCGATATTCGTTGTTCCTCCGGTGGTGTTGACATGAGTGTTATTTCGAGTCGTATGGATTGGGATTGGGTCATCAAGGGCGACCACGTGTATGACACGCGTCGCGAACGCCGGTCCCGGTTGCTGCGGAAACGGCATATGGCGCGCGTGTTCCGCATGCTCGCGGCCGTCACGACCGTATTCTGCCTGGTGGGCGTGGGCACGTTCGCGTGGATCGGCGTGGAACAGGCCGGCGCGTCCCGCAGGGCCGCGCAAAGCGCCGCATTGGCCGACGAGGGCGACCGGTCCGCCGGGAAGTACGCGCGCATGGTCGAGCAGGCCCATGCGTACAACAGGAAACTCGCCGCCACTCCGCAGGTCATCGGCGAGACCTCGACCGAGGATGGCGTCATCGATGGCGACTTCGGGTTCAAGGATGACAAGGAGTACCAGCATCTGCTGGACTTCGGCGACGGGATCATGGCGTCGGTCGAGATCCCGTCGATCGGCGTGGACCTGCCCGTGCGTCACGGGGCCGACTCGTACGCGTTGGACAACGGGCTCGGCCATTTGCACGGCACGAGCCTGCCCGTCGGCGGCGAGAGCACGCACAGCGTCATCACCGGACACACGGGAGTGGCGGACAAGGCCCTGTTCACCCGGCTCACCGAACTGAGGAAAGGCGACGTGTTCTACGTGAAGGTCGCCGCTCAGACCCTTGCCTACAAGGTCACGCGCATCCGCAAGGTCGACCCGGACGATCTGAGGAGCGTGCGCATCCGACCCGGCCGCGATCTGGTCACATTGGTGACGTGCACGCCGATCTTCCTGAACACGTACCGCCTGCTTGTCACCGGGGAACGCGTGAGCATGCCGGACGACGCGCCCTATCCCGAGGACGCGCCGAGAACCAGCGGACGGGACACGCGCCCCTATCTCGTGTCCGGCGTGACCCTGCTCGCGGGACTGCCGGCCGCGATCGTCGCAGCCAGGCCGAGAACCCGGCCGTTCGGACGACACGGGCGGAGGGGTTGACCCCGACCGGCAATGTCTGGGGTAATCTGGAGTGTGTGCGGCCACACCACTGCCGACAGGACGACATGCCGGTGATGCCGATATCGGATTGGAGGCACGTGGAGTGGCTGACGGAAACGTCGCAGGGATGTTTCCACTGGAGCCGGATCCCATGATCGGGAGATGGCATTGGAGGGTAGATATGAACAAGAAGGCTTTCGCAACGGCGGTCGCATCCGTGGCGGTCGCGGGCACCATCGCCGCGCCGGCCATGGCCGACGAGACCGCGGTCACGCCGGTCGAGCAGGCCCAGCAGGCCGTCGCCCAAGCACAGGAAGCGGTCGACCAGGCAGCCGCCCAACAGAACGCGCAGCAGCAGGATCAGGTGTCCGCAGCCCAACAGCAGGTCGCCGACGCCAAGGATAGCCTCGACCAAGCCAACACCGGCGTGCAGGACGCACAGCAGGGCGTGGACCAGGCACAGCAGCAGGTCGACCAGGCCCAGCAGAACGTGCAGCAGGCCCAGCAGAACGTCGAGAACACCATCAACCAGAACCAGAACGTGCAGCAGGCCACCAATGGCGTCCAGCAGGCGCAGGACAGCCTCGACCAGGCGCACGACAACCTCCAGCAGGCGCAGGCGAAGGCCAACCAGGCCGCCCAGAACGCCGACAGGCTCGAGAAGGCCATGAACGACAGCCAGTCCATCCGCGACGACGCCGCCAAGGCCAAGGCCAAGGCCGACAAGGAGGCGCGGGAGGCTCAGGCCAAGGTCGATGCCACCGACAAGACCAAGCTCGACCAGGACACCGCCTACAAGAAGGCCGCCGTCGACCAGGCGCAGGCCAAGGCCGACGAGGCCCAGCAGGCCGCCGACAAGGCCCAGTCGAAGGCCGACGAGGCGAAGGCGAAGCTCGACGAGGCCACCCGTCTGGCAGGCGACGCGAACGATCCCGCCAAGGTCAAGGAGGCGCAGGACGCCGCCCGTAAGGCCGGCGAGGCTGTCGACGCGGCCCGGAAGTCGCAGGCCGAGGCCACCGTGGCCGCCGCGACCGCGAAGACCGCCGCCGACAAGGCCCGGTCGAAGGCCGACCAGGCGCAGAAGAAACTCGGCCAGGCGAACGATGACGCCGCCTCCGCGAAGGCCAAGGCCGACAAGACCCAAGCCGCCTTCGACAAGGCATCCAACGACAAGGCCACGTCCGACAAGGCGCTCGACCAGGCGCAGGCCGCGAACGAGAAGGCCCAGGGCGAGCTCGCCAAAGCGAACCAGAACGCCGCGGACGCGCAGGCCGCCGCCGACAAGGCGTCGCAGGACGCCGATGCCGCGCAGTCCGCGTACGACGCCGCTGTCAAGGCCGCCGCGGACGCCAAGAAGGCCGCCGACGAGGCCGTCAAGAAGGAGGCGCAGGGCGCTGCCGGCTGGTTCCAGACGGACGACGCGGAGCAGGCGTACAAGTATCTGACCGACTCCAGCGTGTCCAAGTACCTCGAGTACACGCACATCGGAGCGAAGGACGACGCGACCAGCCTCGACAACCTGCTGAAGGCCCTCGACATGATCGACGAGTGCAACAGGCTGCGCGAGGAGAACGGCCTGGAACCGTTGAAGGTGTCCGAGACCGCGTTGGCCATGGCCATGGTCCAGGCCAACTACGCCGCCAACGGCCACTACGGCCACAACTACCAGTACGAGAACACCGGCGAGAACCTCGCATGGGGCACCTCGGACTGGGATCCGTACGAGGGCTGGTACACGGCCGAGAAAGCCAACTACGACGCGGCCGTCAAGTCCGGCGACTATCCGGACCTCGCCGGCCTGTCCGCGTACGACATCAGCCTGAAGTATCCGGACCTGTACCAGAAGATCGGCCATTACCTCAACATCATCAGCCCGGACTACACCGCCACCGGCATGGCCTACAGTGGCTACGGCGCGAACAAGTACAGCCACGCGTTCTCGCAGGAGTTCTTCAACGAATGGAACTCCTACAACAAGAACGACACCGTGTATGACGCGGCCGTGTACCGCACGATGGTCGAAAACTACGTCAACGGCGTCCGCAACGCCCAGTCCACGTACGATGCCGCGTTGAAGAAGGTCGATGAGGCCAAGGCCGCGCTCGACAAGGCCAACCAGACGAAGGCCAGCACCGTCGACGCGAAGACCGCCGCCGAACAGGCCCAGCAGGCCGCAAAGGCCGAAGCCGCCGAAACCGCGAAGATCCTCACCGACGCGACAGCCAAGAGCCAGCGGGCCCAAACCGCGTACGACCAGGCCAAGACGGTGAACGACCAGGCACAGGCCGACTACTCGACGGCCGACACCGCACGTCAGGCCGCCCAGACCGCCTACGATGAGGCCAAGACGGCGAACGACCAGGCACAGACGAACCTCAAGAACGCCCAGGCCGCGGTCGAACAGGCCCAGCAGGCGCTCGACAAGGCACAGGCCGACAAGACCACTGCAGACGAACGCGTGAACATCCTGACCGACGCGGAGAACGCCTTGGCCACCGCCAAAACCAACTACGAGCAGGCCAAGAGCGAAGCCGAACAGGCCAAGCAGGCATCGGAGAGCGCCAAGGCCGACCTCAAGGCCAAGCAGGACGCCTACGCGCAGGCCAAGGCGAAGAGCGACGAGGCCGAACGGCAGGTCAAGGATCTCGAGGCCGCGTTGGCCGACCTCAGGGCCAAGACCGACGCGTTGACCGCGGCCCAGAGCGATCTCGACACGAAGATCCAGGCATACCAGCAGGCCGCCACGGCCCGCGACGAGGCCACCAAGCAGGTCGAACAGGCCAAGACCGACGTGAAGAACGCCGAACAGGCGTTGACGGACGCGAAGGCCAAGCTCGAACAGGCCCGGAAGGACGCGAAGGACACCGACGCGGTCAAGGCCGCCCAGTCCGCCGTCGACAAGGCCCAGTCGGATCTCGACGCCGCCAAGCAGGCCCTCGCCGCCGCCCAGGCCAAACTCGCCGACGCGAAGACCACGCAGGCCAAAGCGAAGAGCGACTACGACAAGGCCCAGGCCGCATTGGCCGCCGCGATCAAGAACGCGGCCGACAGGAACGGTTCCAAGACCGACGGCGCCTCCGGCCCGCAGATCGAGCAGGCCGGCCTGAAGGCCAGCGAGAAGGCCACGTCGAACGCCGCCGCCAAGGCCGATCAGGTCATGGCGTCCACCGGCGCGAACACGAACGGCATGCTCCTCGCAGCCGTGGCTCTCACCGGCATCGGCTGGACCATGCTCGACATGAAGCGCCGCCGCATGGACGTGACCGCACGCCACGGAAGGCGCTGACCCAATTCCCCCTCCAAACAAACAGGCGGCCGGAACAGGACGACGGAAACCCTTACGACGGTTTCCGGAACTCCCGTTCCGGCCGTTCTCCTTTCCCACGGTCCTGCATTACCGATGCACCACGCAACGGTCGTCTTACCAAGAAACAAACTGGAAGAAGAAAGAACGGCCATGATTCCGCACACCCTCACCCCCCGTGACGGTATCGGACGGGGCGCGTGTGGAGATAACGCGGCACAGGAATCGACAATCCCCGCGCAAGGAGGATGAGATGGACAATATCGTCGTCATAACCATCATCGCCGTCTTCTGGCTCTCCGGCCTGCTGATGACATGGAGCATGTGCATCGTCGCGGCACGAGCCGACCGGCGTATGGAAGAGCGCGGACGCGGATGCCGGCCGGACGACACCAGCCACGGGGAATAGCGGGGACGCATCACCGCCGGTTTCTCCATCATGATGTTGGACGAGTGAGTCAATCCCCCTGTCTGATATCGCAGGCGCGTCATGTGGATTGTCCGGGAACGGATTTCCCGCAAGGGATTCCCGTTCCCGGACATGTCCGATTCTAGGGAGGAATTATGGCTGCAACTCTTTGCATCCTCGTGCTGATGGTCCTCGCCGCCTCATGCCTGTACGAGGCTTTCGTGTACCTGGCCGTCAAACAGAAAAGCACCTTCGTGGGCCGTAAAACCAAGGACAAGGTGCTCGCCATGGGCCGTAAGGCCCGTCAAGGCAAGGCCACCCTGTTCATCGTTCTCGCCATCGTCTGCTTCGTTCTGATGATCGTCGCCGGTATTCTGATGGCCCACGCCGGATACAGCGTGTGAGCGGGAAACCGTCAGCCAACATGATGGGCGGCCGACGGGCGTACCGTTCCCATGCCGCCCATCCTTTCGTTTTTCTTTCCGGGGAGTGAGCATGTCCGTCAAGGACGATGACGAATACGACGATGATGGGACGGCCAGCACGGGTGACGATGACGTCGACCCGTTCGTGCCGTTGCTTGAGAATGATGGGCATCGGCTGGGCCGTCCCGCTCGTCGCGGCGTCGGCGTGGTGGGTTTCATGCCCGCGCCGACCAGACTGTCCATTCCCGAACTGGATTGGCTCACACGCGTGCGTGACGGTGGCGACCGTACCGTACGCGTGCCGGATCACCGGTATTCCCGGTCCGACCGCAACGCGGTCGAGGCGGCGCGCGGCCGCCTGTATTCGATGGTGTCGAAGCAGATCGACCAGACGAAACGCGTGTACAAGGCGCGTCAACGCAACGAGGAAGGCATGCTGCCTTTGGGTTCCTCGTCCCCGTTGGACATGATCACCCGTGATTTCAACGAACGTCCCCTGATTCCCTGGCATCAGACCAGTACGGGCCGGGCGGGCGTGCTCACCACGTTCGTGGCCGGTTCGGGAACCCAGTTGATTCCCGGACCGCCCATCGGCGTGGACGCGCTTTCACGTGAACTGTTCCAATTCGACTGTTGGGGCACGTACGACGTGCACATGACCACCAGTCCGGACTTGTTCTTCAGTGGCCTGCGCGGCCAGGGCAAAAGCTATTGCGCGAAAGTCCTCGCGGTCCGTGAGATCGGTTTCGGACGCAACGTCATCGTCCAGTCGGACCGGCAGGGCGAGTGGAAGGCCATAGCCCAGGCCATTCCCGGCGGGCAGGTCGTCTCCCCCGGCAAAGGCAGTTATCTTAACCCGTTCGCGATGCCGGACTCGTCCCATCTGAAAGGCGACGCGGACCGCCGCACGTTCCGGCAGGAGGTCCTGTCGGGCCGCAAGAGCGCCATGATGGCGTTGGCCGAGGCCGTGAAGGAGCCGGACAGACCCTTCCCGTTGGACAAGGACATGCTTTCCCTGATAGACCAGCTGATCGCCTCGTACGATGTGGGGCCGATGACGTTGGAGGACGCGGTGCGCCGCCTGTCCGACTGGGATTGGGTGGACGGCGTGTACGAGAACATCCACGGTTTCGAGCATTACCGCGATCTCGCGCGTGGGAAGGCCAGCGAGGCGGCACGCGTGTTCTCTCCCATGGTCGATGGCGGCACCATGAGCGGCATGTTCGACCGGGAAAGCACTATCACGTTGGATCCGGCCGCGCCGATCATCGTGTTCGACACGTCCGGCCCCGTGTTCCAGGATCCCATGTTGAAACGCGTGTACACGGCCGCGGTCAGCTCGTGGATCGACCGGCTGCTGCAGGCACGCGACGGATTGCGCCGCATCATCGTATGCGAGGAGGCGTGGGACCTGCTGTCCAATCCCCAGCTGGTCGACTCGTTACAGACCCGGCAGCGTTCCGCGGGCCATTGGGGTTGCGCGACATGGCTGATCGTGCACGGCGTCGCGGACATGACCCAGGTGTTCACGGCCGGCAGTGGCCTGCGCGGCAAGGTCGAACAGTTGATGAACCTGATGGAAACGAAGATCATCTACCGGCAGGGCGGCGAGAACATCCCCCTGCTGAACCAGCTCATCCCTGATCTGAGCGAGGACGAATTGGAACAGATACCACGTTTGGCGCAAGGCTATGGCATCTGGCGTATCGGACACGAGCATCCACGCATGATACTGCCCATCGCCGGCCCCATGTGGGCGCGCGTGTTCGACACGTCAAGCCTGCGCAGGGCGTCATAGGAGAATCGCCATGCAGTATCGGATCCTATTTCACTTCCATGTCTTTGTTCACGAGGCTCATGCAGTCTCTTTTCGCTTGTCTGAACCCCGAAAGGTCCTCATAATGGCGGATTACCCTTTGATCGGGATGCAGTTCTTTCGCGGGCCATGTTTTTCCAGAAGCGCTGTACACCGTCAGATTGCCGGTGATTTCGAAACTTTCACTCCGGTATTCCTCGTCCTTGTCCGTTTGGCCGGTCAGGGTCATACTGGTTCGCGGGGCGACCACGAACAGGAGTTTCGACTCACCTGGAGCAAGACTGAAGCTTCCCTTATCGTTGAGGACCGCAGAACCAGCCTTGTATCCTCCTTTCCTGTCGAATTCCGGCATACATATTCTCATGCTTTCAGCATGTTTCGTATCCCTGCTCAGGGAAATGACGGTGTCCTCCGTCCTACCGCTGTTGGCCAGAACCATCGCGAATGTGGACTGAGTGGACATGCCATCCGCCTCGATTCTCACATTGGGTTCCATCCTGTCGAGCATGAACCATGTATAGTCTGGGCCGGACCGGTCGAACTGCCAGTTGCCAACGACGATCTGATAGCCCGTCAGCACTATGGCGACGATTGTAGCCACGTTCGCAAACAGGCCTATCACCTCCATCGCACATTCCCACCGTTTCATCCACTCCGTCCTCGGGCTTCCGCCGATGCTCTTCGCCGTATCGGCGTGATTCGGCGCTTTGGATCCGTCGGAGGGTTCCCTTTCCTCGGTGGAGTTCCTTTTCTTCGGGGGTTTCCGTCTTTTTTGGACCATTCTCTTTCGTTCCCCTTCCCTATGTCTGGAGGTTTTCCATGGATCTTATAAGCAATTTTATGTGTACTGACGCCGGCCAGCGGCTGACGGTGGCCGTGCTGTTCATCGCCCTCGTGCTGAACCTGCTCTCCTTCGCGTTGAAGCTGTTCGATTTGTTCCTCCGTTCGTCTGGCCAAGATGAGGAAGACGACTTCTCCCAGCAAGGCTGGTCCAATGATTCAGAAGGCAACCGGAAGGGATTGGCGTCATGACGGGACATCGGATCACGGCACGCCGCGGCTACGACCGTGAGGAATTGAACGCGGACAACCGCCGCAAGGTCATGGACGCGTGGAAACGGTTCGAATCATCGAAACCGGGCGTATGGCTGAGCCGGCACACGGACCTGCTGGAACGTCTCTCGGACGAGGAAAGCCATCTCGTGGCGCGCGTCGGCGCGATGGTGTGCGTGTTCGCGTTGATCCTCTCGATGGTCTTGTTCCTCGCCGCCCAAGGCAACATGCTCGCATGGACGCTGTTGACGCTGCCCGTGTTCGCGGTCGCGTTCATGATCGTCATGGCCTTGTGGATCTTCTGGGACGCGTACCGGGATTCCGGCGAACGCGCGGCGGACTGGCTGTCCACGCGTCCCGGCGTGGCCACGTGGCGTCAGCTCGCCGCCGACTATGGACCGCGCGCCATCAACCGTGACGTGGTCCCGTCCGTCCTGCCGCGCATGCTGGCCGACTTCCGCGACCGGAAACCACACGCCATCCACCCCCGCCCCTGGCATGCCGCATGGTATGTGGGCAAGTCGTGGAACATGGAGGTATGGCTGGGTTCCGAACGGCACATCTACGTGCTGGGTCCCACCCGTTCCGGCAAGACCGTCAGCGTCGTCATCCCCGCCGTGGTCGAGGCCCCCGGTTTCGTGCTCGCGACCTCCACGCGAGGGGACATCATCAAAACGACGCGTTACCTGCGCGAATGCGGCGTGAAGGATCGGGTGACCGGCGCGTCGTATGGTGGCCGTGGCGCGGGCACCACGCACATCTTCGACCCGGAGGGCGTCGCGGAGAACGATCCGGATACGCGGCACAACATGAACTGGACGCCTTTGCAGGGTTGCGACGATCCGGCGGTGGCGATGCGCCGCGCGCAGACCATGGTCGCGATCGGCGGCATGGGGTCCGGTTCGAACAACCAGGAGTGGGGCGTGAGCGCGGCCATGTACGTGCAGGCCATGCTGTACGCGGCCGCGATTGCGGACCGCACCATCAACGACTGCTTCAAGTGGAGCCTGTCGCCGGAGAACGCGCAGGAGGCCGCGGACCTGATCCGCAAGTACACGAACGAACGCGAGATGGACCGTTGGGCCGCGACATTGAACGCGCTGCCGCACGTCGATCCCCGTCAGAAAGGCAGTGAGTGGTTCGGCGTGAAGAACGCGTTCAGCATCCTCGCCGACCCGAACGTGCGCGCCCGCATGAATCTGAGTCCGTCCGATCCGCGACTGATCGACCCGAAACGCATGGTGTTGCGAGGCGACACTGTGTACGTGCTGTCCAAGCCGCGCCGTGACGGCGGCGTGGCCGGCAACGCGGGCATTTTCGTGAGCCTGCTGCTCGACACGTTCCAGGAGGCGTGTCAGGATCTCGCGTTCGACAAGGCGTCCGGCTCGCGCGGCAAGATTGAACCTCCCGCACGGTTCGTGTTGGACGAACTGTCGAACATCGAGAAATGGCCCGGCCTGCGCAACGCCATCACGCAGGGCGGCGGCAACGGCTACCAGCTGATCATCGTGGAACAGTCCCGCCAGCAGATGGCCGACGAGAAGGACGGATACGGCAAGGCCGTGGAGCAGACCGTGTGGGAGAACTGCCATCGGATCATGCTCAAGGGCGTGTCCGACGACGAGACGTTGAAATGGTGGATCGGCCAGATCGGCACGCATCACCGCACGCGCCGCGAATCCTCCTGGAATCCGGGACAGGGCCCGTTGGGCGGTCTGACCACGCGTCACGAGCGTGAGGAATCCGTCACCCAACAGGAACTGAGCCTCCTACCCGTAGGCTACGCGCTCGTGGAACCGTTGGGACAGGCGCCCGCCTTGGTGCGCATGATCATGTTCATGCGCCGCGCATGGTGGCGTGAGGGCTTGGAGGACCTGCGTCCCACGGCCACGAACGCATGGCATGAGGATCACGGCGAAAGGACCATCGCATGAGCGACGTCGAAGAATACTTCACCCAGATGGCGGGCACCGACGCCGACAAGCCGGATGCCACGGACGACGTCAAGCATGACGAGACCATGGGATCAGGCCAGGTTACGGACGTGGCTGGCGGCTTGGAACGCCCGTCGTTCTGGACGGACGACATGGAACGGGAATTCCGGGCAGAGGTCAAGTCCCTGTTCGACGACATGGTCGGCAGACAGCAGGGCGAACTGTCCGTGAGGGACCAGTGCGAGCACGCGTACGAGGAACTGACCGCCACGGTCAACGGCAAGTACAAGGAACTGACCGGCAAGGACCTGCCGGCCTCCATGGCGCGCAACCTCGACCAGCTGCTCACGCAGATCACCATGGCCCCGCTCAACGAGCCGGAACACGGTCCGGGACTGTGGGCCAAACTCCCCCAGCATTCCATTGCCACCATGGTCGAGGCGCGCCCGTTGGACCTGACCGGCTCGCCCACGCGCATGGACATCGATTTGATGATGCTGCACACCATCCGCATGGGCCGGTTCCTCACCACGCATTACACGGATTGGGCGCAGACCCTTCCCCCATGCTGGATCCGCCACGACGACGTCGTGCAGGAAGTGTATGCGCTCAAATGCTACATGGACCTGGTCGTCGCCAGTCCCAACGGAGGATTGTACGTACCGACGTTGCAGTCGCTCATCCATTCCACGTTGGAACGCGTCAAAGCGTATCTCGCCTCGTCCGAAGCTTCGAACTCCGACCATCGGCATCACCTGTCCGGACAGGAGGAACGCCAACGGGAGCAGGCCAGGAAGGATGAGTACGAGCATTGGTTCAACCGTGACGGCGGATGGAGCGAGGAACCTGGATTTGACCAGTCATGGCGGTTCTCCACCCCGTCGGAAGGCTTGGACACGGTCTGCGACCTGATGACGCCCACCCGCGTCGACGACGTGGACGCGGCCGACGACGTCACACTGCGCAATCAGGCCGCCCAGTGGCGTTCGGAAATCGACAGCCTGCGCGGCAGCTACGACACGGACCATGCCACGGAGCATCTCGCGCAGGCCGCGCAGGACGAGGAGACGATCCGCCGCGTCTGGCTGTCCTACACGGGACGCGAACGCGAAAGCCGCGATCGGCTCGACCGCGCGGCCACGTCCGCCGCAATGCTGATGCGGGACACGGAACGGTCCAAGCTCCTGTCCGACAAGGACCGTCGAAACCTGAACGGCCTGATCGGCCGAGCCCGCATGATCCTCCACGCGTATGGCAAAACCTACTTGGACGAGAACTACAAGCCGTGCAGCATCGGTCTGCAGGACGATCTGACCGCACGCCTGGAACGCATCGTGCAAGGCGATCCCGCCGGAGTGTTCGACCGTTGCGAACGCATGATCGACCAGATGGACGCTACGTTCGCACGCGGAAAGGAGCCAACCGATGACCAGCGAACAGCCTAGCCTGTTCGACCAGTTGACGCCGTCCGACGCGTTGAGGGACGACCTCGACTGGCTTGACTCGCTTCAGGAGACGAAACCGTCCACACCACCGCGCAAGCCGAAAAACCGCCGTTCCAACCGGAAGCATGGTATCGAACCGGTCCAGTATGACGACAAGCATGGAACGACGACCGCTCCCCCAACCGAGACGACAGTCCCCGCCACGGTTCAGGACACGTTCGCGTTGTCTCCCGTATCCGAAGGCGCGACAGACACGACGCCGGTTCCACAATCCACAGGCGTCGAAAACGACCAGACGGCGGAACGTCCGGAACCTTCCATGCCGTCCAGCGACACCCGTCCCATGCCGGCGGTCCCACTGCCTCCACGTCCGGCCATGGAGGATGCCAACGTTCCGGACGAGGCGGAGAACACCCTCACCTCCATGATTCCGGTCGGAGATGAAACCCCATCCGACATCCCACCCGTGGCAACGGAAACGGCTTCCGGCGACATCAGGACGGCCGTGAGTCTGCAGGACGTGGCCGACCCCGACGGACCGTCCGAGGACGCCAGGACGATGGTTTGGGTGCGTCGTGGTCTCATCGGCGCTCTGACGTTCATTCTCCTGCTCGTCCTGTTCGCCATCATGGGCTCCCATTCGGCCACCGTCCGACAGCAGGCGTCGGCCGAACGGTTGCAGACCTCCATGAGCCAACTGTCCACATGGACCGGCAAGGCGAAGACCACGATCAAACAGGCGGATCGGATCGGATTGAAGGATACGGACGACATCGATTCCCTCCGCCGTCTGATCGACTCGAACGGCAGGCTCATGCGCTCCGACCGGACGGGACTGCCGGAAAACGAATCGGAACGGCTCGCCGCCAAGGCCGACAAGGCCACGAAACGCACCCGCACGCTGACCAACAAGATTGACCGGCTCGTCAAGGAAAAGCCGTTGACGGACGCGAAGAACAAATGCCATACGGCATTGGACAAGGCATCGAAAGCCTCCAATGATGCGAAACCATCCGACGATGCGACTCGTACGACGAAAGCCACATTGGACAAGCTCATCGCGCAGGCCCGCAAACTCGACAAGAAGACGACCATCGACACGTGGACCGACATGGCCGCCAAACTCGACAAGGCCCGCGAAAACCTCGCCCGCGCATTGGACGCGAAAACCAAGGCCGACGAGGAAGCCAAACGCCAGGCCGAAGCGCAGGAGCAGCAGCAGTCGCAACAGGCCGCGCCGATACCAACCCCAGCACCGACGCCCACGCCGCAATACCATGGTTCGTCCGGCGGCTCCGGCTCCACGACCGTGCCCCGCGGCAACAATGGCGGCAATGCGAACAATGGCGGCACCGGCAACAGCGGCGGATCGTCCGGCGGGAACTCCGGCGGATGGTACGTGCCACCGGAAACCCCTGACAACAGTCTGCCGAACAACGATTCAAGCCTCTGAGCAAAGGAAGACCAATGGGAAAGAACAATCCACGCAAACAGTCCTCACCCGAAGCAAAGAAACAAGCCGCCATCTGGTGCGCCATCGCGGTCATCGCCGTGGCCGTCATGATGCTGGTGGCCAACCCATGGAAACATCAGCCGGCCACGACGGCACCCCAGGCCAATTCGGCCGCCCAGACCCAGTCCGATGCGAAACACGAAGCGAAGGCAAAGAAAAAGGGAAAAGCAGCGTCCACGTCCGACAGTCTGGAACAGAAAGCCCAGACCATGTTCACCGGTGACGCGGAGCAGATCTCGAACGACGTGCGCGACCTATTGAACGCGCCCGAAAACTCGAACGTCGACACGCTTTCCACCCTGCTGTACCGACATGGACGGCAGGACCTCGCCGAAGCGACCGACCTGTACGACGCGATCGGACAACAGAAGGACATCGACACGATCCGCAGCCTCGCACGCGAATGGTATCCGCAAGCCATGCGCGCCGCGATCGAAGCACGCCGTTCGGACCTCTCGGACGGATTGGACAACACCGCGAAATCCGTGGAAACCGTCCAACAGGACAACCTGGAGAACATGCAGGGATGCGGCGACATCAAAAACGCGTACGAAACCGCGAAACAGCTCGTGGACTCCAAATCGGATGATTACGACGCACTCACCAAAGCCCAACAGGATCTGACCGCCGCTACAAGCGGATGCGCCACCAACCTCGATCCGAAAGACCTCGAGAAAGTGTTCGGACAGCCACAGGGAACCCTCAAGAAAGACAAGGAGTAACAGTCATGACCACCATGAACCGCGCATGGAAAGCACTACTGCCACAAAACGGCATGATCGGCATGAGCCCGCAGGTCGGCAGGGTGAAGATCCCTCCCATCCGTGTCCGCCAAACGTTGAACCTGACCGGAGGCAGGAAAATCAAAGCGGTGAAGGCATGCTGGCTCGAAAAAGATTCGGCCAGATTCGTAACCCTTGTCCCCTCGACGGGAAGACTCCGCCTGGAAATGGACTCGCTGAAAGGCGGCGAGACCATCGAATTCGTGGGCCATTCACGCGAATGGCATGACATGTCGGGACAAAACTACTTCGTGGTCATCGTCACCGACATGGACATCATCGAACCCAATATTTCAGAATGTCGGAACCGGTTCAACGGAGCTAATAAGTAAATATACCTTTACACATTAAGTAAATAAGTGTAGACTATTTTTATGGAATGTGAGGCATCATCCGCCGCCTTGGAAGGAACCGAAATGAGCGAACCAATGAACGTGACCGCCGCAGCCGAGCGTTCTGGCGGACGGTGGTCCGTGGAAGTGCCGGAAATCCCCGGACTGTTCACGCAGACCCGGCGTCTCGACCAGATCGACGCGATGGTGCGCAACGCCGCCGGCATGCTTGACCGCGAGATCGGCACCGTCACCGTGGAGCCGAAGCTCCCCGAACGGGACGAGCGCATGCTCGCCGAACTGCTGGACGCGCGCAGACGGGCCAGCGAGGCACAGTCACGTGCCTCCTCGCTCACCCGCGACGCAGTGGGCGTCCTACGGTCCCAAGGAATGACCGTGCGCGACATCGCCGCCGTCATCGGCGTCACCCCGCAGCGCGTCAGCGCCCTCGCCAACGCCTGAGCCAAGGAACCGAAAGGATCATCATGACAGCGATAGAATCCCTGCCCGCGTACAGGAAGGCCGAGGCCGAGGCGGAACGCCGCGGAGAGAATCTCAGCTCCCTCATCGACGCGTTCCTGGCCGGCTACGCCAGGGGCGCCTCTACGAATAGCCTCGCCGCGACGCCACAGCCGGGAGACACCGTACTGCGTGACGAAACGGACTGGCGCATGCTACGCGACGAGATGCATGGGGAAAAGCTATGAGCCTGACCATCGCCTTCTCATCCGAAGCCAAACGCGATCTGAAAAGGCTCTACAGGCGTCACCCGGGTTATGCGGACGAACTGCTCGACATGCTCCACGACGAGGTGCGGGTCCAGGGACGTGTGCCCGACGCCTACGACCCGCACATACTGGACAATCCGCGGGCGGCATACAGTGGAGCTCTCGAGTTCCACTTCATGGACGATGTTCTCGTGATCTGTTATCCGCCCACGCCGCGCGAGTTCCTGCGCATACTGCATATCTGCACCCATGCCGAGCTTAAAGCCGGGCGATGCTCGGACGAATGGCCGCGCGGCTGACAGCCGACCATCATCCCCATGACGGTCTCCTCACTAATACGAACAGTCTAGGTGTGGGACCGTTCCATGCTTGACAACTTGCCCCACGATCTTTTTCGAAGAGCTTTCTCGTCTTCCCCTCTCCCTGCAACTAAGCTGGGATTTGCGGAATGTTCCTAAGAACACGAAGGATGGTCCGGATTCCTTCGAACCTGGATCATCCTATCTCCGTTAAGGTCGACGCAATTCCCTATCCAGGATCACACCTTGCTGAGCATATCGATGATTCCCGAGGCGTCTTGCTTCAGGCTCTCCATGTACTTCTGCATATACTCCCAATCCGGAGAACCATCTGGCTTTGCTGGCAGCGTCAGCTCTGTTTGTTCCATTTTCTCCTTGCTCCATTTGTCGTCGTACGCGTATGAACGTCCAGCCTCCCAGAACAACGGCTGGAGGAACAATGCGACTTCTTCTGTCAGATCGAATTTCGGATAGAGCACGTTGACGTCATCGGATGCCCAGAACGGTTCCGGCTGCCAGAAAGCCTTTCCTGTAGCTTTCTGCCCATTGTACGCGACAGTCATTACCCCGCCAGGATGGAGGTGACCGGTGTTGCCAATATGTGCGGTGACACCGTTATTCTCCAGCGTAGCGCCGATGAAGGGTGTCATTCCAGGTTCCATATTCGCGCGTGTAAGTCGCGTTCCTTTCAGTACCGTGAACAATTCGCCGATTTTGTAAGGAGGCCATTTCGAACTGTCTATTGTTTCTTCATGGAAATGCGCCTCGCCCATTTCATCAATCGCTGATTCCGTCTTGTTGAGCATCTCCTGCATGTATCTCGACATATGAGTCCAATCGGGCTTTCCATCTGACGTCGCAGGCAGATACATCAGTTCGTCAGCCATTACATCTTGACGCCATTTATTGGCGAAACCATAACGCTTTCCGAGATTCTTCAGTATGGGAAGTATGAACAGAGAGGCATTCTCGTCAATCTCATCTTTTGCGGCGAGCACGTTGACGTCATCGGATGCCCAGAACGACTCCGGCTGATAAAACGACTCGCCTACACTGCCGTTGTAACAAACGGTAATCATTCCAGCCGGAAAGAGATGGTCCGTGTTTCCGATGCGTGCGGTAACGCCGTTATTCATGGACGACGCGCCGATATAATTGATTTCCCCGGGGATCATCTGTGCCTTTGTGAGTCTCGTTCCTTTCGAAATAACAAACAGGTCGCCAAGCCTAAAGGCCGTCCACTCAAGATAATCTGGTCCTTTCATGGAAAACAGTCACCCCTTCCTCAAACTGATGATTACATTGTCTTCGTCGCCGTCAATCGTCGCCGAATACATTATTCGGTCAAACAGCTGTCCGCTGAACGCTTTTGCGTCGATGCCTTTCTTGTACATGAGATAGTCCATGGCCGTTTTGCGGAAATCCTCCTCTGATATCTCGAAGGGTTTGATGGGCGCCTGATACGAAAGGCATTCGTCTGGACTCTCCCATACGCATGTATCGTCTCCGGATTGCTTGGACACGATATCGATCCAGCACCTCTCGATCGCGGGCCAACGACCGCGCACGTCGTGCCGTCCCTTGTTCTTCACAGTCTCCAGACCGTCGTCCTTCATCCAGCAGGTGAAGAACTCATGTCCGTTCTGGGGCACGCCGGCCTCGAACACGAATATGCTCGTAGTCATTCCGATGCCGAAGAATAGGTCCTCCGGCAGCTTGACCACTTTGCGGAGTCGGTGGTGTTCGAGAATGCGGGCCATTTGCTTTTTGCCCGTCTTCTCGAGTTTTTTATCCGGAAGGACGAACGCGCAGGGCGTATTCGGCGGGACGTTGTCCAGCACGTTCTCGACGATTACCATGCAACCGTACTTCTTCTCATACGGGGGATTCATGAGGACTTTAGTGATGTTCTGATGGGCAATCCATTTTCCGGCCTCGTCGGATCTGGCATCCAGTTGCTCCAGATTGGTCTTGCCGTCCTTGTGGATGAGCATGTTCGCGCATGCGAGGGCATAAATCTCTCTATCGAATTCAATGCCGAATAGTTGGTTCTGTTTGATTTCCTTGGCCTTTTCGGTGTTCACTCCGCCGGCCTCGTCGATCATGTTCGCCATCGCTTTGATCAGGAAGCCTCCACTGCCGCATGTCGCGTCGAGCACCCTGTCGTTCTGGTTTACTTCGAGGATCCTGTATATGAAGTCGGTGATGTGTTCGGGGGTGAAAACCTGTCCTGATTCGGTCTTCTTCTTGTAGCGGTTGAATTCGTTGAAGAAAATGCCCATGACGTCCTCTCCCCGCCATGCGTCGGAGTTCAGGCAGTCGGATATTTCCGTCACCCAGTCAATGAAGTTCGAGATCAGATCCTTGACGTGTTCCTGTTCCTTCTCGTCCTCGCTGTTCACGTTGAGGTTCATACGAATCTCGGAGAACACGTCCGCGAGCAGACCGAGCTTCTGATTCTGGTGCTTGTCCCGCAACAGCTCCTTGTTGAGACAGTTAAGAATAGCATTGTGGAATTCGGAGTAGTCCATGCCGCTGACCATTGTCGCGTCGTATCGTTTCGCTACCAATGCGCAGGCGGTGAAAATCATCCTGTGGTAGAGGTTCTTGATGCCGAACTCGAAATGCAGGCAGTTGTTGATACGGGCAGTCAGTTCGTAGATGCGCTGCTTGTCGATGTGGTCGACGTTGAACAGGGCCGTGTAGTAGGCGATGTTGTGGAGCTTCTCGCTTCCTTTCTCCTTGTATTCCTCGCCGTTCTTGAACACCCTGGTGGATTCCCCGTTGTAGAGGATGCCCACGACGTGCTCGTATTTCGCATTCATGATGCGGATGTTCTTCAGAAGCTCCTTCGCCTGCGTCGCACCCAGTGCGATCTTGGATGCCTTCGTCTCCAGAACAACAGCGGTATCGGACTTGTTGGCCGGGAGATACCAGCCATCCGGCTTGTCGAGTTTCCCCTTAAATCCCAGCTGGTTGAATGTCGTCAGCTGGCCCACGCCGGCGGTCACCCCCCCCCCGTGGCTGTTCAGACCCAATATTTCGCGCGCCTTATCCCTGACTTCATCCTCGGTCATGTTCTCTGCCATTTTCTTCCTCTCAATTGGTTTCTTTGTTCTTTTGCAAACATCTGTATATGGTGGTCCGACTGACGCGCATCATGGATGCTATCTGATCCACCGTCACCGAACGGGACTCGTACAGGCGCTGCACTTCCTTGGCCTGTTTCTCATCAAGGCTTGATGGCCGTCCGCCTGTTCTGCCCCTTGCCCTTGCGGCTTCGAGCCCGGCGCGGGTGCGTTCGCGGATTAGATCCCGTTCGAACTGGGCCAATGATCCAAAGATGTTGAATATGAGCGTGCCGCCGGGAGTGCTCGTATCAATCGATTCTGTCAGTGAGCGAAACTGAACTCCCCTAGTGTCGAAGTCGTTGATAAGTTCGACAAGATTCTGCATGCTTCGTCCGAGCCTGTCGAGTTTCCAGACGACGACGGTATCGCCTTCGCGCAGGAGGTCGAGCATATGGTCGAGTTCGGGACGGTGCGCTTTCGCACCGGAGGCCACGTCGATGAATATCCGGTTGCAGCCGGCTTTTTCGAGTGCGTCCTGCTGCAAGTCGGTGGTCTGGTCGCCGGTGCTGACGCGCGCGTAGCCGTATGTCATGCTTGCCATGTGTGCCATGGTACCATTACCCGTCAGTCGGCTCACCTTATGGAACGTTGATTGTGGAACGGGTTATGGGACACCCTTCGCCTTCGAATCAAAGCATTTCGCATACCGAAGGAATCTGTTTCATAAACGGACGTTTTCGGAATAAGCATAGAATCTGAATGCAGATGAGGAATCATTTATTAGGGGCATGCTATGTCTGTATAACCGGAATTAGACAGAAGAAAGGTCTCATATTCATGCCCATCAAAACAAACCGACTCGTGCGAGTACTTTCCATTGCTTTAGGTGCTTTATCTTGCATTTGCGCATTCATGATTCTTCCCATGTATATTCTGGGTTCCGCTCATGCGCAGGGAAACCTGCTTCCTTCTGTTATCGCAATCTCACTTTGTTGCATATGCATCCGAGGTTTATGCGCGTATCGAGAATCTCTCACCTGGCAGTTCTCGTATTGCTGTCTCTTGATTTCTTCTTTCGAGATTATCGTATTCTACTACAATCCGGATAAAACGCTGGAATCAGTAAACGCCATCTTCTGGATGCTCGAGATCACATTTCTTGCCGTACTCCTGATGATAGAGTTCAATTTAAATGTTCGAAAAATACTCTCCTACCCCGTCTTCATTTTTCTTCTAGGCAGTTTGATGGACGTTATTCCAGGAATGGGGAATCTCGTTAAAAACGCGGATGTCGGCAAAGAGATGATATCCTTGCTCATCATCGCATACCCATTGGAGATTCTGAATGCCTTCTGGGACACCATCAAAAAAGATGACAAGGCTGAAACTGAGAAAAAACTAGATGATTTGCTCTCAAAGGTTCAGAATGCCACCGCTTTGGCGTCTTCCCTAAAAGACTCGCAAAACAGAATCGAGGAAAGAGTCCAGGACATCAATGAGAAAATCTCCAGGGCAGAAGACGATAAGCCCGGTGTATCGTTTCTAAAATCCAGTTCGGTGTATGAATTCAAGATAACCATGCGCCGTCATCGTCGCTAGGGGATGCTTTGCTGTCTTGGCGCCATACAGTCGTTCTTTGAGTTTCCGGGAATCTATATGCCAAGCGTGGGGTCTTTATGCCCATCGTCTGGATTATCTATGGCAGGATCTGGCATCGATAAGTAAAAACCATCTACCGTCTCGCTCTTATCGTTAGTTGAGCTATTCTGGCTCTTCCTGGGTTCTTCTTGCAACAGTCCTACTTTGTCAAGAGTGGATAAGAACCTATCCTCAAGTTGGACTGGATCGATCAATGGATCGCTTTGCGTACGTATAAGATAGTCAAACTGTCCAAGATCCTTATATTCCAACGCCATTGCGAGCATGTCTTTAGCGTCAGGAGAAAGCTGATCGTAATATTTATCCGCGATGAAGGACACATCGAACAAATCACGAATTTTATCCCGGGACATATAAGCTGCGCATTTGAGCTTGCATAATTCGCTAATAGTGTAGGTGAGTATCCCGTTGACTACTGCGGTCTTCTCTTTTGGAATGGTCCGATGTCTCAATGACAATTCAATTTTTAGAGGACGGTTCGATGCCCCATAATCAACAAATGCTCGACGAACGGTGGATGTGTCTTTGGCTTTCCTCCACGTGTATCCCTCATTCGAGCAAATCGAGTCGATCATGCCGAAAAAACGGGAGGAGGGGACATTCGACCGCAAAGAATCTAAATCAATATCTTCAGAGAAGCGATCAAGACCATAGCATTCCATCAAAGCGGTGCCGCCTTTGAGCACGAATGGATTACCCTGCGATGAATTGATTCCATGAAGCATTCGTTGTATAGCAAAACCATGGGACTGGTTTTCTTGGTTTATCTTCGTCATGCGGTTTCCTTTTTCAAATGCTTGGCTTTATAGTCTAGCCACGGGCATAAATACTCCTGCCCCATGAAACGATCAATATCCTTCCAATCGGACCTGTTATGAAGCATCAGAACGTGCTCCATAACAGGCACGTCCGTCAAAGGATTGTCGAGGAAATTATCTTTCATGCCCTGGGCGCTGCCGTACAACCCCTGTTCAATCAAGTCCAAACATGCGCGCACATGACCGGCCACAGGCATCACTCCCTTGGTGGGGACTTCGCAATAGCTAATATCATACATGCCGAATGGTGAGGAATCAGTGTCGAGCAGCATGGGCTTAGTCCAGTCCATCGCGCTGAAATGCCAGTCTCCCGGGGTGGATGACCTGTTCCCGAGATTCAGCGCATGCATACCTGTTACGTATCTCATTCAGCACCTCTTTGCAATCCTGAAATATGAATGACGGAGTAAACTGACGTGTCTATTTTAGAAGTAGATCTTTTCCAGGGAAATCACGAAAGTGCGGAAGCCTCGTTACTTAGCATCAGAATCCCATTCCTCTAATAGATAGTAATTACGCACGAGTGTTTCTTGGTCCAGATTATCCATTTCTCTTGTAGCGCCATCAAGCTCATCGTATAGAGAGCCCAGATAGCGGTCACCGCGCTCAATCGCGTCGACGAGGTCGTTGATGGCTTCGGCGGTGATTTCGGGAATCGGGAATGGCCAGTCTTTTGGCCTGCGGATGAATGGTATTTGTTCCATATGAGGCTTCTTTCCGGTGTGGCTGCTTGATATCGTCTCAATCATAAGGATAGGGTTTTTATCGCCTGCGACCGAAACCCCGCCATGTGGACAGCTTTTCCGCAGTTCTCGCCCCTCCCCGCAAGTTCACCGGCACGCCAGAAGCCGCCGCAGACAATACATCATCGTCGGCAACAAACAGACGGAAGGCCGACACAGCGAAGAGGCGAACCCCCGATCATTCGGTGACCTGCGTCAGCTGGGACAGCCATAGCTTATCGGTTCTGAACCTTTCGACGTTCCTTGACCATATGTGGTATTCGGGATCATCCTCATCGGCGCCCTCGTCGGAGAACCCATACGCCTTGAACAGGCGCATGCTCGCGTGGTTGTCTGGATTTATCTGGGTCATGATGTACGGGTCGCGTCCCGTGACCGCCGAATCATTGCCGACCCATCTAAGGACCGTGGCGAGCAGCATACCGCCAAGACCGTTGCACTGCTCGGACAAGGCCGTGGCTATATACGAAATCGCGTACGCGTCCGAAGATCCTATCCATCCGAACTCGCAGAATGCGAGTATGTCGGAATCACCTTCGCAATACAAGGCCATGCGCAGAACATCGTCCGCATTCTCTTTCAGGTCAAGACCTCTGATATACCGTTGGACGTCCATCGCGTATTCGGGTGCCCCCGCTCCGCAGCACACGAATCTTCGGACGGCGAGTTGGTCGTCCGGCCCGCAGATCCTGCTGCTTATCATTCGGAAACGCACTGAGCCCGTCCACGCCTGTTCTTCCTGGAGGATGCTTTCGTGAGCTTAATCCATTTGGCGTCCACTTGGTTGCGAGGTTTCCCGTCCTTCGGAGGGACGTATGCCGGCATCGCCTTGACGCCAGCCGCAACGGTAATCATGTGGATACTCCTAGCCAGTAAATGTCTCGTGTCAATTGAAATATATCACACGCTCCGTCCTATCTCGACCCCCGGTGTCTATTTAGAAGTGCAACGCCCTTGCTGGCCCTGCGATTCTAGCGGTTCGTCGACGATCTCCCGCAGCCCCTGACCATATCCATCCGGATCTCGCAGCGTTTGGGTGGTTGGCGTCGGACCACGCCGTTCCTGTTCCCGTTGTTTCCCGCCGCCAGCTGGAGTACGGGTAGACGAAGCACGTATCCATTCCCAGCTTGTCACGCGACCGGGCATGCCGGGCGAACTCGGTGTCGTTGTCGTGTGTTCTTTGCCGGCTCCGGCCTTGATGAGTTCCAGCGCCTCACGCCGGAATCCGTCGTCGTAACGTCTCCGTCGAACCTCACGCATATGAAAGGACCGCGCCCCGATCGTCGAATCTGAATTTCTTCAGTCCGAACAATCGGAGTGCGGTTCAATTTCTTCGCTCCTGTTCCCGTTTCAGTTTTTCGGATGACGTCACTCGCCCTGCTGGGTTTGCTCGGACTGCTCCGGAGCCTGAGTCTGCTGCGCGGCTTGCGTCTGCTGGTTGGCGAGCATCTGCTGTTGGATGAGCACGCTGTTGGTCTGCGCGGTGTACTGCTTCTCGGCCATGTGCATGCTTTCCTCGTGGCGCAGCTGGTCCGCGTCCGTGAACACGCGGGCCTGGATCTCCTGTGCGAGGCTCATGAGCTTGTCCTTTTCGAGGATGCTCACGGTGATATCGTTCGCGCCGCCGGACGGATCGCGGAAGGTCAGGGTGGCGCTCATCACGTTTGCGAAGTTCGCGACGGCGATGAGCAGGCACACGATGGCGGCCAGGGCGTTGGAGTCGAACATGCCGAAGCCGGCGAACAGGAAAAACAAACCCCAGACGAGGCTGCCGAGGTTGAATTTCGTGTTCGTGTCGACGCTGGCGATGTTGCGCAGTGGGATGGTCTTGGTGGACGCGCCGAGCGGGATCAGCCCGAACAGGGTGTTCGGTGCCTTGTACTGCACGCGCGTGCTGGACGCGGCGATCGAGGTTTTGAGCCAGAAGATGATCACGCTCGGGCTGAATCGGTCGCCGACGATGTCCTTCTCGCCGGGCGCGTAAGTGAATTCGGTCATGGTCTGTGCGGTTTCGGCCATGTTCTTCTCCTTTGCTTTGTGTTGTGTTTGTTTTTCTTATCCCCTTCCCACTTCCCGTATGGTGTTTGGGATGAGGAAACAGTCTGATGGTTTCCGGTCCGATGTCCTATTGGCGCATGGCGGACGGAGGTCTGAGTTTTTCGAAGTCCTGTCGGCCCATGCGTCGTTTCGCCCGGGTCCAGAACTCCCTGAGTTCCCTGCCGTCGTATGCCGCATGCCGGCTTCCGATCGTCGCGCATGCGCTCATAATTCGAGTCCCAGATCGTTCGGGCCCGCCACTGCCGTATCCTGGTCGATGACCGGATCCGACAGTGGAACGTCCGGCTGGATGCTGGGGAATCCCAGTAGATCCCTCTTCGGAATGGGTGATTCCTCCGATTCGACGCCGAGCCGGTAGATCCGTTCGAATTTCTTGCCTAGGTATTCGCCGTCCGTTGTTTTCTCCATGACGGTGCAGTGCAGCACGTCCGGGATGAAGACCTCGCTCTCGTTGCGCACGCCTCCCCTGCTGCCGACCATCGGCACTCCCTTTGAAACGCCTTCGATGATGAGGAGGATTCCCCCCGCTCCGAGCCAATGCGGGGTGGTGACGGTCGTGGACAGTCCCGGCCCCATGGTCACCCGGTCTCCCTCGTTGAAATCCATCAGGGCGAGATAGTCGTTCGTTTCCGGGGTGTCATAGTCCTTGAAGCTTCCCGTGGCGAGTGTGCGCAGCAGTTTCAGCTGCGGGTCGAACTGTTGGACCTGATCCTGCCGATATGCCTCTTCGGCGGCCTTCCTGCCCCATGGGGTCGGTGGCAGCATCCCTTCAGGATTGTCCTGCGGAACGAGACGCATGTACGACGTCCCATCGGTTATTCCGGCTTGGCGGCTGACGCTCTCCCTGTATTCCGGGTCGGTGTCCAGGGATTGTTCGATCAGGTCGAGCATGGATTCCAAGGAGTTGGTGGAGGTAGCCTTGTCGGCGACGATTTTGAAGTCTTCGAACAGGTCTTTGGAGAGGCTCCCCAGCCGGTATTTGTCTTCTAACACCAGCCGGCGTTCGTCTTCGAGTTCGGCTTTCAAAAGGTTGTAGTGATGCTTCTTCCCGAAGGACCATGCATGTTCCGGCGCGGTCGCCGTCATTTCCTCTTCCAGGCTCTTCACCGTCCGGTTCCGTTCCCGCAATTGGCCGTACAATGCTCTGATGGTTTCGATCCGTGTTTTCAGCTCTTCGGTTTCGGACATTGGGGCCGATCCTTCCTCTTTTTCGTTCCAGCCGGTTCACGTGTGGTCCTGCCGATATCGGAACGGGCCGGATGGGATTGGCTCCCGTTCCGGCCCGTCGTCCTCTTATTCGAATGCCTACGTCACATGCCGATTCCCGGTCCGGCGGACACATCATCGGATGGGTCGATGCATGGGTCGGGCATTGGAATGTCGGTCGTCTCCGCTGCTGCGGGGAAGACGGACGGTTCGGATGGGTCGAATCCCACGGTCACGCTTGCGGCTTGGGCTTCGGCTGGCCCGTCGGAGTGGTATGAGGCTTTGGCGAGGTCGGCCTGCGTGTCCTGTTCGTCCTCTCCGGCCGGCGCCGTGTCCTGGCCGTTCTTGATTTCCAGGTTCATTTTGGCTATCTGGTCGGTGAGGTCGTCGTACTCCTGCTGGCCTTCCCATGGCGTGTTCAACGCGTTCCACGCGCTTTCCAGATTGGCTTTCGCATTGTCGAGTCTGACGCGGAGGCCTTGCGCCGTGTCGGCGTTGTTGGCGATGATCCGGTCGAGCTGTCTGATGACGTTGTCGGCGCTGTTGTTGATGTCGGGCACGCTGGTGCCGGCCCAATGCTCATGCTCGCCTTTCAAGCCGACGAACGGACGGAACGCGTTGATGCCTTTGACGGCCATGTTCTTCGACGCGACCATGACGGTCAGCCCGCAGTATTCGCCGACTTCCATCGTCTGCCCGTGGTCGAGCCGGTGCGCGATGCCGACGAGGTCGTGGATGGCCTGCTTGCGGTCCGTGATCGGACCGTCGCCGAGATCAAGCCCGCATACGCCCTGGGCGAGATGCTGGTCGCGGATCTCGACGGCCTTGTGGAATTTCGGCTCGTCGTCCACCGCTTCCCCGTGGAGTCTTTCGAGGTTGTCCACGGTCGGCTGCAGTTGCATGTCGATCTTGAAACGGATCGACCTTTGCTGGTCCGCGTGGGCGCGTTTGAGCAGTTTCATCTGCGTGAGCTGGTTCTCGAGCTCCATGCGTTTGACGATGTTCGGGTCTCCGGTGGCGATGGCCTTCATGTCGGCGAGGCTGAGCACCGTGGAGTCCACATCGGACGCTTCGCGTGACGGCGAGCCGGAGCTCATGATCTGGCTGATGAACCGGGCCTTGCGCTCGACCGTCTGGAACATGTAGCTGTCGAACGTGCCGACGGTGACGTACCGGTAGTCCTGCGCTTTGTCGAACATGTTGCCCTGCCTGCGGACACGTCCCTGGCGTTGTTCGAGTTCGGCGGGCTTCCATGGACAGTCGAGGTCGTGGATGGCGAAGAGCCTGTCCTGCACGTTCGTGCCGGTGCCCAATGTTCCGGTCGAGCCGATGAGCACGCGCACCTCGCCTTTGCGGACCTTCTCGAACAGGGCCTGCTTCTTCTGCGGGTCCTTCTCCTGTGCGGCGAACATGATCTCGTCCTCGGGGATGCCCAGGTCGATGAGGCGGCGTTTCAGATCGGATTGGATGTTCCACTTGCCGGACGCCGTGGTGGACGAGTCGCAGAACACGAGCTGCGTGGCCTTCTCTGCGGCATGCTCCTGCCATATCTCGTGGATCTTCTCGGCGCAGACCTGCACCTTGCCTCCTTCCATGGGTTGGATGTCCGGATCGGCCACGTCGAGCAGTTTCGGGTCGAGACTGACCTTCCTGCCGTCGTTCGTGATGTTGAGCATGTTGTCGTCCGACGGGTCCACGGCTCCGTCACGCACCAGTTCCGCCCTTTGCACGAGCGCGTCCACGGCCTGTTTCTGCGCTTCGGTCGCCTCGACGGCGACGGAGATCACGTCGCAGTCGGGCACGTCCAGGTCAAGCTTGTCGGCGGTCAGCAGGTCCGCGTAGTCGTGGAACGTGCTCATCAGTTCGGGCAGGTTGTGGAATTTCGCGAACCGTTGCTTGATCTGGTATCCGCTGCCTTCCGGCTTGACCTCGACGCTTTCGACGATGCTGCCGTACGTGTTGGCCCAGCTGGTGAACGCTGCCACGCCCTGGGCTCTGAGCAGGTCGGGCGCGAGATAGCGTTGCATGTTGTACAGTTCGGCCATGGAGTTGGACACCGGCGTGCCGGTCGCGAACACGATGTTGCTTCCATGTCCCGTCTCGCGCAGGTACTCGCACTTGTCGAACAGGTCCTCGCATTTCTGCGCGGCGGCGACGTCCACGCCGGGCACGCTGATCGTGGTGGCGATGGCGAGGTTTTTGTACTGGTGCGCCTCGTCGATGAACAGCATGTCCACGCCGAGGTCCTCGAAGTCGATCCACTCCTTGTTGCCGTCGCCGCGTAGCGCCTGGAGTTTCCCGTCGACGCGCATGCGGTCCCTCTCGGCCTGTTTGACGGTCCGGTTGAGGTTCTTCTCCATCTTGCCGATCTCGTCCTTCAGCTTCTTCGCGGAGAAGTCGTTGCCGACCGCTTCCGCGGTATCGATGCTGTCGAGCATTTCGGCCTTGCGCCGTGAGAAGTACCTCTCGCGGCGTTCGGGACTGACGTGCATTCGTTGGAACGTGTCCTGCCTTACGATGACCGCATCCCAGTCGCCGGCCGCGACCTTCGCCCAGAAGCGTGCCGCGCCCTTGCCTGCGCCGTCGGCCTCCGTCATGGACAGGATGTTCGCGTCCGGGTAGAGCGTCAGGTAGTCCTTCGCCCATTGTTCGGTCAGATGGTTCGGCACGACGATCATCGGCTTGGTGGCACGGCCCAGACGTTTCGCCTCGTGGCATGCGGCGACGCCGGTGAATGTCTTGCCGGCGCCCACGACGTGCGCGACGAGCGTGCCTTCCTTGGATTGCAGGATCCTCGCGACGGCATTGCGCTGATGGTCGTACAGGTCGATGCCGGTGCTGATGCCGGGGAATGTGAGGTAGGAGCCGTCGTATTCGCGCGGGTGGATGCGGTTGAACCGCGTGTTGTACACGTCTTCCAGCATGCGTGTGCGCGCCGGATCGGTCCATACCCATTCGGTGAACGCCTGTTCGACGGTGTGGCGCTTCTGGTACAACAATGCGGTGGCCTGCGCGTCCCTGACTCTTCTCTTTCCGGTCGGATCGTCCGGATCGGGTTTGGTGAGGTTGCTGGTCGTCGCGTTGAGCGCGCCGGACACGACCTCGAACGGGTTGCGTCCCGCTCCGATGCCCAGACCGTATTTGCGGATGGTCTCCTCGTCGAGTTTCGAGGCGAGCGACGCGTTGACCTGCCAGTTGCCGGTCGTCTCGTCATGACTGACCGAAAGGCTTCTCATACCGCCGTCGGTGATGTCGGGCTGGGTTTCGAGTCCGAACGTTTCAATCATGAAGTCCCGGATCACGCCGGTCGGGATCCACGCTGAGCCGAGCTTCGCGGTGATGTCGTTATGGGTGAGTCGGACTGGCATCGACTGTTCGAGCCGTCCGCGTAGCCTTTGCAGGCTCCTGAGCCGGTCCATATCGGCCGGTTCGGCCGGATGGTCGCGCATCCACGTGGCGCGCCTGTCCCTCCACTGTTCCAAGCCCTCCATGTCGACCACTTCGTCCAACGGTTTGAACGTCTTCTGGTTCCATGAATTGTAGCGTCCGTACCGTTTCTCGACGGTCGGATGGGCCAGTCGGTCCGCATCGGCCGCGTATAGGTATTCGCAGGTTTCCGGATGGGCGCGCAGTTCCTTGGCCAAGGCGAGGTAGTCGCACTTGGCTTCCCTGTAGTAGCCGTGGTCCTCCACCTTCCACAGGCTTGGATCGGTGATCTTGCGCAAGGCATCTTGTACCGGGCCATGTTTGAAGCCGCTGGTGTTGAGGATCGTGGCGACGGTCCTGTCGTCGATGGCCTCGGGGTCGGCCGTGACGGCCTTGTACAGCATGCGCATGGCGCTGTTGGATGTTCCGTCGTCGTCGCTTGACCAGCCGCTGTCGAAGACCTCGTAGAACAGACTGTTGCCTTTGGGCTGTTGGGCGTTCCAGTTTTTGTCGAGCAGTTCCACGCCGGGCTTGCAATCATCCAGGAACATGCAGGCGAAGGCCCTTCTCTGTCCGCGTCCGTACTCTTTGAACTCATTGGAGAACCATGGGGCTTCGGCCACGGACTTGTTCGCGTGGATCGGGTCGGTGGCGCTCTGCCATGCTCCTGCCTGGATGAGTTCCCTACGGCAGCTTTCCACGCGCGAGGGCGGTGTTATGGCCTGTATCCCGTTTTCGGCGAGCCATGCGCGTACACGTTCCTGTTCGGGCTCGTCGACCATGGCACGCAATAGTCCGTCGACATGGTCGAGTTCGCCTCCCACGTCGCCGGACAGGTATTCGTCCGCCGGCAGTGGAGTGCCGTCGTCCGGGTCGGTGACGATGAGGTCGCCGAGCCGTGCGACGGTTTCGAGATCGTCCCGGGTGCCGAGCAGGTGGCCGATGAGGTCGAGGTCCACGTGTCCCACGCGGTCGAGGCTGACGGCCAGCGCTTCGACGGGTTCGTCCACATGCTCCGGCATGGGAGGCATGGGCGTGACGACCCTCTTGGAGAGCATGTCGCCTTTGGCTTCGAAACCGTCGGAGCCGGTTTTCTCCAACGTGTAGAGCTGGTTGAGGCTCGGATCGGAATTGTTCGGGTCGAACACGCGCAGGTTCTCTTTGGAGTTGAGCCTGCCGTAGGATGCGGTGAACCGGTCGTATGCTTCGTCGAGTTCCCTGATGCCTTGGGCGACGGCGTCGTCGGTGGTGTCCGGGTCGCGTTCGACGGCGAGCAGGCGTTCCGCCTGGTCGCGTAGGCGCAGCATGGAGGCCATGCGCCTGTCCCCTCCCTTGGCGACGCGGGAGTGCGCGGGTACGATCTGGCCGTTCATGTCGCCGTACCAGATATGGTCGTTCGCGTCGACCATATAGCGCATGGCCGCCTGCTGGGTCTTGTCGGGCACGACGATCGGCTCGTTGGCACGTTCGCCGAGCCTGTCGTGCAGGTCGATGCCGTGCTGTTCAAGCTGGCCGGTGAGGATGCGTTCGACCTGTTCTCCCAACCGGGTGATGTCGCCGGTTCCGGTGACGTCGATCTGCGGGCCGAACGGCCCCGAGCCTATGGCCATGGTTCCCGCGACGTATTCGGGATGGTCGACGAACAGTCTGTTGGCGTTGACGCCGTCGCGGAATTCGGTGGTGTCCGTCCACGCTGCGTCCGCTTCGGCCAGCGGCTCGTCACGTTTGCGCAGGATCAGGATGTCGGAGACCACTTCGGTGCCCGCCTGCCGGTCGAACGTCTCCCTGGGCAGGCGGCATGCGGCGACAAGTTCGGCCTTGCGGGCGAGGTCGCGGCGCATGTTCGACGTGTTCTTGTCGAGCGTGTACCGGCTGGTGAGCACGGCGACGAGACCGCCGGGGCGCACCGCGTCGAGACTGTGCTGGATGAACCAGTCGTGGATGACGGTGCCGTCTATCCTGATCGCGTCGCTGTACGGCACGTTGCCGACCGCGAGGTCGAACGCGTCCGTGGGCAGTCCGGTCCGTTCCATCCTGTTGTTGATGATGTCGTCGTCCGCGCACAGGTGGCGTGCGATGCCGGCGCTGATCGGATCGGCTTCGATGCCGGTGAACCCGTAGGACGATCCGGCCGGTGTGGAGCGGATGAAGTTGCCGGTTCCGCAACCGGGTTCCAACACCATGTCCGGGTGTTTCGGATCCTGGCCGAAACCGGCCTTGCCGAGGGCCTGCCACATCGCGTCCACGACGGGTCGTGGCGTGTAGAAGGCCGTGAGCGTGCTGCTGCGCGCGTCCGCGTATTCGGCGTCGGTAAGCAATTCGCCAAGACGCGTGTTGATCTCGCTCCACGCCGGATCGGCGCCGTCTTCTTCGAACGCCTTCTGGGCGCCGCCCCAGCCCGCGTACGCGGCGAGGGCGCGGATGTCGTCGTCGGTGGGCTCGCGGCCACTGTCGTCGAGGTCGCGCAGCACCTCGATGGCGCACACGTTCGCGCGTGCGCGTTCGAGGCTGGATCCCGTGGCCTGCAGATCCGGGTCGAGCAGGCCGCGGTCGATGTGGGTCAGAGGGCTTCGACCACGTTCCTGATGGCGATCTCCTCGGCCTGATGCTCCGCCATCTTGAGTCCCTTGAACCACGGGTCCCAGTTGCCCGGCTGCTTGAGGTGCTGGTGCGTCTTGCCCCAATGGTTGACGTACTCGGTGATCGTCCGGCCGTAGTCCTTCTGGACCTGGTCCATGTAGGCGTCCAACGCCGGCATCCCCTGTCTCTTGAGCTCCCTGAGCTGTTCCGGCAGATGCTCCGCCATGAACAGGTACCTCATCTTCTTGACCCCCTGGTAAGGGCAGTACCTGACCGTCATTTCGGGTCGTCTCCTTTCTCGCATCGTTTTCTTCCGTTTCACGGGAAGAGTCCAAATTAGACACCATGTCTAATTTCGTTTGGCTATTATTTTCCTCTTGAATTTGCGGGAAGTCAAGTTCAGCCGGCATGTCATCGAAGTCGAAGGCCAACTGCTCCGCTTCCATGGTGGCCGCTACCGTCGGCCGCGCCGGCCCGCCGGACGTAGGAACGCTCTTCGTCGTCAGGCCGTTCCCGCCGTCGGAAACACCCTTTTCCTTCGTGGCGTCCGCTTCCTCCGGAGTCCCGGCACCCATCTCGTCGCGTGCGATACGGTCGAGTTCCTCGTCGGTGAACTGCTCGCGAACCTCCTGGCGCGTGCCGCCCTCCTGCATGATGATCTGCGCGGCGAGCTCACGTTCCTGGGAGTCGAAGTCCACGTCGGACGCCGCGGCGGAGGACGTGGAAGGTGTCGTGCCGAAGGAGTCCCAGGAGTCCGGACTGCCGAAGATGCCCTCCCTCATTCGCGTGAGTTCCTTCACAGTGACCTTGGGGCCTTCGTGCACCAGACCCTCGTCATCGAACCAGTCGAGTCGGTAGGACGTGGGCGAGTCGTTTCCAGCACGGTCGGTGATCTCGTATCCGGCGAATTGGCTCGCGCCGTTCTCGCTTGTCCCCGCGTCCGGGTCGTGCGCGTCGATGTATCCGATGATCGCGTTCTCGAACGCGGCGTACTGGCCGGACAATGCGGCGTCGAGGGCGTCTTCGATCCCACCGTCGGCCGGCGTCCCCATCGCCTGTTCTGCCTGGTCGATCCATTCAGTGGTGAACCATTCGGGACGGTCTTCCGGTCTGATGTTTCCGTCGATCTCACGGAGTTTCGCTATCTGCGCGTCCACGCTGCCTGCCCACAGGTATTTCTCCGCGTGGGATGGTCCGAGGAAATAGTCGACGTCGGCCTTGAGCCGTCCGAGCAGTCGCAGGTTGAATCCGTACGTTCCGCCGGTTCCGGGGGATGCCGTCGGCGTCTGGTTCTCGTCGGTTCCAGACAGCGCGTCTTTCCCGAGTCGTTCGCCGAGGATGGTTTTGGTCTGATTGTTGCCTTCCGCTTGGGCGATGAGGCCGAGCATGTTCGGATTGATTTCGTCGGCGTATTCCGTGGCCGCCGTGTCGATGAGTGTGCGCCAGTTTTCGTTGTCGTCGTCGGGCATGCTGAGAATCAGCCCTATGGGCGCGTGTTCCAGCATTGTTCTCGCTGCCTGTCGGACGACCTCCCTGCCGGGCCGGTCGAGATTGTACCGGCGGCCCATCGGATTGGTGTACGCCGTGAGGAGATCAGGTGAGGTGATGACGCGCCTGATGGCCTTGGCCTCGCCGTCCATGTCGAACTCGCCCGTGCCGATCAGGGCCGAGACGACGTCCGGATGGTTCTCCTTTTCGATCATTTCGGACAGTCGAGCCCTGTCGAGTCTGCCGGATTCGACGGCGTTCTTTCTGGACGGCCACCAGTCTCGTCCACTCAGCCGGACCAGCAGATGGTCTGAGGCCTTCGGCAGCATGCTCGCCGCCAATCGGCTGTCCGTCTGGTTCCAACAGCACAGGTCGATGGTGTTCTGGCTGAGTCTGCCCGATTCGACGAGCATCTGCAATAGTCTTGTGTTGCTTTCGGTGCGGGCCATGTCTTCGAGCAGTCGCGCCGGAGTGTCCTTGTAGCGGATGACGGATTGGCGCAGTTCCGGCAGGCTGCTTGCCGCGAGGGTTTCCAGATCATCCTCGGAGAGGCTGGAAAGGTCCGCGTCATGGGTCATCTCCACGAGCTCGTCCAACGCGTTGTAGTCGCGGTTCCGCCACTGCGGGTCGAGCAGGTGCCTTGCGATCTGCTGCGGGGTGGAGTGTTCGCGCGCCCACCGCAGGTCGGCCCAATCGTCCGACCGCCAGAGGGATTCCGCCTGCCGGCTAGTGTCCTCGTCATTGTTCGTCATGTGCGTTTCCTTTCGTGTTCATCGCATGATTTCCGGCGCGCACTGCGGCCGGCCGTCCTCTTCCGCGGACCACGCCGGGTTGGGGTCTGGGAGCATGTCGGAGAGTTGTTTCGGTCTTTTGTTGCTGCCCATGAACGGTTCGTCCGGCAGACTGTCGCCGTCGAACGCGCGCGCCCATGGGTTCAGGAACATTGGCGGCCTCCACTGGTCGTCCAAGACCGGTCGTGGCTTTTCCGCCTTCTTTCGTTTCACGGCTTCCGGCTCGTGATTCGTTGTCTTGTTTTCCAAGGTCTCGTCGTCGTTCATGAGATGTCCTCTCATATGCCGATTCCGGTATTCGCCGTGATGTCGGCGCCCGGGTCGATGCCAGGGTTCGGCATGGGAAGCCCGGCATCATCCGAGGGGATTAGAGACCAGGGGTCTCCGACTGGTTCCGGCGTGGTTTGGTCTACGGTGTCCGGAGTGGTGGAGGCGGCGTCCGTCATGGACGCCCATGGGTCGGTGTTTGTGTCGGAATACCGGTCCTCGATGGCTTGCAGTAGGTTGTCGATGGCCGATAGACGGTTCGGTTCCTGGCCGGTGTATGCGGCCATGGGTCCTTCGGCCGGTTTCGTCCGTTGCCAGTCCTCTCCGGCGAGACGCCAGAGCCATTCGCCGTGCCATGGCATGATGCTGCCGAGAACTTGCCCGTCGGGCAGTTCCGCGTCGCTGATACGTGGACCGTTCGCCCAGGCCGAGCCGGACCGTATGTCCACGTCCCTTATGGTGAATTCCTTGCCGTCGATGCTGAGTCTTTTCGTTTCTTCCATTGGATGCTCCTTTGCTGTTTCGTGTTCCTGTGCCGTTTGGAGTTCCGGCATGTAGTCGATGGGGTTGAGTCGGCATGATGCGCAAAGCTGCGCGAATGCTTCGAGGGTGACGACCGACCCTTTTTTGAGGCGGGTGAACATTGCCGGGCTCACGCCGGCTTTTTCGGCCAGCGCGGTCCATGTCGTGTCGGTTTCGAACCGGTACCGGTTGATGTCCTCGCGGAACCGTTCCATATCGATGGATGGCATGGTTGGAGCTCACATTCCGATTCCGGGGCCCATAGGCCCGTTGATAGCGTTCGGGTCGATGCCGGGGTCGATGCCGGGGTCGGGGTCGGGATCGGGAAGGGTTGGGCCGTCGGATCCGAACAGGGCGTCCATGTCGACGCCGATCCATGGGTCGGGGGCCGGGGTTGGAGCGGCCGCGCGTTCGTCCATGGCGCAGACGCGATTGGTGAGGTCGTCCGGCATGTCATCGGCGTAGGCTCCGACGTTTTTCAGAATCGTCTTCCGGTTGTCCCATACGAGCCGGTCCGCCTCATCCTGGCTCATGCCGACCCAGTCGCCGTCCTTGTTGACCCTCAGATATGGGTCCCTGTCGGGATTCCATCCGCCGTACGTGGCTTTCTCCGTGATCTCACCGTCGGTCAGATGCTCTCCGATGGTTTCGCGTGCCGTCATGGATGGCCAGGCGCGGTAGTATCCGAGGTTGCTTTCCGGATCCGTGTCGTGGACGGTGTCGACGATGTCATGCAATAGTCCGATGTTCTCCGGCGTGCGTTCGATGAGATGGTCGCCGTCCAGTTCGAGGGCGATCTGCGACGCGGCGAGGGCGCGGGCGCTGTTGGCGTCGGCCGGATCCTCGTCGCGTGTTGTCCAGTAGGCTCCGTCGGCCTGACCGTCCCCCAATGCCTCGTCTGCGGCATCATCCCAATATTCCGGATCGTTCCAGTTATCGGCCCATTCCTTGGCCTCGCCATCGAAGTCGAAGGTGTTCGTCATGGCGACGTACCGGTCGTGTTCGATTCCCGGCGGAAGCACCGAGTCGAACTGGTCTTCGGTCACCCAACAAAATTGCCCGTATCCGTCGGGCTTGCAGCAGTCATCTCCGAGCTGGTAGCATTCCTCGCCGATCTCGATCGGCTCTTCGATGGCGTTGTTTCGGGCGAGAACCGATAGCCGTTCGGTTGCTTTGTCGCGCCATGCCTTCATCTGTTCCAAAGTCGGTTTTTTCATATTCATTCCTTTTTGCTCTTGGTCGAGGTGGGATTGTTTGATACGCACGCTTCACTTGCTTCCGTTTCGGACCCATGGGAGCTGGCGAATGACTGGTTGGCAAGACATTTTGGGCGGCGTACAATAATGTCGAAGTCAAGATTTGAGTAACCCTCAAGCAATTGGAGTTTGGATAGGCGCTCTAACTCTTGGCTTCTTTCTTTGCTTATGTCGGCAGCGGCACCGATCTCATGAATGCGACTGTGTCGCTCGCGGATGGCGCGATCGAACGGTCGAATTCTTCGGATAGTGCGGGATTCGTTTCGATCTTCGCGAGGGCGGACGCGGTACCGTATCCGATGTTCGGGTAGGCCGCCTGTAGTTCCTATGGGGAATGCCAGTCGAACATGCCGTCAACCAATTCCATGAGCCTGTCATGATCCATGCGCAGCAGATCGGACTTGTGGCCGATGTCAACCATGACGGTTCCTTTCCGACGGGTCTTTCCCGTCTTCCTTTTCCGTTCACACGCCACCGTGTTTTTCGCTGCCGATATTTTTTTTCGAGGATGAAAAATCGATATCGGTTGGTATGCGTGTGGAAGAAACGCACCATTCGATATCGGGAAGGAATTGAATTGCGTCTTGTGATCGCCGAGAAGCGTTCCGTGGCCTTCGCCATCGCGCAGGCGTTGGGCGGTGTGCGGCAGGGTGACGGATACGTGTCGGCCGGAGGGGCGCTCATCTCGTGGGCGCAGGGCCATCTGGTCGAATTGTCTGACCCGGAGGAGTATTCGGACATGCCCTGGTCCGCGCATAAGTGGACGATGGACTCCCTTCCCATCGACCCGAAGTCATGGCGTTGGCGTCTGAGCGGCGCGAAGGGCGCGGCGCAACGCTACCGTTCCCTCGTCGAACTGCTTCGATCCGACAAGGTGACCGAACTGGTCAACGCGTGCGATCCGGACCGTGAGGGCGAGGCGATATTCCGTCGTATCCTCATGGCCGCGAAGGTTTCCAAACCGTCCCTGCGCCTGTGGGTCGCGTCATTGGATGAGCAGGCCATCCGTGACGCGTGGAACCGTATGCGTCCCGCATCCGATTACGATGGTCTGGCGGTAGCGGCCGACGCGAGGGCGAAGGCCGACTGGCTGGTCGGTATGAACGCGTCACGTGCGCACACGCTCGCATGGCATCGCAGGCTGTCGCTCGGACGCGTGCGCACTCCAACGTTGACCATGGTCGTCCAACGTGATCTCGCCATCGAATCACACAAGCCGACACCGTTCTGGCGTCTTATCGTGCCGATGGATGGTTGGACGCTCGAAAGCGGGAAGATCGAGGACCAGGTGATGGCGCGCCGCATACTGGCCGACTCGATGGGGCTTCCCGTGGAGATCCTGGAGGTGAGACGGTGCCGCGAGCATGCGAAGCCGCCGACCCTGTTCGACCTGACCGGCTTGCAGAAGGCCATGAGCGAACGGCACGGGCTGACCGCCGAACAGACGTTGGACTGTCTGCAGCATTTGTACGAGATGAAGGTCGCGACCTATCCGCGTACCGATTCGAAATACATAACCCATGATGACGTGGACGGGTTGAAGGAACTCCTGCAGCCGAAATACGCGTTGGGCTTCCTGGACCAGAAACCTGTCGAGGCGATCCACGACCTGTATTCCGCCGGAGGGTTCGATCCGATGAGGTGCGTCGCGGACGACAAGGTCCAAGGGCATACCGCGATCCTTCCGACACGACGCCTCACCTATGACGTGTTCCAGCATGACCTGACGGACATGGAACGCGAGGTCATAGCCGTGATATTGACGCGCATGTGGTCGGCCTGCGCCACGGACCGTGTCCACGACACGGTGAAGGTCGAAGCCGTGTTGGACGAGCGTCATGCCGACGGTTCCATGGAACGGGTTCCGCTGTCCGCTTCGAGCGACGTTACCGTCGAGGCGGGTTGGACCGCCATCGAGGGCACGTCGCGAACGGACGATGCGGAGAAGAAGCCTGTGAATCGGATACCCGACTCCCTGGGGAAGGGTCCTCTCCCCCAGTCCGGCGCCCCGTCTCTTACGGAGGGCGTGTCAGCGCCGCCGAAACCGTTCACGGAGGCCACGCTGCTGTCCGCCATGGAGCATGCGAGCCGTTTCGTCGCGGACAGTGACCTGAAAGCCGCCTTGGATGACGACACGAGCCATTCGGGAGGCATCGGCACGCCCGCGACCCGCGCCGGCATTCTCGAGAGCCTGGTCAAAAGCGGCTACCTGCAACGTAAGGGCAAGCAGCTACGCAGTACTCCCGCCGGGCGGATGCTCGTCGGTGTCGCCATCGACGAGTTGAAGGATGTGAAACTCACCGCGCAATGGGAGCAGAGCCTTGCCGACATCGAACAAGGCAAGGGCGACGAGACGGTCTTTCTGAACGAGATCCGCACGGCATGCGCGGCAATGCCCGGGCGGGTCATGGAAATGACCCGGCGGGACAATCTGCAGCAATTGGTCCGGCAGGCCGGCGAACGTGAGTCGTTCGGACCCTGCCCGCGTTGCGGCAAGCCCGTCGTCAAGACCGGGAGCGTCTGGCAGTGTTCGTCGAACAAGAGCGTGAAGGATGATGCCGGTGCCTGGAAGCTCAGCGAGGGTTGCGGTTACAAGATCTTCGCGGAGAAGTTCGGCAAGAAGCTGACCGATAGCATGGTCCGCCGCACATTGGAGGGCAAACGTCCGAAAGTGTCCGGCCTGAAGTCGAAGGCGGGCAAAACGTTCGACGCGCGCCTAGTACCGGACCGGCAGTATGGCATCGGATTATCGTTCGACGATCTGAACAGGAAAAAGAAGTAGGACATCACATGTACACTTCCCCGCCCTCTCTTTCAATCACCTGCATCGCCATGGGCAACGTGAGGAAGATCCTGAAGGACAGACACCTCAGCGTAAACGGACTTCTGACTTTGATCCACAGCAAGCATCCCGATTGTGGCATGCCATACAACAGTTTGCGCAGGCTTGTCTCCCATGAGCGAAAGATGACTATCGATGAGGCAATTCTGATTTGCGACGCCCTTAACGTCCCGTTCACGTCCTTGTTCAGTTTCGCGGGAGAATTTCCTCACGGGCAGCTCAAGGGCATGACGGCGGTGGATATCTACCACGCCATTGAACAGGATGATCGGACCAAAGAAGGGTCAAATAATCACTAGATACTGGGGATATACTCGAATTGTTCGACAGACGATTTCACCTGCCTGGCATGAAAGGACTCTGGTTTGCTGCCTGAAGACGTATATTATGTATCAACCGATGAGGGAACCCCGGCGACTCGCTCCAACGCTTGGGATATTGGCTTTGGTCTGCAGGCTGCGGACGGACTGACCCCGTCAGACTACGCTATAGAACAGTCCAAGGAGCAGATTTCGGGAAAAGCCTCCTATGCCGAAGTCGAGCATCGTCTACGTGAATACCATTCCGCGGATAGTGAAGAGGCGGAGCATTTTGAAGCTGACATCGTATCCACCAGAATCAGTTCCCTCCTCCAGACTGAATCATTCGTCTTCGCTCCCCCGATGCTCAGGCAGATTCATCGTCATCTTTTTGACGGTGTATTCAAAAATGATTGGGTTGGACAGTGGAGGCAGGTCAATCTGACCAAAAAGGAGCCAGTTCTTCAAGGAGATTCAGTTTCTTACGCTCCCTTCCATCTGATTGGAGAGATGCTGGATTATGATTTCGGTCAAGAAAAAGGACGACAGGCCAAGTATCCCCAAATCGGCAGGCATGAAATCGCTTCCTCTGCATTTGGATTCATTTCTGGAGTATGGCAAATTCATCCATTCCGTGAAGGAAACACTCGAACGACTGCTGTATTCGCGATACTGTACCTCAGACAGCTTGGATTCATAATCGGCAATGAGCCTTTCGCGTCCAACGCCCAATATTTCCGAGACGCTCTTGTACTTGACAATACTTTCGACCCCGACTTCAAGGATCCAGCTCCTCTTCGTCGTTTTATGGAAAAGGCTCTATTCAATTCGCCTATAGAATTGGAAAACCTGCGAGATTCTTATTTTGCCGTCCAAAGTACGCAGAGCGATCCTTTACCAGAGCCCGATCCATCAGTGGATAATGAGACATCTGCCGGCATAGCAACTCACGAACTCAATTAAACTAGGAAGTCAAGCAAAAGCGGACAACATATGGTGGACTGATCTTTTTATGTGTTGTGGATTACACTGCCACAACACATAAAAAGATCAGTCCATGGTCAACACGAGCGTCGGAACCTCCATGCCAAGTTCCTCCAACCCCACAGTCTTATCGAGCGGAGTCTTATGCCAAGCTTGCCGAGACCAGAGCCACCGCGTTCTCAATAGTGGTCACGGACGGACAGAATGCACAAGTCGCCGTCCTCAATCATGTATACCAGGCGGTTTGCGGAATCGATGCGGCGGCTCCACGCACCCTGCAGTTCCCATTTGAGCGGCTCTGGCTTGCCGAGACCCGCGAATGGAGAACGCATCGCATCACGTATCAGCGCGTTGACCCGCTTGAGGGTTTTCTTATCCTGAACCTGCCAATACAGGTAATCGTTCCACGCGTCATCAGTCCAACGCAGCATTATCACTCTCCGACCAGATCATGTAAATCGGTGGAACCTGAGCGTACCTGTGCCATGCCACGGCGGACTTTATCGAACAATCCGGGATTCTGGTAAACGCGCAATGTCTCCATAAGCGAATCGTAATCGTCGGCGCTCATCACCACCACGTTGTCCCTCGGATCCTTGTTGGTAATCAGAAGCATATCCGCGTCATCGTTCACGCGACGTAGATATGACTTCAGATCCTTGCGGAAATTGGTATACGCGACCGCCGTGACCATGCCATCCTCCTTCAACGACAATTACATGTACAGAAAATGGTACAATAAAAGTCGGAAAGACTCAAGCATGTTGCCGTGTTCCGCTTCCATCCGTCTTAATGTTTTATATATGTTTAGATTGTTTATATTCTAGGGAATTCGACCATGAACGATATTCCACCGGCCCAACGCTTGGTCGAGGGATGGAAATGAGACCACCCCGCCGGTTTCGGCTCTCCCAAAAGACTTCTTGCTTACCATGAAGAACGGGAGAGGTTAGCAGTGCCTCAATCGGCACTCCCCTGTTAGCCGATATCATCGTTCATGTCGGGAAAGCCTTTTTGCAGGAACTGGAGAATGAAAAAGGATTCCGCACGGCAGTCCCATGGTCTGGATGATGGCGACGCATCTCGACCGTCCAGAATGCGATGCGGGATACAGTGGCACACTTCTTAGCAAAGACGAAGAAAATGAGCCAAAAAGAACTCCGCAGGCCGCAAAATATCAATGCATTATTATGTTTCGCGGAACAGTATGAGGTCATGAAAAATGAAATCATCCAGACCGGCAGATTTGGACTCGATGGGAAAGTCTAATGAATCTATTCGCCTATTGGATTGGAGGAACTGCGAACAGTTCTTCCTGATTCATGTGGATTGGTTTGATTCTTCAATCAGGACTGTTTTTATGTGTTGCAGCACATATTGCTGCAACACATAAAAGGTCATTCCATGGTTAGCGTGAGCGTTGGAACCTTCACTCCGAGTTTCTCCAAGCCCACAGTCTTGTCGAGCGGGACCGTTCCTCCGCTTACTCGGTAACGAGCAGCGGCTTGCGTTGTAGCATGTTCTGGATGAGCGTGCCCATGTCTGCGACCGGCAGGTAACGGGCGATGATGGTCCAGATGATGGCGACTTCGATCAGACCGAAGATGACGGTCACCGTTCCCCAGACGAGTTGCATCCAGAGTCTCGGACCGACGGCCGCGCGGCCGGTCACGCCGGCGATCACCGTGAGGATGATGAGCGCCGGCACCAGTAGCGTGATGTCCCAACCATCGAACCATTGGCTTACTGAGACAACCCATTCTGTGAGGGTTTTGAGGAATCCTGGAATGGTGTCTGCCATGTCGTCATCCTTTCGTGACCGGTTTCCAGTGTCGTCTGTTCCACGTGCGGCTTGTCCTGTATCGGCTGGTATGCCTGCATGCGTTGCGTTTTCGTGGCCTTGACCGTGGTGAAGGTGTGGTTGATGCGTCCGTTGAGGTTGGCCCAATGCTGTTCCTGTCTGCCGCTTTCCGCCGGAGGTCTCTCCCCCAGTGGACTGTCGGCGTCCTCCACGCCCCACATGGCCCGGTAGACGGCCACGTCGCGTAGGAGATGCTTGTCGGAGTCTCCGGCGGCGGCGAGTACTCGGCCGACCCATGCCTGTCCGGAATGGTGGGCCTCCTGTTCTAGACTGTCGATCTTGGTTTCGATGATCCGTTCGTTCTGACGTACCACGTCAAGGACCGCGTCATGCTTGCGGGAGCGGATTGGCGGCAGGATGCCACCAATCCAGTTGTCATGCACGCTGCCGTTGACCCGGTCCAAGAGTCCCGCGTTCAACCGTCCCGCGATGGTGGCCGCCCAGTCGGGTTCCACGGGACGGTTCTTCTTTTTCAGATCGGGATCATCATTGATGATTCCGCGGGCGGTTTTGCGCAGGAACTCCCATTCGGGGAACATGGATTGGTCGATGTCGTCGCGGGATTGCATGTGCGCGTCGAGCATGGCTTGGACGGCCGGCGTGTACCGTTCGTCCATGGTGAACCGGCCGCGGCCGGAATCCAGGGCCGGCTCCTCGCGGTATGGGATACCGGTCTCATCCATCATGCGTCGGACCATTTCGACCATGTCGGTTTTGGCATCCATGTCGAGCGTGAACGCGTCGCCCGTTTCCGTGCCGGCTTCGAGCATCATACCGCGTGCCGCGCGAATGGCAGCCTGTTCCGCTTTTTCCACGGTGAGTTTTCGTGGTTTCTTTTCAAGGCTTTGGCTGATGATCGCGGTCGCCCGTTTCGCGTCGGTCATGTAGGCACGGGACCAGACTCCGCGAAGCCATTCGAAGCTTGGACTGCGTTTGATCTTGTCCACGGTCCTCTTGTCATGTGATTTGCCGAGCATGGCGAGCAGGTGGGGGCCGGCGATGAGTCCGGCCGCGTAATCGTGTTCGCGCAACAGTCGTTTCAGATCGTACCGGTCCTTGTATTCCTGTTCCATGGTTTCGGTCGCGGTCATGACCTCCGTGTGGGTCAATAACGCGTCGAGCATGCGTGTCCTGGCTATCTCGCGGGGATCCTCTTCCGCGCCGGTGAGCATGTGGTCGACGTGGCGTTCCTCTTCGCTTTTGCAGCCGAACAGGAAATGGTTTTCCTCCTTGCCGCGTGAGCCGGCGACGTATTGCAGGTTGCATGGAAGGTTCGCGTCGGATGGGAACACCGCGGCGCAACGGTCCACGGTCATGCCTTGGCTGCGGTGGACGGTGGCCGCGTATCCGGCTTCGCATGATTTTCTGAGCCAGTCGCGTGGGATGTCGCAGATGACGCCGTCCGCGAGGTTCATGCATCGTGCGCCGGATTTACCGACGGCGATGATCCGGAACGTCATGTTGTTCTCGATGCTTCTGCCGGACCGGTCCAGTATGTTCTTCGCGTTGACTCGGCATACGATCTGGTCTCCCAAGCCGACGGAGAGATTGTCACGCAGACGGCAGAGTTTGGCCGGGTCGCTTTCGCTTTTGCCTTGGGCGCGGCGTTCGAGGATGAACCGTTGGTTGATGTCGCGCACCTGCGCGTTCGTGCCGGCGATCAGGAGCGTGGACTTGCCGAGCGCCTGCCATTTGACGCACATCTGGTACGCGTCCTCCTCCATGTCCAGGTCCTCTCCCCAATGGATCCGGTCGTGCGCCATGTATTCGTCGACGAGCTGACGGCACTTGTCGACGCTTCCCTCGTCCAAACGGTCTCCGCCCTCACGCAATCGGAGCGTCGCTTCCGCCTCGCCCTCCCACCGTCGCCGGGATGCGGGCCCGTCCGGATCGTTCGCCCATTTCTCGGATTTCGAAGTGAATCTCCACAGGCTCGTCAACCGCGCGCACTTGTCGTGCCGGTCGGCGTAGCCGAGCATGCCTCCAGCTCCGGAAACGGAGTCGAGCTGTTTCGGATCGCCGGTGAGTATGACTTTCGCGCCACGTGATTCCGCCAGTCTGGTGACCCATTGCAGGTTCCTGGTGTCGACCATGCCGGCCTCGTCCACGATGATCAGCTGGTTCGGCCTGATCGTGCCCGACGTGTCCATGACACGTCGGGCCACGATGTGTATGCGAGCGAACAATCGTTCCAATGGGTTGGACGCGTTGCGCAACCGCTGTTGGAGCATGCCCTCGCGTTGGATGGAGGCCATGATCCGTTCGGGATTGTTGATGGTCAGGAGCTTCGCGATGGTCATGCTTTCGCATCCGATGCTGCCTTTCAATTCGCCCACCGCCTTTTTGCTGGTGGCCAGTCCGATGACGCTGCCGGAACCGTATCGCGCCTGCCATGCCTGGGCGACCGCTTTCATGGTGGTGGTCTTGCCCGTGCCCGCCGGTCCGATGATGCTGCTGACCAGACGCGGGTTCTCCAACACGTATGAGGCGGCCTTCTGCTGGTCTGACGCGAGCGGATAGCCGCCCTGCGCGCTCATCTGCTTGTTCCACTGGTCGAGCCATTGGTTTCCCTCGCCGGGCGCGTATCCGAGCTGGACGGTCTTGTCGAGGCTTTCGATCATGTACCGTTCGGCTTGGAGCACATCGACCGTCGTGTACTTGTCGAGGTCGGCGTCCTCGAACACGCTTTGCCCTTGCTGGGTGGCGATGCTCAGATTGTCCAACGCGTCTTTCGGCACCTGGTACCGGTCGGGTGTGAGTTTGACGCATTGGCTGAGTGCCTTGTCGGCGATCTTGTTGGCGACGATGACGCGTTGCGTTGGGTCGATGCGCACTCCGCGCAGGAGCCGTTCGGCTTCGGCGCGCACATTGGTGCGTTTCCATACGGTGTGCGCGTGGGCCGTGTTCGCCATCGCCATGCGGGCCTGACGGTCCAGATATTCATCCGCGCCTCCGGCGAGCCGGGTGAGGTCGGCGAGCTGGCCGAGCAGCAGTCGGGCTATGTCGTCCTCGCATTCCGCGTCCACATGCATGAGGCTGGTCTTGCGTGAGTTGACGTCCTTGAGCATCCGGTCGATCTGGATGCCTGGCGCGACTTCGCCGAGTTTCTGATACCAGTGGTCACGTTTCGCTTTCAGGGATGGCTGAATCTCCGGCTTCGCCTTGCGGGTAGCAAGCCACGCTTCCTTATGCAGTTCGGCTTTCATCCTCCATCCGACCTGCTTGCCTGTCGAGGTTTCGTACTCATCGATCTTCCTTTCGAGCAGTTGCTCTATTTCGGCGTCCCGGCTGCTGAACGCGTCGATGAGTTCCTGCGGCACGCCGTCAACCTCGTTGACCATGGCTTTGGTGTCATGATCCTGTTTGAGGGTCCACGACCAGCCGAACCGTTCGGTGAGCAGGTCCTGCAGCAGGTTCTCATGCACTTCGCTGATCTCGACCATGCCCGCATAGATCTTCCGCCCGTCCAATGCCGTCCATACCTTGTCGGAAGAGCGGCGCACACGGTTGCTGATGACGATGTGCTTGTGCGGCTGCGGGTCACCATTCCGATTGTCGTAATGGTCGAACACGAATCCGGCCACGCCGTCAGCGGAGACGCTGGCGACGCCTCCCTGTCCCGCGCGGGTGGTCGCGTACTCGTTTTCGAAATAGTCGATGGTCATTTCCGCGGCATTGCGCATGCATTCGTCGATGCCGTCCCTGGTTTCCTTGTCTCCGAATGCCCAGAGGATGCTGATGCTTTTCGGCTGGCGTGTGGTCAGGTCCCATCCGGCGACGGGCGCCTCCCCGTTGTCTCCCTCGCTTAGTTTGACGTCTCCGAGGTATTGGCCGTTGGATGGGTTGCGCCGTTCATTGATGAGTTCCCGGACGGTTTTGCTGGATGCGGTGGTACCGACCTTGCCTCCAACGAGTTCGGCTCCCTTGCCGATCCAATAGCCCGGCGGATTGCCCGCCGCCGTATAGTAGGCGCTCGGATCGGACGGGTCCAACGCGTTGTCCCCGTCGATCGCTTCCCTCGCGTCGCTGAGTGGATACTCGGCGTTCGTGAGTTTGGTCAGATTCATCGACATATTGTTGTTGTTTCCCCTCTTGTTCTTCCTATCGCGGTATGGGGCCCGTGTATCCGTTGTGCCTGAGCAGACGTTCCGCGTCGCCGGACCTGCCTTGCCGATCGATGTCGTCCATGAGCCCGGCCACGTATCCGTCGGATGGTGCGTTTTCAATGAGTTCTGGTTTTCGTTCCAGGATGGTTTTGAGTTGGAACATGCATGCGAGACGGCTGGTTTTCCTGACTTGTTTGATTTCCTGTTGCGCGTTCAGGTTACGTTTTCTGATTCTGTCGGCTTTTCCGCGATAGTCGTTGGCCTGTTCCGTAAGCTGTCCCACGGCCAGGTCTGCTGACTTGTTCTTCCTGAATTCAATCGCTTCTTGTTTCCTCCGAGCGTACGTCTGACGGCATGAGCTGCTGCAGAACCGGGCGGTCGGCCCTCGCTTGGGTTTGCGGATCAGCTTGCCGCAGATGGGACACACGCCATCGATCCGGCCGTACTTTTTATCGAGTTCATGCCGTCTGCGTTTGATCTCGGAAGCACGCATGCGCAGTCCGATGAGTTGCCGGTTTTCCTTCTTTCCCATATTTCGTTCCTTTACTTGTATGTCCATGGGCCACGGTCATTGGCCCATCGGCCTCCCGCGATGTTGTCCTCTCGCCAGATGTGTTTCAACGCGGTCTCGTAGGGAACCGTCTCCTCACGATCCACATTTCCCGTGTATACGTCCTCGAGGGATTCCCCGGGCTCTTTGACATGACCCATGAACGAGCGGGGCGCCCTGCCTTCCGGACTCACATCCGGGTCATTACGCCACTTGCGCGCGCCATGCCATCGAATACCGTCGGCAATCAAATCCATTCCATTCGAGCCGATCTCGGCGGACAGCCAACGGAAGTCATCACCGTAGTCAACGGGAATCATCGGATTGATCCGGAACATCAATATCGCCTGACGGGTGAGCGCGTAGACCATCCGGACCACCGCCCTGTCATGTTCGGGCGCGAACTCGTTGTAGTCGGCGATCTCACGGCCCAGGAACTCCAAAGCGTCCTGCCGGCCGAGCCACACATCCAACAGCCGGTCGTCTCGCTCCTTCTCAATACACCGGCGCTTGTCAGCCTCCTTCAGTCTCCCCTCGGCTTTTCTCTTCCGATCACCGCACGCCAAATGCCATTGCCTGTATTCGCCTTTACGCCCCGCCTCTCCAGTCCGTTTACATACCTCACCCACGGGCTTGCCACAGACCGGACAAACAGGCATCCGGCTCATTCCCTCCATCGTTTCCATGCTCATTCCACACACACAACCCCAATAAGCCGGACGATATCGGCATAAAACCCTGACATCCGTCTTATTAAACCACAAAAACGGCGGTATTCCGCCGTTTTCAGGCGTCAGCCGCGGAGCAGGGTGCAAGACGCCCGTGGTTTCTTTTTCGTGTGTATAGTTTTTGGTTTTTCCTTGTTTGGGCTGTTGGTCTGTCTGTTTTCTGTTTAGTTGTCTTTGCTTGTTCTTTTGACTTGTTCTTTGGTTGTGTGTTGCTTCTTTTTCTGTCTGTTCTCTTCTTGGTTTCTTTTCATTTTGCTTTTCCCTGCTTGTATTTATCGTGTCTGCTATTGATTGTTCTTTATCGCTGGTATCCGTTCCGGAATATGACAGCAAAAAGCGCGGCGGCACTCAGGTGCAGATTGCTTCCCGTACCGATTGACTATTGGTTCGATATCGGTCCAATTGCTGTATGGAATGGGAATGGGGCCGTCCCGGAGAAATCGGATGAATGAGCCGGAAGAACTTCCGATATCGGATGGTTCCGAACATGGTCCGTTCCCCGGAGGACCAATTTGTTCTGGAACCATGGCGACCATTCGCCGGCCCATTTAATCTTTTGAACCGATATCGGGATCAATCGGCCCACCTCCGATATCGGATTCGATGGATGAAGCGGTCCGGATAAGTGGCCCAAATTGAGCCTTTGGCTTCATTCCAACGATTCGTTGCTATTTGGACCATTTGGTCCATGGCTCAAATGGTCCAAATGGTCTGGCTCATTTCTTCTTTTGAACCGATATCAGGTTTTCGGACCGGCTCCGATATCGATGACGGCATTCCCCTCCGCCGTTTTCTGGTCCGTCACGCCATTGTGATCCTGGCCCATTGAATGGTCCTCGATTTCGATATCGATATGGTTTATTTGGCCTTTTGAACCAGTGATCCACTGCCTGGGTCATTTGGATCAAGGTCCTCTGAAGTCCGATATCGGATGGCTTATGTCAATTGGCTGCTTCATTGCAGCACTCCGATATCGGACTTCGACCTAATATGCCGGCGTTTGAGCTCGCATACTCATGGCCGTCTGGTAAACGGGGAGATTTTGATCTACCGCCGCCGTGCCGCTCCGTTTAAGTTCGAGGCGTCGTGATTCCACGGAGGTGATGCCGCCTGGCAGTCTTCCGATGGCGTTGTCCTTCAACCATGAATGGAATGGCACGTCATCGTTTGACTCGTAGTAGCGCAATAGCCTGGTTGTGAATTCTCGTTTCAGGGACGGGCTTATGGAGAATACGCCGATGCCGGCGTTGATGAGCGCATGGTTCGCCGTCATGAGCGCGGTTCGCTTGTTCCCGTCGTTGAACCATTGTCCTCGCGTGATCTTGCAGAACATGAGCAGAGCACGGTCCTCGGGTGATTCGATCTTCATCAATGAAGAGATCCCGTCATGGGAAGATTCCATGGTCGGAAGCTCCGGGATCCAATCGGTTCCTCCGATGCGCACATCATTGGTCCTGAGTTTTCCTGCGTCACGGATGAGACCCTCGCCAAGGATCCGATTGTATTCGGACATGTATTGCCAGTTGACGGGCTGGTCGACGTTCTCGAAAAGGAACATCCAGGCGCGTTTGATGTTGTTGACGACGATGATGTCGTCCACCGCCATGTTCGCCGGAGCACGGCCCTCAAAGATCTCTTGAGTGTCGCGGAAAGAGATCCCGTCGACCTCGATGCTGGCGGTCTTCCATATGGCATCGACCAGTAGACGTTTCGCCAACTCCACGGCCATCAGACGGCTCTCATCATCCTTTGACATCACGTTCCCCCTCTCATTGACTCGCCCATCCTACCTGGATCGATCTTCTTTCCTGGAAACAGTTCGGGCCCATGACGATCGGTTGGATGCCATGGGCCCGAATCGGATTCTTGCTTCAGAAGCTCGGTTCCTGTGGTTCGGCGAAATGGTCCTGGACCACGTTGGGCCATGGATCGTCTTTCGCCTCTTGGGTTGGTTGAGCAGGTTGGGTCGGCTGCGATTGGGGTGTCGGTGGCGTGGCAGCGGATTCATTGGCTTTGGTGATCTGGACCGTGGCATAGCGGATGGAGGTACCGATGTCGTCTGCGTTGAGTTCGAAGCTGCTGCGCTTCTCTCCCGTTTCGGTCTGCCAGTCGCGTTGCACGAATCGGCCTGTGACGATGACCCTGGTTCCCTTGCGAATGCCGGAAGCGATCATGTGATCCGCCAGCACGCCGTATGCGACGCAGCGGATGAACGTGGTTTCGCCGTCCTCCCATTTGCCGTTCCTCTCGGTGCTGCTGGTCTGCGCCACCCGGAAGGCGACGACGGTCTTGCTTCCGGCTGTCCGCTTGGGTTCAAGGTCTTTGACGATGTTGCCCATGATGGTCATGGGGATCTGGTTGATTGTCGCCATGGATCGTCCTTTCTGTTTGTGGATTCGGCCCTTTCTGGGGGCTTGCCCATTCCACACGTGTCTTGGTTGATATCAGGATCGGACGAGCTGGAGTTCTCCGTCTGGGAGGTTTGGCGCATTCGGGACAGAGGCTGTCACACGGATAGTCGCGATCGATCCTCCACCCCTGACGTTCGAGCTCGTCCGGCGCCCCACTGCCGGCGGCATCGCAGTCATGACATTTGACATGCCAGTGGCGCGGACAATAGTGCTTGTCTTCGATGCCGCCGACGACCTGCCACCCTTCGTCGGCGGCATCGTTATCCGCATCCTCATAGGTCGCCTCATCGACTAAAAGGCTTGTGTGACATTCGTCGCAGACGACGTACAGCTCATGGTAATAACTCATTGCTCCTAATCCTCAATCTTCGCTCTTGATTTAGCGGTGAAGATTACCAGCCCGGTCTCGGCGTCGAATACCTTCACCACGCTTCCGTTCAGCTCCAGAGAAAGCTGTCTGGCGTACTCGGCCGCGTCCGCGATGTCCTGGAACGTCTGATCTGTCCCATCCAAAGAAATGCGATAGCTCATTCCATGTCCTTTCCGACTGCGTTTCTGGCGGCTTGGAGCACACTTCGCGCGATTTCCTCGAAACGGTTCGGGTCGATGAAGCATGCGGAGGGGCCGAACAGTCCAGGGTTGGCCTTCAGATATTTCGCCGCCGCCTCGATTTCAACGTCTGTTACGGGCGCTTTTCTTCCATCGCAGTAGGCTTCGTAGACTGCGTCGCCTACCGTGTAGTCTTCTCGATGATCTGGCAGCAGTCGTAGTCGCGGCTGTTCTCGTATGCCTGCGCCTCGTCCAGTATGATGCTCATTGTCCGATCCACTTTCCTCGCATGGTGGCTTCATGGCAGAGCGCCCGGTAGATCATCTGCTCCTGGATTGCGTCGGCGAGGGCGCGGTGTTCTTCGGTGTCGCCGATGTGGTAGTCGGCGATGAGGTCGGTCACGCGATGGTGCCGTTTCTGCGGGTTGAGTTCCCAGCTCATTTCTTTCGTGCATAGCCACCGGCAGTCGAATCCGCTCGTCGTCGGATCGTAGACGCGTTCGGCGGCGTCGAGGAAGCTGACGTCGAATTCGGCGTTGTGGGCGATGATGGTCAACGGCTCCCCTGCCGGCCAGACCTGGTCGAGCCATTGGTGGAAACGGAGCATAGCGGCGCCGGCTGTGGGCATGCCTTGGAGCATTTGGTCGGTGATGCCGGTGAGCCCGGTGATGAATTCCGACAATGGTTGGCGCGGGTCGATGAGTTGTTCGAATTTCGGTCGGCTGTTCTCGCTGCCTGGCTGGACGAGGAACGCGCCGATTTCGATGAGCGTGGCGCCTTCCTCGGGATGAAGGCCCGTGGTTTCCGTGTCGAGCATAATGTACGTATCGAGCGGCTTGTCGAGTGGTTCGATGCGGCGTGGATTGTCGCGGTGGATGTAACGGTCCCAGTACATGGGTTTTTCCTTTCTGCTTGTTTCCTACTTTTCCAGGGTCCAGTTGCCTGCGGCACCGGTTTCCGCGGGCCACGATGTTCGCGAGTTCGACCATGTACCGGTTGCATGGATTGGCGTTCAATCGTATCCTCCGTTTGATGATCTCGACATCGTCGTGGTTCTCTTCGAGCTGCCATTCCTCGATGGCGTGCTTGTCCATGAGCCGTTGCGCCTGTTCGAGGGCGATGCGCTGCTCGTTGTCGGAGGCGGCCGGATCGTTGGCGATGGCCAGCAGTCGGCGGACGCGTTCCATGACTCGTTCCGTATTCATATGTTCGTGTGGCTCCTTTTTCGGCAGTTGCCTCATTATTGTTACCTGTTGGCTGAAGTTATCCTTGCAGTATGCGGCCCAGCCCTTCCGAGCGTAATCCAGATGTGGCCATCGAACGCCTGTTGCACGGCGTGCACGGAGGGATCCTGTTGTTCGTTGGACATTGTCGTTTGCTTCAGTTGATGGAGAGGTTGATGGTGATGGTGGGCATGTCGATGTCGGGCACGCCGGCGTCGGCCCAGTCCACGTCGGCGCGGCGCATGATCTGGTTAATGCAGGTGCTGTGCGCGCATGCGAGTTCCCACTGCCAGCATGCCTTGTTGCACATGCCGTAGCAGCGATTCCACATGAGATATCCGTCCTCATCGACGGCTGGTTTGCTGCTGTTGAGCAGGTCGCGCAGAGCGAGGACCTGGGCGCGGTCCTTGGCTTCGAGGATGGTGGACTTCCTCCAGGTCATGGAGGTGACCCAGCCGCCGCCGTCGACGATGTCGCTGTTCTTGCCGATGATCACGGTCAGCTTGTAGTTGCACATTTTTTCTTTCCTGCCCCTTTGTTTCGTTCTTTTCACGGGTGTCCGGCCCGATATGGGCCGGACATGTTGGCTGTTCCGGGTCTCAGCCGGTGAGTTCCTCCTCGAGGTGTGCGATGGCGTTGTCGCCGTCTCCCCTTGGCCCTGTCGGTCCCTGAATTTTTTCTTTTGGACCGTTTGGTCGAGCGGTAGCGTTAGCCGCCGGAGCGTCCGCGAGCACGCCGAACCCCTTGGGGTTCGGGATGCGTGGCG
>ERZ832973.121-NODE-121-length-105154-cov-6.806525_pt1 | contig 105154 bp, 105 predicted proteins | sample MGYA00519950_ERZ832973 | MGnify/ENA primary metagenome ERZ832973 (study PRJEB31850, sample SAMEA3708734) | human gut metagenome | biome: human gut; feature: human-associated habitat; material: faeces | place: China | collected 2014 ... | reverse complement strand
TACTTTCAGAACGACAAGGTTGCAAAAACTCGATTTTTCAAAATTCCAGTTTTGCCCCGCGAGAGGCGACATTTTTAAGATGCGCCCTGCCGAATTTATGGTCTGGTGTGGTTCGAACACTAAGGCTTAAAAACAAAGAAAACCAGCAGCCGATGTATCCCTCGCCTCTCTTCTGGCGTGTGAGGCAGCGGCTTTTCCTATCGGATGGGAGTCGGACACATAATCTGAAGTGAGCCCTATAACCTAATTGAAAAGAAAACGTTATACTTGATATGGACTTTTCCTGCTGAGTCGGTTACCATATTAAGTGTTCCGTGCGGCAAGTTCAGCTTTGTCCCGCAAGGATCGATGAAAGGAAAGGCAAAATCAATTATGAAACTGAAAAGAAATTCCCTGACCACGCTTCTGGTGGTCAGCTTCCTCCTCATGGCACTCTCAGGCTGCGGGCAGCAAGCCAAGCCGGATTCAGCGCAGCCGCCACTGGAAACCGTAACGTACTCCAATCTGACGGACGCGGACTCGCGCAAGCTGCTCACCGAAGCGCTTGCAGATGCCAATGTGGATGAGACCCGAACGAAGCTGCTGCTGGACCGCGTGGATCAGTTCAATGCCAGCGTCAAGAGCGAATGGCTGACAGGCGGGTTTGAGAGCGCCGCTCCCACCGATACCAGATATGACCCCTATGAGATGCAAGATCTGTGGACGGAGAAGAACGGCAGCTTCCCCGGCTATAACTGCCGGGTCACGGCCTTCAGTCTGTTCGGTGAGTTCGTCACCGCCGGAGTAGATCAGCCGGAAACGCAGGGCGAGGACTCCCTCTTTATGGATCTTGAAACGCTGGCCGCAGATCCCGCCGTTCTCTGCGGAGACAGCACGTCCAAGTTCTGCGCATTGTTTGCACCGGTAACTGCCGCAGATACCACGGAGGTGGCGGATCAGGTCAAAGCGCTTCAGGCGGGCTGGTCGGAGCGCGGGATTTCCTTTGAAGACAGCTCTGCCCGTCTGATCTCCGTTGTCCTCCATGACCGATTTTCGGATACGGACAATACGCTGTTTATCGGGCACGTGGGCGTATTATTGCCGGCAGAGGACGGAAGTCTGTACTTCATTGAAAAGGTCGCCTTTCAGGAGCCGTACCGCTTGGTAAAGATTCAGAACAGAACCGAACTGAGCGATTATCTGATGGAAAAATACGATACTGCATGGGGACAGGATACGACACGTTCCTTCATCATGGAAAATGATGAACTTATGGATGGATACCGCCCAAACCCGTTGGACAGCGCGTCATAAGCAGCACATAGGGCAGGAAGCCTGCTTCTTCGGAAACAGACTTCCTGCTTCCTTTTATACCCCCACGTAGCCCCCTGTCGCGCCCTGTGTGGCCGATAAAGCAGACACTGCGGATACGGACACCCCCTGAGCAGAAAGCGCCGTGTAAGTCCGCAAACGCCGAAGTAAAAAAACAAATCACACATGGAGAAAGCCGCCCTGGGCATCTGAGATCATCAGATGCCCAGGGCGGCTTTTTGCGTTTCATCAGAAAGGAGGCACACATTATGGCAAGCGAGATCAGAAATCGCTTCACAGACACAGAAATGCATATTGCCAGAGAGACGGATCTGCCGGAACTGCTCTCCCACCTCGGCTATCAGGTCAAGCGCGTGGGGCGCTTCCATACTACCGCGGAGATGGACAGCCTGCGGATCAAGGACCGGCGTACCTGGTTCCGGTATTCCCGGAATACCGGCGGGGATGCCATCACCTTTCTCCAGCAGTTTTGCGGAAAATCCTTGGGAAAGCCAGAGACGCACCCGTTCCGCAACCAAAGCCGGTCAGCCAGAAGCAGGCGCTTTCCCTGCCGCCCCGCAATGCGGATGACAGAAGGGTCTTCGCCTATCTCCGTAAGCGGGGCATCGCAGTCCAGGCGATCCGGCAGTTTCTGAATGCTGGTCTGCTGTATGAGGATGCGGTACATCATAACTGCGTCTTCGTCGGCAGGGATGAATCCGGACCGGCGAAGTATGCGGGACTGCGCGGCACCTATGATCTGGACGGTCCCAGATTTAAGGGGACGCACCCGGCAGTGACAAAAACACTGGCTTCTCCCTCCCACATGATCCGCAGTCAGATCTGGTGCTTGTCTTTGAGGCACCCGTCGACCTGATGAGTTACCTCACGCTCCACAGAGACACAACCAACGCCGTTGCTCTGTGCGGGCTCTATGACGGCGCACTGCAGACCTATTTGCAGGCGCATCCGGAGATCCGCCGTATTGCGCTATGTCTGGACGCGGACGAGCCTAGGCAGAAAGTTGCCCGGAAATTACAGGAAAAGTATCAGTTACAGGGGTATGCCGTTGTCGTGGAGAAACCGCGCTGCGGCAAGGATTGGAACGAGTATCTGCAAAGAAAGATTTGCAGCCGGGGAAGGGGGGGCGATAGCCAAAAGAACATTGTTTTCAACACGGAAAAAAACAAAAAATATAAGGAGGATCTATGAATCTGAAACAGAACCATTATTCCCGCAGAGCGCTGGCGCTGCTGCTGACGCTGGTCATGTGTGTGGGCATGATCCCCACCGCCTTTGCCGCCACCTCCTGCCCCTATTGCGGCAATCCCACGGTGGTGCCCGGGCAGTTCTCCGGTACCTTAAAGCCGGACTACATCATTCCCTTCAAGCTCAGTCGAGAGGACGCCATCCAGAAGCTGAAGGCGCACTACAAGGGCAAACCCTTCCTGCCCAGGAGCTTCACCAGCGCCAACCACATTCAGAAGATTCGGGGCATTTATGTTCCCTTCTGGATGTTCGACGGCGAGGCCGTGGGCGATGCCACCTACGAGGCGACCCACATCCGCACCTATCGCAGCGGCGATGAGGAGCTCACGGAGACGCTCCACTTCGACGTTTACCGCGCGGGCAGCGTCGCCTTTGAAAAGGTGCCAGTGGACGCCTCCAGCAAGATGCCGGACGACCACATGGATTCCATCGAGCCTTACGATTATGGAGAGCTCAAGCCCTTTTCCACGGCGTACCTGCCTGGATTCCTGGCCGATAAGTTCGATGTGAGCGTGGAGGATAGCCGGGAGCGGGCGGATCAGCGCTGCGGGAGCACGCTGCAATCGGCGCTCATGGAAACGGTTCAGGGCTATCATTCCTGCCTGCCCAGAGCTGGGGGAAATTCTGCGGAACGTTCGCGGCCATTGCCGTGCCGTTGTCGGTAATCGGCGCTGTCATCTCCATTTTGCTGTAAGGGAGGGGTGACCATGAAAAAGAAACTTTTCCGCCTTGCGGCGGCACTGCTGCTGAGCCTGTCCCTGCTGTGCGTCACAGCCTTTGCAGCGTCAGAATACGGCGTCATTTACAATGAAACGAGCTCCCTTGGCTCCGACACCCTGACCCTGCTGGGGGAAAACACCCTGCCCATGTTCAGTGAGCAGCTGGGGGTCGAGCTGCGGGTGGACGTTCTGACCCTAATGAGCGCTGACACCATCGAGGACGCCGCGCACAGCATTTACCGCACCTACGATTACGGCTTCGGCGACGATAAGCGGGGCGTGACCCTCACCATCTATATGGAGCCGGTGGGGAGCACCTACGTCATGGCTCCCGGCAACTGGTGCATCTATGTAGGCGGCTACGACGAAAGCTTCACCGGCGGCATCCTGCGGGATACGGTAACGGGGCGGCAGGACCTCTACACCTACACCACCGAAAGCCGCAGGAGCACCAAATCCCAAAGCTCCGGCAGCTTCAGCGGCGATGGCGGCGGCCATGGGCGCAGCGGCAAGTTCTGAGGGGGTGCGGAGATGAAACGCATTCCGACAGCGGCGCTTGCGCTGTGCCTGCTGCTGAGCCTGACCGCCTGCGGGGAACAGTCCTCCGGCAAAATCCCCGGCGGCAAAGGCGATTTAAGCGAAAAGCCCAATCCGGACGTTGACACCGTGACCGGCGAAGCGGCGCAGGCAGCGCTGGACCTGCTGCGCCAATGCATGGCGGACAGCCCCAAGGTCGCCGCCGTGGCGTACCTCGGCTACCGGGATGCGACGGAGCAGGACGGCGACCTCACCGACTGGCTGTGGACGAATGTGCCGGGGCTGATGGAGGAAATGGCCTTTTTGCAGTCCATTCCCACCGACCGCGTGCTGAACGGCGGCTGTGGCGACCTCTACTGCATCGTGCCACGGGATGAACACACCTCACTGGCGGTGAACCATGTTGTCTGGCGCTCCAACGAGCGGGGCGTGTGGCCTGTGGCGGACGATGTGCTCTACCGCAGCGAGTACGCCGAGCCTCTGCTGCTGGATTTCAGCAGCTTCGGCGATGTCACCGGCTTGGACTATGAGGGCAATCTGTGGGCCCCGCCCACGGCGCTGGGACTGGCGAATACCGTCTGGAACTGCGGCAGCTGGATGCTGGAGCTGAACGACGGCGGCAGCGACCCGGACTACGCGGGTACAGCCCAACTGTCCTATCAGCAGGAGGACGGGCAGGAATACCGGGCCGCATACTCCGGCGCGTGGCGGATGGAGAACGACTGCCTGCGTCTGGAGCTGTCCGCAGGGGTAGGGACCTCCCTCAGCGGGAGCTTCCCGGTGTACATCGACCTCTCCGGCGAGCATCTGATGCTCCATCGGGACGGGGCGACCCACGCGGGCCTGCCGTTCTTCGCGGATGACGCCAACTATATGGAGCTGACGCTGAGCTACGGCTAAAGGAACCGCCGAACGCAAAAACGGCATAAAGAAGCTACGGTTGCAACCTATAACCTTACAACACAGGTAAACAGCGGCAACGGAACGATTTCCGCAAGCAAGACCGGGTTAGCGGCGGACTCGAATGAAACGGTTATTTTTATCCCCGATTCCGGCTATGAAATTGATATCGTCACGGTACACGACGCTGCAACACCTGTAAGCAAACAGGCAAATCCCATGCAACCCAAGAGGGCGGCGGCGAATGCCGCCGCCCCCACTTTCTTGAGACAGGCATTCAAAATTGCCGCTCAGCGATGGAACAATCGCAAATCTTAACAATCATTAGCTAAAAAGTCAAAGGAGCCACCGCATGAAGAACGAATCACAGCAGGCACTGCTGCTTCTCCGGCAATATCTATATCAGCAGACAGACGAGCAGCATCCGGTCTCGGTCAAGGACATTCTCGCATTTCTGGCAGCAGCACGGCATTCAGGCCGGACGCAAGAGTGTTTACACCGACATCGAACTGCTGCAGAAAGCCGGGATGGATATCGTCTGCGTCAAAAGCACCCAGAATCGATACTTCGTGGGGGAGAGGCTGTTTGAACTGCCGGAGCTGAAGCTGCTGGTGGATGCGGTGGAATCCTCCGGGTTTATCACGGAGAAAAAGAGCACCGCCCTCATCAAGAAACTGGGCCATCTCACCAGCACAGCGCAGGCGGAACAGCTGAACCGCCGCATTTACATGGGCGGCACTCCAAAGCCGGAGAATGAGAGCATCTACTACAATGTGGATACCATCCACAACGCCGTCCAGAAGAAACAGCAAATCACCTTCCAGTATTTTGAGTACTCGCCTAAAAAGGAAAAGATACTCAAGCATGACGGATACAAGTATCGGTTCAGCCCCTACGCCATGATCTGGAATCGGGACTGCTACTATGCCGTAGGCTGGTCGGAAAAGCACGGAAAAATTGCACAATTTCGGGTGGACCGCATGACGGCAGTCCAGACACTGGATTTTGATCCGGCGGAGTATGTCCGCAAGGTGTTTGGGATGTACCCGGACAACCTCTGTACCGTAGAGCTGCTGTGCAATAATGAGGTCATGCGCAGCGTGATCGACCGCTTCGGTGAAAATGTGTGGACGGAAACTGTAGATGAACAGCATTTCCGTGCCACAGTCGAGGTCGCGCCAAGCCCACCGTTCTTCAGTTGGGTCTTTACCTTTAGCGGTAAGATTCGCATCGTCAGCCCAGCAGCAGTGCTGGAGGAAATGCGGGATATGGCAGCGTGGCTGAAATAATTTATGGGTGGTGTTCCCTGCGGGGAACACCACATTTTTCACGTCTTGCCAATCGAACGAATGTTTGCTATGCTGAGGCTACAGTGTTTCCAGAGAAGAGAACACGGATAGGAGGTGAGTTACTTGGAACAGACATTCGGCAGCTTCGTTCGGGAGAAACGGCAATCTATCGGATTGCCCCTGCGCACGCTGGCGGCAAAGCTGGATCTGTCGCCGGTCTATCTGAGCAACATTGAGAACGACCGCAGACCGGCGCCGACGCGCGCATATTTGGAACGGTTGGAGCAGGAACTGCATCTTAGCAAGGTGGAAACCGAGCAGATGCTAGATCTTGCCGCCAAGTCCCAGAATAACCGGGTATCCGCAGACCTGCCGGACTACATCATGGATCGGGAGATCGTCCGGGCCGCGCTCCGCACGGCAAAGGAGGCAGACGCCACAGACCAGGAGTGGCAGGAATTTATCGACCGGATCACCCAGCGCGCAAAGAAATCCAAAGAGGGCGGTGAAATAGACGCATGAAAAAGCATATTACCGCGAACAGGCGCTGGAGCGGATCGCCCGCGATGTGATCATCGCCTATGACCCCAGACTCTATACGGCCCTCCCGCAGCCATTCCCATTGAGGACATCATCGAGGCGCAGGGGTTAGTGCTGGAGTATCAATATCTGCGGAATAATGGGCGGGTTTTGGGCGAGACCATCTTTGACGACGGTCTCACAGCGATCTATGACCGGGAAAACCACCGCTATGACCTTCTCCCCGTCAAAGGCGGCACCATCCTCATCGACTGCTCTCTCTGCGAAGAGGAAGCATCTACCGGGCGGCTGCGCTTTACCTGCGCCCATGAGCTGGGGGCACTGGCTGCTCCATAAGGAACTGTTCAGCGGGACCGGCGAAAACGCGGCGCTCCGTTCCGGCGATGAGAGCGACAACACATTGGAAGTGCAGGCGAACCTGCTGGGCTCTATCCTTCTGCTGCCGCTGCCGCAGGTCAAGCGCTGCTTCTATCAGCTGCGCTCCGGACGGACGAATCAACAGCTGGTGACGGATATGGCAGGTATCTTTCAGGTATCCAAGCAGGCCATGCGCATTCGGTTGGAGAACCATAACCTGCTGTAAAAAATTTTCATGTGCTGTTCTCAAAAAAGAGAACAGAGAAAGCGAGGCGCTATGTCAAAAACCAATTCCCTGCGCTGTCCGCTGTGCGGCAAGGGTCGTATCGCGGATATCCCCAGCGGTGCGGAGCAGTCTCAGTACAAGCTGTTTGCGCTGCACAGAGCGGAACACCCTGACCTGATCGCCAAATGCCCCAAGTGCGGCGAACAGATCGGCATCACGGTGCTGACACCGGATGCTCACCCCCTGATCCACACGCCCATCCCCTTTATGGGATAATTAAAAATCAATTGATATGACTTCGTCAAGCGCACCAGCCACCCATCGTCGAATATGGAAACATTGAGTTAGGAGCCTTACAAGTAGCTTTTCAGCTATGTGTAAGGCTCTTTTTTGGCGCCTTTCTTTGGCTGAAAAGCGGAAAGGCACACAATGCGCAGACGCTGGCAGCCCTATATCGCTAAATATCCGTGGCCCCATCTCAGACATTTCAAAAAAATCTGAGATTGGAGTCATGAATCATGAAAAAATGGCAGGAAGAACGCAACTACCGGCGCGCTCGAAACGAAGCTGGCGAAGTCATCGCCAATATCATCACTGTAGACGGCATGGATGTAGAGGTGCCGGAAGATGTGTATCTGGCCTACTCCCAGGCAGACCGCAGGGAGCGCTATATCACGGAGGAACAGTCCTCCGGAAAACTGCTCTCTCTGGAGCAGATGGAGAATGACGCGCTTTTGCCGGACTATGTCGGAGCAGAAGCAGATCCTTTTGCTGGCGCTGCTGTCACTAAAGGATACCGACCGGGAACTCATCAACGCCCTGTTCTTCGACGGCGCGTCTACACGGGAAAACGCCCCATCTTCCCGGAGCACAGTATCATCATCGTGGATGAAGCCCATAAGCTCCCGGAAACCGCACAGCAGATGCTGGGTGTGACGTTGGCGGCCGAAGAGATACGAAACCTTATCCTTCAGCTAAAAGAGGAACGGTACTTACTGGCGGCAGAAATGCTGGAGGACAGCACCGGCCCTTTGCTGTGCAAGCTGGCGCAGCCCAGAGAGGAAGCGGAGCCGGTGGAAGCCTGTTTGCGATTGCTGACCGCGCCAGCCCGCACACTGCCCATCATCCAGCGGCAGATTGGCAGCCTGCTCTCCCCGCTGGGAAGTTGCCAGCTGAATACGGTGCTGGACGCGGTCAAGCTGTTCACCAGTTCCCAGACAGATATGATTTTTTACACTGCCGAAGATGTCAGCACAGGCGGCGCCATGCTGTGCGCCGCGGCCGGCGATATCACGCAGCGAATAAAAAAGATCCTGTGGCAGCCGGATCAGGCGTTTGTTCTGACCTCCGGCACCATGGCGGTGGGCCGCGATTTCCGCCGTTTCAAAACGCAGGCAGGATTGGAGAAGGGACACCGCGTTATGGAATCCGTTTCTCCATCCCCCTTTGACTACCGGAACAACTGCCTGCTCTACCTTCCGCAAATCCCGCCCCGCCAGAGAGCGGAGGATACGGATGTGTACTTTAATGAGCTGACTGCCGAACTCGTCGGACTCATTAACGCAGCTTCCGGTCATGCGCTGGTGCTCTTTACCTCCTATGCAGCCATGTCGGCTGTGAAGGAGCGGCTGCGGGAGGAATCTCTCCCATTCCCACTGCTGACGCTGGGCCGCAACGCGCCCCACATCATCGAACAGTTCCGGCACACGCCGGGAGCGGTGCTGCTGGCCACCGGCGCGGCATGGGAGGGCTTTGATTTCCCCGGTGACTGCGTGTCTCTGCTGATCATCCCGCGCCTGCCCTTCGCCTACCCGGACGCACGGAAGGAGCGGGAATTGGAGAAGTATTCTTCCCTTCGCGCATTCATCCGTGAGGTAGCTGTACCGGAGATGCAGATCAAGCTGCGTCAGGGCTTTGGACGGGCCATCCGCACGGAGAGCGATACCTGCGTCATCGCCATTCTGGATGAACGGGCCTGCCGTGGCCGCAGATACGCCTAGGCTGTGAGGGAGGCATTGCCGGAAATGCGGAGGACCGGCAGCCTGCGGGAAGTGACAAAGTTCCTGCGGGAGAAAAAGCCGGAGAGCTATTTTGAGGTGGAAAGATGATCGATGCAAAGAAAGAATTGCAGTATCGGCTGGCAGTCAGGAGGCTGGAACATCTGGCGGAAAATGGCCTGCTGAGCGCGGAAGAACTGAACTATGCCAAAAGGCTGGCCGGAGAGAAATATTCCCCGCAGACTGTTTGGGAATAGTGCTGGATATTCTGCGGGTCATGTGGTAGCTTGTGTGTTGACAAAAAAGATACAGGGAAGTGAAAAACATGGCACAGGTAAAAATCATCGCGCCGCAGACGCGGGAAGCGGAACATCTGCGGGTGGCGGCCTACTGCAGGGTCAGCTCGGACTCCAAAGATCAGCTTCATTCCTACGCCGCCCAGATCCGTAATTATACGGAAGAGATCGCCCAGCATGACGGATGGGAGCTGGTGGATGTGTATGCCGACGAAGGGCTGACCGGCACCCGGATGGACCAGCGGGATGACTTCAACCGCATGATGCGAGATTGCCGGAAGGGTAAGATCGACCGCATTCTGGTGAAGTCCGTATCCCGCTTCGCCCGGAATACCAGAGACTGCCTGTCCGCCCTGCGGGAGTTATCCGCCATGGGTGTCAGCGTCCGGTTTGAAAAAGAAAATATCGACACGAAAACGCTCACCACCGAACTGATGGTGAGCGTTTCCGGTTCTCTTGCCCAGCAGGAATCCATCTCCATCTCCGCCAATCAGAAGATGAGCTATCAGCGGCGGATGGAGCGAGGGGAATTTATCACCTGCACCGCCCCTTACGGATACCGAATCGTAAATAAGAAAGACCTTGAGATCGTCCCGGAGGAAGCCGCTACGGTGCGCTGGATCTTCGACGCATACCTCAAGGGCCGCAGCTCTGGATGGATCGCGGAGCAGCTGACGGCAAAGGGCATCCCCTCCCAGTCCGGCACGGAATGCTGGAGGGAGACCGGAGTTCGATACCTGCTGACCAATGAAAAGTACATTGGAGACGCTCTGAGCCAGAAATCCTACACCTGCGGCTTCCCCTTCGTGCAGAAGCGGAATCACGGGGAACGCCTGCAATACTACACGGAGAACTCCCATCCAGCTATCATCGACCGGGACACCTTTGAGCGGGTGCAGGCACTGCTGCAAAAGAAAGCGCAGAAAGAGAAAAAGCGCAGAGAAAAAAGCCCTCTTGCCTTAAAAATCGTTTGCGGGAACTGCGGGACGGTGTTTAAGCGCCGAAGCAGCCGGAGCGGATATGTGACCTGGGTTTGTCGAACCCACGACCGCCACGCCTCGGACTGCCCTGTAGGACGCATCCCGGAAGCGGAGATCCATGCCGCCTTCCTGCGGATGTACCACAGGCTCAAAAGCAACGCGGACATCATTCTGGCCCCGGCCCTCCGGCAGCTGAACACACTGGACACGATCTTGCGGCAGAATCATACGCAGGTGCTGGCCATCAACCGGGCCATCGCGGAAGCAACAGAAGAAAGCCATAAGATCAGCACTCTGCGGGCCAATGGCTTGCTGGACGCGGATATCTGCGCCGCCCGCATGAATGCCATCAGCGCCAGACTGGCACAGCTTCGCGGGGAGCGGCGCAGGCTGACAGAGAATGAAGCGATAGACGAAACGATGGACGCGCTCTGCAAGGTGGAGCAGACGCTTCTCAACGGACCGGAACGGCTGGACGGCTTCGATGAAGAGCTGTTCGAACGTCTGGTGGAGAAAATCATTGCAGAGTCTCAAACCCGCATCCGCTTCCGGCTTTACGGAGGCTTAGAGCTGACAGAACAATAGGAGGTGGCGGCAAGATGATCAGCTGTATCTGAGATGTTAAGGCTGCGGAAATACCGCGGTCACGGACATGGATGCGATGGTAAGCGAGACTGTCCGGCAGTTCCGAGAGCATGAGCAGCCCAGCTGTACCGCCTACACGCCCTCCGCGGAGGTCATGCGGCTGGACAATGCCATCAACCGGGGGTTGGAGCAGCCGGACTCGCCGGAAGCGGTGATGGCGCTGATCCTGCAGGGTGAGGCAGCACGGTATGCCTGCTGCCCAGCGCTATCTGCCGAATCTAATCGGTTTGAGCGCTTGACAGAGACGGACTGGAAACGCTTTCAACGAGTGATTTCCCATATCACCATCTCACAGGATACCGAAGTAACTCTTATATTTACGGATAAAAAGCGACAGGAAAGGACGAATGATCCATGGAAGCGACAGAAGCCACCTTAGAGCGACGGGTGCGGGTGAGCCCCGCAACCAGAAAACCGGAAGAACTGCACAGAAACCATGACGGGAAAATGCGCGTAGCGGCCTACTGCCGCGTCTCGACGGACAGTGAAGAGCAGCTCAACAGCTATGAGGCGCAAAAAACCTACTACACCCAGAAGATCCAGGACAGCCCGGATTGGGAGATGGCGGGGATCTATGCCGATGAGGGCATCTCAGGCACCAGCCTGAAAAAGCGGACACAGTTCAACAAGATGATCACCGCCTGCAAGCGAGGACACATCGACCTCATCATCACCAAGTCCCTCTCCCGCTTTGCCAGAAACACGGTGGACTGCCTGGATACGGTGCGGCTCCTGAAAGCAAACGGCATTGGGGTGTACTTCGAGAAGGAAAACATCAACACCCTCACGGAATCTATCGAATTTCTCATCACCCTGTTCAGCGGCTTCGTCCAGGCGGAATCCGAGTCTCTCAGCAAGAATGTCGCGTGGGGAAAGCAGAAGAGCGCGGAGGCGGGAAAGGTCACCTTCCAGTACAAGAAGATGCTGGGATACCGGAAGGGGGCGGATGGACAGCCGGAGATCGTACCGGAGGAAGCGGAGATCATCCGCCGCATTTACCACAGGTATCTGGACGGCTGCACTCTGGGAAAGATCAAATGGGAGCTGGAGGAGGACGGCGTTCCCACCGCACAGGGTGTAGAGCGCTGGTCACCCTCCATCATCCACAATATCCTGACCAATGAAAAGTACATTGGAGACGCCCTGCTGCAGAAAACCTATGTGACGGACTGTATCACCAAAAAGGTCAAAAAGAACCGTGGTGAACGCACGATGTACTATGTGGAGAACAGCCACCCGGCTATTGTCTCAAAGGATTTGTTCAATCAGGTGCAGCAGGAGATGACGCGCCGGTCCAGTAAACGGAAGGTGCTGCAAAAGAGCGGAAAAACGGAACTTGGGAAATACTCCGGCAAATACGCGCTGACAGAACTGCTGGTGTGCAGCGAGTGCGGCTCCCCCTACAAGCGGGTCACATGGGCCAGAAATGGGAAAAAGCGCATCGTATGGCGCTGTGTCTCCCGGCTGGAGTTTGGTACAAAATACTGCCAGTACTCCCTGACACTGGATGAAGGCAGGCTGCACAGCGCCATCCTCGCGGCTATGAATGAGTACGCCGCCATCCGGCAGGAGGTCTGCCCCGATGTGCTGGCCATGGCGGAGGAAGCAAAACAGGCGTTATTTCAGGCTGGCGCGCAGCTGATGCAGCTGAAGAAGCGTATGGACGCGGTGAGCCGGGAGAAAAGCGATGTGCTGGACCGGCTGCTCGTCAACATGGCCGATACCGAGCTGAATGCCAGAATGAAAGCGCTGACGGATGAGAAGGAATCCCTTAAGGCACAGATCGCGGACGCACAGCAGGCAGAGGTCAATCTGGAAGAGCAGGCTGCCAGACGCCGGCAGATGTGGAACAGAATCATGGAATGCGCCGCAGGCTATACAGAATTTGACAATGAGCTCGTCCGGCAGGTCATCCCCAAAATCACGGTGGAGGACGCGGAAACCATCCGCATCCAGTTCAGAGACAGCAAAACGGTGATTGAGCAGGAAATCTATGAATGAGAAGATGAACGGCGGAATATCCACCATGCAAGGGATATTCTGCCGTTTGCCTTTTCAAAAAGGGAGTATAACAGCAGAAACCATTGCGGCACAAGGCTTTGACGGCGGCATCTTTTCTGTCGACACACGACATACAAAACAGGGACAAGAGATAAAACCTCTTGTCCCTGTTTTGTTCTATCTTACCCGGAAATACCAAACAGCTGTCTGCCGTTTTCGGTTGTAATCCGTTCAACCTCTGCGGCACTCATGCCCTTGATTTCCGCGATAGTCTCAGCCATGCGATGCACATACAGCGAGGAATTACGGCGGCCGCGAAACGGCTCGGGTGCCATGTAGGGCGAATCGGTCTCGATCATCAATCGCTCAATCGGCACTTCACGAATGACTTCCTTCGCTTTTTTAGCATTTTTGAACGTGATAACACCGGTGAATGACAGATAATACCCGAGTTTCAGCAGTTCGCGTGCCATTTCGACGTGACCGGCATAGCAGTGGTACACGCCGATCACATCCGGATACCGACGAGTGATCTCCATGCTGTCGGCGTGCGCATCGCGGTCATGCACGATGACAGGAAGGTGCAGTGCACGCGCCAGCTCCATTTGGCGGGCAAATACAACCTGCTGCCGCGCACGCGCACGCTCGTCTTTTTCCCAGTAATAGTCAAGACCAATTTCACCGATGGCGCGGATCTTGCTTTCATTCTGTGCCAGTGCGCGGATGGTCTCTAGGTCAGCCTCCCAGCCGTCCTCGATGTTCTCCGGGTGGATACCGACCGCCGCATATACAAATGGATATTTATTCGCGTAGCTGACCGCTTTGCGCGAGCTTTCCACATCACAGCCGGGATTGAGAATCAGGCCGACATTGTTCTCGGGCATGGAAGCCAGCAGCGTATCGCGGTCCTCGTCGAACCGTTCATCGTCATAGTGTGCATGTGTATCAAAAAGCATAGTAAACCTTCCTCAAATCCAGCCGAAATGCCTGCAGGCGTTCCAAAGTCCGTCCTTATCCACGTCGGTCGTGATGTAATCCGCCTTCTCCTTGAGCGCGGCGCGGGCATTGCCCATCGCAATAGACAGCCATCCCTGACCGAACATGCAGATGTCGTTCATACCGTCGCCAAACACTACAATATCCTCATCTGGAATGGACAGAAGCTGCTGAAAACAGCGAATCCCTCGCTGTTTTTCCTTCGGCTCAACGAAAATCACATGGGGATTGTACCGCACAAGCGGCAGACCGCCCGCGTCAATATTCTTCTCCTCGTCAGGCGTGCAGACGTAGTAAACCTTGTACAGATGCTCCAGCCTGTGATAATCAAAATGCGGGTCCCACAGAACAGGGAAGTAGTTCTCCGGTGCATACGGAAGATAATTTTTATCCGTTGTTACGCATAGTTTCTCATTCTCCGGCGACACCGCCCACGGAATACCGGCCTGCTCGAGCCGCTCGATCAGCGCAATGCAGTCGGCCGCCGGCAGCGACTCCATCTCAACAATTTCGCCGTTGTGCGTTACGCTCCAGCCGCCGTCCGCTACAATGTCCGTGAAGCCGTAGCGCGCGGCAACGGCTGCCGCAGATGCCTGCAGCCGTCCGGTCGCAATGGCGGTAAAGTGGCCGTTCGCACGAAGCTGCGCCAGTGCCTTTACTGCGCTTTCCGGCATCATGGTGGTGAGACCGGTGGAAAGCGTGCCGTCAATATCAAAAAAGAAGTATTTTTTGTGCATGTAAAACCCTCAATAACAGAGTGAAGAGTGGAGAGTGCAGAGAACATAAATCTCCACTCTTCACTCTCCACTCTGTTCTTAACTCTTTTGCTTAAAATATATCACAGAATCATAAACAGCGTGCCTGCCGCAATCAGAATGCCGCCGATCACGCCCTTGACCGTCACGGTCTCGTGCAGGACAACAAACGCCAGAATCATCGTGATAACAACGCTCAGCTTGTCGATCGGAGCCACACGGCTGGCCTCGCCCATCTGCAGGGCCTTGTAGTAAAACAGCCACGAACCGCCGGTCGCCAGTCCGGACAGGGTAAGGAATACCCAGCTTTTGGCGCCGATTGCGCTTACGCCGCCCTGTCTTCCCAGCAGGAAGACCATGCCCCATGCCATCACGAGCACCACAGCGGTTCGGATAGCAGTAGCAAGCGTGCTGTCCACATTTTCCACGCCAATTTTGGCTAAAATCGTTGTCAGTGCGGCAAATACCGCAGAGAGCAGCGCATAAATGATCCACATTGAATTTCGCCCTCTTGTCATAATTTTCGCTTCCTAAATTGTTGATTGTAGTGCGTGCGAAATTATATATGGGATAACACATCCGTTAACCCATTCGTAGGGCGGGCTGCCCTCAGCCCGCCGTTGCAACCGAGTGCTCCTGTTTATGTGCGGCGGGGTGAGGGCACCCCCCCTGCGGAATCCGTTGTAAAGTGTGTTTATTTTAGCACAGTTTAGCGCCAGCCGGAATCTTATCGTCCAGCATGAGCAGGTTGAGCTTTTCGTCCTTTTCGGCGGAGAGCAGCATGCCGTTGGACTCCTGACCCATCATCTTGCGCGGCGGCAGGTTGGTAACGGCGACGACCGTCTTGCCGACCAGCTCCTCCGGCTTGTAATACTTGGCAATACCGGACAGAATCTGACGCGGCGTGCCCGAGCCGTCATCCAGCTGGAACTTGAGCAGCTTATTGCTCTTCTTGACGTTCTCGCATGCGAGTACCTTGCAGACCGTCATATCGACCTTGCAGAAATCGTCAAACGGGATATCCGGCAGGAACTCAACTGCAGGCTTCTGCTCTGCCTCGGCAGCCTTCTTTTCCTCCTCGATCTCAGCGAGCTTCTTCGGAATGTCGATGCGCTCGAACAGGATGGAGGCTTCGCCGACCGGCTGACCCGGCTGCATGCCGTCAAACGAGGTCAGGCTCTCAACGCCCTTGTTTTCAACACCCAGCTGTGCGAAAATCTTGTCCGCGGTGTCCGGCAGATACGGCTTCAGCTCAACAGCGGCAAAGCGGATCGCTTCGAGCAGGTTGTACAGTACCGTGCCCAGACGCGCCTGCTTGCTCTCGTCCTTGGCGAGCGCCCACGGCATGGTCTCGTCGATATACTTGTTGGAGCGGCGCAGCAGTGCGAATACCTCGTCGATGGCGTCTGCAACGTGCAGGGTGTCCATCTTTTTCTCAACAGCTGCCGGAAGACCGAGTGCGACTGCCTTCAGTTCGTCATCAAGCGCTTCCGGTGCGGTCGGCACCGGAACAATGCCGCCGAAATACTTCTTGGTCATGGCAATCGTGCGGTTGACCAGATTGCCGAGCACATTTGCCAGATCGGAGTTAATGCGCTCGCAGATCAGCTCGTAGGAGAGCACACCGTCGTTTGCGAACGGCATCTCGTGCAGAACGTAGTAGCGAACGGCATCCACGCCGAACAAGCGAACCAGATCGTCCGCGTAGATAACGTTGCCGAGCGACTTGGACATCTTGCCGTCGCCGACCAGCAGCCACGGATGACCGAATACCTGCTTGGGCAGCGGCTCGCCGAGCGCCATCAGGAAGATAGGCCAGTAAATCGTGTGGAAGCGAATGATATCCTTGCCGATCAGGTGCACGTCCGCCGGCCAGAACTTCTTGTAGTGCTCATCGTGGTTGCCGTCCGGATCGTAGCCGCAGAAGGTGATATAGTTGGTAAGCGCATCCAGCCAAACATAGACAACATGGCCCGGGTCAAAGTCTACCGGAATGCCCCAGCTGAACGAGGTGCGGGAAACGCACAGGTCCTGCAGACCGGGCTTGAGGAAGTTGTTTACCATCTCGTTCTTGCGGCTCTCCGGCTGGATGAACTCGGGGTGCTCCTCGATGTGCTTCATCAGGCGGTCGGCGTACTTGCTCATGCGGAAGAAGTATGCCTCCTCCTCAGCGTCTACACACGGGCGGCCGCAGTCCGGGCAGCAGCCGTCCTTCAGCTGGCTCTCGGTCCAGAAGGACTCACACGGCTTGCAGTATTTGCCCTTGTACGCACCCTTGTAAATATCGCCCTGATCATACAGTTTTTTGAAGATCTTCTGCACTTTTTTCTCATGCATCGGGTCGGTGGTGCGGATGAATTTGTCATAGGTGGTGTTCATCAGATCCCAGATGGTCTTAACCTCACCGGCAACCTTATCAACGTGCTGCTGCGGCGTAATGCCGGCTGCCTCGGCCTTCTCCTGAATCTTCTGACCATGCTCGTCCGTACCGGTCTGGAAGTAAACATCGTAACCGGTCATGCGCTTGTAGCGTGCGATAGCGTCGGCCAGCACAATCTCGTAGGTGTTGCCGATGTGCGGCTTCGCCGAGGTATAGGCGATCGCCGTCGAGATATAATAGGGTTTCTTGTCCATTCGTGTATTCTCTCCTTACATATATAAATATGTTTTATGCGTAACAGCGGGGAACAGGGAACAAAAAATCCTCCGTTCCTGCAATGGCCTGTATTTTGCCACTGCAAGGACGGAGGACAAACCTTCCGTGTTACCACCTTGCTTTACGCCTTCCTCGCGGAAAGACGCCTCAGCGGGTAGGATGCTACCCATCGTCCTCGATAACGGCAGGACCTTGCCGCCGCAGCCTTGCCTACTATTATAAAGTAGGTTCGGTGCGAAGCTCCAAGACCATGTTCGGCAGTGCCCTCCGCGCTCCGCTTTCACCGCCCGGAACTCGCTTTGACGTACCTCACTGCGTACTCTTCTCTTCACTGCTTTTAACAGATGTGCTCAGGAAAACAGCGTTTTCCTGTATACAATGTTATTTTACTATATCGGGGAAGGTTTGTCAAATCTGTTTACGGTGCAGCAAGGTCGGCCGTCGCAGCCTCAAGTAAAAAAAGTCTTGACAACAGTGGCTCAGAGGTCTAATATAAAACATATTGATAAAGGTGATGAACGGGTAAAGTAATTGTACCCCTGTCCGCAGAGAGCTGCCGGTCGGTGTAAGGCAGCGGCAGGAAGCAGTGAAACTCGCCCGGGAGCTGTCCGCTGAAAGTCCTTCGGACCGGTAGGAGGGAACGGATACCCACCGTTACAGGGGAGCGCATTGTCAGATGTGCATAGAGTGGTCGCACCATACTGCGGCAACAAGAGTGGTACCGCGGAGCTTTCGCTTCGTCTCTTAATGATTGGATTAAGGGACGAAGCTTTTTTTGTCCCTGTAAGCCCGGTAAAATTCTGAATAGGAGAGGACAAGATACCATGGGAAGAACAGTTAAGATTTTTGATACGACGCTGCGTGACGGTGAGCAGTCTCCCGGCTGCAGCATGAACCTGAATGAGAAGATCGAGGTCGCAAAGCAGCTCGAAGCCCTCAAGGTTGATATTATTGAAGCAGGCTTTGCCGCTGCTTCGCCCGGCGATGCTGCTGCTATCGCAGCAATCGCTGATACTGTACGCGGCGCTACCATCTGCTCGCTGGCACGCTGCCGTGAGCAGGACATCGAGGCGGCATGGAACTCCATTCGCCGTGCAGAGTCTGCCCGCATTCACACCTTCCTGGCAACCAGTCCGGTACACATGGAGTACAAGCTGAAGATGACGCCGGACGAGGTGCTGGAATCCGTAGCACATAACGTGGCCTTCGCCAAGAAGTTCTGCTCGGACATCGAGTTCTCCGCTGAGGACGCAACCCGCACCGACCTCGACTTCCTGTGCCGCGTCGTTGAAACTGCCATCAAGGCCGGTGCTACTACCATCAACATTCCGGATACCGTCGGCTACATGATCCCGCAGGAGTACGCCTCCCGCATCAAGTATCTGCGTGAGCACACCGAGGGCATCGAGAACATAATCCTGTCCTGCCACATGCACAACGACCTTGGCATGGCCGTTGCCAACTCGCTGGCAGGCGTTGAAGCCGGTATCGACCAGATCGAGTGCACCATCAACGGCATCGGCGAGCGTGCCGGCAACGCCTCCATGGAGGAGTGCGTCATGGCGCTCAAGACCCGTGCCGATCACTTCGGTATCGGCTGCAACATCGAGACCGCCCAGATCTACCGTGCAAGCCGCATGATCCAGACCATTACCGGCGTTGCTGTTGCACCGACCAAGCCGATCATCGGTGCAAATGCGTTCGCACACGAGGCAGGCATCCACCAGCACGGCGTAATGGCCAACAAGGAAACCTACGAGATCATGACTCCGGAATCCGTCGGTATCCCGAAGAACGCGATCGTGCTCGGCAAGCATTCCGGCCGTCACGCCTTCGAGGAGCGTCTGCATGAGCTGGGTTACACGCTCGACCATGAGAAGCTCGAAAAGGCATTCGAGAAGTTCAAGGTTCTGGCCGACAAAAAGAAGGTCATCAAGGACCGCGACCTCGAGGGTCTGATCGGTGCTGTTCCGGTTTCCGGCGAGGAGCGCTATACGCTCGACCGCTTTGTTATTAACTCTGGCAACACCATTACCTCTACCGCTGTTATCCGTGTCAAGAAGGGCGACGAGATGTTTGAGCGCGCTGCCGCTTCCGACGGCCCGATCAACGCATCGTTCCATGCGATCGACAAGATCATCGGCAAGGAAATCGTTCTGGAGGACTACTCGCTGCGCGCACTGACCGACGGCGAGGACGCACAGAGCGAGGCTATCGTCAAGATCCGCGTAGACGGCAGCAACGAGGTTGTTACCGGCCGCGGCGTATCGGTTGACGTTATGGAAGCATCCATCAAGGCGTACATCAACGGCATCAACAAGTATTTTAACGACTAATTCAGCAGGAGGAACGCTGTTATGGGTATGACAATGACGCAGAAGATCCTCGCAAAGCATGCGGGTCTGGAAAGCGTAACGGCAGGTCAGCTGATCGAGGCAAACGTAGATCTCACGCTGGCAAACGATATCACCGGTCCGGTTGCCATCCGAGAGATGGAGAAGGCGGGCTTCGACAAGGTGTTCGACAACACCAAGATCGCGCTCGTAATGGACCATTTTGCACCGAACAAGGATATTAAGTCCGCTGAGCAGTGCCTCGAGTGCCGCGAGTTCTCCAAGAAGTACAACATCGTAAACTTTTTCGATGTTGGCGCAATGGGCATCGAGCACGCGCTGCTGCCGGAAAAAGGTCTGACCGCTCCCGGTGAGCTCATCATCGGCGCGGACAGCCACACCTGCACCTACGGCGCACTGGGCGCATTCTCCACCGGCGTCGGTTCTACCGATCTCGCCGCAGGCATGGCGACCGGCAAGGCGTGGTTCAAGGTGCCGAGCGCCATCAAGTTTGTGCTGAAGGGCAAGCTGAACCCGTGGGTATCTGGCAAGGACGTTATCCTGCATATCATCGGCAAGATCGGCGTGGACGGTGCGCTGTACAAGTCGATGGAGTTCGTCGGCGAGGGCGCACACGAGCTGTCCATGGACGACCGCTTCACCATCTGCAACATGGCGATCGAGGCCGGTGCGAAGAACGGCATCTTCCCGGTGGACGACAAGACGATGAATTACATCAAGGGCCGCGTAAACCGCGAGGTTACCGCATTCGAGGCCGACGCTGACGCCGAGTACGAGCAGACCATCGAAATCGACCTGTCTGCACTTCGTCCGACCATTGCGTGCCCGCATCTGCCGGAGAACACCAAGACCATTGACGACCTCGGTCATATTGAGGTTCAGCAGTCGGTCATCGGTTCCTGCACCAACGGCCGCATCGACGATATGCGCGTTGCAGCCGAAATTCTCAAGGGCCGCAAGGTAAATCCGAATGTGCGCACCATCATCATCCCCGCGACACAGGAAGTTTACCTGCAGTGCATCGAGGAGGGTCTGACCAAGATCTTCATTCAGGCTGGCGCTATCGTTTCCACGCCGACCTGCGGCCCGTGCCTCGGCGGTCATATGGGTATCCTGGCGCACGGCGAGAAGGCGGTTTCCACCACCAACCGCAACTTTGTAGGCCGTATGGGTCATATCACCTCGGAAATTTATCTGGCAAGCCCGGCCGTCGCTGCCGCAAGTGCGGTAGCAGGCTATATCTGCGCACCGGACGACCTGAAGTAAGGGAGGAAACACATACCATGAACGCAAAAGGCAAGGTTTTCAAGTACGGCGATAATGTCGATACCGATGTTATCATCCCCGCACGTTATCTGAATATCGCAGACCCGAAGGAGCTGTCCACCCACGCAATGGAGGACATCGACGCGGATTTCGTCAAGAATATGCACCCGGGCGATATCGTTGTTGCGACCCGCAACTTCGGCTGCGGTTCTTCCCGTGAGCACGCGCCGCTTGTTCTCCGTGAGAACGGCGTTTCCTGCGTGATCGCGTCCTCGTTCGCGCGTATCTTCTACCGCAACGCTATCAATATCGGTCTGCCCATCCTCGAGTGCGAGGCAGCGGCGAACGGCATTGATGCAGGCGACGAGGTAGAGGTAAACTTCGACACCGGCGTGATCACCGACGTTACCAAGGGCGAGAGCTGGCAGGCAGCTGCATTCCCGCCGTTTATCCAGAACATCATCAAGGCAGGCGGCCTGCTCAAGTCGCTCAAGGAGAGAGAGGCATAATCCCATGGAATACAATATTGCTGTTGTCAAGGGTGACGGCATCGGCCCGGAAATCGTATCCGAGGCTATGCTCGTGCTCGATAAGGTCGGCGAGAAGTTCGGCCACAAGTTTGGTTTTCAGGAAGTCCTCGCAGGCGGCTGCTCGATCGACAAGAACGGCATCCCGCTGACCGATGAGACCATCGAGATCTGCAAGAACGCGGATTCCGTTCTGCTCGGTGCAGTCGGCGGCCCGAAGTGGGACGATGTGCCGAGTGCAAAGCGTCCGGAGAAGGCACTGCTCGGTCTGCGCGCCGCACTGGGTCTGTTCGTCAACCTGCGCCCGGCGCAGATGCACAAGGCACTTGCGGATGCGTGCCCGATCAAGCCTGAGATTATTGGTGACGGCTTCGACATTCTCGTTTGCCGTGAGCTGACCGGCGACGTTTACTTCGGCAAGCACTACCGCCGCGAGAGCGACAAGGGCTGGGGCGAGACCGGCGCGGACGACATGAACTACTCGGTTTATGAGGTAGAGCGCATCGGCCGCCGTGCTTTTGAGATGGCGATGAAGCGCAATAAGAAGGTCTGCTCGGTAGACAAGGCAAATGTACTCGAAACCAGCCGCGTATGGCGCGAAACCATGCACCGCATCAAGGACGAGTACCCGGAGGTCGAGTACACGGATATGTACGTTGACAACTGCGCGATGCAGCTTGTCCGCAATCCGGGTCAGTTCGATGTTATCGTAACCGGCAACCTGTTCGGCGATATTCTGTCCGATGAGGCTTCCATGATCACCGGCTCTATCGGTATGCTGCCGTCCGCCTCCATGAACGAGAGCGGCAAGGGTATGTACGAGCCTATCCATGGCTCCGCACCGGATATTGCAGGCAAGGGCATTGCAAACCCGATCGCGACCATCCTGTCGTGCGCGATGATGCTGCGCTACTCGTTCGGCCTCAAGGACGAGGCAGACGCCATCGAAACCGCTGTTGAGAATGTCCTCAACGCAGGTCACCGCACCGCGGACATCGCCGCAAAGGGCGAAAAGGTGCTGTCCACCTCGGAGATGGGTGCACTGATCCGCGAGCAGCTTTAATTGTGCGGTGTTGCCTTAAGAATAATCAGGAATGAGTAATCCGTAATTACTCCGTGAATTTTTCCTATCAAGAAACCCGGTTGCGATTAGGCTGCAACCGGGTTTTTCGATAGTCTCGCGGCTTCGGTTTTTCGAAGCCGTTTTTGTTATATGGAGAATCGGCTTTACGCGTTCTCACTGTTTCTCTCGCTCTTGGCATAGCTCTTGAACGAGTGGATAACGATCGTCAGACCGAGCACAATCAGCAGTACCGCAAGGATAAGCTGCAGGCCGTTTGCGATGAATACCGCTCCCCAAGTGGTCTCACCGGCCGGAATAGCCGTTGAGGCGGCAGCAGAGATCGCCTTTACCATAGCAAGGAAACGCTGCACCAGCGCGGTGAAGGTAACACACAGCATGATGATCAGCGGCGGGAAGATCATCTTGTTGCTGCGGCCGGTAACCTTGAGGAATACGCAGAGCGTGATGAGCACCAGAGCGCTCAGCAGCTGGTTGGCCGAACCGAACAGCGGCCAGATATTGGCGTAGCCGATCTTGGTGAGCAGGAAACCAAATGCCAACGTGATAACCGTGGAGAAATATACGTTGCAGAACAGCTTGCGCCAGCCCTCGGCATGCTCCATGTCATCGACGGAGAACAGCTCCTGAAAGCTCATGCGGCCGATACGCGCAACTGCGTCCAGACTGGTCAGCGCCAGTGCGGAAACACACATGGTCATAAATGCAGTAGCAACATAAACCGGAACGCCGAACATCTCGAAGAAGCCTGCGACACCGCTGCTGAATACCTGGAACGGCGTGCCCGCTGCCGGCGTACCGTCAGCTGCTGCAGCAGCACCGGCAACGCACAGTGCCAGAACAGCCAGCAGGCTTTCCAGCACCATTGCGCCATAGCCAACCTTGGGCATGTCCTTTTCGTTCTCGATGGTCTTGGAGGACGTACCCGAGGAAACCAGGCTGTGGAAACCGGAAACCGCACCGCATGCAACGGTTACAAACAGGATCGGGAACATCGTGCCGAGCTTCTCATTGGTAAAACCGGTGAATACCGGCAGGTTCATAGTCGGATGTGCAACAACCAGACCGACAACTGCGCCTGCGATCATGCAGATGAACATGAAGGTGGTCATGTAGTCGCGCGGCTGCTTGAGCAGCCACATCGGAAGGACAGCGGCAAAGAAGATATAAACGAAGGTGATATAGCTCCATGCTGCCTTGCCGAAGATAAGCGGGCAGTTCATGCCGATTGCAAAGGAGGCAACGATGCACACAATGCCGACAACGGCTTCCTTCCAGCCGGTCAGGTTAAACTTTTTCTGGATAAGGCCGAGCACAACCGCGAATACCATAAACATGATGGAGATCATGCCTGCCGCACCGTTGGTGGTTGCGGCAGCAGCCAGCTCGGTAACGCCTGCGTCAGTGACAGTGTAGGCGTTGAATGTGCCCGCAACCATATCTGCGAATGCCGCAACAACGATGCAGCAGAAAATCCACGAGAAAATCAGGAACAGCTTGCGGCCGGTTTTGCCGATGTACTTCTCAATCAGCATACCCATCGACTTGCCCTTGTTCTTAACCGAAGCGTACAGCGCGCCGAAGTCGGCTACCGCGCCGAAGAATACGCCGCCGATCAGCACCCACAGCAGTACCGGCAGCCAGCCGAACGCCGCAGCCTGAATTGCACCGGTTACAGGGCCTGCGCCCGCGATAGAGGAGAACTGGTGACTGAATACCGTCCAGCCGTTGGTCGGCACAAAGTCCTTGCCGTCATTAAATTCAACGGCAGGCGTCTTGGCTTTCGGGTCGATACCCCATTTGTTCGCCAGCCAGCGTCCGTAGAAAACGTACGCGCCGAACAGAACAACAGCCGCGATCAGCACAATTACAAGTGTGTTCATGTTTTTTCGTCTCTTTCTGGAAATGATTTGCGATTCCGCAGCCAAAGGTACGCAAAAAAGCCTTCGTCCATGCAGGAGGATCACGAAGATGATCCTGCAAAGACGAAGGCATATACTACATTGCTGTATTTACTTCCGCGTTACCACTTTGCTTGCCGACAGTACGCTGCCGACCTCTCATTGCCGCCCGGTACCGCATTCTTCCGGAGGGCTTTTCCTGTTAACGGTGGATATCCGGCCTCGACTACTCGGCATTGCCTTTGATCGAAGCTGCTCGCAGGGGATAGCGAACCCGTGCCTTGCTGCCGTCTTGCACGACCGACGGCTTTCTGTGAGCGGTGATACGGATACGTCATGTCCTGTTCAAAGCATTTGGCTACTGAACGATTCGTATAATAGACCTCTTTTTGCCGTTTGTCAACCGGACAGGAGACGAAAAATGCAATTTTGGCAACACCTGCAAATCCGGCAGTATTGATAAATGAAAATTTGTTTATTTTTTAACGGCGTATCAGATACAGCAAGATTCTATACTTGACAAATGCATTTTACACGGCTTATACTGATATTATATAAAAGACAAGCAAGGGTGCTGTGATGAGCGGCTGAGAGGGCGAGAAACCCAACCTTTTGAACCTGTTGGTTAATGCCATTGTAGGGAAGCTGTCGCATTGCTGGGATTGAGTGCTTCGGTTTTGCCGCAGGGTGAAAACGAGGCGTTTTTTATTTTCCCGGCAGCGATGATAAAATTGGAGGGAACAGGAATGAAAACAGTGCTTACCATTGCCGGTTCGGACTGCTCCGGCGGTGCAGGTGTACAGGCCGATCTGAAAACCATGGCGGCACACGGCGTGTTCGGCATGAGCGTTATCGTATCAGTCGTAGCGGAAAACACTGCACGCGTGATCGACATTCAGGACATCAGTCCCCGGATGATTGAGGAGCAGATTGACGCGGTGTTTGAAGACATCGTGCCGGATGCGGTTAAAATCGGCATGCTGTCCTCGCCGGAGTGCATGAAGGCGGTAGCTGGCAAGCTGGCACAGTACAAGCCGGCGCACATCGTGATTGATCCGGTGATGTTCGCCAAAAACGGTGATCCGCTGATGGATCCGGCGTCTGTCGGCACACTTATTGAGACCGTGCTGCCGTTTGCTGAGGTGCTGACTCCGAACGTACCGGAGGCGCAGTATCTGGCAGATATGGAAATCCGCACGCCCGAGGACATGGAAGAGGCGGCACGCCGCATCTATGCCAAGGGCTGCAGGAACGTGCTCGTCAAGGGCGGCAAGAACATCGCAGGTGCGGTGGATGTACTGTTTGACGGCGAGACCTGTCACCGCATTGAGATTGAGCAGATCAACACCACCAGCACGCATGGCACGGGCTGCACGCTGTCCTCTGCGATCGCATCCAATCTGGCGCTCGGCCACAGCGTACCCGAGGCGGTGAAGCTGGCTAAGGAGTATGTCACCGATGCCATCCGCCATGCGCCCGGTCTGGGACATGGCTGCGGTCCGCTGGGCCATTTTTGCCGTATTTTTTCGGAGGAGTAAGAGAAAATGAAGAAAAGTTCTATCCGTAAACTGACAATCGCAGGTGTTCTGGTCGCGGTCGCGGTCGTTGGCAGCCTGTTTTCCATTCCGGTGCTTGGCGCGAAGTGCTCGCCGGTGCAGCACATGGTGAATGTGCTCGGCGCCGTTCTGCTGGGCCCGTGGTACGCGCTCGGCATGGGCTTTGCAGCAGCACTGATTCGCAATGTGCTTGGCTTGGGAAGTCTGCTGGCGTTCCCCGGCTCGATGATCGGTGCGCTGCTGTGCGGTCTGGCCTACAAGGCCTGCCCGAAGCTGCCGGTCGCTTACGTTGGTGAGGTATTCGGCACCGGCATTCTCGGCGGTCTGGCTTCCTACCCGATTGCCGCATTCGTGATGGGCAATACCAAGGCAGCTCTGTTCACCTTTGTGCCGTCCTTCCTCGTGTCCACTGCGGTAGGTGCCGCAATTTCTGTTCTGGTGCTGAGTGCCCTCAAGCGCACGCATGTTCTCAGCACACTGGAAGGTGCTAAGCATTGATCGAAACCATTAAAACCGTTCTCGAAAATACACAGAACCGCACACCGATGGTGCATTCCATCACCAATAATGTTACCATCAACGATTGCGCGAATATCATCCTTGCGGCAGGCGGCACGGCCATTATGGCGCAGGATGAGCGCGAGGTCGAGGAGATTACCTCGCACGCGCAGGCACTCGTACTCAACATGGGTGCTGTCCGCGCACAGGAGGCCATGCTGCGTGCAGCCAAGATTGCAAAGCGCAACGGTCGTCCGGTCGTGCTCGATCCGGTAGCCGCCGGTGCCAGCACGCTCCGGCGTGAAATGTGTTCCCGCCTGTTGAGCGAAAATCTTGTTTCGGTCATTCGCGGCAATGCATCCGAGGTTCGGGCGCTCGCCGCAGGAGCCGAGCAGGAGACCGGCGTGGAAGCCAGTGCGCTCGACAGCGTGATCGAGGACAATTTACAGGAATCCGCAGCGTGGCTGCGGTCGTTCAGCCGCCGGACCGGAGCTGTTGTCATGCTCACCGGCGCGATGGATGTAATTACCGATGGAACCCGTACCGCAGTGGTGCGCGGTGGCAGTGCGTATCTGCGGCGGATTACCGGCGCGGGCTGTATGCTCACCTCGCTGACCGGCGTATACTGCGGTGCGAATCCAGATACATTGTTAGAAGCCGCAGTCACGGCATCGGAGGTGATGAAGCATTGCGGAGAAACAGCCGAGGCGCGTGTGCGTAAAGAGATGGAGGGCACCGCTTCCTTTCGTACGCGCCTGATCGACGCAGTAAGTCTGCTGAATGCGGACGAGCTGACGCCGAACCTCTGTTTGCAGATTCTGTAAGCAGAAAAAATGCTGCCGGCAGAATTTTGCCGTCAGTCTTAGGAAAATCATCAACATACTTTCATTGGGGGTACCACCTTGAACAACAAAACCACCGAAAGACTGCTTGCCGCAACGCAGGACATCTGGGAAGGCTATCTGAACCATCCGTTTGTCCACGGTATTGCCGACGGCAGCCTCGACATTCAAAAATTTCGTTTTTATCTTCTGCAGGATTATGTTTACCTGTTTGATTACGCAAAGGTATTCGCGCAGGGCGTTGTCAAGTCCCGCGATCCCGAGATCATGCGTGTATTCGCAACCTCGGTGGCAAACATTCTCGGCGGTGAGATGAACATTCACCGCAGCTACATGAGCCGTCTCGGCATCACCGAGGAGGACGCAGAGCGCGTCAAGCCGTCGCTGAATAACGAGTCCTACACCTCATATATGCGCGCTGTTGCAGCTGAGGAAGGTCCGGCGGAGATCATGGCGGCTGTGCTTTCGTGTGCACTCAGCTATGAATACATCGCCAAGTGGATCGTCGCCAACTACCCGAACGCCGATCAGCATGAGTTCTACGGTGAATGGGTGCAGGGCTACGCATCCGAGGACTATGCGGCAGAAAACCGCAAGCTGGTCGCTTATATGGAGCGCCTGAGTGAGGGCTATACCGAGTCGCAGCTTGCGCGTCTGACCGATATTTTCGTCGCGTGCTCGCGCTACGAGGGCATGTTCTGGGACATGGCCTGGAACGAGGCGATGTAAGCCATGCTGGAGTTTCGCAACGTCGTTTTTCAGTACGACAGTGAGGATTTTAACATCATCGACGGTCTATCCTTCCATCTCGAGAAGGGAGAATTCGTGTCGGTCATCGGGCCGTCCGGCTGCGGCAAATCCACGATTTTCCGCCTGACCAACCAGCTTCTGCCGCGCAGAAGCGGTGAAATTCTGGTGGACGGCAGGAGCATCGACGGACGGCGCGGCTACTGCGGCTACATGCCGCAGCGCGACCTGCTGTTTCCATGGCGCACGGTGAACGAAAACCTGCGTCTGCCGATGGAGATTCGCGGCGGCATTTCCCGCGCGGAGATGGACAAGCGTGCCGCAGAAACGCTCGAGCACGTCGGTCTGGCTGGCTGGGGCGACAAGCGCCCGGAGGAGCTTTCCGGCGGTATGCGTCAGCGTGCGGCATTCGCGCGTACGCTGCTGACTGGCTCGGAACTGCTGTTGCTCGATGAGCCGTTTTCCGCGCTCGACTTTCTCACGCGCATCACTATGCAGGAGTGGCTGCTCGACCAGTGGGAGCAGGACAGCAAGACCGTCCTGTTCATCACGCACGATGTGGAAGAGGCCATCTTTCTCTCCGGCCGCGTATTGGTCGTGGAGGATACGCCGATCCGCAAGCTGCACTCGTTTGAAGTGCCTGCGCCGTATCCGCGCACGCGTGCGTGCCTGACCGACCCGAAGATGCTCGAGCTGAGAGAAAATCTGATTTCGCTGCTCAGAAAAGAGGTGCAGGCATGAAAAAGAATGCAAATCTGCCCGCACTGATCTTTATGTTCGCGCTGCTCATCGTCTGGCAGTGCATAGCCATGGGCATGAATGCGGCCTACATTCTGCCGTCGCCGACACAGGTGCTTGTGCGCCTGTGGGAGCTGCGCAAACCGCTGTTCACCGCACATCTGCCGGCCACCATGCTGTGTACCGGAGTCGGCCTTGCGATCTCGATCGCGCTCGGTCTGCTGCTCGCCATCGTAATGGACGCGAGTCCGTCGGCGGAGAAAATGCTGTACCCGCTCATCGTCGCTTCACAGACCATTCCGACAACCGCACTTGCGCCGCTGTTTGTGCTCTGGTTCGGCTACACGATCTGGAGCAAGGTGCTCGTCACCGTGCTCATCACGTTCTTCCCGATCGCGATGACCGTATTTGACGGCTTCCGCTCGGCGAAGACCGATATGGTCGATATGCTCAAGACCTTCGGCGCAGGCAAGAAGGAAATTTTCCTCAAGCTGAAGATCCCGGCAGCGCTGCCGTACTTTTTCTCGGCGCTCAAAATGGCGATCCCGATGTCGATCATCGGAGCTGCGATCGGCGAGTGGCTGGGCGCACAGGCCGGTCTCGGCTATTTCAGCCGCCGCATGATGACGCAGCTGGACGGCGCAGGCGTGTTTGCACCGATTGTACTGTTGAGCGTGGTTGCGATGATCGCAGTAGGTATTGTAAGCTGGCTGGAAAAGAAGATCATCACCTGGCGCAGCAGTTTATAATCTTGATAACACAATTTTAAGAAAACGAAATTTTTGTTCTAACATAAGGAGAAAATTACATATGAAAAAGCGTATTCTTGCACTTATGGCAGCAGGCACCATGCTGCTGACCGGCTGCGGCGCACAGAACGCCGCACAGTCTGATGCGGCAAACAGCGGCAGCGATGATCTGCAGCACCTGACCGTTGTGCTCGACTGGTATCCGAATGCCCTGCATGCATTCCTGTACGAAGCGCAGGAGAAGGGTTACTTCGCAGAGGAAGGTCTGGATGTGGATATCCAGTCTCCGGCAGGCGTAAACGATGCTATGAGCATGGTTGCCGCTGGCAAGGCAGACATCGGTCTGTACTATCAGCAGGATGTGATTCAGGCTCGCGCAGAGCAGAATGTGCCGATCAAGTCCATCGGTGCGGTAGTTCAGGGTCCGCTGAACATCATCCTGTCGCTCAAGGACAAGAACATCACCAAGCCGCAGGATCTCGAGGGCAAAACGGTCGGCTATGCAGGCACCGAGCTTTCCGAGGCACTGGTCCGCAGCATTATGCAGTCCAACGGTGCCGATCCGAACAGCGTGAACATGGTTGACGTTGGCTTCGACCTGATGAGCTCGATGACCACCGGCAATGTTGATGCAACCATCGGCTGTCTGGTCAACCACGAGGTACCGCAGATGGAGAAGGAAGGCTTCGAGGTCAATTACTTCTTCCCGGATGATTACGGTGTTCCGAAGTATTACGAAGGTATTTTCCTCGCAAGCGATGATATGATTGCGAACAATTCCGATACGCTGAAGGGCTTCCTGCGCGCTTGCAGCAAGGGCTTTGAGGACTTCAAGAGCAATACCAACGATGTTCTGCAGGTTCTGCTCGACAATCAGGATGAGGCAAACTTTGCACTCGACCCGGATGTAGAGAAGAAGTCCTGTGAGACGCTGCTGCCGCTCATGGAGACCGAGGACGCGAAGTTCCTCTCTCAGACCGAGCAGTGCTGGCAGGAGAATATTGACTGGATGTACGATCAGGGCCTGATCGCAGAGAAGCCGGATGTTTCCGACGTTATGGTAAACCTCGACTTCTAAAAATACGCATATAGAACAGGGGACAGAGCATTGGCTCTGTCCCTTTTGTGTTATCCGTCCAGCTTGTCGATCATCTCGCGCATTGTGTTCGCGGAACGCTGCAGCTGTGCCAGTTCTTCCTCGGAGAGCGGAATATCCAGCACAGCTTCCGCGCCGTTTCGTCCGACGATGGTCGGCACACCCAGACAAATACCGTCTACGCCGTAGTGTCCGTAAATCATCGAAGTGACCGGCAGCACGGAATGTTCATTGCGTACAATGGCCTCCGCGATGCGCCGCACCGCCATGCCAATACCGTAATAGGTTGCGCCTTTGCTGTCGATAATCTGATACGCTGCATCGCGCACATGCTCGTAAATGCGGGAAAGCTCATCTGCCGACTTGGTGATGCCGGCAATGCGGCAGTAATCGTCCAGATCGGCACCGGAGATGTTAGCACTCGACCATACCGCCAGCTCGCTGTCGCCGTGCTCGCCAATGATGAACGCATGCACGTTGCGGCTGTCCACGCCAAGCCGCTGTCCGAGCAGATACTTGAGCCGCGCGGTATCCAGCACGGTACCGGAACCGAGTACACGTCCGGCAGGGAAGCCGCTCAGCTGCTGCGCCAGACAGGTCAGCACATCGACCGGATTGGACACAACCAGCAGAATCGCCTCACGATTGACTGCCGTAAGCTGTGCTATGACGGAGGACAGGATGCCTTTATTTCGTCCGAGCAGCTCCAAACGGCTTTCGCCGGGCTTCTGGTTTGCGCCTGCCGCAATGATGATAAGACCGCATTCGGCGAGGTCAGCATAGTCTCCGGCCATGACGCGGCACGGCTTGCTGAACGCCACACCATGATTGATGTCCGATGCCTCACCGATAGCCTTGTCGCGGTTCATATCCACGAGTACCAGATCGGAGAACAGTCCGGAAACCGCCAATGTGTATGCGCAGGTCGCGCCGACAAAGCCCACGCCGATCACGCCGCATTTTTGAATATTCGTCATATTGGATACACTCCTTCTGCGAGTAGTATATCCGTTTTGTTGTTGGAAAACACATGACTTTGTGTTATACTTATACTGTATTTTTATCGGCAATATCAGTTCAGGAGGATAGGGCTATGAATAAATGGTTACGCGCTGTCTGTGTTGGCGCGGCTGCCGCTGCTATGCTGACCGCTTCGGCCTTTGCGGCAAATTATACGAATTGTGCGGATTCGCTGCACGAAATGGGTCTGTTTCAGGGCACGCAGAACGGCTACGATCTTGACCGCACGCCGACCAGAGCGGAAGCGGCTGTCATGCTGGTGCGGCTGCTCGGCAAGGAGGCTGAGGTCAAGACGCTGACGTATACTGCGCCGTTTACCGATCTCAAGGGATGGGAAAAGCCGTATGTGCAGTATCTGTACAACAACGGTCTGGTGAACGGCACGAGCCGGACGACCTTCAATCCGACCGGCAAGTGCACCGCGCAGATGTACGCGACCTTCCTGCTGCGTGCGCTCGGCTACTCGGATACGGCGGATTTCAGCTATGCGAACGCAATAGAGACTGCTCGTGAACAGGGTATTTACGACACCGGTATCATCAACACGCAGAATTTTCTGCGCGATGATGCTGCAGCGGCAAGCTACACGGCGCTGTCCGTTTCACCGAAGAACAGTGAAGGCACGCTGCTGGACCAGCTTGTCAGCGAAAACGCGATAACCGAAGCGAACGCGAAATCGTATCAGAATCTGTTTTCGACCTACGCGCAGTACCGCGAGGCAACCGCCGGTATGGATGCTCTGCTGCATTACTCGGTCAACAGCGAATTTGCGTCTCCGGTGGCTGTAACTCGTGACGGCAAGACCGTCATGCAGGTGCAGACGAGTGAGACCACCGTGTTCGACCGCGAGAAGAACGAACTGCTCACCGACCGCAAAATGACGCTTTCCGCGCCGAATACATCGGATAAGCAGCTGCTGACGCAGAGTTATCTGTCGGACGGTGCGCTGTACCACAAGCTGAACGGATCGTGGTCGGCAGAGCTGGTGACTGCCGCTGAGCAGGAGGGCCTTGCCGCGATGTATGGCCGCGTACCGTTGGTGTGTGTCGATTCGCTGAGTCAGCGTGCGGGCAGCTGGACCATTACCTGTGCCGATACGCCGAACGCGTATACCGAACTGCTCTGGTCGGTCGAAAGTGCACTGGGTGATTTAGACGAAGCCGTCCGGCTGCAGCCGACCACGGTAACACAGGCGGTCAGCGGCGGCACGATTCACAGGCAGAGCGTTTCTGCAGCCTTCACGCTGGACGGCATGACGGCAGCGCCTGTTATCATCAGCACACTGGACAAAACCGGCGCAGGTGCTGTGCTGAACGCGCCCAAGTAAACGCATAAGTTCCGCCTTTTTCGCATATTTGTGTGATACGGAGGTGCGGAGATGGAGAGACGGCTGAAATGCGGCATTTGCGCCGCGGCGGCACTGGCGCTGGTGCTGTTCTTTGGCATGGAGCAGAAAATCCGTGCAATACAGACCGCAGGGAACACCGAAGTTACGCTCGTCATCGATGCCGGACACGGCGGCTTTGACGGCGGTGCGGTCGGCGCGGATGGAACCGCCGAGCAGGATATCAATCTGAGCATTGCAAAACGGGTGCAGGTGCTGGCGAATTTCTTCGGCGTGCCGACTGCTATGACGCGGCCGGATGAAAATGCACTTGATTACGACCCTTCCCGCACGGTGCGAGAGAACAAAATCGCGGATATCAAGGCGAGAGAAAAGCTGGTAAACAGCATTCCGTCACCGGTGTTTCTGAGCATTCACCTGAATAAATTCAGTGACGCACAGTACCATGGCGCACAGGTGTTCTACTCGGCAGGGAATGTGCAGAGCAAGCCGTTGGCCGAGCAGATACAGCAGTGCTTGATCGACGGCTGCGACCCATTGAATCATCGCAAGGCTAAACGGGCAGACAGCGCCATCTATCTGATGAAAAGGCTGGACTGTCCGGCGCTTATCATCGAATGCGGCTTTCTGTCCAATCCGGCCGAAGAAGCGCGGCTGCGGGACGAAGCCTATCACAAACAACTTGCTGCCGCCGTGATCTGCGGATATTTACGCAGTCAGAGCGGTATGTAACGGAGGAAATATGAAGCAAAAGACAGTTTTTCTGTGCGGTGACTGCGGATATGAAAGTCCGAAATGGTACGGCAAATGTCCGTCCTGCGGCGCATGGAACACCATGAGCGAATTCAAGGAGAAACCGGTTTCGGCGGCACGCGGCACGAATACATTTCAGCGCGGCGAATCGCGGCCGACACTGCTCAAGGATATTGATACCGGAGACGAGAGCCGGTTCCATTCAGGCATCGGTGAACTCGACCGCGTTCTCGGCGGCGGCGCTGTACACGGCTCGTTTGTGCTGGTCGGCGGTGAGCCGGGCATCGGCAAATCCACGCTGCTGCTGCAAATGTGTCAGGAAATGTGCAAAAATGCCCGCGTGCTCTATGTTTCGGGCGAGGAATCGCTCAAGCAGATCAAAATTCGTGCGGCACGCCTGCACATTTCTTCACCCGAGCTGTATATCCTTGCCGAGACCGACATGGAGCAGATCATCAACGAAACCGAGCTGCTCGAGCCGGATATTCTGATCGTGGACTCTATCCAGACAGTCTACAAGCGTGATTTAACTGCCGCTCCCGGCGGTACAACCCAGATCAAGGAATGTGCGATGAGCCTGATGCAGTACGCGAAGAATCGTAACGTGACGATTTTTATTGTTGGTCATGTCAACAAAGAGGGTACGCTGGCAGGCCCCAAAATCCTTGAGCACATGGTGGACTGCGTGCTGTATTTCGAGGGGGAATCCGCCGGTCCGTTCCGCTGTCTGCGTGCGGCGAAAAACCGTTACGGCTCGACCAATGAAATCGGCGTGTTTGAGATGAGCGATCACGGTCTGCTCGAGGTGCAGAATCCGTCTGCGGCTATGCTGGCCGGTCATCCGCAGGGTGCGTCCGGCAACTGCATTGCCTGTGTGATGGAGGGCAGCCGTCCTCTGCTCGCCGAGGTGCAGGCGCTTGCTGCGAAAACGCAGTTTGGTGTGCCGCGCCGCACCGCTGCCGGCGTGGACTACAACCGCATGGTGCTGCTGCTCGCCATTCTGGAAAAACGCTGCGGGCTGTTTCTGTCATCGAGCGATGTGTACGTCAACGTCGTCGGCGGCATGCGGCTGGACGAGCCTGCTGTGGATTTGCCGATGGTGCTGGCAATCGCATCCAGCTTTCGGGACAAGCCGCTGCCGGAAGGCGTCATGAGCTTCGGCGAGGTCGGTCTGACCGGCGAGCTGCGTGCGGTATCCAATCCGGGACAGCGTATCAATGAGGCATACCGCCTTGGTTTCCACACCTGCATCATGCCCATGCAGGATGTGGACGAGGACCTGCTGCAGAAAATGAATATCGTGCGTGCGAAAACCGTCGGTGACGCGATTCGTGCCGTATTGTAAGCATAATTTTCACCTCCTCTCCGCAGACTAAACTCAGTTTGCGTCAGGGGAGGTTTTGCATTTGGAGAAAAAGATCCGCGCGGTGCTGCTTACGACGGCAGGTGTGCTGACGGCAATGCTGTTCTGGTCGTGGAAGCACCGTCCGCCGGAGGCGTTTTTAGTGCGCACAGCGGTCGCCGAAACGCAGGATATCTACAATAGTGTGACGATTTTCGGCACGGTCGAGTCCGCAGAAAGCACAGCGATTTGTCCGGCGAAAAATGGTGTAGTAAGTGCAGCGTATGCCGCAACAGGCGACACCGTGCAGAAGGGTGATATTCTGTGCACGCTGACTGACATCGGCAGATCGCAAACAGCTGCGGATTACTGGCAGACCGCACAGAGCGTGTTTGCAATTTCCGGCACGGTGAACACTGTCACCGCCGAGGACGCTCACGCGCTGTATGCACCGATGGACGGTACTGTGCTGACCGTTCCGGAGGCGGGCGAGAGCGTATCGGCCGATATGCCATGCATACAAATTGCGAATCCGGATAAGCTGCGCGTGCGTGCGCAGTCTCCCGAGCTATATGTAGGAGAGCTTGCTGTCGGGCAGCGCGCTAACATCACATTTTCTGCAGTGGACGGCACCTTTCACGCCGGATTAACCGCAATCGCGCCTGCGGCTGTGAAAACCTTTAGTCTGACAAACGAAGATACCGAAGCAACCGTTGAGGTGCTGCTCGATTTGGACGGCTCAACCAAAAATCTGCGCCCCGGCTATTCCGCGACCGTTAAGGTGTTCACAGACCATCGAGACGATGCTGCGGTTGTACCATATGAAGCAATTTGCCAGCGTGGAGAACAAGAGTTTGTATTCTGTGTGCAGGACGGCCATGCCGTGCAGTGCGCGGTACAGACCGGCTATCTGCTCGAGGATACGGTTGAAATTACAGACGGCATGCCGTCAGGTGTATCGGTCATTCTGTCGCCACCCGATGAATTGACTGACGGTGATCCGGTGGAGGTACAGACATGAGACTACGGGATATTCTGTCACTGGCGGCACATAATCTGCGGGAAAGTCCGCTGCGAACGGCACTTTGCGGGCTTTCTGTTGCGGTTGGCAGCGGTGCACTGCTGCTCATTCTTTCCATTGGTCTGTATGGGCGAAAACAGGTGGACGCCGGTTTGCAGACACTCGGCGTCAGCGGTTTATCGGTGTACACGGAAAGCGGGCACGCGGGAACGATACTCTCGGCCGCACTGGCAGATGAGATAGAGCAGGATGTGGACGGCATTCGCACGCTGATGCCGATCAAGGCGCAGAGCGGCACCGTGCGTGTCGGACACACGACCGAACACGCGGTGTTCCTTGGTACGGACGAACGGCTCGGTGAGGTCATGCGACTGGAGTTGCTGGCAGGCTCGCTGCCGAACGCATGGCAGAGCGCAAACGCGGAGCCGGTTGCTGTGGTCGGCGATGATCTGGCGCAAACGCTGTACGGACGGACAAATATCACCGGACGGCAGATTCGGCTAAAGGTAAACGGCACCGACCGGTATTTTACGGTATGCGGTGTTGTGCGGGCGCAGACGGGGGCATTCGGCGGAATGCTGTCGGCGGTTGCACCGCATCTGGTCTATGTGCCGTATGCGTGTATCGCGTCGCAAACCGAACGCACGGATCAAGTGTTCGTGCAGTGCATTTCGCAGACAGCTACTGCTTCGGTCAGCTCTCAGATCGAAAAGTATCTGGCCGATCGACAGCAGGTGCGCGGCGTGCATGTACAGAATATGTCGGGTGCGGTGCAAACCGTACAGCAGCTTGCCGAAATGGGAATCGGCCTGTTTGCCGCCGTCGGTGCGGTAACACTGTTTGTCGCGCTCATCGGTGTGATGGGAAGCATGCTGGCTGCTGCCCACGAGAAAACAGGGGAGATCGGCATTCTGCTGGCGCTCGGCGCACAGCCGCATGATATTCGCCGGACATTTCTCCTGCAGGCTGTGCTGCTGTGCCTGTTCGGCGGAATCGTCGGTCTGGCAGCCGCAGGTGCGCTCCTGCACTTCGGAGCAGCACTGCTTCTGCCGGAAGGCCGCGTATTTGCCGGATTGCTGACACTTTCCACACTCAGCGGAGCCGCTGCCGGACTGCTCCCGGCGGTTCGTGCAGCCGCTCTCGATCCAATCGACGCAATGTGCAAATAACTCTTTTCTTTCGCCTTCATTTGTGCTATCATTAACAGTGACAAATAACGAATAAGGCGACTGTACCGTAGAAAGGAATGGAGTTTGCATGCGCCATATTATTGATTTATGTGATTTAACGGAAAAGGAATTTTCCGATCTGTACAAGCTGGTCAGCAATATTATCGACCGACCGGAGGGCTATGTAGATGCCTGCCGCGGCAAGGTGCTGGGCAGCCTGTTTTATGAACCTTCTACCCGTACCAACCTGTCGTTTTCCACCGCAATGATGAGACTGGGCGGCAGTGTTGTCGGTTTTTCCGATCCGAACGCCACTTCTGCGTCCAAGGGCGAAACGCTCAAGGATACTATCAACATGGTATCCAGCTATGCGGATATGATCGTCATGCGCAACCCGCGAGAGGGCGCAGCCAAGGTAGCTTCAATGTACTCGTCTGTGCCTGTCATCAATGCCGGCGACGGCGGTCATCTGCACCCGACCCAGACGCTTGCCGATATGATTACCATTCTGCGTATGCGCGGCTCGGCTGACGATATGAAGATTGGCCTGTGCGGTGATTTGAAGTACGGCCGTACCGTGCATTCTCTGCTGCATTTTCTGCAGCGGTATCATAATGTACAGTTTTATCTGATTGCACCTGATGCACTCAAGCTGCCGGACTATATGGTAAAATTCCTGAAAGACAACAATATGCCGTTCTGCGAGGTAGACAGCATTGATGAAGTTCTGCCCGAGCTGGATGTGCTGTACATGACTCGCATTCAGCGCGAGCGCTTTGTCACGGCAGAGGAGTACACAAACCTTGAAGGCAATTATCAGCTGACAGCTGAGAAGATGAAGCGCGCCAAGAAGGACATGCTGGTGCTTCATCCGCTGCCGCGTGTTGATGAGATTGCACAGGACGTGGATGATGATCCGCGTGCGGTCTACTTCCGCCAGGCGCGGTTCGGCATGTTCGGCCGTATGGCACTGCTGCTGACGCTGTCCAAGCTGCCGTTCGAGCGTGCCGGTCATCATGAAATCGGTGCAGATCCCGGCATCCGCTGCTCCAACCACAAGTGCATTACGCGAAGCGAGCTGTATGTACCGCTGCACGGCAAGGTCGGTGACCGCTGTCCGTACTGTGATGCCGCGCTGGAGATGCAGCTGTAATAAAAAAACAAAGAGTCTGTTGCAGAACAGGTCCGCAAAGAACGCAGGGACGAAAGGCCGCATAAGGCATTTCGTCCCTGCGTTTGTTTTCGAAAATAGGTGGTTTGATCTTGTTTCACACCTAATCATAAAGCAAAAAGACGAGTAAGCACTCCCTTTCGAGGGAACTTACCCGTCTTTTCTTACGCACTATTTTGCAACGCGCCCTTTTATGTTACTTATCGCTGTTTTTCGGCTGTTTTACAGGCACACGCTCACCGTTCGGCCGGATTTCCGCCAGCGGATTTCTTGCCGCAGCTTCACGCATGTTTTCGTTCTCGATGTGGGTGTAGATCATGGTCGTATCCACACTCGAGTGACCAAGAATGCTTTGCAGCGTGCGGATATCCACGCCGTTCTGGTACATGAGCGTTGCTGCTGTGTGACGCAGCTTGTGCGCAGAGTATTTTTTCTGATCGAGACCGGCCTGACCGATATATTTCTTTACCAGCCACTTGACCGTCTGTACGTTAATACGGTTGCGCTTTTTGCTGACGAACAGCGCGTCCGCGTCCTGCTCGTTCGGCTCCAGGCGTTTGGGTAGATACTGCTCGAGCGCGGCGAGACACGCATCGTTGAGAAATACCGTCCTCTGCTTGCCGCCCTTACCGAGCACGCGCACGGTATCGTCCTTGAAGTCGGTCAGATTCAGACCGACCAGCTCGGAAACACGCATGCCACAGTTAAGGAAAAACGTCAGGATGCAGTAATCTCGCTCGGCATACGGGCCGGTGACGGATTCCAGAAGCCGCACACTGTCGTCTGTCGTGAGGTAAGTCGGCAGGGACTTTCGGACAGTCGGCGCTTCCAGTCCGCTGACCGGATTAACCTCTAAAACATGCTGTTTATCGGTCAAATACCGGAAAAATGCGCGTATCGCAGAGACCTTGCGTGCACGCGAGTTGACACTCAATCCGTAATTGGTGTGGTTGCTGTTCTGCTGAGTCGGGCGGCTCTGCGCCATGTATTCCAGATAATCATAGGTGTCCGACAGCGTAATATCACGGATAAAATCCAGATCAATGTCGCTGATGTCGATCTCATCAAGCGGAAGATTTTTATCGACTGCGCCTTTGTTGTGCTTGAGTACGCGAAAAAACAGCCGCAGATCAAGATAATATTCGTGTGCAGTTTTCGCGGATTTGCCGCGTATTGTGGAAATATAGGTTAAAAAATCCCGCAAAACGCGCGGTGCGTCTGCGGCGTATTCGTTCATCGGCTTGTCCATTGCTGCGCTCTCCTCGCCTGCTGTGATATTGTATTTATTATAACGCATTCTGCAATTTGCGTCAAACTTGCAATTTCCGGAAAAACAACGTATAATAAAGCCAACAACTTAATGGAAGGGGCATGGCTGATGAGCCGAATTTCTATTCAGCGCGGAGATATTACTCAATGCACGACCGATGCGATTGTAAACGCTGCCAACACGTCCCTGCTGGGCGGCGGCGGTGTGGACGGTGCCATTCATCGTGCAGCAGGACCGGAGTTGCTGGCGGAATGCCGCACGCTCGGCGGCTGTCGGACCGGCGAAGCCAAAGCAACACGAGCATACCGTCTGCCATGTCGGTATGTTATTCATACGCCGGGACCGATCTGGCGCGGTGGACATGCGGGTGAGGCGGTACTGCTGGCAGGCTGCTATCAAAACTGCCTGCGCATTGCATCTGAATTAAATTGCAAAACCGTGGCGTTTCCGTCCATCAGCACTGGTGTGTATCGCTTTCCGCTGAATCGTGCCGCTGAAATCGCTATCCGTACGATTGAGGAATATCTTTCAACTCATGCAGAAATTGAGCAGGTAAGCATGATCTGCTTTGATGGAACCACGCTTTCGGCGTATCAAAACGCGCTTTCTGAACGGGAGGCTAACCATGTCTAAAAATCCGAATCAAAAGCTGAAGCTGCTGTATTTATACCAAATCCTGCTGCAGCGAACGGATGAGAACCATAAACTCACCACAGATGAACTGCGTGCGGCACTCGAGCGCTGCGGCATTACCGCTGAACGCAAAAGCATTTATTCGGACATCGAAGCACTCCAGAATTTTGGTCTGGATGTAATTTGTCAGAGAGGTACCGGCGGCGGCTATTACGTCGCGTCACGCGAATTTGAACTGCCCGAGCTCAAGCTGCTCGTGGATGCAATCCAGTGCTCCCGCTTTATCACCGAGAAAAAATCCAACGAGCTCATCGGCAAAATCGAGCACCTCACCAGTGACCATGAAGCACATACGCTCCAGCGTCAGGTATATGTTTCCGAACGTGTGAAAACGCTTAATGAGCAGATTTACTACAATATTGATGCGCTGCATGCGGCCATATCCAACGATGTCCAGATTACGTTTCGCTATTTCAACTGGGTGCTGAATTTCTCTGCCAGTCCGCGCATTCAAAAGCAGTACCGCCGAGATGGTGCGCGCTACCGCGTCAGTCCGTGGGCACTAACGTGGGACAATGAAAATTACTATCTGATTGCCTTCGATCACGATGCCGGTGAAATCCGCCACTACCGCGTAGATAAGATGGATTCACTTGTGCAGACCGACCTGCCTCGTGAGGGTAAACAGCTGTTCGACGATCGGTTTGACGCGGCAGCCTACTCCCGTAAGGTGTTCGGCATGTTCTCCGGCGAGGAGAAAACCGTGAAACTGAAATGCCTGAACCGCTTTATCGGTGTCATGCTCGATCGCTTCGGCAGCAGTCTGCGTCTATTTCCGGCGGATAACGAACATTTTTATCTGGATGTGGATGTTGTTGTCAGTCCGCAGTTTTTTTCCTGGGTGTTCAGTCTGGAAGGAGATGTGCGCATTGTAAACCCGCCGGAGGTCTGCGAAGCGTTTGAAAAGCAGATTCACAAATTCATAGACTAAGTACCGTTTAACGTACTTTCCTTTTGTTATACTATGTACAACAAAAGGAAAGGGGATGCGCAAGATGAACTGCACTCTCGAATATGTAAACGGACACATTGAAGTATATGACGGAACCGGCGCGTTTCTTTTCTCTGCCGACACCAAGCAGGAGGCGCTCGAAGAACTCGAAGACGCCGCTTAATTTCATAAAAAAGAGACTGTATCGGTGATACAGTCTCTTTTTCTTATCTTATACGCCAAATACGGAATCCGCATAATGCACGGTTGCCATAGCGTCCTTCGCGTAGCAGTCCGCGCCGATGGAATCTGCGTATTCCTGTGTGAGCACAGCACCGCCGACAACGACCTTGGTGCCCGGCTTTTTCTCACGCAGCTGTTTAATGGTCTCTTCCATGCTGACAACTGTTGTCGTCATCAGCGCACTCAGGCCGACCACAGGAACATCTTCCTTGATAGCGGTATCAACGATCACCTCGGGCGGAACGTCCTTGCCGAGGTCGAGTACCTGATAGGCGTAGTTTTCCAGCAGAACCTTGACAATATTCTTGCCGATATCGTGAATATCTCCCTTGACGGTCGCAAGAATAATTTTGCCCTTGATCTGCTGGCTTTCGCCCTTCATCGCGTCCTTTACGATCTCGAAAGCCGCCTTGGCCGCTTCTGCGCTCATGAGCAGCTGCGGCAGGAACACGGTGCCCTTCTCGAAGCCCTTGCCGACGCGGTCAAGCGCCGGAATCAGCTCGTTGTTGACAACCTCGAGCGGCGGAACCGTCTGCAGCATTTCCTTTGCCGCGTCGATCGCACGTTCACGCAGGCCGCGTTCAATGCTCTCCGCAAGCGGCATCGCCGTGCCGCCTGCTGCCGCAGGAGCCGCTGCCGGCTGGTTGCCGTAGGCCGCAATATAGCCTGCGCACTGCTCATCCAGGTTGGCCAGCGCCAGATAGGAACGATACGATTTCATCATCGCCTCGTTATTCGGGTTGATGATCGCGCAGGACAGACCGCTCTGCATCGCCATCGTGAAGAAGTTCGAGTTGACAATCTCACGCTGCGGCAGACCAAACGAAATGTTCGATACGCCGAGAATCGAGTGACCGTGCAGCTCATCACGAATGCGGCGCAGCGTTTCGAGCGTTACGAGAGCCGAACCGCTGTCCGACGAAATGGTCATTGCCAGACCGTCAATCACGATATCCTCATGCGGAATACCGTATTTCTCCGCTGTATCGTAAATCTTCTTTGCAATCCGGATGCGGCCCTCTGCCGTGGACGGAATGCCGTTTTCATCCAGTGCCAGACCAACAACAACACCGCCGTACTTGCGTACAAGCGGGAACACGGCTTCCATGCTTTCCATCTTGCCGCTGACCGAATTGATCATCGGCTTGCCGTTGTACAGACGCATGCCGCGCTCCATTGCGATGGTATCCGAGGTGTCAATCTGCAGCGGCAGCGCGATAACACTCTGCAGGCGCGTAACAACGCGCTCCATCATCACGGGTTCGTCGATTTCAGGCAGACCGACGTTGACATCAAGGATATGTGCGCCGCTGTCCTCCTGCGCCATGCCTTCACCGAGGATGTACTCGATGTTATTCTCGCGCAGAGCTGCCTTGAATTTGCTCTTGCCAGTCGGGTTGATACGCTCGCCGATGATAACCGGCTTCGGCCCGATCTCCACGGCCTGCGAGAACGAGGAGACCACCGTGCGGCGCTTGGCTACCGGCGGTCGGAACGGTACCTTACGGCACTTTTCGATGGTCAGCCGCAGATGCTCCGGCGTAGTGCCGCAGCAGCCGCCAAGTGCCTGCACGCCCATGCCTGCGATTTCTTCCATCAGGTCGGAAAACTCAGCAGGCGCGATATCGAATACCGTCTTGCCGTTTTCGCTGCGCGGCAGACCGGCATTGGGGTTGACGATAATCGGCAGCGAGCTGACCTGCGTCAGACGCTCGATGATCGGGTGCATCTGCTTCGGACCAAGACCGCAGTTAACGCCGAGCGCGTCTACGCGCAAGCCCTCGAGCATGGCAACCGTGGAATCCACCGTGCCGCCTGTCAGCAGCTTGCCTTTTTCATCGAAAATCAGCGTTACGAGCACAGGCAGGTCGCAGTTTTCCTTGGCAGCCAGCACAGCCGCCTTGGCCTCGTAGCTGTCGCTCATAGTTTCGATGAGCACGAGGTCTGCGCCCGCCGCCGCACCGATGCGAATGGTTTCTCCGAACAGCTCGACCGCCCGTTCAAACGGCAGGTCGCCCATCGGCTGGAGCAGCTTGCCGGTCGGGCCGATGTCAAGCGCAATATAGGCATCCTCTCGGCCTGCCTGCTGACGCGCAGTTTTTGCATGCGAAACTGCAGCTTGTACGATTTCCTGCAGGTTATCCGGATATTTGAGGGCATTTGCACCAAAAGTGTTGGTGTTCACCACATCACAGCCGGCTTCAAAGTAGCTGCGGTTCAGCGCAATAATCTCATCCGGATGGGACAGGTTCCACGTTTCCGGCAGTTCACCGGCTTTTAAGCCGTGCTCCTGCAGGATGGTGCCCATGCCGCCATCGAAAAATATCCATTCTTTTCCCAGTCGTTCGGTCAGTTTCATTCTTTTCATCTCCTGTAAGCGCAATCCGTCTTGCCGCATTCCTCACAGCCCTTGCGGTGACACGGCTGCGGTGTTTCAGACAGACCAATTACCGCCGTTACCGACTTGATAGGTGCCAGAAGACAACTTTCGGTCACGGTCAAGCCAATCTTGCGCGGCGTATCCAGCAGGCGGCTGAAATCCCGCTGGTGTGCGATCGGAAAATCGCCGTAGCCGGGACTGAACCGCGGCCGACAGTACATGCCGCGCTGCGCTGCGTCCTGCCGGATGCGTTCGTTGACCTCATCGCAATAGGTCTCGACCATGGCCGCTGCCGCCGCCTGATAGATCACCGCGTCGCTCATCCGGACTGCAGACGCGCGGGCAATCAGGCGATCCGGTCCGATGCCGAGCGTTGCTGCCATCAGACAGACCTCGCTGCAGCCCTGCAGATTGCGTGCCAGATTTTTGCTGTGAATTTGTACATCTGCGATCTCGAGCGTTTGCGCGTCAATATGCTGCAGCGGAAACACGCGGTAGATCGACTTGGGTTCCGCCGCCTGCTGCAGTGCTTCACCGCATCGTGTCAGGCTGGCCTGCACAGCCTCATCCGGCTGCGTGCCGTGATAACCCATGTAGCGGATGGCTTCCGATCTGTCCAGTTCAATCACTTGAGAATCTCCGACAGGCTGGACTGAATGCCTGCGGCAATTTCCGGCTTATTCATCGAGTAAACATGGATATGGTTGACGCCGTTTGCAATCAGGTCGATGATCTGCTCGGTCGCGTAGATAACGCCTGCCTGCTTCATAGCCGCCGGATTGTCACCGAAACGGTCAACGATGGCCTTGAAGCGTTCGGGCAGGTAGGTGCCGGACATGGAAGTGATACGCTTGATCTGCTTGACATTCGTCACCGGCATAATGCCCGCAACAACCGGAACCGTAATGCCCTTTTCTCGGATACGGTACAGGAAGTTGTACATGATGTTGTTATCAAAGAACATCTGCGTGGTCAGAAATTCACAGCCTGCGTCTACTTTTTCCTTGAGGTGCAGAATATCCTCGGTTTTATTGGCTGCCTCAACGTGACCCTCCGGGTAGCAGGCGCCGCCGACGCAGAAATCGCCCTGCGACTTGATATCGCGTACCAGCTCAGCGGCATAGTGGTAGTCAGAATGCGGAGCACCGCCCTCCGGAATATCACCGCGTAGTGCAAGAATGTTCTCGATACCGGCATCCTTATACTTTTTTACCATCGCTGCAACGTGCTCACGGGTAGAGGAAACACAGGTCAGATGGGTCAGAACGGTAACATCATACTTCTTCTTGAGATCTGCCGCGATGTTGACAGTGTGTTCGCTCGTGCCGCCGCCTGCACCGTATGTAACGCTCATAAAGTCCGGACGCAATGCCGCAATTTCCTGCGTTGCGTGTGCGACAGACTCATAGCTGCTGTTGGTCTTGGGCGGGAATACCTCAAAAGAAAGGGTTACTTTGTCCTGATTCAAAAGTTGAGAAACCTTCATATTGCATCTCCTATATTTCTACTTGTATTTCTGTTTAATAAAAGACACGATTTTGATCCGCGCGAAAATTCTATACGTTCCAAAGCCGCAGTGTTTATTATATCACATTTCCCTACTTTATTTCCAGCCAAAAATACGATATAATATACCGTATCGGAGGGATTATTTTGACCGATATGCTTAAGAACTGTCAGCTGTGTCCGCGTGCCTGCGGCGCAGACCGTACAAAGAACCGCGGAGCCTGCGGTGCAGGCGTTGAAATCGAAGCTGCACGCGCGTCGCTACATATGTGGGAGGAGCCACCGATTTCGGGTACAAATGGCTCGGGCACGGTGTTTTTCTCTCATTGCTCGCTCGGCTGTGTGTTCTGCCAAAATCGCAAGATCAGCCGCAGAGAGGCCGAGGGACAGAACATTACGGCAGATGCACTGGCGAAAACCTTTCTCTCTCTGGAGAAAAAAGGTGCGCATAACATCAACCTTGTTACCGGCGCCCATTATGTGCCGCAAATTATCGAATCGCTGCAAATTGCCCGAAAACAGGGGCTTTCGCTTCCTGTTGTATACAATTCTAGCGGATATGAGCAGGTGGAAACGCTGCAGCTGCTCGATGGTCACATTGACATCTATCTGCCGGATTACAAGTATTACAGCAGCTACTATGCAGGTCTGTACTCGCATGCGGAGGATTACCGTGAGTTCGCCGTTCCGGCTATTGATGAAATGGTGCGCCAGACAGGTGCACCGCAGTTTGATAAAAATGGCCTGCTGAAGCGCGGCACGGTCATCCGGCATTTGATGCTGCCCGGACTGGCCGGCGACACCGCGCAGGTACTTCGGGATATCGCCTCTCGATGGGGCGACTGCGTGCTTGTCAGTCTTATGCGGCAGTACACGCCGTTTGATATGCATGATTATCCCGAGCTTGACCGCACCATCACCGCAGAGGAGTACGCAGATGCCTGTACGCTGTTCGGTGAGCTTGGACTCGGCGGTTTTTTTCAGCAGGACGAATCCATCAGCGAGAGTTTTATTCCCGCCTTTGACGGCACAGGATTGGAGGAAAATTAACATGAAAACCGTTCTCAGCATTGCAGGCACCGACCCGACAGGCGGCGCAGGTATTCAGACCGACCTGAAAACCTTTGAAGCCTTCGGCGTGTATGGCATGGCCGTTATCACTGTCGTGTGTGCACAAAATACCACTGGTGTATTCGGTATGCAGCCGGTTTCCGCTGAATTGGTTGGCAAGCAAATTGACTGTGTGTTTGACGATATTCGCCCGGATGCTATCAAGGTCGGTATGCTGTATGACGCAGAGATTATTCACACAGTAGCGGAGCGCTTGAAGGCGTACCACGCCAAGAATATCGTACTCGACCCGGTAATGATGTCCTCAAGCGGTACCGAGCTGCTGCATCACGATGCGGCAAAGGTTCTGCAGGAGGAGCTGTTCCCGCTGTGCACTCTGGTAACGCCTAATCTGCATGAGGCAGCCGCTGTCTGCAGCCATAACATCACCAATCGTGAAGATATGGAGCAGGCGGCACGCGAAATCGTCGGCAAGACCGGCGGCGCTGTTCTGGTCAAGGGTGGTCATCTGGCAGACTGTGCAGATGATCTGCTGTTTGACGGCACAGAAATGCACTGGCTTCCCGCGCCGCGTATTGACAACCCGAACACACACGGTACCGGCTGCACGCTATCCAGTGCAATCGCATGCGGACTGGCACAGGGCATGTCGCTCATCGGCAGCGTCAAGCGGGCCAAGCGGTATCTGACCGCCTGCATTGACTTCAAGCTGGCTCTTGGTCACGGTTCCGGTCCGCTGCAGCACCGCATTGCGAATTGGGAGAACCGGCATGCGTGAACTGCGGCACATTCTCGGTGCAGATCAAGCATTTCAATCTTTCAAAATGTAATCAGGAAAAAGCGCAAAGAACACAGGGACGAAAAGCCGAAGAAGGCTTCTTGCCCCTGCGCTCATTTGCGCTACATCGTTTTTATTTCACACCTTAATCTAAACAAAAAAGGCGAGTAAGCAAACCCCTTTCAGGGAAACTTACTCGTCTTTTCTTGCGCGCTGTTTTGCAGGGCGCCCCGTGTTTTATCTGTTTGCGGTGCTGCTCCATGCCTGATGTAGATCAGGGAACGGAGCAAGTGCACGATCGAGAATGCCGTGCATATGAGCGATGGCAATGCCATAGTTGGTCATCGGCACATTCCGCTCGGCGCTGTGCCGCAGACGATACTGCATTTCCCGCTCGTTCAGCATACAGCCGCCGCAGTGCACGACAAGCGCGTACTTGCTCACGTCCTCGGGAAACTCATTGCCCGCGGTAAATGAGAACTGCACATCCTTGCCGGTAAACCTGCGAATCCAGTTCGGCAGTTTTTCCGTGCCGATATCGCCGCACTGGCGGTGATGCGTGCAGCCTTCGGAGATGAGCACAGTATCGCCATCCTGCAAGAAATTCAGCTGTGCAGCACCGAGAATCGCCTGCCGCAGATTGCCTTTGTATCGGGCAAACAGGATGGAAAACGAGGTCAGAAGAACATTTTTCGGCACCAGCTTGTCCACGATGCCGAACGCCTGCGAGTCCGTGATAACCAGCTGCGGCGGCTCCCGCAGGGATTCCAGCGTGCGGGTCAACTCGGTTTCGCGGGTGACAAGTGAAATCGCACCTGCTTCCAGAATATCGCGGATGGTCTGCTGCTGCGGCAGGATCAGCCGGCCTTTCGGTGCGGCTGAGTCGATCGGCACGACCAGTACGACTGTGTCATTCGGCGCAAGCAGGTCAGCTACCAGACGTTTTTTCGGCTCGGTCGGCTTGACGGCTCGTGCGATCAGTTCCTTGAGTTCACGGATATTGCTGTCGGCTGCTGCGCTGACGTAAATCTCGTTTTCCGGCATGGCGGCAGGAACCAAAGTCAAATCCGCCTTGTTGTGCGCGATGACAAACGGAATCTCCCGCTTGCGGAACAATTCGAGCAGTTCCTGCTCTGCAGGCTGCAAATCACGCGTGCTGTCCGTGACAAGAACCGCAATATCCGTCTTTTCCAGCACGCGGAGCGCCCGGCGGACACGTTCCTCACCGAGCGTGCCCTCATCATCAATGCCCGGCGTGTCGATGATAACCACCGGACCGATAGGGAGCAGTTCCATCGCCTTCTGCACCGGATCTGTGGTTGTGCCCTTGACATCGGAAACAATGGACAGTGTTTGTCCGGTCACGCGGTTTACCACGCTGGATTTACCCGCATTGCGCAGACCGAAAAAGCCGATGTGTACGCGCTCGCCGGAGGGCTGTGCGTTCAGTCCCATAGGAAACCCTCCTTAGAAGCGGAAATCACGGCGGTTGGAGCTGCAGATATCCTTGATATGCTCGGCTGCAATTTCGCGTACCTTATCGCGCGGAATTTTTTTAAGTTCCTCCTGAATCAGCTCCATGCCAACGCGCTTGGTGTCCTCGCTTGCGTAATCGACCAGATACTCCGCGAGTGTCATCAATGCGTTCGGGTGGCAGCAGTTGAGAATCTGACCGTTCTTGCACAGGCTCATGAAACGGTCGCCGGTGCGCCCCTCGCGGTAGCAGGCGGTGCAGAACGACGGAATAAACCCAAGCTGCATGAGCCAGTGAACAACCTCATCGAGCGAGCGCTGATCGGATACATCAAACTGCTCAGAGTCGTGCGGACGCTCCTCTTCCTCATAGCCGCCGACCGAAGTACGGGAAGCACCGCTGATCTGCGAAATACCCAGACCAAGCGCCCGCTCACGCACCTGCTGGCTCTCGCGGGTGGAGATGATCATGCCGGTGTACGGCACGGCAATGCGGATGCACGCGATAACCTTTGCAAACAGCTCGTCACTCAGGCCGTTGTCGAATACATCCGGGTCAATATCGTCCGCGCGCTTGATACGCGGCACGCTGATAGTATGCGGACCAACGCCGTGTACAGCCTCCAGATGCTCGGCGTGCATGAGCAGACCGGCGAACTCGTACTTGTACATCTCCAGACCGAACAGAACACCCAGACCAACGTCGTCGATACCGCCGTCCATCGCGCGATCCATTGCTTCGGTGTGGTAGTCGTAATCGTGCTTCGGACCTGCCGGATGCAGCTTAAGGTAGCTCTGCTTGTGGTAGGTCTCCTGAAACAGAATGTAAGTGCCGATGCCGGCGTCCTTCAGCTTGCGGTAGTTCTCGACCGTTGTCGCCGCAATGTTGACGTTGACACGTCGAATCGCACCGTTTTTATGTTTGATGGAGTAAATGGTGTTGATGCACTCGAGAATGTACTCAATCGGGTTGTTGACCGGGTCCTCACCGGCCTCGATGGCAAGGCGCTTGTGACCCATATCCTGCAGCGCGATAACCTCGCGGGCAACCTCTTCCTGCGTCAGCTTTTTGCGAGTGATATGGCGGTTTTTTGCGTGATACGGACAGTAAACACAGCCGTTTACGCAGTAATTCGACAGATACAGCGGTGCAAACATAACAATACGGTTGCCGTAGAACGCCAGCTTGATCTCCTCGGCCAGCTGATACATCTCCTCAATCTTCTCGGGGATATCGCAGGCCAGCAGCACAGAGGCTTCGCGATGCGTCAGACCGGCACAGTGTACGCCGGTGGCCGTTTTCTGCGGACGGGCCTTTTCCAGAATACTGTCGATCAGCTCGATGTTGTGTTTGTTCTCCTCGGCATATTTCAGCGTTTCAAGGATTTCCTCATGGTTGATAAACTCCTCTGCATGGAGTGATTTCGGGTTGTACTGAGCCATTTTTCGTTTTCCTTTCTTATCTTGCGGTCAGAGGATTACTCTTTCCGTCAGAGTCCCTTAAAATGTATCACTTATCGGATAATATCTCCGCGTGCGGTAACAATCCGGCAGCCGACCGACGCCACACGGCGCGACAGGCAGCCGATGCACTGTGCAGCCTCCTCGCCGGTACAAAGTTTGCCGTCGTACAGTGCATATTTTTTTCGCACCCCAAGCGGAGACAGATTGGGCATCACTACGTTTGCACCAGCCTGCAGTCCGCGCTCGCGGCCGTCCGGCCGGATGGTGCCGAGCGCCGTTGTGGCGGGCAGCAGCAAATTCGGTTGAATCAGCCGCAGCAGTGACAGCAGATACACTGTCTGCTCACACGTTCCGGCCGGAAAATCGCGGAACGGTGTGTCCTTCTGCGGAATAAACGGGCCGATGCCGCACATCTCCGGCCGAAATTCTTCGATGAACTTTAAGTCCTCAGCGAGTGTTCGTGCCGTCTGATACGGCGAGCCGACCATAAAGCCGCAGCCGGTCTGGTAGCCGATGTCTTTCAAATCACGAAGGCAGCGCATACGGTTGTCAAACGACATCTGCGCCGGATGCAGCTTTTCATAATGTGCCTGATCGGCGGTTTCGTGACGGAGCAGATAACGGTCCGCGCCAGCATCGAACATCGCCTGATAGGCTTCACGAGGGAACTCTCCGAGCGACAGCGTTACTGCACAGTCTGGGAACTCTGCCTTGATCTGTCGTACCAGATGGCAAACCACATCGGCCGAGAATGCGCTGTCCTCGCCGCCCTGCATGACAAAAGTGCGGAAGCCGAGCGCATAGCCTTCCCGGGCACAGTCCAGTATCTGCGCCTCGGTCAGTCGATAGCGGTCACACGCAGGATTGGAACGTCGGATACCGCAGTAATAGCAGTCGTTGCGGCAGATATTGCCGATTTCGATCAGTCCGCGAATGTACACATCCGTACCGTATACCTGTTTTCGTAAGGCAACCGCTTTCTCTGCGGCATAGGCTGCCAGTTCATCGCTCTGGTTTTCGATTAGATATTCGTATTCCTCTATTGACAGGCTGTGCTGCGCTTCCAGCCGGTCAATGAGCTGCTTCTCCTTATTCATCGCTCTGCACATTGGAGTACGCGGTCTTGACGCTGATGCCGTCCAGATTGCCGATTTTGCCGGACAAAGCTGAAATCACATCCTGCGGCGCATCAATGGCGATGGACACAATGTTGATATTGCGCGCTCGATAGGGAATACCCATGCGCCCGATGATATAGCTGCCGTACTCATGCAGCAGGGTATTGAGCCGTTCCACAGAATCCGTGTTCTCTACCACGATTCCCATGACGGCAACTCTTGTTTGCATAAAAACACCTCGAAATAAAAAATAACTGCGTCCTCTGAAAGACGCAGTCCGATACAGATATAAACGGCGCTTCCGTGCAAGAAACGCTGCAATACGATATGGACGGCTCCTTTCATGCAGAATCTGCGGACGCAGAGGCTTACTGTCAGGATCGCTACATCTATTATAGAGGATAGTCGGCAGACCCGCAAGCAAAACCGACGATTTTGTGCAAAGAATTATTTTCGCAAAAATATGTATGATATTTTTGTCGAATTTTATCCTTCCAAATCTATATCTTGTATGGTACAATGCAATAGCGGCACATGATATATGGGTATGCACTTTTACGCTTTGCCTGTAAACAGCAGTGCTTTTTTGTTCGCTTTTTATCGGACAATATGATATAATGATGAACGTATGAAATTTAGAGAGGAAGAACAACACATGGTTCGAGTTGTCAAAAAGGATCACACCAAAGAACCGTTTAACATCCAGAAGGTTGTTATCGCCGTCAATAAGTCGGCAAACCGTGTCCTCTACAACTTTACAGAGGATGAGTTGAAGTCGATCTGCAATCATGTCGAGGGTTATATCCGTGACCATCACATGACCGAGATTCAGATCTGGCAAATGCACAACATCGTTGAGTCTGCACTTGAGTCGGTGCAGCCGGAGGTTGCCAAAAGCTACCGCGACTACCGCAACTATAAGCAGGATTTTGTCGGCATGCTGGACAGCGTATACCAGAAAAGCCAGTCTATCATGTATATCGGCGATAAGGAAAATTCCAACACGGATTCCGCGCTGGTCTCCACTAAGCGCAGCCTGATCTTCAATCAGCTCAACAAGGAGCTATACCAGAAGTTCTTTATGAACACCGAGGAACTGCAGGCCTGTCGGGACGGCTACATTTACGTCCACGATATGTCGGCACGCCGCGATACCATGAACTGCTGCCTATTTGATGTAGCGAGTGTCCTCAAGGACGGCTTTGAGATGGGCAATCTGTGGTACAACGAGCCGAAAACACTTAATGTTGCATTTGACGTGATCGGTGATATCGTGCTTTCCGCTGCAAGCCAGCAGTACGGCGGCTTTACCGTGCCGTCGGTCGATCTGCTGCTCGAGCCGTATGCCGAGCGCAGCTACAAAATGCTGACCGAGAAGTATACTCGTCTGGGACTGGATGCTGATACGGTCGAGAAGGAAGTTATGGCGGACATTCTCAACGACTTTGAGCAGGGCTTCCAGGGCTGGGAGTACAAGTTCAACACGGTAGCATCCAGCCGCGGCGACTATCCGTTCATCACCATGACAATGGGAACCGGCACCGGTCGTTTTGCCAAGCTGGCCTCCATTACCATGCTGAATGTACGCCGCAAGGGGCAGGGCAAAAAAGGCCAGAAAAAGCCGGTCCTGTTCCCGAAGATCGTATTCCTGTACGATGAGAACTTGCACGGTCCCGGCAAGCTGCTTGAGGATGTATTTGAAGCCGGTATCCTGTGCTCGTCCCGTGCGATGTATCCGGACTGGCTGTCGCTGACCGGTGAAGGCTATGTGCCGAGCATGTATAAGAAGTACGGCGCGATCATCAGTCCGATGGGCTGCCGCGCGTTCCTGTCTCCGTGGTACGAGCGCGGAGGCATGAAGCCCGCTGATGAGAGCGACAAGCCGGTATTTGTCGGCCGCTGGAACATTGGTGCGGTATCGCTGCACCTGCCGATGATCTACGCTAAGGCACAGCAGGAGAGCCGTCCGTTCCGCGAGGTGCTGGACTACTATCTGGAGCTTATCCGCAAGCTGCATATCCGCACCTATGCGTACCTGGGGGAGATGCGTGCATCTACCAATCCGCTGGCGTACTGCGAGGGCGGCTTCTACGGCGGACATCTCAAGCCGTCGGACAAGATCAAGCCGATCATGAAAACCGCTACCGCATCGTTCGGCATTACTGCACTCAACGAGCTGCAGGAGCTGTATAACGGCAAATCGCTTGCTGAGGACGGTCAGTTTGCCCTCGAAACACTGCAGTATATCAACGATAAGGTCGAGCAGTTCAAGAACGAGGACGGCAATCTGTATGCTATCTACGGTACACCGGCAGAGAGTCTGTGCGGTTTGCAGGTTGAGCAGTTCCGCAAGAAATACGGCATCATCGAGGGTGTTTCTGATCGTCCGTATGTCTCCAACAGCTTCCACTGCCATGTTACCGAGGACCTGACACCGATTCAGAAGCAGGATCTTGAGGGTCGTTTCTGGAATCTGTGCAACGGCGGCAAGATCCAGTACGTCAAGTACCCGATTGACTACAACCATGAGGCGATTCGCTCTCTGGTGCGCCGCGCCATGGCAAAGGGCTTCTATGAGGGTGTCAATCTTTCACTCGCGTACTGCGATGACTGCGGTCATGAGGAACTGTCTATGGATGTCTGCCCGAAGTGCGGCAGCCGCAACCTTACCAAAATCGAGAGAATGAACGGCTATCTTTCCTACTCTCGCGTGAAGGGCGATACGCGCCTGAACGATGCCAAGATGGCCGAAATTGCTGAAAGAAAGAGTATGTAACACGAATGCAGTATCACAATATAACCAAAGACGATATGCTCAACGGCGACGGCCTGCGTGTTGTGCTGTGGGTGGCCGGCTGCGGACATGCCTGTCCCGGCTGTCACAACCCCATCACATGGGATGCGGAAGGCGGTCTGCTGTTTGATCAGGCAGCAAAGAATGAGCTGTTCACCGAGCTCGGCAAGGACTATATCTCCGGCATTACGTTTTCCGGCGGCGATCCGCTTTTTCCCGGCAACCGTGAGGAGGTCAGCGAGCTGTGCCGCGAGATTCGGCAGAAGTTTCCGGACAAGACCATCTGGCTGTACACCGGCTATCGCTGGGAGGAAATCAAGTGGCTGCCGTTTCTCGATCAGATTGACGTGCTGATCGACGGTCGTTTTGTACAGGCGCAGGCCGATCCGCAGCTTCACTGGCGCGGCAGTGCCAACCAGCGCGTGATCGATGTTCCGCGCACGCTTGCGGCTAACAGTATCGTCCTGCATGACGATAAGTAAAAAGGAGTGCTGAATTATGCAACAGATCGCACAGTTTTTCAAGGTATCCGAGGAACAGTTTGTCCGTGACTGGTGCGCGGCTACCCGCCGCAGCGCGGATGAGGCCAAGAAGGTCTATCAGAACATCCGGCTGCCGCGCCGCGCGACCAAAGGCTCTGCCGGCTATGATTTTTTTGCGCCGGAAAGCTTTACGCTTGTTCCGCATGAGACCATCCTTATTCCGACCGGTATCCGCGTTATGATCGAGGACGGCTGGGTGCTGAGCCTGTACCCGCGTTCCGGTCTGGGCTTCCGTCACCGTCTGCAGCTCGACAATACGGTCGGTATTATCGACAGCGACTACTTTGAGGCTAAAAATGAAGGACATATTCTCATTAAGATGACCAGCGACGATCACAAGGGCAAGACCCTTTCGGTTGCCGCCGGCGACGGCTTTGCACAAGGTATTTTCCTGCCGTTCGGTATCACCGTGGACGATGAGGCTGACGGTGAACGCACCGGCGGCTTCGGTAGCACGACTGAAAAGAAGTAACGATTTCATAAACAGCCAAAAGCGCATTCACAGAGATTTATCTGCGAATGCGCTTTTTCTTATGCCCTGTTTACATGAAACAGGCAGCACAGGATCCCGCGTAAGCACTTGGGACTTTTCCATACAACAACCTTCATATGCCTTACCCTCCTTCAGCACTGCAGCAGGAACAGCCCTGCCGCGATCACTGCCAGTGCAATCAGCCACACCGGCAGACAGGATGGGAGCAGACTGCCCAACAGCAAGCCTGTTCCAAACATAAATACGGCAAGGCCGATCGCCTGACCACGGCAGAACATAGCGCATCACGCTCCTGTTACCAGTATAAGCAGCGAGGATGGAAAATGTGACAGCAAAGCGAAAACGATCTGCTCATATTTTACACAAGCGCTTCATATGGTAATGCAGGAGCAGCGGTGAAACCAAAGGAGGCAGCATCAATGGAACTGAATCAAACAAGCATCTGCTACTATGAAAAGAAATTAGCGCATATCTCTGTGGCGACAGAGAGTGCGGATTCGATTGTGCCGGACACATTTCCGGATATCGGACGAATCGTGTGCGCGTATGGTACGGCGGCCATCAAGGACCAGACTCCGCAGAATGGTCGCCTGTTGGTATCCGGCACCGTGCAGACGACCGTACTGTACGAACCGGAAAACGGCGGTAAACTGCGTCGGCTCTCCGTGCCGGTCACGTTTGCGCATATTGAGGAATGCGAGGGTGTCTCGGCAGAATCTGTCTGCAGCACCGTGTGCCGCATTGCTGCGGTAGAGGCCGAAGCTATGAACAGCCGCAAGGTGTGCGTCAGCGTTCAGCTTTGCTTTTTAACCGAAGGCTACTGCAAAGCAGAGTGCGACGTGACAGAATCGGTCGAACTGGACGGCATAGAATGCCTGAGCCATTTGCAGAGCATAACGCTGCTGGAGCAGGTACGCAGTTATCCGGTGACAATACTGGACGACGTACAGCTTGCGGATGCAGCGGAGCTGTCCCTTCTGCACACCGACTGCACGATGCAGGTATCCGAGTGCCGCGCCATGCATGGCAGAATCATCGTGAAAGGTGAAGCGATACTGCACTGTCTTGCCATGCAGGAGGATGATGCTGTGCGCGTACTGAACAACAGCACGCCGTTCACGCAGATTCTCGAGCTGCCGGAAGCAGAAGAAGGCGCTCTGACCGCAGTTCATATGACCGTATCCGAGGCAGACTGCCGATTGGAATCCGATGGCATGTTGTCCTGCACCATCGGCGCACAGGCAATAGTACTGTTGCGGCAGGAGCGCAAGCTGCGCTGCATCGAGGATATGTATCTGCCCGGCAAGGTGCTTGCTGCGCAGGCAGAACATCCTGCATTGCAAAATATGCCGTCCGCGCAGCCGTTTACCGCCGAAGGCAGTGAGACCTTGCAGACTGCACAGCATGTTTCTCATGTGATTGCCGCGCAGGCGGTCTGCTGCGGCGCAAAGCGCGTATCGGAGAGCGAGCTGCAGATCAAAGCCGGTGTTCGTGTGCTGTATTTGAGTGATGAACAGCAGCTTTGCGCAGTACAGCGTATTGTACCGCTGACCATGCCGTATAGTGAGGCCGGAGAGCCGGAAGATCTTACACTTTCGGCACGCGCCACAGCGGCGGGTGAGCGCGGATTACTTTTGACTGTCAACGCAAGCGGCACTGCTGCAACACAGGAGCGCGTGACGTTCTGCTATATCTCTGCGCTGGAGATCAAGCCAAAGGAGAGCAGACATAACGGCGTAACACTGGTGCTCAGGCAAATCACCGGCGAAGAACGGCTATGGGACATTGCCAAAAACTGCGATACGACCGAGCAGGCGATCCGCTGTGCGAATGACTTGCCGGCAGAGGCAGAGCGTGTGCAGAATGCCATGCTGCTGATTCCGATTCAGGACTGAAAGGCGGGAAGAGAATGGAAAACCAGATTTACGATCAAATCAGCAGTCGCACCGGCGGTGATATTTATATTGGCGTTGTCGGTCCAGTTCGTACGGGAAAATCCACATTTATCAAGCGGTTCATGGAGACAATGGTGCTGCCGGATATGGAGAATCCCTACAAGCGGGAGCGCGCACGGGATGAATTGCCGCAGTCCGGCACCGGACGGACAATTATGACTGCCGAACCCAAATTTGTGCCGGAAGAAGCGGCGGAGATCGCTCTGCCGGAAGGCGGCGCATGCCGGGTACGGCTGGTGGACTGCGTAGGCTATCTGGTAGAGGGCGCACTCGGCGGCATGGAGGGAGATACACCGCGCATGGTATCTACACCGTGGCAGGAGGAACCCATGACACTGGCCGAAGCGGCAGAGATCGGCACACACAAGGTTATCGGTGAACACTCTACCATCGGACTGGTGGTGACGACCGATGGCAGCTTTACCGATCTGCCGCGTGAATCCTATATACCGGCAGAAAAACGCGTAATCGAGGAACTGCAGTCACTCGGCAAGCCGTTTCTCGTGCTGGTAAACTCGTCAGAGCCGAACGGCGAAGCAGCACAGGGTGTATGCGCCGAGCTGCAGTCGCAGTATGGGATTGCACCGATTACGGTGAACTGCCTTGAACTGGATGAGAGCGGCATTGCAGATATTCTGCAGCAGGTGCTGTATGAATTTCCGGTCTGCGAGATTGGTTTTGTCCTTCCGCGTTATATCGGTACTCTGCCACTGCATCATCCGGTGCAGAACAGTATTTACCAGTGCATCCGCACGGCCACCGAAGGCGGAGAAAAAATGCGCGATGTACAGAAGCTATGCCGTACCCTCGAAGAGAACGAATACGTCGAGCGGGCAAGTGTGGACAATATGGCGCTCGGCAGCGGCTCGGCGGTCGTGCATGTGGACGTACCGGAAACCGTATTCTATGGCATTGTCGGCGAGCAGACCGGCATTCAGGTTCGGGATGACGCAGATTTGATTCATGTGCTTGAGGATTTCGCTACGGTGAAACAGCAGTACGAACGGCTGCATGGTGCGCTCGATCAGGTATATCAGACCGGTTACGGCATTGTGATGCCGTCGGTGGAGGAGCTGTCGCTCGAGGAACCAGAAATCGTTCGGCAGGGAGGACGGTATGGCGTGCGTCTGCGGGCTTCTGCACCATCCATCCATATGATGCGGGCCAACATCAAAGCCGAGGTCAATCCGATCGTCGGCACGGAAAAGCAGTCGGAAGAACTGGTACACTATCTGCTCAGCGAGTTTGAGGAACAGCCGGAGAAGATTTGGGAGACCAATATTTTCGGAAAGTCGCTCAATGAACTCGTGCGTGAGGAATTGTCGCACAAATTGAGCCGTATGCCGGATGATGCCCGCGGTAAAATCCGTGAAACACTGGAAAAGATCATCAACGAAAGCGCAGGAGGACTCATCTGCATCATCCTGTGAAATCGGGCGTGCCTGCCAAAAACAGGCACGCTTTTTTAACAGAATTGTAAAGACTGTCCGCTTGTAAAGGTCGATTTGCTGTGCTAAAATGTATAGTGTATAGAAATGCGCATTTGAAGGAGACTTTTACTTGACCAAACAAGTGTTTATCATAAACGGCAGCGGCGGTGTCGGCAAGGATACCGTATGCAGTGCTGCCGCGCAAAGCTGGAAGGTGCAGAACATTTCGTCCATCACACCCATTTTGCAGGTGGCCAAAGCCGCCGGATGGGACGGCACCAAAACACCGGCGGCACGCCGTTTTCTTTCGCAGCTGAAGGCAGACTGTACGGAATTCAACGACCTTCCGTTCCGCTACTGCACAGAACAGCTGCAGATATTTGCTGAAAATGATGCAGAACTGCTGTTCGTCCATATCCGGGAGCCGGAGGAGATCGAGCGCTTCCGTCAGGCGGCAGGCGTAAACTGCAAGACCATTCTCGTGCGTCGACCGACACTTGAGCAGGCACGCGGACAGCTTGGCAACCGCTCGGATGACGGCGTTGCAGCGTACGCCTATGATGCGGAATTCCTCAACGACGGTTCGCTGGAGGAACTGCCCGCAAAAGTACACGACTTTTTACAGGCTCTGATCGAGAGATAACTTCCAAGATCAGGCACGGCTCTGTTTCACAGGAACAGAGCATAGAAAGGAACATCAAAATATGAGCCAGAACAAGAAGAAGTTCTTCGGCAAACACAAGCATGAACAGGAGCTTGAGCAGACACAGACGCTTCCGTCGATGTCAGAAAACACTGCTGACAAGACCGTTCAGACGGAGGACAATACTGCACTGGAAGAAGCATCCGAAAAAGCTGATGCTGACGAAAAAAACGAGAAGGCAGAGCAGTTAGCTGAATCCTTTCGCAAAAGATTTAATCGAAGCAAGTGCGTCCGCGTTATCATTGCAGCAGGATTGATTATTCTGCTGGTCGGCGGTTCGGTATTTGCTGTCATTCAGTCGCGCAATACCGGTACGGAAAACACGATTCCGACGACTGCAGTCGTTACCTATGGCGATATTGGCACTTATATCGAGGGCAGCGGTGAAACGGCTGCACGCAACACGGAAGAACTTGGCCTGGGACTTGAGGGCAAAATCTCTCAGGTGCTGGTTTCCGAGGGAGATGAGGTGCATGCCGGTGATCCACTGGTCGTTGTCGATCCGACCGGAATCCGCGAACAGCTGACAGCGGCACAGGCCGAATTCACGGCCGCGCAGAGTGAGTTGACCAACGCACAGGCAGCGATCACGCAGGCACAGAGCCGCATTGCCTCGGCACAGAGCCAGTACACCCACAGCAGCGCTACGGCACCGTTCAGCGGCAAGTTTATCGCATCAAGCACATTTTCGGTGGGGCAGAAGGTAAGTGCAGGACAGACCATCGGCCGTATGGTCAACGACAGCCAGATGCAGCTTGCTGTACAGTTTAGTTCGGAATATGCCAAAGATATCAAGGCCGGTCAGACGGCTACGATCTCTACCTCTGCCGGACAGGTTTCCGCTGTGGTTTCGTCGATTGATTCCACTTCCGGCAAAGGTACGTTCCTTGTCGTATTAACCGTGCAGAATCCCTCCGGTTCACTGGCGCAGGGAACGAGTGCTACCGCAACGATCAACAGCGACAGCGCCGGCACGATTTTCTCTTCCGGCTCAGGCACGCTGGACTACAGCAAGGAGCAGGTTATCACGGCACCGATCGGCGGTGAAATCACGGCCTATAACGGCTCGAACCGCACATACAGCAGCAGTGCAGTCATTATGTCAATTTCCAATGTTGCAGCGCCGGATACTTCGGACGCGCGAAGCAGTCTCACGGCTGCACAGAGCACGGCTGCAGCCGCACAGGCCAAGGTGAGCGAGATTCAGACGCGCATTCTCAAGCTGCAGCAGGAGATTCTGGATGCTACGATGACGGCTTCGATTGACGGCGTTGTCACCTCACTGAACGCAGAAGAAGGGGAGGAGACCGATGGTACCGAGCCTCTGGTTGTTGTTTCCGACCTGAACGATACCGTTGTTACGGCCGAGCTGACGACAGATGAAGTGCAGTCTGTCGAGCCTGGTCAGACGGTAACAATGAACATGTACACGATGGATGGTTCCGAGCTGCCGCTCACCGGTGTGGTTGACTCGATTTCGCCGGAGCCGAGTCAGAACACGGGCAGTCAGGGCAGTCTGACAACTTTTAAGGCAATTATCACGGTTGATTCTATCGAAGGTCAGGCGATTTCCAGCGGCATGATGGTCGATTACAAAATTGCAGTTGCCGAATCGGACAGCTGCTTGATAGTACCGACTTCTGCTATCGTTCACACGGCGGATGGCAGTACGGGTGTATTCACCAAAACGCTCATTGACAAGGACGGCAACGAAATTCCGTTCGATGATACACTGCCGATTCCGGACGGCATGGAAGCCCCCGAAGGCTATCAGCTGGTAGCGGTGGAAACCGGCGTTTCAGATGCGAACAATACCGAAATTTTCTGGGGCGTCGATGAAGGTGCAACGGTTTATCTGAATGCCACACCAAATACATCAAACGCGGTAACTGATGAGGAAAATACAGCATATAACAGCTGATAAGCAGCATAAAGCACGGATTTTGTTTTAGAAACAGAAACCGTGCTTTCCTTTATTTCTTGCAAACTGGCATTATAAAATAATTATAATCTGAATATTTTAACATATTCAGATTAGGCGTATAATGCGTTCATACACCAAACAACAAAGGAGTCTGAACGACATGAGCGTACAATATAAGCTGAACAAGGAACTGGCCCAGATGCTGAAAGGCGGCGTCATTATGGACGTAACCACACCGGAGCAGGCAAAGATTGCCGAAGCAGCAGGCGCATGTGCAGTTATGGCATTGGAGCGCATTCCGGCTGATATCCGTGCAGCAGGCGGTGTTTCCCGTATGAGCGACCCGAAGATGATTCGCGGTATTCAGGAAGCGGTTTCCATTCCAGTTATGGCAAAGTGCCGTATCGGTCATTTTGTTGAGGCACAGGTGCTGGAAGCAATCGAGATCGACTATATCGACGAGAGTGAAGTGCTGTCTCCGGCGGACGATGTATACCACATTGATAAGACACAGTTCAAGGTTCCGTTTGTATGCGGTGCGCGTGATCTGGGTGAAGCTCTGCGCCGCATCGCTGAAGGCGCTGCAATGATCCGTACCAAGGGTGAGCCGGGCACCGGTGATGTTGTACAAGCGGTTCGTCACATGCGCGCTATGAACGCAGAGATTCGCCGTGTGCAGAATCTGCGTGAGGATGAGTTGTTTGAGGCCGCAAAGCAACTGCAGGTTCCGGTTGAACTGCTCCGAAGTGTGCATGAAAATGGCCGACTGCCGGTCGTAAACTTCGCAGCAGGCGGCGTTGCAACTCCGGCTGACGCAGCACTGATGATGCAGCTCGGCGCAGAAGGCGTATTCGTTGGTTCGGGCATCTTCAAGTCCGGCGATCCGGCAAAGCGTGCTGCAGCAATCGTAAAGGCGGTTACTAACTACACCGATGCAAAGCTGATTGCAGAACTGTCTACCGATCTGGGTGAAGCAATGGTTGGCATTAACGAGAACGAAATTGCATTGCTGATGGCAGAGCGAGGCAAGTAAAATGGCAGTTGGAATTCTGGCGCTGCAGGGCGCCTTCGCAGAGCATGCCACAGTGCTGGATAAACTCGGCGTACCGCACTTCGAAATTCGCCAGAAGCGCGATTTGGATCAGCCGATGAATGGTTTGATTATTCCGGGTGGGGAAAGCACAGTAATGAATAAACTCTTGCGCGAGCTGGATTTGTATGATACGCTGCGTGAACAGATTCAAAACGGACTTCCTGTATTCGGAACCTGTGCCGGTCTGATTCTGTTGGCTAAGCAGATTGATGGCGGCATACCATGCTTCAGTGTGATGGATATTCGCGTAAAACGTAATGCCTATGGCAGACAGCTTGGCAGTTTTTTCACGGATGATCGGTTTGGCGGTAGCGAGAGAATCCCGATGACATTCATTCGCGCACCATATATCGAGAGCGTGGGAAATAATGTCGAGGTGCTATCCATTGTTGACAGTAATATTGTTGCTGCACAGCAGGATAATATGCTCGTGACCGCATTTCATCCGGAATTAGATGAGGATTTGACGGTGCATCAGCATTTTATCCGGATGGTTGAGCAGTTTCGGTTGAAGAATGCAGGATAACTAAAATAAGCGGCTCTGTATGAGCCGCTTACAGTCTGTCGAAAAACCCAGTTGCCCATTAAGCGGCAACTGGGTTTCTATCACATATACAACAGAAAATAGACAGGTCCTTAGGGTTCCATTGCTACTGCAATGTGTGACGGAAATGTGTGACGGAAATGTGTGACGGAGCCGGATCCGATGCTGAGTATGCTGGAATGGCTGTGCACAGAGCTCATGGAGGTCGGGTGGACCAGCAGCGAGGACCGTGGTCTGTCCACGCCCAGGCTTATCATTTCAGATGCACACGCCGGACTGGTTTCGGCAATTCGTGAATCCTTTCCCGACGCCTCATGGCAGCGCTGCAAGCTGCATTTCATGCGGAATATTCTGGTCTATGTGCCGCAGAAAGAGAAGAAATCCTAGCGATGACCCGTATAAAACAGTTGACGGGGTAGACATTCGTAGTGTAGAATCTAATTTAGACATAGGAATCTAATTATACAAAATAAAGATCATAACGGCTAATATTGTTTAATTTGTGCATTTTTTAAGTATTTTTTAGCATGATCATATCTTCTTATTTTTGCCACCAATTACGACCTTTTCTTTTCTCGATTACATCCAGTACAGTATTGGTTACAATAATGGTTATAATCTTAATGATTATAATGGTGACTACCAGCCAGATACCCAACATGAGCAGACCGAGTACGCTTGCATTTGTGATAATGTGGTTTAAGTCATTCATTTTGTTTCTCCTTTATCTTGGCCAGTATAGATTCTTGGGCAAGCCTAAAATATAATCGGCTGATACATTGTAAAATTCGCATAATGCTTTCAAGTGGTGCAAGGGAAGTTGCCTTTTCCCGAGTTCATACTTACTGTAATATTCTTGACGTGTCCCTAAATAGTCCGCAATCTGCTGTTGGGTCAGATTGCGGTCAATTCGTAAGGATTTAATGCGTTCGTAATAAGTCATACTTATCTTGGCCAATACAGATTCTTTGGTAAGCCTAAAATGTAATCAGCAGATACATTGTATAATTCTGCAAGCTGATATAACCGACGCACCGGTAATTCTTGGCTGCCAGATTCATATTTTTGGTACTGCTGTTGAGTCGTTTGTAGATATTCCGCAATTTGTGCTTGCGTTTTATCATGGTCTTTTCTTAATTCATAAAGTCTATTTGAAAACTGTTTTTGATCAAACATATAAACTACCCCTAAAATATCATATCGTGTCTTTTCTTTTTTTCTTGACAATACACCTTATAAGATGTATGCTGTTCTTATAGATACACCTTATAAGGTGTTAGCGAGGCACATAGCCGGGACGAGAAAGCAGGGAAGATTATGATTTACAGAATGGATCTTGATAAGGGCAAGATGTATAAGCTAGTAAGTGCCAGCTGGAAAGGGCTGACCGGCTCGGATTTTCCACGGTGGGAAGAATGTTCATTTGTCCGGCGTGGTGATTATTACCTTTTGATATCAGCGGTTGCGATCGCGTCTTTAGGTTGGGAGAACGGTTTTATCGTTCTTACCGTATCCGGCGCCCTGGGCGAAGGGCGCATAACCTGGAAACCGGTAGACGATGGCAAAGGCTGCGTTCCGGGTTATCAGGTATTTCCGTATTCACGTTTTTTAGTTTCTGCGGAAACTTAAATTATATTTTATGAGCCGAAAAGGCGGGAAGGTAACAACATGGGAACTGAAGTATTTATTTTAGGTAAGAAGTTGGTAGATTATACGGATCGCCGCACCGGTGAGCAGATCAACGGCTACACGCTGTATTTCTTCTGTAAGTCTCCGGATGTAGACGGTCATTATTGTGATAACATCTGGATTGACGCTAAACGATCTCCGGAACTGTTTAAGCAGGTTGCGGGTCTGGTTATCAACGATGATTTCCTGCCGGCTGAACTGATGTATACTATTATTCCGGGCCGCCGATCTCAGCAGCTGGCTGAGATCATCCTCAAGTCTTAACTATGCCCACATCTACTACTCTTGATATATCCGCCGTGGACGGTGCAACGGTGCCGGAAGCCGATGTGCATACCGACACCGTTACCACGGTTGGAAGTGCTGACGATCAGTTATTGCAGGTTGTACAGCAGCTTAGCACCGCCCAGCAAGATTACGGTCAGATGATGGTAATTTGCTGCGGCCTTATCATTGGCATATTACTTTGTAGTCTTGTAAGGTGGTGGCGATAGTGCAGGATTTGATGGTGCTGCTTGTGCAATGTGTCGGCGCTGGCGTTGCCCTTGGCCTGATCTGTCTTGTGCTTTCTTACGGCTTCTTCCTGATTGCAAGGTATTTGCGTATAGTATTCACTCCATGAAGGAAGGGAAAAATATGAAAGCAATTGAAAAGGTAAAGGGCTTTGTTCAGAAGAACCGCTATGCATTCGCAATGTCCGCCATGTCTGCAATCATGATGTGCAGCGCCGGTGCGGTTGATGGTGCTACTACTTCTTTTGATCTGTCGACAACTATGACCTCTGCTGTTCAGCAGATTGTTAACGACCTGCTGAAGATGATCGCGGCCGTGCTGCCGATCACTGTTACCCTGCTGGGTGCTGCGATTGGTGTTACCTACGGTATCAACTTCATCAAGCGCATTACTCACAAGTCCAACTGATTTTATGCCGTGCCGTTCCCCGCGGCACGGCATAATAAATAAGGGGTATTGATATGATTTCATTTTTCACTGGTACGCCTGGTTCCGGTAAGTCGTATCATCTCGCACAGCTTGTTTACGACAAGCTGAAATACCAGGATATAAACGTAATTGCTAATTTTGATATCAATCTTGATAATATCGCATTAACTCGGCTCGGCTGGTGGAAAAAACGCATTACAGCTTTGAGCGGCGATAAGATCAAGTTCAAGAAATATAACAGCCGTCCGCTTAAAGGGCGGTTCTATTACTGGGATAACTCGCAAATGTCAGTTAAGAATTTGCTTTTGTTCGCCCAGCAAAACCACAAGAAGCGGCAACGGTCGGTTGATGCCCCTCAAACGCTGGTATTGATCGACGAGGCCGGTATTGTGTTTAACTGCCGTGGTTTTTCGGATCGCAATCGAAATGAATGGGTTTCCTTCTTCGCAAAACATCGGCATTTTAATTTTTCGTTCGTTCTTGCTTGTCAGTTTGATCGGCAGGTAGATAAACAGATTCGTTGTTGTGTGGAGTACGAGCAAATTCACCGCAAGCTGCGTAATTATCAGTTTTTGGGATGGTTGGTGTCTACGCTTTGCGGCGGTAATCTGTTTTTGATTTGTGAAAATTGGTATTGTAACAAGCTGAAAGTTGCAAACCATGTAATGCGGTATACTGCCAGGATTGCCGCGCTGTATGATACGCTGCATGATTTCGATGATGCTCTCGGAACGTCTGCCGATGCCCCGCCGCCGGGCGTCGGTGGGGATAGGGGCCCCACCGCTCCGACGCCGGTTACATCGTCAGCCGGTACGCAGCTGCCCAAAGATCAACCAGCAGAACAACAGCAGCCGCGCGCCCTGGATATACGCAGCCGGTGGAAGAAAAAACTATTGAATAATGAATCGGGGGAGTAAGTATGCAAATGTCTATTGGGTTAGATCGCCTTAAACGTTTTGTGTGCTTACTCCTTATTTTTGTGCTTTTATTTTGTTTCTTTATGTGTCCGCGTGCTTCGGCCGTTGCCCTGGAAGCAACAACGATTGCTTATGGTGGATTGCTCGTCGGTACGATCTTGGTTGGTGCTGGTGTGGTATTTAGTTCACATGGCGATATGGTCAAAGTCGGAAATGCTATGTATAAAACGCTGGTTAATGGATCAAGTGCAATAGGTAAGACGATTAGCAGCATTTCGGCTTGGGCGGTGGAGCATGGTACATCATTGGCTAAGGGTGCGCTGCGTGTCGGTAAGGATCTGTATCAAGCTGTTGTTGATGCTTTTAATGCGTCTTATTCTAATGGTTTTTTCTCTGATGGCGCGCACGTTTCTTTCTCTGTGGATGCGTCTGATGATGATTGCAAATCATTTGCTTCTGTTCTTGTTGGCTGGGTGAAAGAGGGTCGGTCTTTTACAGTTTATACTACTGGTCCGTATTCTGATGCTATTATTAGACAAGATTTTATTCCTTCATTTGATGCGGACGGTACTTTTCAACTTGAGGTTGATACTGATGGTGAGCCGAGGTATTATGGTGGGTTTGTTCCTGCCCGTTGGTCTTATGACGGCGTTTATGCTTCTAGTTATGAGTATATGCAGGCGTCTTTTACTGTTTATAATTCTGGTGGCGGTGGTCAGAGTTTTGCTTTTAATCGTCAAGCTGTCGCGTCTTTGGGTAATTTAGTGTCTGCTCCTGCTGACGATCTTGCATATCCGTCAGACGATTATCTCGTTAAAATGCCGGATATCCCCAGTGTGGATACCGCTACGGGTGAGGTTACATATCCGGATAGTATTGCCTACACCAAGGACGCTGTAGCAGCTCCATACCCGATCGGGGACGATGGCGTTAAGGTGCCGGATATCCCGTTTGATATTCCAGTTGATCAGACTAGCGGTAAGCCGATGGAGGATACCGGCACGGATACGGACACTCCCAGCAAGCCGGGTGAGGGGACAGATACCGATAAGCCGAGCGATTCGGTTAACTGGCCGAGTGCCGGAGATATATCATTACCTAAGCTGATTATCTCTAAGTTTCCGTTTTGCATACCTTTTGACGTGGCGCGGCTCATCGGCCTGCTTGAAGCTGATCCTAAAACGCCGGTTTTTCATGTGCCGCTTAAAGTTGGTACAATCCTGGACGAGGAAATAGTGCTTGATCTCTCACAATGGGATAATGCAGTTCGTATAATTCGCTGGGGTGAGCTGATCGTGTTTGTTGCCGGTCTTGTCCTGGTAACGCGCAATTATATTAAATGGTAATAGGGGGTGTTCGGCATGGGGTCTATCATTAATAGCGGTATCGGCTGGTTAAAGAATATGGTCGCTGGTGTTATTGATCTGCTGCCGGACAGTCCTTTTAATTTCGATATACCAGATTATGTGCAAGACATACTCGGCTATATAAATTATTTTGTTCCGATTGGTGGCATGATAAAAATTCTTACCGCCTGGACGGCTTGCATTATTGTCTGGTATGCTGCATCGGTTCTTATGCGTTGGATCAAGGCGATCGAGTAAGTAATAACCCAGCAGGATATGTATGACCTGCGGATCATACGTATTCTGCTGGGTGCAGCACTCCGCAGAGTGCTAATCCTTTTTTTGTGCGGTCTGCAACTTTTTGCGTCCGCGCAGAAACCCCCGTATAGTAATCACGGGGGTACTCGTTACAAGTCTGCACCAAAAAGTAGAAATTGAAGGGGAGTAGTAGAGATGAAAAGCGCAGCAACAATAGACTGGTTGACGTTTACACTTAAGATGGTGGTTGATCCAGTAGCAGTGATAAAAGACTTTCTCGCGCTAGATCCGGATTTGTTCCAATCGCAAGACTTCGGCAAATTCGGATATCGCAAGAGTATGTATTTTGCAGGTATTTTCGTTTATTTCGATCCGGCAGAGGGTCGCAAAATGGAAATGGGTGTTTGCGTATCTATGACCGGTGTAGGTTGCCGGACATATGAACAGCATACCAGGCTAACGGCTGCTGGTACTCCGCTCCGTGCGCTGATTGAGAAGATACATATTACTGATATGGTGCATTGCACACGTCTTGATCTGGCATTGGATGATAAGGACAAGTTGCTTGATCTTGATCGTATCGCAGACTGCGTAGAAAGTGGCTGCGTAAATAGTCGGATTCGCAAGCGTACTATTTACTGCGGCTATGATGGTAGTGATCGTTCTGGTACTACGGTTTATATTGGTGCTCCGTCTTCTGATTTCCGTATCAGATTCTATGATAAAGCAAAGGAAAAGTATAAACCTGACGATGAACGGTATTATTGGCACTGGGTACGTCTTGAAATGGTAATGCGTGGGAAAAATGCTGATGGCTGCGTGGCTGCCATTTGCAATTCTGATGATCTCGGCTTGCTGGCCTCGGCAATCCTTAACGACAAACTCGCATTTATTGAACGTGATTCCGATAGTAATATCTCGCGTTGTCAAATCTGCCGTTGGTGGTTGGATTTTGTTGATGCAGTAGCTGCCGTAAAATTAGTGGAAAAAGAAGATGTTCCGCATAAGCTGGAGCGCTCTATTGATTGGATCCGTAACCAGGTTGCACCGTCTTTGTCACTGATCGCTGATGCTCGCGGTTTCTTCCTAATTCGGGAGATTCTCGCGCTTGGTGCTGACAAGCGCACAAAACAGCAACAAGCCTTGTTAGATGATTATCGTAATTCGTACCATTTTGTTCAATCTGAGGATTTGATCTGATGGCTGAAAAGTGTAATCGTTGTATTTGCGTGGACTGTGTGAAAATTGGCTGCTACAAGTATACTGTCCGGTATGCGTACCAACGCTGCACGCGGTGCATCATCGAGAATTTACCACCATGGCCAGAGTGCAAGTATTTTCAGCTGCCACCGGATCCAGAACCGGTTGTTATAGGAGAGAAGAAACCAGATAAATTGGATAAAATATTGTTAGAACTAGAAGAGTTGAAGAAAGCGCTATTGAAATAGCATTGAACCTAATTATACAAAATAAAGATTTTGTATAATTAACAAACCATCTATCTAATAACAATCAATAATTAACTGTTTTCATCCTATTTTCTCCAGATACTCTATCATATCAGCCACAGCACGATCATTATTAGAACTTACCATCACATTTACATTTCGCAGCACTTCCGGCACTGCATTGGCTGGTGCAAACGAAATCTGAGCTTCTTGCAGCATGGATTCATCATTGTAGCTGTCGCCAATAGCAAAAACACGTTCAACGTCCGGTAAGTATTCAACAATACTTCGTAGAGCCGAACCCTTATTCACACCTGCGGCTGTGATTTCACAGAATGTCGGCATGCTGGATGTCACATCAAATACATGCGGATACCGAATCAGTAAATCCTGCGTCAGTGCGGTGATTGGTGCCGGTTCACCGGTAAAATTGACCGTACACCAGTCCGCAGTTGCGCTTTTTGCAAACTGCTCATTAGAAAGCATCTGATAATCTAAATGCAGCTTGCGCATGTGCTGCAGCGTGTGATCGCTCATTTGCCGAATCAGCGCTGTTTCGGCGGTAAAAATCTCGCATCCAAATTGTGAATTATTTAACAATACATACTCAATCATTTCTTTCGTCTCGTACGGCATACCGGAACAATGCAAAATCTGGCGATTTTCATCGCAAATCAATGAACCATTCATCACACTGTATGGCGCATTGACCGGCAACTGAGCTATATATGTGCCAATAGCATGAGGAGAACGGCCGGTCGCAAGCGACAGCCGTCCTCCCTTTTTCGTAAAATATTGTAATGCGCGCAGATTTTCTGCCGGAATTTGCTTTGAATCATCGAGCAGCGTACCATCCATATCGCAGGCCAGCAGCATACCCTTAAACTTTTTCATTGCATACGCTCCAATTTATCAAGAACTTCAGTAAAATATTGTGGCAGCGATGCCGAAAACTCCATCCGCTCCCCTGTTTTCGGGTGCGTGAGCGTCAGCTTCGCTGCATGCAGACATTGACCGCCGATATTGGAAAACCGGTCTTTTTTCAGTCCGTACACCGGATCACCGATAATCGGATGACCAATAGATGCCATATGTACACGAATCTGGTGTGTACGTCCGGTCTCGAGCTGAAACGCCATATGTGTGTAGCCGTTATACCGTTTGATGACAGAATAATGCGTGATTGCCTCCCGTCCGCCTTCCACGATTGCCATCTTTTTTCGATCCGTCTTGTGACGGGCAATCGGCTTATCCACCGTTCCCGTATCATCCTTAACAGAACCAACCACAATCGCTTCATAGCCGCGATATGCCGTATGCGCCGCAATCTGAGCCGCCAGACTCTGATGTGCGGCGTCATTTTTCGCCACAACGAGCAGACCACTGGTATCCTTATCAATACGATGCACAATGCCCGGTCGATGTTCACCGTTAATACCAGACAGGCTGTCACCACAGTGGTACATCAATGCATTAACCAACGTACCGTCCCAGTTGCCAGCCGCAGGATGCACAACCATGCCGCGCGGCTTGTTGACCACCACAATATCCGTATCCTCATAAACGATATCTAGCGGAATATTCTCCGGCTTGAGATCAACTTCCTTTAACTCCGGAAGTTGAACCGTAACCGCCTCGCCGCCGACCAGCTTGTAATTTTTCTTGAGCGGCTGACCGTTACAGCTTACTGCCTGCTCTGACAGAAGATTCTGCGCCGCAGAGCGGGTCAGTCCTTCAATCTGCTCTGCCAGCCAGCTGTCGATACGCTTGCCGGATTGCTCTATCGGAACTGTAAATTGTAATTCACTCATGGTTACTTCTCCGCTTCGCTTGTCTCCTTGTGCTGAAACATAAAATATAGCACAAACAGTACGCCACCTACACAAATGAAGATATCTGCCACATTAAATACCGGGAAATGAATCAGACGGAAGTCAAACATATCGACAACAAAACCGCGTGCTACACGATCAATGGCGTTGCCGAGTGCGCCTGCCGCTACCAGAATCAGCGACCAGCAGCCAAGCTGAGTCTGCAGCATATTCCTGTAAATCGCTGTGAAAATGGCAACTGTAATCACAATGGCCAATATAACAAAGATCCAGCGTGAATCAAACTGCGCGAACAGGCTGAATGCTGCACCGCGGTTCTCAATATAGGTCAAGTGAAACACACCATTGATCAACGGAATGGTCTGCTGTGCCTGCAGGGATGTAAACGCCCAGTATTTCACTGCCTGATCTGCCGCGATCATCAGCAAAATTGCACAAATATAAATCGGCATTTTCTACCTCCAAAACAAAAAGGAGGAACAGAATTGCTCTGCTCCCCCTTGGATTCTTCTTTTAGCCTACAACCTTGGCACAGCGAGCACACAGCCCCGGATGCTTTGCATCAGAACCAACGGTCTTAGCCTGCTTCCAGCAGCGCAGGCACTTCTCACCTGCTGCGCGGGCAACAGCAATCTTCAGACCCGGCAGATTCTCGCTTGCAGAGCCCTCACCGTCACCGGCAACGACATCAAGTTCGGAAACAATGCACAGATCAGCCAGATCCTGACCACAGCCGCTCAGGAATGCGGCCTGTTCAGCGTCAGCGTAAACAGTAACGCATGCTTCCAGCGGCTTGCCGATGGTCTTAGCAGTACGCGCACCCTCGAGCGCCTTGTTTACATCATCGCGGAATGCTGTCAGCTTGTCCCACTTAGCACGATCCTCATCGCTGAAGGACAAAGCCTCGTCAGCCTGCGGCATCTCGTTATATGCTACGTTGCGAGCATCATCCTCAGCAGCGTGCGGCATAGCCTGCCAGATTTCGTCTGCGGTAAAGCACAGGATCGGAGACAGCATGCGAACCAGCGCACTCAGGATACGATAGATCGTAGTCTGTGCAGAGCGGCGGCTCAGACCATCGGTCTCATCGCAGTACAGACGATCCTTGATCACATCGAGGTAGAAGTTGGACATATCAACAACACAGAAATTATGAATTGCATGGAATACGGTGTGGAATTCGTAGCTATCATATCCCTCACGAACCTTTGCAGCAAGGTCGTTCAGCTTCATCAGTGCCCACTTATCCAGCTCCGGCATATCTGCGTATGCAACAGCGTTGGTCTTAGGATCAAAGTCAAACAGGTTGCCCAGAATGTAGCGAGCCGTGTTACGGATCTTGAGGTAGTTCTGCGACAGATGCTTGAGCATGTCCTTGGAAATACGCATATCCTGACGGTAGTCAGAAGAAGCAACCCACAGACGCATTACGTCTGCGCCATACTGCTTGAGGATATCCTCCGGAGCAATACCATTGCCCAGAGACTTGGACATCTTCTGGCGCTCCTCATCAACAATCATACCGTGGGTGATAACCGTCTTGTACGGAGCCTTGCCCTGCGTAGCAATAGAAGTCAGCATCGAGGACTGGAACCAGCCGCGATACTGGTCATTGCCTTCCAGATATACGTCAACCGGGGTCTTCTGGCCTTCGCGGTTCTCGATAACAGCGCGCCAAGAGGAACCGGAATCGAACCATACATCCATGGTATCGGTTTCCTTGTCGAACTCGCTGCAGCCGCACTCACATTTGGTGCCTGCCGGCAGAATCTCAGCAGCCGTCATGTCGAACCATGCGTTGGAGCCCTTTTCACGGAACAGATCAGCAACGGTCTTAATCGTCTGCTCATTTACCAGCGGCTTGCCGCACTTCTTGCAGGTGAAGATTGGAATCGGAACACCCCAGACACGCTGACGGGAAATACACCAGTCGGAACGCTCACGGATCATGGAGGTCATGCGCTCCTGACCCCAGCCGGGAATCCACTTGATGTCCTCACAAGCCTTGACTGCGTCATCCTTGAGCGCATCAACAGAGCAGAACCACTGCTCGGTGGTACGGAAGATGATCGGATTTTTGCAGCGCCAGCAATGCGGATAGCTGTGCACGATGTCCTCGGTTGCGAGAAGTGCGCCGCAGTCATCCAGATCCTTGAGAATAACCTCGTTGGAATCGTCAACGAACATACCCTCGTACTTGCCGGATTCGGCGGTGTGACGGCCCTTGCCGTCAACCGGAACGATAATCGGGATGTTGTACCTCTGGCAAACGATAAAGTCATCAGCACCAAAGCCCGGAGCGGTATGAACACAGCCGGTACCGGCATCGAGCGTTACATGGTCACCGGTGATAACCAGAGAATCACGGTCGAACAGCGGGTGCTTGGTCTTGATCAGCTCCAGATCAGAGCCGAGAACGGTTGCGAGAACTTCCCAGCTGTCAATGCCGGCAGTCTTCATAACAGAAGCAACCAGTTCCTTAGCCAGAACATAAATCTCGCCGTTCGGAACCTTAACAAAATCGTACTCGAAGTTCGGGTTCAGAGAAATTGCAAGGTTGCCCGGAATGGTCCAGGTAGTGGTGGTCCAAATTACGAAATATACATTCTCCTTGGTACCAAGCAGCTTGGTGATAACACCCTTGTCATCGGTTACAGCGAACTTTACAAAGATAGACTTACACGGAACATCCTTGTACTCAATCTCTGCCTCAGCCAGTGCGGTCTCGTCGTGCGGGCACCAGTAAACCGGCTTCTGACCCTTGTAGATGTAACCCTTCTTAGCCATCTCGCCGAAAATCTCAATCTGAGCAGCCTCGTAATCGTGGGTCAGGGTCAGGTACGGGCGATCCCAGTCGCCGATAACGCCCAGACGCTTAAACTGGGTACGCTGGGTATTGACATGATCGTGTGCGAACTCTTCACACTTGGAGCGGAACTCCGCAGTGGAAACCTTGCTGCGATCCATGCCGTAAGCCTTGATTGCCTGACGCTCAATCGGAAGACCATGGGTATCCCAGCCCGGAATGTACGGAGCCTGATAACCCATCATATTGCGCGAACGCAGAATAAAATCCTTGAGGATCTTATTCAGTGCATGACCCATATGCAGATTGCCGTTTGCATACGGAGGGCCGTCGTGCAGAACGAAAAGCGGCTTGCCCTCGTTCTTCTTCATCAGTTCATGGTAGAGGTCGTTCTTCTCCCAGTTTTCCAGAAAACCCGGCTCGCGCTTCGGCAGACCGGCACGCATCGGGAATTCGGTTTTGGGCAAATTGATCGTGTTGTTGTAATCCTGCTGCATTGTGCAGTGTTCAGTCCTTTCGCTTATTTACTTAACGTCCTTCGGGTCGTATTCAGTGCCGAACTGCAGTTCGCCGAAGTCGAATTTACGCGTTGCATCTTCCACCGGTGCATCGCCCTTCCCAGTCGCATTTGTGTTCTTTGCATCTTCAGTCTGCTGTACCGGAGCGAGGTTTTCGCCCTTCGCCAACTCTGCCAGTGCTCTTGCCTGCGACTGATACAGCTTTGCTACATGAGCGATGAACTCAGCAGTGTTCTTGCGGGCAGTCTCCAGTTTCTGTTCCTCGGTGTTGATTTCCGCCTGGGTGTCTTTCACCTTGTTTGCGGTTTCATCTTTCGCAGAAGCAATGATCTCCTCTGCTTCCTTCTTGGCCTTGTCGATTGTCTCCTGTGCAATCGACTGAGCGGTCAGTAGGGTACGGTGCATTCCTTCTTCAACACCGCGGTATTCTTCAATTTTATCGACCAACACCTTCATTTTTGCCTTCATAGCAGCGTTTTCCTTCTGCATCGCTGCAAATTCCTCTGCAACACGCTCGAGAAAAGTATCGACAGACTTCATGTCATATCCGCCGAAAACTGCTTTTTCAAAGCCGATTTCTTGTATTTCCTGCACCGTCATATGTTTTTCCTCCGTCTTTATATCATTTGCCGTACTGACACGGAAAAATGGTCGGGCTGCGCCCGACCAAAATCAGCGCCGTTTGTCCGGCAGGCTTAAAGCATATATACCATTTGTTCTAAAACAATCAGAACAAAAAATGCCAGCATAAACGCAAAATCAAACGGACAATTCCGCAGTGCACTCACGCGGCTCAGCAGACTGCGAAAAGGTTGAATGAGCGGCTCGGTAACAAGGCACAGAAACTCGTAGATTTTCGAGTCGCTGCCCTGTACGAACCAACTCATGATTGCCCGTGCAAAAAACATAGACTGCAGAATGCGCAATAAGCTTCCTACGAAATATATTACCAAGCTGTTCACGATAGTACTCACGATCTGCGCTTAGAAATACATACCGCTGTTTTCCAGTTCATCGATCAGATCGCCCATAATATCAACATTGTAGGGTGTGATAATATAGGTGCTGTTTGCGACCTTCTTGATCTTGCCTTCGTTTGCATATGCAACACCGCTGAGGAAGTCCACCAGGCGACGGGCAATATCCTTGTTGGTCTGCTCCAGATTGAGGACAACCGTACGCTTGTCCTTGAGATGATCTGCAATCTCTGCAGCCGCCTCAAAGCGATCCGGCTTGACCAGAACCACAGCCAGCTGTGTAGTAGTATTGATGTTTACAACCTTATCGCTGCGATCGTGACGGCGCACCTGAGGCGCGTCCTGTGCATCACTGTCGTACGAACGGTCATAGGATCTTCTATTGTAAGATGATGGCTCGCTATCCATCGCAGGTTCTTCGTTTCTCTGACGGGGCATCTCGTCTTCGTAGTCGTCCTCCAACTCACTGCCCTTTACCCAATCAATAAAGCCTTTGATTGAACCCATGCCAAGTTCCTCCTTATGTTTTAAGGCGAAACGATCTGATACGGCCGTTTGCCAAAGATCGCCGTGCCCACGCGAACCATGTTCGCTCCGCACGCAATCGCCGTTTCAAAATCATTCGTCATTCCCATAGACAAATAATCCATATCTACATTATCGTATTTTTTCGTCAAAATGTCAATAAATACTTGACGCATTTCGGTAAAGTAGTTTGAATTTTTTGTTTTTTCATCTGCAACGGGAGGAATTGCCATCAATCCGCGGATATGAAGTGACTTTTTTGCGCTCAATTTCACGATCGCATCGTGCAGTTCTTCGGGCGGAAGACCGCTTTTTGCGGCTTCTCTGCCGATATTTACCTCCAGAAGAATATCCTGACAAACACCGCGCTTCTCGGCTTCCTTGGCGATAGCCTCGCCGAGATGAACCGAGCCGACTGACTGAATCAGCGAAACCTTGCCGATCAGGTACTTGACCTTGTTGGTCTGCAGCGTGCCGATAAACTGAAGGTCTGCGCCATCGTAGGCGTCCTGTTCATACTTTTCCTGCAGCTCCTGCACACGGTTTTCACCGCACACGCGGATGCCTGCTTCGATGGCTGCCTGCACGCGCTCGGCGTCATTCATTTTGGTTGCAGCCACCAGCGTAATTTCACTGGGATCGCGCCCTGCCTGCACGGCGGCATTGTTGACGCGCTCGATCACAGATTTTACGCGTTCCTGCAGTTCTTTCTTTTCTTGCTCCGTCATGTTTTCACCACCATATTGTTTTGCAGATTTTTACCTTGAACGATAACCTGGTCTCGCTCGACCAGCATATCGGAGTCGGTCGCACTCTGTTTGACGACATAATAATCGTCCGCCTCAAACAGCTCGTTAATCATTTTGAATTTCTGTATCGAGCCGCTCAGGATGAACACGCCGGGGATTTGCGTGGTCTTTCCGTCGCTGTCTGTTTGTTCCTGCACGCGGACGGCACTCTTCGGCACCTTGAGTCCGGTGTAGGTCGCAATGATAATTTCGATCGGCTGTTCGCGCATGGAAACCATTTCACTGCTGAATTCTGTGCCTTCCATCACCAGCAGAGCCGTATCACTGCCACCTTGATGATTGATGGAATGCACGGTTACTTTGGATTCCATCGAAGCCTGCGTAAAGTTTACTGTCAGCTCCTGACCGACCTGCAGACGCTCGGCCTGCTCGGCCGGAATCTTAGCTGCCAGATACCAGTTGAATCCCTTGACGATCTTGCCGAGCGAATTGCTGTTCTCAGCAGACGGCTGCAGCGCAACGGTCTTGTCAAACTGCTCCACGGTCATCTCATCCAGTGAGGATGGTGTGAGAATACTCTCGTATCCATCCACTACCTCGGAGAAATATCCGGACGAAGATGCAGTAAGTTCCGTGGTCCGGCCGGTAAGCTGGTGCTCAAGCGAGGACTGCTCAGAAACCAAAGCGTCACGTTCGGCAGATACCTCGTTGGTATCCACATTGCCTGCCTCACGGCGCAGCGACAGCGTGCGCAGCGAACTTGCGGCGGATGCGACCGAAGAACCGCTGCCTTCCTTCACCTGCTCGGCCAGCTGCTCGATCGTCAGCGTGATGACCTGATCCAGCTTTGCGATGTTTGAGCTGTCCGATGCGGACTGCAGCGCCGTATCCAGAAGAGAAATACGTTCCTCCAGCGGATCGAGCTGTCGGCTCAGGTCCATAGATTCCTGATCGGAATAGATGATCGCCAGCGGTGCGTCCTGCTGTACGCGTTCACCGCTGTACACGATGTGCTTGACCGAGCTTCCCGTGGCATTGTCAATCGGTTCTTCATCGCGGAAGAACCAGCCATCGCTCGTAAAGCTGTCATTAACTGTGACATGCAGAGCCGGTGTGGTCTCCGGTGCAGCCGAAAAAGCGTTAGAAAGACGGCCTCCCAGATAAATCACCATCAGCACCGCCGCAATGATAAATACAACGCGGTTTCCGCCGTCATTCCGCCGTTTTCGCGGCTTGGATTTTGTGCTTTTTGTCTGTTGTCCCATGTAAAGACCTCGTATATGTTCACTGTTCCGCACGCTCCCCTCTCGGTGCATGGAGATCGACTCTATGCTGTGGGATCAGAGTAGAGATTGCGTGCTTATAGATCATTTGCTGTTTTCCGTCGCTCTCCAAAATCACAACGAAGCTGTCGAATCCGCGGACGATACCGCGCATCTGAAACCCGTTCGTTAAAAATACGGTGATGTTCTGCGCCTGCTGACGCAGTGCACTGAGCATTCTGTCCTGTAAGTTGATTTCGTTTCGCACAATGATTCCTCCAGTTGAAATTACAATTTATGGTATCATTGTACACCGTGGTTTTGAAGATATTTTGTCGTTTCCTGTAAGACGAAAGGAAGTTCTTCTCCACTATTATAATATATCCAGTGGATGCTGTCATCCCTTTTCAGCCAGGTAAGCTGACGTTTTGCATAATTTCTGCTGCGGCGCTTGAGCAATTCGGTACATTCTTCCAATGTTTGCTCGCCGCTCAGATAGCCGAGCAACTCTTTGTAGCCGATGGCCTGCGCGGCAGTGCCGATCAGCAGACCGCGCTCCACCAGCCGTTTCGTCTCCTCCAGCAGACCGTTTTCCATCATAAGATCCACTCTGCGGTTGATGCGGTCATACAGAATTTCACGGTCAGATGGGCAAACACCGATCTTGAGCGCATCATACTTTGGCTCCGAGCGCTTGTTCCTGCGGTTAAATTCGTCGATCGTCATACCGGTCTGCTCATACACCTCAAGAGCACGAATGACGCGCTTGAGATTATTCGGGTGCAGACGTTCCGCTCCGGCCGGATCTACCTTAGCCAGACAGTCATGTACCGCCTGATTGCCCTGCTCGGCCGCCATCCGCTGATATTTCTCACGCACGGTCAGGTCGGTCTCATCGCCGGAGAATACGCTGCACTCGATGAGCGCGTCCATGTACAATCCTGTGCCGCCGACAACGATCGGTGTCATCCCGCGCGACAGAATATTCTGCGCAGCAGCGTCTGCCAGTTCGACATACCGCGCCACTGAGAACGTTTCGCCGGGCTCGCATACATCGAACAGATGGTGCGGTACGTCCTGCCGTTCCCTCATATCCGGCTTGGCGGTGCCGATATCCATTTCACGATAAAGCTGCATGGAATCCGCAGAAATGATCTCGGTATGCAGTTGTTGCGCCAATGCGACCGATAAGGCGGTTTTGCCGCTGGCAGTCGGTCCGCAGATGCAGATCAAACGGTTTTCCATGCTGTTTCCTCACTTTTTATTGATTTACACGCTTGAACATCTTGTCAAGCTCATATTTGGTCAGACGAACGGTCGTCGGTCTGCCATGCGGGCAGGAACGCACGTTGTCATCGCTCAGCACCCGCTCGCACAGGTCCTGCAACTCGGTCATCGTGGTTGGCTTGCCTGCCTTGATAGCCGCCTTGCATGCTACTGTATGAATCAAATCATCCAGACGATCCGGCACGGTGGTACGGCTGTTCATCGCCTTTTCGGCCAATTCACTGATGACGCTCTGCACATCGCCGCTATCCAGATAAGCGGGCACACTACGTACGGCAAAGCTGTTCTCGCCAAAGCTGTCGATGGCAAAGCCTGCCTGACGGATGTCCGCGATCTGCGACTGCACAGCGGCGGCTTCCTCGCCGGTCAGCTCTACAATTACAGGCGTGAGAAGCTGCTGCTGTGGCATATCGGTCTCCGCACGCAGCTTGTTGAACAGAATGCGTTCATGCGCGGCATGCTTGTCGATGAGAATCAAGCCGTCCTTGTCCTCAGCAATGATGTACGTCTGAAAGCATTCGCCGATCACACGCACACCGGTATCCAGCGGCTGCAGGATCTGCGGCTTACCCTTGACCTCCGGTGCGCTGACAGGCGGCACAACAACCATCGGTTCATCTTCCGGCTCCGGTGCCTGCGTATGCACGGCGGGTGTTGGTTCTGCGACCGACGACTTAACCGGCTGTGCCATTCGCGGACGAATCGGTTCCTGCGGTTCGTCCTGCAGGATGCGCGGCGCGGATAGATAACCCGATGCATTGCGCGGACGCTCTGCCTTTGGCGGGATCGAAACAAGAAAATCCTCTAAATCCGGTGCTTCCTCGCCGTTCTTTACCGGTGTAATCGGTGTTGGCTTTACACGCGGCGCGGCAAACGGCTTGGGGTCCACCGGCTTTGGAATCGCAAACCGCTGCTGCTCATGCGTCAGATTATCTTCACGCGGCTTGGCAGGCGCTTCCTTCTCCTTGTGCTCCAGATGCGGCATATTGTCGTTTGCGGCAAGTGCATTCTTGCAGGCAATATACACGACTTCGAAAATCGGCTTTTCCTGCGAAAATTTGACTTCGGTTTTTGCCGGATGCACGTTGACATCGACCGCTGACAGCGGCAGATCAAGGAAAACCGCACCAGACGGATACTTTCCGGTGATAATCGCATTGCGATAGGCCTCTTCCATTGCAGCCTGCATAAGACGGCTCTTGACATAGCGTCCATTGACGAAAAAGTGCTGCATGGAACGGTTGGCACGTCCGGCGTGCGGCTTGACAATGTAGCCGTGTACGGTCATACCGTTGCGCTCGGTCATCGGTACTTCAATCATATTGGCAGTCATTTCCTTGCCGAATACACCGAACACCGGTGCAATTAGCTTGCCCTTGCCGTCCGACGAGAATACCTGCTTGCCGTCGCGAATGAGCGTAAACGCAATTTCTGGATGGGAGAGTGCCGCATGCTGTACTACGCCGAGAATGTAACCCGCCTCGGTGAAGTCCTTTTTGAGAAACTTCATGCGAGCCGGTGTGTTGAAGAACAGGTCGCGCACAACGATTGTTGTGCCTTCCGGACAGCCGGCTTCCTCCTGTGTCTGAATCTCACCGGCTTCCAGATGCAGGTGCAGACCCGCAATCGAACCTGCCTGACGCGTAAACAAATCAATGCGCGTAACCGACGAAATCGCAGCCAGTGCTTCACCGCGGAAGCCCAATGTGCCGATAGCATTCAAATCTTCCTCGGTACGCAGCTTGCTGGTCGCGTGGCGGCGGAAGGCCACAGGTGCATCCTCTGCCGACATGCCGCAGCCGTTATCCGCAATACGCAGATAGGTAATGCCGCCGTTTTCGATCTCCACCGTAATGCGGGTAGAACCTGCGTCAATCGCATTCTCGACCAGCTCCTTCGCCACAGAGGACGGCCGTTCAACAACCTCTCCTGCCGCGATCAGATCCGCAAGATGCGGAGATAATTCATGAATCACTGCCATTTTTCTTTGTTTTCCTTTCCGGAACAAATCATGGTTGGTCTTTCCTGCCCTGATAAATGATTAAACCAGCTTTTTCAGCTCATACAATGCGTTGAGCGCCTCGATCGGCGTCATGGTGTCCACCTGCAGTGCACGCAGCCGCTCTGCGACTGCGTCGCCGGAGAGCGAATCTATCGTAATCTGCGGAACGTCTTCCGGTTCCTCGGCTACGGCGTGCAGCTCGATTTTCGGCATAGTGGATTCCAGATCCGCCAGCACAGCCTTTGCCCGCTTGATAACCGGATTCGGCACACCGGCCAGCTTTGCAACCTCAATGCCGTAGCTGTCATCCGCGCCGCCGCGCACGATTTTGCGCAGGAACGTAATGTCATCACCGCGCTTTTTGACCGCGATATTGTAATTCTTGACGCCCTTGACCAAATCTTCAAGCACGGTCAGTTCGTGATAATGCGTTGCAAACAGCGCGCGTGCGCCGATGCGCTTTTTGTCCGCTACATACTCTACGACTGCGCGGGCAATGCTCATGCCGTCATAGGTAGAGGTGCCGCGGCCAATCTCATCCAGAATAATTAGGCTGGACTTGGTAGCGTGCCGCAGAATATCCGCGACCTCGCTCATCTCCACCATGAAGGTGGATTGACCGCTCGCCAGATCATCCGACGCGCCGACACGGGTAAACACGCGGTCTGCCACGCCGATATGCGCGGACGAGGCCGGTACATACGAACCAATCTGCGCCATGATGGTAATCAGTGCCACCTGCCGCATATAGGTGGATTTGCCTGCCATATTCGGGCCGGTGATGATAGCGACGCGGTTTTCCTTGCTGTCGAGCAAGGTGTCGTTCGGGATGAACAGACTGTCGGACAGCATTTTCTCAACAACCGGGTGACGGCCGTCCTTGATGTCAATGCGGTCGGAAAAATCCACCACCGGACAAACATAGTTGTTATCACATGCCACATCAGCCAGAGCGCACAGAACGTCAAGCGCTGCGATAGCCTGCGCGGTTTTCTGCACACGGTGTACCTCGGCGGCAATCTGGTCGCGTACAGAAACGAATACCTCGTACTCGAGAGCGGTCAGGCGTTCTTGTGCACCGAGCACGGTGCTCTCGAGCTGTTTCAACTCCTCGGTGATATAGCGCTCGCTGTTCGCAAGCGTCTGCTTACGAATATAGTTCTCTGGAACCGCCTCCGCATTGGAGCGGCTGACCTCAATATAATAGCCGAACACACGGTTGTAGCCGATTTTCAGCTTGCTGATGCCGGTACGCTCGCGTTCCGCCTGCTCGATTTCGGCAATTTTGCCCTTGCCGCCGGACGCAAGGTCGCGCAGACGGTCAATCTCCTCGTTGAAGCCTTTGCGGATCATGCCGCCTTCCCGAAGAAGAATCGGCGGCTCGTCTACAATGGCCTGCTCGACCAGCGCGCGGATGTCTTCGAGCAGATCAATCTTGCCGGTCAGCTCGCGCAGCATAGCCTGGCCGAACAGAGCAGCCTGCGTTTTGATCTCCGGCAGACAAGAAATTGCCGCCGACAGCGCACGCAGATCACGGCAGTTTGCAGTGCCGTAGGCTACACGCCCGATCAGGCGCTCCATATCGAACACCCGCTTGAGTGCGTCCGTCAATGCCGTGCGGGCAATTACATCGTCACACAATGCACCTACCGCCTGCTGACGGCGTGCAATATGCAGCGGATTATACAGCGGTTTTTCAATCCACTGACGAATCAGGCGTGATCCCATTGCCGTGCGCGTGTGGTCAAGCACCCACAGCAGCGTGCCCTTCTTTTCCTTGGTGCGCATGGTCTCGCACAGCTCGAGATTGCGGCGTGCGATCAGGTCAAGCTCCATGTACTGACCCTGATGGTACACCTGCAGCTGATTCAGACTGGAAAGGCTGGCCTTCTGCGTCTGTTCAAGGTAATCCAACAGACCGCCGAGGCACCGCACAGTGCACGGCAGGTCGGTCAGACCGACAGCGTCAAAGTCCTGCACCTTGAAGTGCTCCTGAATGCGTTCTGCACTGCGCTGTGCCTCAAAGCACTCCTCCGGCATCGGCTCGATAAGCGCCTCCAGACGTTCCTTCAGAAAGGACTGAAGGCTGTCTGCCGAAATGGCTCCGCCGCCGACCAACACTTCACGCGGCGCAAAACGTCCGAACTCACTGGTTATGTCATTCCAGTTATCCGATCCGGTCGCGTACACCGAACCTGTCGTAATATCAGCAAAGCATACGCCGACAGAACCACCGGCTGCGTATACGCAGCCGAGAAAGTTGTTCCGATTTTCATCCAGCATGGAAGCTTCCACGACCGTACCTGGTGTCACGCGTCGGATGATCTCGCGCTTGACCAGACCTTTTGCCTTTTTCGGGTCCTCCATCTGCTCACAGATTGCAATTTTGTAACCCTTCTGCACCAGCTTGGCAATATAGCCTTCCGCACTGTGATACGGTACGCCGCACATCGGTGCACGTTCTCCCTGACCACAGTCGCGGCCGGTCAGCGTCAGCTCCAGTTCGCGGGAGACCAGCTTGGCATCGTCAAAGAACATTTCGTAGAAATCGCCCAGACGGTAAAACAGAATGTAATCTTTATTTTTGTTTTTGATCTCAAAATACTGCTGCATCATGGGCGTCAGTTCAGCCATGTTCTTACCTCTTTCTTATAATTTGTGTGCAAACAGACAGCGAAGCGAGGTTTTCTCGATCTCTGCCTCGATAAATTCACCGATCTTGATATCGTCACCGCGTACGCAGACAAGCAGGTTGCCCTCGGTACGGGCGGTAAACGGATATTCCGGTCCTTTGGCATTACCGTCCACAAGCAGCCGCAGCTTTTTGCTCTGATACGCCGCCTGCTTTTCAGCAACGATTTCATCCTGCGCCTTGAGCAGTCGCTCGAAGCGGCGCTGCTTGTCCTGCTGTGTTGCGTTATCCTCATAAGAGGCCGCGGGCGTGCCCGCGCGGGGCGAATACAGAAACGTAAACAGCAGGTCAAACCGGGTATCCTGCACCAACTCCAGAGTCTGCTCGAAATCTTCGTCCGTTTCGCCCGGGAAACCGACGATAATATCGCTCGACAGCGTAATATCCGGCATTTTCGACCGTGCATCCGCAATCAGCAATTTGTAGTGCTCTGCCGTATAGCGGCGGTTCATGCGGTGCAGGATCTCATCGCTGCCAGACTGGAACGGCAGATGCAGCTGCTTTGCAACCTTATCGCACTCTGCCATAGCAGAAAACAGCTTGGGAGATGCGTCCTTCGGGTGGCTTGTCATAAACCGCAGCCAGAAATCGCCGGGCACGGCGTTGAGACGGCGCAAAAGATCGGCAAAATCCACGTCAATGCCAAGGTCCTTGCCGTAGGAGTTGACGTTCTGCCCGAGCAGAGTAATCTCCTTATAGCCTGCATCGACCAGCTCGCGCAGTTCCTTTTCGATCTCCTCCGGTCGGCGGCTGCGCTCTCTGCCTCGCACATACGGCACGATGCAGTAGGTGCAGAAGTTGTTGCAGCCATACATGATGGACAGCCACGCCTTCGCGCCCTTGGCACGCAGCACCGGCAGGCCTTCGGCAATATCGTCCTCGCCGCCGATGTCAAATACGCGTTTTTTCTCGGTCAGCACGCGGTACAGCAACGACGGAAATCGCCAGAGCGCATGCGTGCCGAACAGGAGATTTACCTGCGGATAGCTTTTCTTGATCTTCTCGACATTCTTCTCCTGCTGGGCCATGCAGCCGCACATTGCAATAACAATGTCCGGCCGCTCTTTTTTCAGGTGGCGGAGTGCGCCGATGTTGCCGAACGCACGATCCTCGGCATGCTCACGCACAGCACAGGTGTTGAAAAGAATAAAATCCGCCTCATCCGGTGTATCGGTCATTTCGTAGCCCATTTCGGACAGCATACCGCGGATACGCTCGGTATCCGCCTCGTTCTGTTGGCAGCCAAACGTATGCGTATAGGCTTTGGGACGCTTGTCCCCCAACAGGCGGGCTACCGCGTCAATATAGGTAAACTGCGACTGCAGTTGTTCTTCGGAAACATTCTGAGTTGCCATGAAACTCTCCTTTTATCGGAATGGAGTGCCGTCAGAAGTAAACACGTTCATGCGGTGGTACGCGCTGAACGGAATTTCGTACTGCGGCAGATACTGCCGGATGGCACGGGTCAGGTATTCCGGACTCATGTTGTTATTGCCGGCAGCGGTGGTGACAACAGCGGTCACCTCATCAGGACCATCGGTCACGGTCAGGTCGCGCATCAGCTCACGCATATTGACGACCTTTTCGCCTCTCTTGGAGCGTTTAACGATTTCGACCACCGGACGGCGGAACAGATCGCGCACGTCATCGGCAAAGCCCTTGGGCGTACCGCCCTCAAAGCCCCAGGTGATGCGGTACTGCGACCATTCGATCGAACCGACCTTCATGCCGCCGTCGGCAAGCGGGTAAATCTCGATTGCACGCAGGCCCTCGGGAAATACGTCATTGAGCGCTTCCACCGCATTTTCCGGCACGGCTTCTGCCGTGATATTGAAATCCAGAAATTCGCACTCGCCGGAGTAGCCGGTCGAGAGCGGCAGCGCCACCGAAACATAGGCGTGCTGATTGAAGCCCTCGGTGAACCACAGCGGCATCTGGCAGCGTGCCATCGAACGCTGCATGGCGTGCATGAGATCAAGGTGGGAGATATACTTGGCGCGTCCCTCCTTGGCAAACTTCATTCTTGCCTTAAACATGGCACTTGCCTCCCTTCAGCAAAGCGCTTGCGCCGCAGCCGGCACACTGGTGCATACAGTCCGGCGTGATAGCCGCTTCGCGGGAACGCTCCCACTCACGCTTGAGGTGCTCTTTGCGCGTGCCGCAGCCGATGTGATCCCACGGGAACACCTCGTCCATCGGACGCTGACGGGATGCGTAGAACGCGGGATCCAGTCCGCAGTCGCGGAACGCCTGCATCCACTTGTCAAAGTCGAAGCACTGATCCCAGCCGTCCATCTTGCAGCCGCGCTGCCACGCCAGCAGAATCGCCTTGCCCTGGCGGCGGTCGCCGCGTGCAATAACGCCCTCGAGTACCGAGGTCTCGGCATCATGCCAGTTGTAGGTGACATTCTTGGTTTTCATGACCACCTTGAGATGCGCCTGCTTCTCGCGGAACTGCTCGAGCGTGTCCTGCGCGTCCCACTGGAACGGGGTCTGCGGCTTGGGCACAAAGCACGAAGCCGACGCTGTGATACGCACGCCGCGCGCACGGTTGGGCGTGTTCTCACGCCAGCAATAGGCGACCTTTTTGCAAATGTCGGAAATGCCGTCCAGATCCTCGTAGGTCTCGGTCGGCAGACCCATCATAAAGTACAGCTTGACATTATTCCAACCGCCCTGAAAGGCAATCTCGCAGGCATGGAGCACGTCCTCCTCGCGGATGTTCTTGTTGATAACATCGCGCAGGCGCTGCGTACCGGCCTCACATGCGAACGTCAGGCCGCTTTTGCGGGTTTTCTGTACGCGCTCCATCAGTTCGGCGGAAAAGCTGTCCGCACGAAGAGACGGCAGTGACAGACTGATATGACGCGGCTCACAATAGTCGAGCATACACTCGGTCAGACCGGACAGCTCACCGTAGTCGCTCGTAGACAGCGAGGACAGAGAGATTTCCTCGTAACCGGAGTTCTTGAGCACCGCCTGCGCCTGCTTGAGCAGCACTTCCTTGGACTTGGTACGCAGCGGACGATAAGTGTGACCGGCCTGACAGAATCGGCAGCCGCGTGGACAGCCGCGGAACAGCTCGATCATCGCACGGTCGAACACGATGTCGGTCGAAGGCACAACAAAGGACTCCGGATAGTACATGGTATCCAGATCCTTGACGATGCGCTTCTGCACGAGAGCCGGTGCACTGTGCGTCGGTGTGACGCTCTCGATTGTGCCGTCCTCGTGATACTTGACTTCGTACAGCGAAGGTACATACATGCCCTCGATCTGTGCTGCCGCAATCAGAAATTCCTGCTTAGACCAGCCTTCGCGCTTGGCCTTGCGGTACAGATCGGTAAATTCCAGCATGATCTCCTCGCCGTCGCCGATCATGAACAGGTCAACAAAGTCAGCCAGCGGCTCCGGATTGTAGGCACACGGACCGCCGCAGGCTACAATATGCTTGAGTTCGGTACGGTCCTTTGCCAGCACCGGAATACCGCCGAGATCCAGCATATTCAGAATGTTGGAAAACGACAGCTCGTACTGCAGCGTAAAAGCGATAATATCAAAGTCCGACAACGGGTCACCGCTCTCCAGACCGTACAGCGGCAGTCCTGCCTCGCGCATTTCAGCCTCCATGTCAATCCATGGCGCGCAGACGCGTTCGCACCAGATGCCCTTCTGATCGTTGAGCAGACCGTACAGGATACGCGAACCGAGGTGAGACATGGCAACCTCATAGGTATCCGGAAAACAGAACGCAAATCGTAGATCGATGTTCTTTTTATCTTTCATCACCGAGCCCCATTCACCGCCGACGTAGCGTGCCGGCTTCTGTACACGGGACAAAATGGCTTCCATCTTTTTATGCAAGACGTATTCCTCCATTTTCATTTATACAGATTATTGTATCATATCCTTCCGAAAAAAACCATACCGTTTTTGACCGTTTTCGCGCAGAAAGTACACGAAACAAAAAATAAACGCGAAGGAAGCTTTTACACTTCCTTCGCGTTTTGCTTATTCCTCCGAAATTTCCGGCTTGCTGCCGAGCAGTCGGGTCGTATTGAACACGGTCAGCACCGTGAGTACAGCATCGACGATAACTGCCATCCACATCTGCGCCAGACCGATCAGCGCCAGTACAGCAAGCACCAGCTTGATGGCGGCCAGCAGTGTCAGATTCTGCATTGCAACTCCGTGTGTAGTCTTGCAGACCTGAACAGCCTCGCCGAGACCGCTCAGATCATTTGCGGTAATCAGTATATTCGCCGCATCCGCTGAATAGCGGGAGCCGCGCGTGCCCATTGCCACACCGACATCGGCCATCTTGAGCTGCTCGATATCGCTTACGCCGTCGCCGACATAGGCGGTCGTGCCGTCTGTCGGAATCGTGCGCATCATAAAGTCCAGCTTCGCTTGCTTTTCCTCGGGCATCAGGCCGCAGTGAACGGTGTCAATACCGGCGGCATTTGCAATTCGCTGAGTTGGTGTCTCAGCGTCACCGGTGATAAGCACCGTGCGCTCAACACCCTGATCCTTGATCTTTTTGATCGCGTCAGCAGCGGACGGACGAACCGTATCCTCCAATTCAATCACACCGATGTGCTCCCCTTCACAGGCGATGTAAACAACCGTGCCGTCGATATCCGGCAAGCCCTTGACACCGCGGGAGACCATCAGCTTGCGGTTGCCTACCAGCAGAACGTGATCACCGATACGGGCGCGCACGCCGCGGCCCGGGAATTCCTCAAATTCCTCGATCTTTGGCAGTTTTTCCCGACATGCACTTGCGATTGCGCGCGCAATCGGATGCTGTGAAAGCTGCTCAGCGGCTGCGGCAAGTGCCAGACAATTCTTTTCGGAAAACTCTTGTGTGGGATAAATCTTTTTAATCTGCAGATTGCCGTTAGTCACTGTGCCGGTCTTGTTGAACACGACCAGACGCAGGTCTGCAGTCCGTTCCATCGCTTCGCTGCCCTTCATGTGAACGCCTTCACTCTCAAGTCGGCCGCCGCCGCATACAAAAGCAAGCGGGACAGCCAGCGCCAGTGCGGTCGGACAGCAGGCGATGAGAAGCGTCAGTCCGCGATATATCCAGCCGGTCATATCTGAACCGGGCATGAACAGCGGCGGAAGTGCGGCTGCCAGTACGGCAATGACGATCACAACCGGAACCAAGCGCTTGGCATTACGCTGCGCACTGTTTTCCAACGCTGCCTTGTGTTCGGCGGCCGCATTCTGTACGCGGCGAATCTGACGAACCGCGCAGTCTTCATAGCGCGAGATCACACGAATCAGCATCAGAGAGCCGTTATACCGGCTGCCTGCCAGCACACGCGTGTTCTTATCAACTGCCATCGGCACGTTTTCACCGGTAAGCACGCTGTCATCCACCGTGCCGTCTCCACGAAGTACAACGCCGTCAATCGGTACGCGCTCACCCGAGTGTACCAGAACCAGCTCGCCCAGACGGATATCTGCCAGCGGAACCTGACGCTGTTCGCCCTTCATGTTAACGACCGTTGCCTTTTCCGGCATGAAATCATGCTGCTGCGGCAATGCCTGATAGGTGGATGATAGAACGATATCACCTGCAATTTTGCCAATCTCAAACAGGATGAGCACGATCGTTGCTTCTGCACGGCTGCCGAGCGCGAATGCGCCGATGGATGCCATTAGCACGAGCAGATATTCATCGAAAAATGAACCGTGTGTCAGATTGGTCAGCACACGCGCTGCAATCGGCAGCGCTGTGATCAAAAACGCCAACAGGCAGAGCGGCAATGCCGCGCTCGAACCTCCCATCGCGATTCCGGCCACAAGAACGATTGCCTCGGCAGCCAGCCGTGCGCCTGTGCTCTGCATATCCAGCCGTGTCATCGGCTGATAGGTCACTTCAGCGCCTTCCTGTATACGGCGTGCATTTTCTCGCCGCAGACGGGTCTGCTCACGCCGACGCATTTTCGCCCGGTACTGTGCCTTCTGCACGAAATTCATACCGGTGGTATCGTCCACGTCCTCCGGAGCTTCGATTACTGACGGTTCCGGCTTCTTTTCCTCCGGCTTTTTTTCATCCTTTGGTTTAGGCTTCTCCTTAGGTGCGGATTTTGCCTGTTCCTTTTTCTCCGCCTTGTCCTTTTCATGGTTTTTCAGTTTTTCTTTTAGCTTCTGCAGCCTATCCGGCTTTTCCTCTACGATAGGCTCGAATTCCGCTTCCGCTGATTGTTCTTCCTCAGGAAGCTCGTCCTCTATACCTTCGTCGTCAAATTCCGGTTCATCCCAGTCGCCCTCGTCTTCAGCCTCATCCGGCGAAGCTTCTTCTTCGTCAAATTCGTCTTCCGAATCTTCCGGCGTTTCCTCAACTGCGTCTGATTCCTCCGAGGGCTTTGCAGCCTCAGCTGCCGCCGCTTCCTCTGGCGGCGTTTCCGCCTTTGGAGATTCGCTTTCACTTTGGTGCGATGTATCGGCTTCCGGTTCAGTTTCCGGCTGCTCCGCATTCTTGTCCGGCGGCTCAGGCTCGCCGGGCGGCGCTGATTCTTCTTTTTCAGGCGGTTTTTTCTTCTCTTCGGGTTTAGGTTTTTCCGGAGCGGCAAACAGCTGCGCTACTGCCGAATTTTCCAGATCCGCTAAAATCGAATCGACCTGTGCTAAAATATCTTCCGCCGTTGTCTGGTCCTTCTTCTGTTCCGAATCAGGGCGGTTATTTTCGCTCATTCCGTTTATCCCTCCTGCACGTGCGCGATTCCCTGTGCCAAAATGGTCTGAATATGATCATCGCACAGCGCATAGTATACTGTTTTTCCGTTTTTTCGACTCTTGACCAGCCGCGCCTGCTTCAAAAAACGAAGCTGATGCGATATCGCGGACTGGCTCATGTTCAGCAGCGATGCAATATCGCAGACACACAGCTCTGCGGACACAAGCGCCGCCAGTATCCGCAAGCGGGTCTTGTCGGAAAACGCTTTGAAAAAATCTGATGCGGCTGTAGTGATCTCCTCTGCCGGCATTGCGCTGCGCGCTGCCATAACTGCGTCCGTATGGACGATATGCTCCTCGCAGCACTCCAGTTCTGCGTCTGTATGCTTTGCCGACAATTTGATCCCTCCCGCAATATGTGCATATCTATTCAACTTATGATAACATTCCAGTCCACTTCTGTCAAGAATCGAGTCGGACACAAATGACAATTTTGCGTGCAAAAAAGTCCTGCAGGCCGGATACGGTCTGCAGGACTTGAACGCATTTTTTACTTCTTGGGCTGTTCGCGCTTCGGATCGGTCATAACTTCCTTGAATGAGGTTGCCAGACCCGCAAGGCTCTGAATCTCGCTCGGGATAATGATCTTAGTTGCCTTGCCGTCAGCGGCGCTGCTGAATGCCTCGAGGGATTTCAGCTTGATAACCTGCTCGGTCGGTGCCGCTTCATTCAGCAGATTGATGGAGTCTGCCAGTGCCTTCTGCACGGTAAGCAGCGCTTCCGCTTCACCTTCGGCCTCCTTGATCTTGGCAAGGCGATTTGCCTCTGCAGCAAGAACGGTTGCTTCCTTTTCACCTTCAGCCACCAGAATCGCGGACTGCTTTTTACCTTCCGCTACCAGAATGGACTCGCGGCGTTCGCGCTCGGCCTTCATCTGCTTCTCCATAGATTCCTGAATGGCTGCCGGCGGAATGATGTTCTTCAGCTCCACGCGGTTTACCTTAATGCCCCAGTCATCGGTCGCTTCATCGAGGATGGAGCGCATTTTGGTGTTGATGATATCGCGGCTGGTCAGCGTCTGGTCAAGCTCGAGATCACCGATGATGTTTCGCAGTGTGGTTGCAGTCAGATTTTCGATTGCCGCCATCGGGCTCTCGATACCGTATGCAAACAGCTTCGGGTCGGTGATCTGGAAGTACACGACCGTGTCGATCTGCATGGTTACGTTATCCTTGGTGATAACCGGCTGCGGCGGAAAATCGACTACCTGCTCCTTGAGGGTTACCTTGCGGGCAATGCGCTCAAACAGCGGCACCTTGAAATGCAGGCCGGTGCTCCATGTGTCGCGGTAGGTACCGAGACGCTCGATAACATACGCCTTCGCCTGCGGCACGATCACGATATTGCTTGCAATGAACGCGATGAACAGAATAATCAGCACAATCCAGATGATGGGTACAATAATATAATCCATGATAACGCTCCTTTACAGTTGGTTCGGTTTTACAATCGCCTTGACGCCGCGGATCTCCACAACCGTGACTCTTGTCCCGATTGCAATTTGCGCGTCAGTCGTACTGCGGGCTGTCCAGATCTTTCCGTTGATTTTCACCGCACCGGTCTCCAGAATATTGTCAATCGGTTCGGTAACAACAGCCGTCTGTCCGATGATACGATCTGCGTTGGTCGCCTGCTGTCGGCTGCCGAGAAAACGGCGGCAGAGCGGACGCACCAGTACAAGCAGCAGCGCGGAGAACACGATGAACACAATCCACTGCCCCATCAATCCGACCGAAAGGCTGGCTGCAATGAGTGCCGCGACACCGCCGGCAGCGAACCAGATGCCGCACAGCGTGAGTGTAAACGCCTCTACCGCTACACTGATGATAATGACAGCCAGCCAGATATACAGGCTGTCAATTCCAAACATCATAAACTATCCCCTCCCTTGGCAACAGTATAGCATGTGCCTACGAAAAAGTACAGCAAAACCCGATTAAATTTCCGGTTAATTTTTGCATATTGCACAAAATGCCGAATAAAGCAACATCCGCTCGAACCGTGCAGTACAGTTCGAGCGGGAAATCTTCAAAAAATCAGCGGGTCATGCAGCGCGAGACGTATCAGCCAAATTGCGATATCCAGCACGATAACGCTCCACAGCAGCACGCGTTCGAGTTTTTTTGAGCCAAGAAGCGGCTTTTTACCAAACAGTGCGTACAAAACGACTGTCGGCAGAACGAAAACCATCGGGTGAAACCGCAGTGCCGTACGAAAGTCCAGCCGGAGCAGAGCGGCAAGTGCACGGCTCAGTCCGCAGCCGGGACATGGCACGCCGGTCAAGTATTTGATCGGACAGTTCCAGCCAAACAGCAGCGCCGAGGCGTATGCCAGTGCACCCAGTATCAGCAGCACGAGCAGACCGTTCAAACCGCGCCGAAAGCGCTCCGGCATCAGCCCTTGTAGGTCTCGCGGAACTCGAGGAACTCGTCGTAGGTGCATTCCTTGTCCAGAACACCCTTTTCACGAATTTCGATAATACGGGTCGCAATGGTCTGCACGAACTCGTGGTCATGCGACGCGAACAGCACGGTGCCCTTGAAATCACGAACGCCGTTGTTGACTGCGGTGATGGATTCCAGATCGAGGTGGTTGGTCGGCTGGTCGATGACGAGCACGTTCGAGCCGAACAGCATCATGCGCGCCAGCATCAGGCGAACCTTCTCACCGCCGGACAGTACGCGAACCGGCTTGTAAACATCGTCGCCGGAGAACAGCATACGGCCGAGGAAGCCGCGCAGCGTGGATTCCAGTGTATCCGTGCGGGAATACGGTGCGATCCAGTCGAGCATGTTTTCCTCGTGGCCCTCGAAGAACTCGTTGTTGTCCTTCGGGAAATAGCTCTGCGAGGTGGTAACGCCCCACTTGAAGCTGCCCTCATCCGGTTTCATCTCGCCCATAAGAATCTGGAACAGCGTAGTCATTGCCAGCTCGTTATCCGATATGAACGCAATCTTGTCACCGCGGCGCACGATGAAAGATACGTTGTCGAGCACCTTCTCGCCGTCGATGGTCTTGGAGATGCCGCGCACCTCGAGAATGTCCTTGCCTGCCTCACGGTCCGCGTCGAACGCTACCCACGGGTAACGGCGGGACGAAGCCGGCATTTCCTCGACGGACAGCTTGTCGATCAGCTTGCGGCGGCTGGTCGCCTGACGGGACTTGGACTTGTTTGCCGCAAAACGCTGAATGAAGTTCTGCAGTTCCTTGATCTTTTCCTCATTCTTGCGGTTCTGGTCCTTGATCATGCGCTGAACCAACTGAGAGGACTCATACCAGAACTCATAGTTGCCGACGTACAGCTTGATCTTGCCGTAGTCAATATCGACGATGTGGGTACATACGTTGTTCAGGAAGTGACGGTCATGCGATACAACGAGGACGGTGCCCTCAAAATCGGCAAGGAAGTCCTCCAGCCAGCGGACTGCCTGAATATCCAGATGGTTGGTAGGCTCGTCCAGCAGCAGAATATCCGGCTTGCCGAACAGTGCACGCGCCAGCAGCACCTTGACCTTCTCAACGTCACCGAGGTTCTTCATCTCGGTGTACAGGATGGCATCTGCATCCAGACCCAGACCGTTCAGCAGCTGGCTGGCCTCGGTCTCGGCGTCCCAACCGCCCATTTCAGCAAACTCGGACTCCAGCTCGGCAGCCCTGTTGCCGTCCTCCTCGGTGAACGGGTCCTTCATGTAGAGCGCATCCTTTTCGTGCATGACCTCAAGCAGACGCTCATTGCCGCCGAGAACCGTGTTGAGAACAGTCTCCTCGTTGAAGGCAAAGTGGTCCTGCTTGAGTACGCTCATACGGGTCTTGGGCGCAATCGAAACCGTGCCGGTGGACGGGTCCAAATCGCCGGACAGAATGCGCAGGAAGGTAGACTTGCCTGCACCGTTTGCACCGATAACACCGTAGCAGTTGCCCTGGGTAAATTTCAGGTTTACATCTTTGAACAGCGGCTCGCCGCTGAAGTTTAAGCTAAGATCGCTGATAGTGATCATGTAAGAGATTCCTCCCGCATTATTTTTCAATTAGAATCAGTATACCACATAAACCGCTGTTTTCACAGATAATTTACAGATGCAGCCGTATTTTTGTTCATGTTGTCTTGAAACGACACCCAGAATGCTATATACTATATTTATAAATATCAATCCCTATTTGTTTCAGGAGGTTTTTCCCTATGTCTAACCTGATGGAAGTTATCAAGTCTCGCCGCTCTACGCGCGCGTTCAAGTCCGAGCTGCCGCCGAAGGATCAGATCATGCAGATTGTTGAAGCTGCTGAATGGGCGCCTTCCGGCATGGGCAAGTACCTGTGGCACTTTACCGTGATTTACAATGCAGAGAAGTCGCTCAAGCTGGCCCGTGCCGTTGCTGAGGCAGACAATCGCGGTCCGGAGTATAATTTCTACGGTGCACCGGTCAACATCATCATTTCCTACAAGCGGGATGAGCACCACGCTCTGGTAGACGGCGCTGCTGCAATGGAGAATCTGCTGCTGATGGCTACCGAGCTTGGCCTCGGCTCCTGCTGGATCAACCAGCTGCGCGAGACCTGCGACGTACCCGAGGTTCGTGCACTGCTGACCGAGTACGGCGTACCGGAGGATCACATTGTTGTCTGCTCCGCAGCCATCGGCTACATCGAGAAGGAAACGCCGGCAAAGCCGCGTCATGAGGGCTTAGTTTCGATTACCGAATAATCGAAATAATGAAAAATTGAGAATTAAGAATGGAAAATGCCGCTATTCTTGCGTGCATTAAATCATTCGGCTGTGCCGAATACCTTAATTTTCAATTCATTAGCGACGAAAGGAGCTAATATCATGGATGAGAAGATTGCTAAATTAAAAGAGTGGATCGACGGCAGCGACAACATTGTCTTTTTCGGCGGTGCGGGCGTATCGACCGAGAGCGGCATTCCGGATTTCCGCTCGGTGGACGGTCTATACAACCAGCAGTATAAGTACCCGCCGGAGACCATTCTCAGCCACACGTTCTTTTTGAGCGAAACCGAGGAGTTTTATCGCTTCTATCGGGCGAAAATGCTGGCTCTTGATGCAAAGCCGAATGCGGCTCACCTCAAGCTGGCTGAGTGGGAACGCGAGGGCAAGTGCCGTGCCGTTGTAACGCAGAACATCGACGGTCTGCACCAGAAGGCAGGCTCGAAGGAAGTGCTTGAGCTGCACGGTTCGGTGCTGCGCAACTACTGTATGCGCTGCCGCAAGCCATATCCGGTTGAGGATATCGCCAAAGGCACCGGCATTCCGCGATGCTCCTGCGGCTGCATTATCAAGCCGGATGTCGTGCTGTACGAGGAGGGACTCGACAGCTACACGATCAACAAGAGCGTAGACTACATCTCCAAGGCGGATATCCTGATCATCGGCGGCACATCGCTGGCTGTGTATCCGGCCGCTGGTCTGATCGACTATTACCGCGGCAATAAGCTGGTTTTGGTCAATAAGTCCCCTACTCCTGCGGATCGCCGTGCTGATCTGGTCATTCATGCGCCGATCGGTGAGGTTTTCTCCCAGCTGTAACGTAAAAAATGCATGAAACTCCCCTTTTCGGTTATACTGAATGCAAACCGAAAGGGGAGTTTTTCTATGCTTATCGACAAAATCGCACTGATACTGATGATTATCGGCGGTCTGAACTGGGGACTGATCGGCATTTTCAAGCTCGATCTGGTCGCGCTGCTGTGCGGCGGACAGACCGGCGTCATCAGCCGCATCGTCTACACCCTAGTCGGACTGGCGGCAGCATGGTGTATCTCGCTGCTCTTCCGACAGGATGACACCACACAGCAGCCGAAAAGTTGAATAAAAAGCAAAGCCCGCCGGGAACGGCGGGTTTTGCTTATCAAATTGTAAGAGGTAAAATAGGAATACGCGATATTCAGCTTAGTTGAATGCCTGCTCGAGGTCAGCCAGAATATCATTGATATTCTCGGTGCCGATGGACAGACGGATGGTGCCCTGATGGATACCCTGATCCTCCAGTTCCTCTGCGGTCAGCTGCGAGTGAGTGGTGGTTGCCGGATGGATAACCAAACTCTTAACGTCAGCAACGTTTGCCAGCAGAGAGAAGATCTGCAGCTTGTCGATAAACTTGAAAGCTGCTTCCTTGCCGCCCTTGATATCAAAGGTGAAGATGGACGCACCGCCGTTCGGGAAGTACTTCTCGTACAGTGCATGGTCCGGATGATTCGGCAGAGACGGATGGTTTACATGCTCAACCTGCGGGTGATTGGTCAGGAATTCAACAACCTTCTTGGTGTTCTCAACGTGACGCTCGATACGCAGAGACAGCGTCTCGGTGCCCTGCAGCAGCAGGAATGCGTTGAACGGAGAAATGGTAGCACCGGTATCACGCAGCAGGATAGCGCGGATGTAGGTTACGAAAGCAGCAGGACCAACTGCATCTGCAAAAGAGATGCCGTGATAACTCGGGTTCGGCTCAGCGATCGGTGCATACTTGCCGGATGCCTTCCAGTCGAACTTGCCGGAATCAACAATGATGCCGCCGAGGGTCGTGCCGTGGCCGCCGATGAACTTAGTAGCAGAGTGAACAACGATATCAGCGCCGTACTCAATCGGACGGATGAGGTACGGGGTACCGAAAGTGTTGTCGATTACGAGCGGCAGACCGTGCTTGTGCGCAATCTTTGCGATAGCCTCGATATCCGGAATATCGGAATTCGGGTTGCCGAGAGTCTCGATGTAAACAGTCTTAGTGTTGTCCTTGATAGCACCTTCCAGCTCTTCCAGATTGTGTGCATCAATGAAGGTGGTCTCAACGCCGAACTGCGGCAGAGTGTGTGCCAGCAGGTTATAGCTGCCGCCGTAGATGGTCTTCTGTGCTACGATGTGGTCGCCGGCCTGAGCAAGTGCCTGAATGGTGTAAGTGATCGCTGCGGCACCGGAAGCGGTAGCCAGAGCAGCAACACCACCCTCGAGTGCTGCAATGCGCTTCTCGAACACATCCTGCGTAGAATTGGTCAGACGACCGTAGATATTGCCTGCGTCAGCCAGACCGAAACGGTCAGCCGCGTGCTGACTGTCATGGAAAACATAGGAAGTGGTCTGGTAGATCGGAACTGCACGAGAATCGGTAACCGGATCAGCGGTCTCCTGACCGATGTGCAGCTGCTTGGTTTCAAAGGACCAGTTTTCGGTATTCTTGATAGTTGCCATGATAATAATCTCCTTTTTATATACATGTTTGAAGTGATTGATTCGTTTCGTGTACTAAAAAGAAGGATCACATTCGCCCAAATCGGAAATTCGAGCGGAGCAGCTTTTCAAAGTAGTATCGCATAACCGCGTCTCCTAAATTCATATTATTTCACTGGGATTGCTATGATTATACTAAACTCCCCCTCTTCTGTCAACCCTTTCCGACAAACTTTTTCATTCCGGCAGATTGCCCAATTTCCGATGGCTCAATTCCTACACTTTCGATAGGTTATTGGTGGTGTTTCCTGTTCGCCATCCAACTAAAAGAAAACCGCCGCACAGGGATTGTGCAGCGGTTTTGATGATCAATGTTCAGCAGCGAAAAATCAGAACTCGATCTTCTTTGCGATATAAGCAGCAACTTCCTCAATCTTGATGCGCTCCTGCTCCATAGTATCACGGTCACGAACGGTTACGCAGCCATCCTGCTCGGTCTCGAAATCGACGGTTACGCAGTACGGCGTACCGATCTCGTCCTCACGGCGGTAGCGCTTACCGATAGAGCCTGCATCGTCAAAATCAACAGAGAACTGCTTAGCCAGCTCCTGCCAGATCGGCATAGCCTTGTCGGTCAGCTTCTTGGACAGCGGCAGTACAGCAGCCTTGAACGGTGCCAGAGCCGGATGCAGACGCAGAACAGTACGAACATCGTCCTTGCCGTTCTTGTCCTGACCTACAACTTCCTCGTCATAAGCTTCGCACAGGAAGGCCAGTGCAACACGGTCAGCACCAAGCGAAGGCTCGATAACATACGGAATATACTTCTCGTTTGCTTCCTGATCGAAGTATTCCATCGAAACACCCGAGGTATTCTGATGCTGGGTCAGGTCGAAATTGGTGCGGTCGGCAATACCCCACAGTTCGCCCCAGCCAAACGGGAACATAAACTCGATATCGGTGGTAGCGTTGGAGTAGTGAGACAGCTCCTCCGGATCGTGGTCGCGCAGACGCAGGTTCTCGTCCTTCATGCCGAGAGACAGCAGGAAGTTGTGGCAGTAATCCTTCCAGTACTTGAACCACTCGAGGTCGGTGCCCGGCTTGCAGAAGAACTCCAGTTCCATCTGCTCAAACTCGCGGGTACGGAAGGTGAAGTTGCCCGGGGTGATCTCGTTGCGGAAGGACTTGCCCACCTGACCAACGCCGAACGGAATCTTCTTACGGGTGGTGCGCTGGATATTCTGGAAGTTTACGAAGATGCCCTGTGCGGTCTCCGGACGCAGATACAGCTCGTTCTTCGCGTTCTCGGTAACGCCCTGGAAGGTCTTGAACATCAGATTGAACTGGCGGATGTCGGTCCAGTTGTGCTTGCCGCAGGTCGGGCATGCGATCTCATGCTCATCAATGAATGCCTTCATCTCAGCCTGGCTGAGCGCGTCAACACTCTTGCCGAGATCGTAGTTATTCTCAGCACACCAGTCCTCAATTACCTTATCGGCACGGAAACGCTCCTTGCACTCCTTGCAGTCCATCAGCGGGTCAGAGAATCCGCCAACGTGACCGGAAGCAACCCAGGTCATCGGGTTCATCAGGATCGCGGAGTCAAGACCTACATTGTACTGACTCTCCTGCACAAATTTCTTGCGCCATGCTGCCTTGACGTTGTTCTTGAACTCAACGCCGAGCGGACCGTAGTCCCAGGTGTTTGCAAGACCGCCGTAAATCTCCGAGCCGGAGTATACGAAGCCGCGGCCCTTGCAGAGCGCTACGATCTTTTCCATTGTTTTTTCGCTGTTTTTCATGTTAAATTCTCCTTTTGGCACAGCTGGCTGCTGCACGCTGTTTTTGCTTTGCACCCGAAAAAAGTGCTTGACATGAAATTATTCTACCGTTATAATTAATAATTGTCAAGGGTAGTTTAGCTAATTAAACGAATAGAGTTTGGTTTGATCGGTAAATTGCTTGCAAAAAGTTGACATTTGGGCGATTAGCGCAGTTAAAAGCGGTGCGGAAAGCAGTCCCCTTCTTCCCTGTTCAGTTGAGTTTGGTCAAAACACTTTTCTTGACAACATATATTCGGGCTTGTAGCTCAGTTTGGGAGGAGAAGCGGTTCGGTTATAGCACCTCTTTTCCGGTAGTCCAACTCAGTTGCGGGCAAACAGTTCACATCACCAAAAACTTCATACACGGGCCCATAGCTCAGCTGGGAGCGGAAGCGGCGCAGAAAGCAGTCCCCATTCTTCTCCGTTTAGTTGAGTTTGTTCGAATTGTTTTTATTGACAAAATTGTAAATATTTGGGCGATTAGCTCAGTTGGGAGAGCGCTGCGTTCGCATCGCAGAGGTCGAGAGTTCGAATCTCTTATCGTCCACCAGCTATTGAAGACTGTGCATTTTTGTACGGTCTTCTTGCTTTATATAAAGAAAACGGACGAGTTACCTCGTCCGTTTTCTTTTACAGTGTTATGTATTCTCTTTTAATTCCTCCAGCAAATCTAACCCAACCCGCAGTTTAATATTGATATTATATCCGCGAGAAATTTCTACACGCTCAATAATCGCAGAAGTAATGCGGCGTTTATCTTCTATACCTGCATCATCATAAATTTCCGCATAGCCTTTCAGCTCGTTGATTTGCGTGGCAACACGTTCCATGTGCTTTTCGGAAGCATCGAGCAGCTTCCGTTGCTCGTTCATCTGTTCGCTGATTTCCGCACAACGCTCTTTCAAAGCATCCAGCTGTTCTTTCAAATCTTCGGCAGTCAGAGGGCCTTTACCGTCCAGCACATCTGCCATATAGCCCATCAGGGTATGGCGCTGTTTCTCGGCGGTGGAATATTGCTTTTCCAAAAGTTTAAGCTGTTTCTTCACACGAGCGCTTTCCTGTTCGCGGCAGCGGTCGAGGTAATCCTGTGTGCCGGTTAAGCAAACACGCTGCAAAATGTTGCGAACACAGTCTTCAACGACTACGTTGCTGTCTGGTAATGTATTTTGCGGAACCTGCGGTGGTCGGTTGATTGTAACTTCAACACGGAAAACGCATCATAAAACCAAGGGCGTGAATCCTCGGATTCCGATTTATCGCTGCTATAACCGACTGCAACATAGCGAGCTTTGTGACGGCCAGAGCACTTATCGCGCCGATAAGGTAGATGTAGTCGCTTCCCAGCGAATCGGGCTGATACGTGATTCCTCATAGTCGCTGCGATGACTTCCAATCTGCTCTTGTACACGTTCAAACAGTGCCGGTGATACGATTTGCAAATGAGGGAAAATCTCTGACTTCGTTTCGCCGCTCCGAAGAATACCCATGTACTGGACATTCTTCAGCATATTCTGAATGGTTGACGGATGAAAATGTTGTCCTTTACGGTTGAGAATCCCTTTATCGCGCAATGTCCGAGCGATTTTGCGGCTTCCGTAGCCGTAGACTGCCGAAAGTTCAAAAATCATTTGAACGACTGGTGCTTCATTCTCATCAATCAAAATCTCATTGACCTCATGTTTGCGCGGGTTCACACGGCCTTGTTTCTCCAAACGGTATCCATACGGAGCATGACCACCTCGAAAACAGCCGTCTTGAACAATTTGACCTAAACGAGTTTTAGTGCGAATCGAGGTTTTCAGACTTTCGCCCTCGGCATTGTAGCCGTGAATGTATGCAATCAACTTCTGCTGATAGTCATAGATTGTCCGGTCACCCTCCATGGCACTCCAAATGGTAATCCCCAGCTCGGACAGCCGCACCATATAGATAAAATATTCCTCTGAAATACGGCTGATTCGGTCAGACATATAAACCAGCAGCACATCATATTCGTGACGTTCAGCCTGCTCCATCAGCATCATAATTGCGTCGCGGTCCTCCACATGATTCTTATAGGCAGACACACCCCTTTCGTAGATTTCGTCAATTACAACCCAATCTGGGTGTTGTTTGACACATTCACGGTTGGCTTTCTCCTGCATTGGAATGTCATCGCCGTAAAGCTGCTTCTTAGTGGAAACTCGATATAGAATTTTAACGCGCTTTCTCTCCATAGCAATCGCTCTCCTTAGCCATCAATGTTGTAACGACCTCGTTCAACAGCAGCCCTATACGCTGTTGATCTGCTTCAGTGGTCGTTTCCGGAACGAACAGGTGGACAGTACAATCTCCGAAAATGTAATCAATAGTTTTCATAAAAATCCTTTCTGTCGGGTTGAAAGGATCGTGTGTTGTGTATGATAGAGAAGTGTTCGTGAGTTGTATTGATTCTCCCGACTATATAGTTATTCAGGGAATTATGTCCCTGTACTATACAGTATGTCAGAGATAGATTTTCGGAAAAAAACAGGAGCGCTGCTGCGCCCCTGTTTTCTTATGCCCTCACGCATTAAAACGGTCGATATTCATTCAGGTTGCCCTCGAGATACATTCCCTTAAGAGTGAAATGCAGGCGGAACAGCGCATCAATAAAGGGGTCGGGATGCGGACGGCTGACATGGCCTGCCATCTCATCAATATCCTGCATTGGGCTAAGACACGGCGGAAAATTTCCATCCAGAAGCGCGTGCAGGCAGCATTCCGCATCACGATGAAGCGGCAGAGCGACCTTTTGGAAATCCTGAAAAGAAACGTGCTCGAACAGCTCTTTCAGCATGACAATCATGTGGTTCAGGTCCTCCATCTTGTTTTCACCGAGGATAATGTCGGGCATCATGAAGAAAATCTTACCATCGAAGCAGTTCACGAGGAACAGAACGCAATTCGGAGCGCCATCGGGCCACGGATACTGGAAGAACAGGAACCAATCGAGAACGCGCTTCTCCTTTTCGGTCATCTGGTTCTCATAGTCCGGCAGGTTGAACTCCAGCTCGTCCAAAGTCGTGCAATAATCCAGATGAAAACGGTCCCCCAGTTCCCATGCAAGCTGCTGAACCCGAAGCACCAAATCTCCGGTGACGGCGAACCGCTCCGGCTCACCGAGGTTCTTGACTTCCTCACGAAAGCGCATAACAGTTGTTCCAAGTTCCGACTGCGGAACATTCAGCATATTTTCAAACAGAGACTGAACAGAGTTAATAGCAAAATCATTCATAATCGTAACCTCCAAGACCATTAAAACAGTTTTCCGTCAGCATAAATCTTCATCAGAAGATGGTGCAATCTAAACAATTCCTGCACCAAATCATTGTGCCGTCCGCGATAAAGGACTGCCATTTCGAGTTCGTCGATATGGCACAGTGGGTCAAGTTCACGCGATACTCGACCGATCAAAAGTGCATAAAGATAGCCCTCGACATCGCAGTGCATCGGGACTGCGATTTTCTGAAAGTCGGCGATTGTCAATGTATGAAACAGATGCATGAGCATCACGATGGCCTTGTTGACTTCCTCGGGCGTGTGACGAGTAACCACCACATTGGGAGTGAGGAAGAACAGTTCATCCTCGAAACAGTCGATGAGCAAAAGCCGAGCCTCCGGTGCTCCATCACGCCACGGGTACATCAGAAAATCGTAAATCTGAAAGGTGCGGCGGTCGCTCTCGGACATCTGATTAACCAGCATGGCCAGCTGGCAGTCACGGTCAGCCTTGTTGAAATACTCGATATGCAGGTCGTTGGTGATACGCTCGATTTCACAGTAGATGTCGTTTTCGAGTACGCCAGTCAGCTCTTTCAACTCAGTCTTGCTCAGTCCCATCGCATGATTGCGAAAGTGCTGAACGGTGTCGTTCAAATAAACACGGTCTACGGTCTGGATTTTACGAAAAGCATCCTGAAAAGTGATAAGATTAGTCATGGAAAAACCTCCTCAATCAGCAAAAACGGCGAACTGGCGATAGAATTTGGGGTCAGTGGGCAACTCGGCGATGATGTGTGCGAGAACTTCGTCTGCCTCGTCCCCGATGCCCTTGCTCCACTCGCGGTAATCGTTCGGGCACTGATTCACCGCGTATGCGAAAACCTTGGCCGGTGCAACACCGGACGCCAGATCGTGCAGCGCGGCGTAAACCAGATGCACGAACCCGCACAGGCGCGGCATGGTTTCCAGCGTTTCGCGGAACAGCGGATGATTCGGCGGGACGATAACCACGCGCAAACCGTTGCGGCTAACCAGCTCGAACTTCGCTTTCGGGTCGATGCAGAGAAGCAGTACCGTTCCAATCGCTGCCTTACCGAAGTTCTTCTGCGTTTCGAGAATACACTCGGTGAGCGGCTTCAAACGCTTCGGCAGGCGGTATGGGTAGACGATAACAGTCACCTGCTCTCCGGTCGTGGTCATGCCAATTCCACCAACTAAATGCTTGGAATTCATAAAGAATCCTCCCTTGAAATTGTATTTGAAAACAAAAACAGCGCGTAGGTGTTGCCTACACGCTGTCTAACAATTTCGACTGGAGGAAAATCCAGGTTCGCTTGCAATATTACCGAAAAAAAGGTATACTAATTCTGCGGTGCGGAGTTTTCCGTTGTGTAGGTGCTGTAGCCACCTGTGCAGGTACAAGAGGATTGCCGTCCTTTTGTACTGCCGCGTTATTTTGTTTTCTGTAAACATTATATCTATATGTATACATATATTCAAGCGTAATATTTCACAAAATCAACTCGAATAATTTGTGTATTTTTATATGTATACACATATGTAAGAACTATAGCAATTATAGTATAATGAAATCACTTCCTCAAAGGAGAATTGCCATGGGACTCACCGATGCACAAATTCGAGCAGCGAAAAAATACCAAAATAAGTTTGATGATATAAAGTTACGCGTTCCAAAAGGAGAGCGCGAAATGCTGCAAAAACACGCACAATCCAGAGGTGAATCGTTGAACGCTTTCCTCTATCGAGCTGCAACAGAAACTGTTGCACGCGATAATGCAGAAGAAAAAGAGCAATAAAATTAGGCACAATGTTTTTTGAAATTTTCAAAGTTTATTGATTTTTCCAACGATTGTTGC